>Ga0209161_10002162_pt1 | contig 16158 bp, 18 predicted proteins | sample GraSoiAngelo_155_FD_186169 | JGI IMG/M metagenome (GOLD analysis project Ga0209161, IMG submission 186169) | Grasslands soil microbial communities from the Angelo Coastal Reserve, California, USA - 14_1009_13_30cm (SPAdes) (version 2) | ecosystem: Environmental > Terrestrial > Soil > Grasslands...
CAGCGTCAGCTACCGCGTCGAGCTCGATGCCCAGCTTTTCAAGGTCCCCAGCTCTCGCGGCTTCGAGAACCTGATGCGGGGTCATGGCGTCGCGCTGCCAGCTGAGGATCCAGGAGTTCCTTCTCTCATGGCAGCATCTCCACCAGCAGGCGCACGGCGTCCCGAGCCCGGCGATTGAGGGATTGACCAACCGAGCACGGCGTCGAGCGGGCGCGGCACGCGGTCCAGGTCAAGCGCCAGCACCAGCGCCCGGGCGTACTGCGCCTTGCGGCCCGACCGGGTGCTGATGAAGCGGCGCAGGTGCTGGATCGAGCTGCGTCCGCGCTGAGCGGGCTGCGCTTGCAGGCGGCGCAGCGACTGGAGCTCGCCTTGCGCCTCGATGACCCGCTCGACGCCCTCGACGCCGAGAGCCCGGATCAGCTCGTCCTCGAGGTCGGCGACGCAGACGTGGAAGCCGAGGCGCTCCATGCCGGCGCGGTCCAGGTCGCGGCCGATGCCGACGCGCTCGAGGGCTCGCCGGAAATCGGGCTCCTCGCGCTCGTCGCAGAGGCCGCGCAGGACAACTTCGGAGCGCTCGCGGCGCCACGTAACGAGGAAGCGGCCGATCGCGTGCGCGCCGCCAATGGCCATGATCACGACGCCGGCACCCGCGTTGCCTGAGGCGCGCCGCTGCGCGAGCGTCTCCAGCGCGACCTTGTCGCTCTGGCCCTCGACGATGATGACCGTGCCCGCCCGCGCGGCCGCTTCCACTAGGCCCGAACTGTAGCGGTGCCGCTCAGGCCGTCTCTACGCCGACTCCAAGCCGTTCCTGGACTTGCGCAAACGCCCCTTTCGAAGCGTTTCGCTTTTATGAGGAGCGCCTGGCTGCCGCTCTTCGCCCTCACGTGTTGCCTGGTCCTGGCCATACAGGCGTGCGGTCAGGATCAAAACACGCTGCAAGGCGCTGAGGCACATCCGCCGACCGGGCTTCAGCCCGCGATCGATGCCAACGCGACCTCTACGTGGCCACAGACCGATCCGAACTCGGACCCAAATGCTCCGCCGCTCGACATGATGATCACCAAGTCGATGCTGTACGCGGCCGGTTTGAAGCACGGTGTCAATCCGTATCTGGTCATGGGGCTCGCCTGGCATGAGAGCGGATGGCAGGCCTCAGTCGTCTCCTCGGCGGGCGCCGTCGGGATCATGCAGGTCATGCCGTCGACTGCGGCCGCTGACGGACCCGCACTTCTGAATCGCCACGTCAACCTCTTCGATCCCGGAGACAACATCGACATGGGGACGGCCATCCTCAAGAACAACCTCGACCGCTACAACAACGATCTGGCCAAGGCGCTGACTGCGTACTACGCGGGAGGCGCGGCTGTGGCCGATTGGGGCAGCTTGAGGGCCGACTGCCGCCGTTACGTCTGGGCGGTTTACAACGCAGCGATGATGTTCAAAGAAGGCAAAGGCCCGGTCTAGCCTCTCCCGATCGTCGACGCGCGCAAGGCCAGCTCAGGCCCGAGGATCATCTGCCGGTGCCCATCCGCCCGCGTCGACGCGAGGCTCAGCACCAGGCGCGCCATCTCGCGGCCCATGTCTTCGATCGGTTGCCTGACGCTCGACATCGGAGGCTGCGTCGTGGCCGCAACGGGGGAGTCGTCGAAGCCGATCACCGCAACGTCGTCGGGCACTCGACGCCCAAGCACCTGCAGCGCCCACATCGCGCCGGCGGCCATCTCGTCCGATGCCGCGAAAACTGCATCGATCCGATGCGTTGACGCGAGCAATCGCTCCATGGCGATCTCGCCGCTGTCGCGGTCGAAGGCGGCATGCTCCACGAGGTCAGACCGTAGCGCGGCATTCCACATCGCCTCGCGGAATCCCTGGAGCTGATCCGTCGCCGCGTGCAAACCTCGCGGTCCGCTGATGTGAGCGATGACGCGACGGCCCTGCTCGATCAGGTGCTCGGTGGCGGTCCGCCCGCCGGCGTGATTGTCGACGTCGACAAAGCTCACCTCGATCGAGCCGCGTGGCCGGCCGCCGAAGACGGTGGGGATCCCGCGAGCCTGGAGCCGCGAAGGTAAGGCGTCCGACTCGTGAAGGGTCAACAGCAGGACGGCGTCGACGTGGCCTCCGGCCAGGTAGTGCTCGAGCCGGTGGACATCGGCCGGTGATTGGGGTGAAAACAAGACCATCTGTATGCCGCTGGCCGAGAGCTCCTCGCCGATGCCGCGAAGGAGGCGGGGAAGCAGCGGCTCGAGGAAGAGTCGCGACCCCGGCTCAGGCACGACAACACCGACGGATTCGCTGCGCGACGCGGCCGGGCTTCGGGTTGCGTTGTACGGCACGTAGCCGAGCTCGGCCGCGGCTCGCTCCACTGCCTGACGCGCCAAATCGCTTACGGCCTGGTTGCCGCTGAAGACTCTTGACGCGGTCGTTCGCGATACGCCGGCCGCCCTCGCCACCTGGTCGAGCGAGACCGGTGTTCGTGAAACCGCTTCCATCGGCGTGCATAAGTAGACAGCGATGGCCCACTGCGGTCAATGGAGGTGTTACGCAAGCGCCGTACAAAGATGATGCCAAATGCCCGTCTAAGGCCAAAGGCCTGGGCCGCGACCGGATCGGCCGGTTGTAATCTCGAGTGATGGAAGAGCCGCTCCGGCCGGTCTACGTATCCAGGGTGAGGATCGTCCGCGAGCGCGGCCCGATCCGCCAGGCCTACCTTCCTGTCGAGTCGCAGCCCGTCACCTTTGGCACGCACGGCGCGGTGCGGGAGCACTACGGCACCGCTCCCGGCCAGTACCCCGACCACGCCACGACGCTGGACTACGTCGTCGCGGCCGCGGCTGGTTGACTCACCGGCACGCTGGGTGGCGCGCTGGAGGCGCGCGGGATCGATGCAAGCGAGGGCCGGCTGACGTCAGAGGCTGAGGGCGAGATCTACCTCGTGGACAAGGTCCTCGTGATCAGGCGGATCCACGTCCACTACACGCTCAGGGGCTGTCCAGACGACAAGCGCGAGGCGGCGGAGAGGTCGCGCGCCTTTCACGCGTCGCGATGCCCAGTCGCGAAGAGCATCGAGAAAGCGATCGAGATCTCAACCGACCTCGCGTTCGAGTGACACCGCCGACGGGCGCGACCACAGCGTGATGCCCAGGCGAATGTTGCGGAACACTTCCTCGCTGACCAGGAATCCGACAAAGATCAGCAGGAGCCCGAGGAACTCACCGAGGAAGAACGACCACGTCACGCCGAACCGGTTCAAGCTGCTCGTGATTCCTGGGATCAATGCGCCGAGGGCGATCAGAATCGTGGCGGGCACACGCGAATTGAGCTGTCCGGCGGCGAGCGCGGTCACCGCGCGCGGCAGCGATGCGAAGAAGTTGACCACGATCGCGATCACACCGAGCCGAGCTGCCACCGCGCGCTTCTTTGGCATGTAGATGTAGGCGGAGTAAAGCGCTCCGAAGACCAGGGCCAGACCGCCGCCCGCGTTGAACGGCACGCTGGTGACACGGAGATAGCCGGGAAAAGCGGCGGCCACCGGCACGTGGGTAGCGGGATCGACGAAGCTCCCCGACACGTGAGCCGTCATCACCAACACCGCCACGACAACCGTGCCCGCGACCAGAAACGCCATCGCCACGTGCGCCTGAAGGTCACGTCGCAAGGTGGTCGCAAAGGCGACCGCCGCGGCTGCGAGCAGCGCCACGGCGAGGGTACCGAATCCGGCCGCGGACGAGCCGGGATACTTCGAGGTCGCGGCAAGCGAGAAAAGACCGCCGAGGGCGATCGAGAACGCAACGAAGTATCCGAATCGAGTCTTGCTCAGCAAGTACAGCGTCCCGGCCCCGAGGTAGGCCGGGACCAGGAAGGCACCGATCAGATACCAGGTGCGGTAAACAGGCTCGCTCCAGCCCATCGCTCCACCGAGAAACTCGGCTCCCGCGCTGATCCCGTACCAGACGAGGCCGATCCCCCAGACCAGCTGGAACGCTTGTCGGCGCTGCCACCACTGGTCCAGCACCATCGCCGCGAACACGAAGCTCAGCACAGAGGAGCCAAGCGGCAACTCGACGTTGAGAGCGCTCAATTACGCGTTCAGTTTAGGAGTCACTCGAAGAAGACTGTCTCGTCGGTTCCCTGCAGGCGTACGTCAAACCGAAGGACGTTGCCGTCGCGGCGGGCGACCAGCGTGTGGCGCCGTTCTGGATCGATCGAAGACAACACCGCGTCCGCCTCGCCTGGGAAATAGATCCGAGTGTTGAGGTGTCGCAGAAGGCCACGGGCGAACAGCGTGACGTCGAAGTAGCCCGCGGCCGGCTTGCGGACCAAGAAATGGAAGGCGCCCTCCTCGTCGGTGCGACATCGCCCGAACTGGTCTTCTTGCGAAACCTCCAGAAGCGCATCGGGCACGGGTTCGCTCGCGCCGTCGAGGACCTGGCCCTCGATGCGGATGCCATCCGGCTCGGACATCGCGTCATTCTCGAAGGGAAGGGCAAACCCAAAGAACGGCCCGACGGTTTGCGATGGGGTCGGGATCACTCAGCTCTCGATCGGGGTCGCGGAGCCGCCGCGAATGACGATGTCCCACCGGTAGCCCAGCGCCCATTCGGGAACCGTCGTGTCGAGATCGAAGCGCGCGATCAGCAGCTCGCGCCCGCGGGGGTCTGGTATTGAGTTGAGGATCGGATCGATGGGCATGAGCGGATCGCCTGGAAAATACATCTGCGTCACGAGCCGGGCCGCAAGCGAGGGTCCGAACAGCGAGAAATGCACGTGCGCCGGTCGCCACGCGTTGGCGTGGTTCCGCCACGGATAGGCGCCAGGTTTGACCGTGACGAATCGGTAGCCGCCGTCACCGTCAGTGAGGCATCTGCCCGCGCCCGTGAAGTTGGGATCGAGGGGTGCGGGATGGTCGTCGACCGGGTCGACGTAACGCCCCGCCGCGTTGGCCTGCCAAACCTCGATCAGCGTGTTGCGGACCGGCCGGCCATCTGAATCCAGGACCCGCCCGCTGATCACGATCCGCTCCCCCAGCGGCTCGCCCTGATGCTGCCGGGTCAAGTCGGCATCTCCGGCCCGGACCGGAATGCGCCCGAAGACCGGGCCCGGCGCCCGGTGAAACCACTCGTCGGGAAGCTTCACCGGACTGTGGCTAGGAGCGCGCAGCTGCGTCGCGCGGTAGTCCGGGTGCAGGTACGGCGGTTCGTAATCTTGCCGGTCGGCTCGATGCTCGGTCACGACCCTTGACTGGCATTATGAACTGGCTCAAACTCCGATCGTCGGTACACGGAGCATTTGCCTTCTGCCGGCCTGAACAGGGGAGGAATTCAGGTGTCACTCACGCGCCGAGAAATGCTCAAAGGCACGGGTCTTGTCCTGGGTGGGTTGGCGGTCCCCGGTGTCCTCGAATCGTGCCTGACCTCAACATCGTCGACCCCCTCGGCCACGATCAAGATCGGCTACGTCAGCCCGATCACCGGTCCGGCCTCGGGATTCGGGGAGCCGGACGCATACGTGATCAGCCTGGCCCGGAAAGCATGGAAGGACGGGCTCTCGATCGGAGGCACCAACTACTCGGTGCAGATCGTCAATCGGGACGGCCAGTCCACGACGTCAGTCGGTTCGCAGCAGGCAAACGACCTCATCCAGAGCCAGAAGGTCGACCTGATGCTCACAACCTCCACTCCTGAGACCGTGAACCCTGTGTCGGACGCTTGCGAGGCGGCCGGCATTCCGTGCATCTCGACAGTCGTGCCGTGGGAAGCGTGGTACCTCGGCCGAGGGGGCAAGCCCGGCCAGCCCTCGCCCTTCAAGTACACGTTTCACTACTGCTTTGGCGTGGAGCAGTTCTTCCTCGCGTACACGCATCTATGGCCCCAGGTGCCGACCAACAAGAAGGTCGGCGTGATGTATCCGAACGACGCCGACGGCAACGCCATCCGGGGGGTGCTCGCCCCGTTGCTGAAAGGCGCCGGATACACCATCATCGATCCGGGTCCCTATGAGGACGGCACCAACGACTACACGGCGCAGATCCAGAAGTTCATCAGCGCGGATTGCCAGATCTTCAACACATTTCCGATTCCGCCGGACTTCGCGACGTTCTGGCGCCAGGCCGCGCAGCAGGGTTATACCAAGCACGTGAAGATCGGCCAGATCGCGAAGACCGGCCTCTTTCCATCGCAGGTCACGTCGCTTGGCTCCATCGGCAACGGCCTGGCGTCTGGCGTCTACTGGGCGCCCACCTGGCCTTACAAGTCCTCACTGACCGGCGTGACGAGCAAGCAGCTTGGCGACGGCTATGAATCCGCGACCGGTAAGCAGTGGAACCAGCAGCTCGGCGCGAGCCTGTCTCTGTTCGACGTCGCAGCCGGCGTGCTGAAAGCCAGCGGCAATCCGAAGGACAAGTCAAAGATCGTCGACGCGATGAAGACGCTGACGGTGGAAACGCCCGTCGGCAAACTCGATTGGTCAAAGCCGGTAACCCTGGCCGGGGTGGCGGTACCCAACGTGGTGAGCGCCCCGATCATCGGCGGCCAGTGGAAGGAAGGCATCTCGAAGTGGCCGATCGATTTCGCGATCTGTGAAAACGCGGCCGACCCCAACGTGCCGATCGCTTCGACGCTGAAACCGTACACGGGATAGAAACGGCCGCCATGGGGGCGAGAACTGAACCTGTTCTCGCCGCGGTCGACGTGCGGAAGCGTTTCGGAGCGCTCGCCGTGCTGGATGGCGTCAATCTCGAGCTGAGACCTGGCGAGGCAGTCGGGGTGGTCGGTCCCAACGGCGCGGGCAAGACGACGTTGCTCAGCGTGCTCGCCGGCTCGCTCGCGCCCGACACCGGAAGCATCGTCTTCCAGTCCCGCGACGTGACGTCGAAAGGCGCGGCCGACCGCTGCAAGCTCGGTATCGCTCGCACCCACCAGGTGCCGCGGCCGTTTGCCGGGATGACGGTGTTCGAGAACGTTCTGGTCGGCGCCACCGCGGGTGGCCGCCGTCGCGGCCGCGAAGCCTATGACCTCTGCCTCGAGGTGCTCGATCAGACGGCGTTGACGCACCTCGCCAACCGGCGCGCGGAAGGGCTTGGCCTCATGCAGCGCAAACGCCTCGAGCTGGCTCGCGCGCTTTCGGTCGAGCCCGCTGTCCTTCTTCTCGATGAGATCGGGGGCGGGCTCACCGACGCTGAGTCGGCGGCGCTCGTCGAGACCGTCGCCCGCTTGCGGGACCGCGGTATCGCCGTGCTGTGGATCGAGCACATCGTGCACGTCCTGATGCAGGTGGTCGGCCGGCTCGTCTGCATGGACGCCGGCCGGATCATCGCGGACGGAAGGCCGGACGAGGTCGTTTCTCAAGCCGCTGTCATCGACGCGTACCTCGGAGGCGGCGCATGACTCTGCTCAATGTGGAGGCCCTCGACTGTCGCTATGGACTGCTGCAGGCGGTCCGCAGCGTGTCCTTAAGGGTCGAGGCGGGCGAGACGGTCGCCTTGATAGGGGCCAACGGCGCCGGCAAGACCACGCTCCTCAGAGCCGTCGCCGGGGCGCACCGGCTGCACAGCGGACGCGTGGTGTTCGACGGCGTGGACATCACCCGGCTGCCCGCGCATCGCAGGGTGGCCCTGGGGATCGCCCTGGTGCCCGAAGGGCGGCGCTTGTTCCCCAGCCTGACGGTCGAGGAAAACCTCCGGGTCGCGGCCTCGCGCCGCCGGCGCGGACCCTGGAACGTGCAGTCCGTCCTCGAGGTCTTTCCCATGCTGCAGCAACGCAGGCGCAGACCTGCGGCCAGCCTGTCGGGTGGCGAGCAGCAGGCGGTTGCGATCGGCCGCGCCCTCATGAGCAACCCGCGGCTCCTCCTGCTCGACGAGGTTTCGCTCGGGCTCGCCCCAATCGTCGTCGACGCCGTCTACCGGTCCCTGGCCGGCATCATCAGCGAAGGCTCAACCGTGCTCCTCGTGGAGCAGGACCTGACACGTGCGCTGAGGGTGGCGGGCCGCGTCGTCTGTTTGCTGGAAGGGCGCGTGGTGCTCGAGGAAGCGGCCGGCGGCCTCGATCGCGACCGCGTGGTCAGCGCGTATTTCGGTCTACGGCGGCCCGCATGACGCTTCTGAACGCCGCGCTGCAGGGGGTCTTCCTCGGGGCTTTTTACGCGGTGCTCGCGTGCGGACTTTCGATCATGTTCGGGGTTATGAGGATCATCAACCTGGCCCACGGAGACATCGCGGTCCTTGGCGCTTATGTCGTCTTTGTGATCGTCGAGCACGCCGGCGTCTCGGCCTTCATCGCATTCGCGGCGGCGTTGCCCGTGATGGTCGTGCTGGGTTACGTGCTGCAGATCACGCTGCTGGAGAGAAGCCTCAAAGCCGGCATCCTGACGCCGCTGCTCGCCACGTTCGGCCTGTCGATCGTGATTCAGAATCTCCTCCAGCTGGCCTTCTCCCCGGACGTGCAGTCGCTCGGTGGCAGCGCGGGAGCGCTAACCACGTCGAGCTGGCAGCTGGCCGGCGGCCTTTCGGTCTCGGCGCTGGGCCTGGTGGTGCTGGTCGTCGCGGTGCTCGTCTTTGGTGCGCTGCAGCTGTTCCTGGCCAGGACTCGTATCGGCTGGATGATGCGAGCGACCGCCGAGGACGCCGACGCCGCGGAGCTCGTCGGCATCAACAGCCGGAGCGTCTATGCATGGGCGACGGCGATGGCGGTCGCGATCGCCGCGCTGGGTGGTTTCTTCCTGGCGATCCGGTCTGTATTCGACCCGGTCAGCGGCCCGACGCAGCTCATCTTCGCCTTCGAAGCCGTGGTGATCGGTGGCATGGGATCGCTTTGGGGCACGCTGCTGGGAGGCATCGCCCTCGGGGTCGCCCAGACGCTCGGCGCGCAGGTCCATCCCCAATTTGCGGTGATGGCGGGCCACCTGCTTTTCCTAGTCGTGCTCATCGTGAGGTTCGGCGGAGGGCGCGCTGTTTTGAGGGCAGCGAGATGAAAGTCGCGCGCTGGACCCGGACCTCGAAGCTCTTCACGGGCGGCACCGCGGGGGTCGCGGTGGCCCTGGCCTGCATCCCACTGGTCTTCGAATCGGACGTGGTGCAGAAGCTCACCACGCTCATGATCCTGGTCCTGCTGGCGGCGATGTGGAATGCCCTCGCCGGATACGGCGGCCTCCTGTCGGTAGGACAGCAGGCGTTCATCGGAATCGGAGCCTACGGGACCGTCTTCTTCGCGGACCAGGGCGTCACCCCTTACGTCGCCATGATCCTTGCCACGCTGCTCGCCGGCGCGATCTCACTTCCGATCTCGCTCTTCGCGCTGCGGCTGCGCGCTGCCCAATTTGCGATAGGGATGTGGGTCATCGCCGAAGTCATGTCGATCATCGTGAGGCTGGACCAAAACCTCGGTGCCGGGACCGGGATATCGCTGATCCAGATGAACCAGTACGAGCCGAACTTCCGCCAGGCTTACACGTTCTGGCTGGCCCTTGCCTTCACAGCCATCTTCCTGGTTGCCCTCTTCTTGCTTCTGCGATCTCCGCTGGGCGCCTCGTTGCAGGCGATCCGCGACGACGAGGATGCTGCCCGCTCGCTGGGGGTTCGGGTCGCGGCGCGCAAGCGCCTTCTGTTCGTCCTGGCAGGCTTCGGCTGCGGGGCGGCCGGGGTGTTGATCGTGGCCAACACGCTGTTCATCGAGCCCGGATCGGTCTTCAGCGTGCAGTGGTCGGCGTACATGATCTTCATGGTCCTGGTGGGCGGCCTCGGCACGTTTGAGGGCCCGATCATCGGCGCGATCCTGCTGTTCGCGATCCAGACGACCTTTACTCAAGGCGGCCCGTGGTACCTGGTTGGCCTCGGCGCGACCGCCGCGCTCTTCGCGCTGGCGCTTCCGCGAGGCCTGTGGGGGACGGTCGAGGAACGTCTGGGACTGCGCCTGCTGCCGGTGGGTTATCGAGTGGTGGAGGCAAAGGGTGAAGAACGAGCGGCGTGACGGGCAGCAGGCGGACGACCTGATGCAGCACCCGGGACACCTCCTGCGCCGCGCGGTCCAGGTGATGAACTCGCTGTGGGACGAGGAGGTCTCACACACGATCACGTCACCGCAGTTCGCGGCGCTAAACGCGCTGTACGCCGAACCGAATCTCGACCAGCGCACGCTCGGCCAGCGCATCTCGCTCGACCGCTCCACGATGGCCGAGGTGGTTTCGCGCTTGTGCGATCGCGGACTGATCCGCACCGAACGCGACCAACGCGACGGCCGCCGCAAGACGATCGACCTGACGACGCGGGGTTTGCATGCAGTGCAGCACTTGATCCCGCGCACGCACGCGATGACGGATCGACTCGTCGGCCCGCTCGACGCGCATCAACGAGACGAGCTGCTTCGGTTACTGACGACGGTGGTCAAAGCGAACGAGCGTCGTTAGTGCCTACCTAACGCTTGAAAACACCCTCAGAGTTGCGCCGTCACGGAGGTTGAGCTCGGCAAGGGTGGCTGACTCAGGCAGAGCTCCATGGGGATGCTGTAGTGACAGATAAGAGAACCCCGGGTGTCGTGGAGGCGACTTCTCGTCGATGAGCTCAATCAAGTCGCTGATCGTCGCCGTTGGCGGAACATCGAAGTCAAATCTGTTGCGCTCCTGATAGCGCTCCCTCTCGGGGGTCGGGATAAAGAGGGTCCCAGTCGTGATCGTGACCTTCATACCCCCGCCTCAGCGGTCGATCCGCACTATGCGCTTCGACTTGAGCTCCGAGCGCGGCAGCGTCCCGGTAGCGACGATCCGACACTCGAGCCGCACGCCCAGGGCCTGCCGCAGGTCAGCCTCCAATCGATCGGGCGAAAAATCTGCCACCGATGTCTCGAGCAACAGCGAAACCTCGTCCATCTGCCGCTCGCGGCGGCGCTCGATCACGAACTCGGTCACCTGTGGGTGCCGGCGCACGATGTCCTCGACCTGCGACGGATACAGGTTGACTCCGCGCACCGTAAACATGTCGTCCACGCGCCCCTGGATTCCACCCACCACCTTCAGGAACGGGCTCCCGCATGAGCACGGCTCGCGCGAGACGACGACGCGGTCGCCGGTCCGGTAGCGGATGAGCGGCATGCCCCAGCGGCCGAGGTTGGTGGCGATCAGCTCACCGTCGGGGGCAACTTCGAAAATGAATTCCGACTCGATCAAATGCACGCCGTCGCGCTGCGTGCAGCTGTGCCCGGTCGGGCCGAGCTCCGTCATGCCTGTGTGATCGAAGCACGCAGCCGAGTACGCGGCCTCGATCGCGGCGCGCGTCGCGGGAATGCTCGCGCCCGGCTCGCCCGCGTGGATCGTCGTTCTGACGCCGGCCGCCGACAGATCAACCCCTAGCTTGTCCGCGACGCCGGCCAGACGGAGCGCGTACGTCGGAGTCGACAGCAGCACGGTCGCGCCGAGGTCTACCAGGCTACGCACTCGCTGCTCGCTCGTCATCGCGCCGCCTGAGATGCAAAGCGCACCAAGCTGCTGCGCGCCCCCGAACGCCGACCAGAAGCCGATGAACGGGCCGAACGAGAACGCGAAGAAAACCCGATCTGACGCGCTGACGTCGGCGGCGCGATAGACATGCCCAGCCCAGATCCGGAGCCACCAGTCCCACGACTCAGCCGTGTCGAGCCAGCGCAGCGGCTTGTCGCCGCTCGACCCAGAGGTCTGGTGGAGGCGAACATACCGCTCGAGGGGAGCGGTGAGATTCGACCCGAACGGCGCGTTTGCCTCCTGGTCGGCGAGGAGCTCTGCCTTGGTGGTGAGGGGCAGCCGCTCGAAATCGTCCCACCCGCGAACGTCGTGCAGTCGAGCGCGCCAGAAGGCGTTGGTCGCGAGTACGTCGCCGAGCCCGGCCCGCAGCTTCTTCAGCTGCTGCTCGTGCAGCTCGTCCGGGCTAGTCTCTGACCGCGCGGTCGCCGATCTCAAGTACGGAATCGAGGATCTCGAAGCCCTCGTCGAGCTCGCTCTCGGTGATGCAAAGGGGTGGGTTGGTCATGATCGTGTTCCAGCGCACGAACGTGTGCATGCCGCGATCAATCAACGCTTGTGCGATCGACTTCATCTCGGGCGATGTTCCATTGAACTGAGCCAGCGGCTCCAGCGTCTGCCGGTCGCGCACGAGCTCGAGGCAGCCGAACAAACCAATCGAACGCGCTGCGCCAACGCAAGGATGCCGATCGCGCAGCGCCCGGTGCCGGCGCGCGAGCACCTCGCCCATGCGGCGGGCGTTGCCGACCATGTCGTCCTCTTCGTAAGCCTGGATCGCACCAAGGGCGGCCGCGCAGCCGAGGGGATGGCTGTTGTAGGTGAGCCCTCCGTAAAACACGTGGTCGTCGAAATACGCCGCGACCTTCGGCCGCATTCCGACCGCGCCCAAAGGGACGTAGCTGCTGGTCAGGCCTTTGGCCATGGTGATCATGTCCGGCACGACGTCCCAGTGGTCCACCGCAAACCAGCGACCGGTTCGCCCAAAACCCGTCATGACCTCGTCGCAGATCAACAGGATGCCGTGGCGGTCGCAGATCTGGCGCACACCTTGTAAGTAGCCGTCGGGCGGGATCAGGATGCCGTTGGTGCCGACGATCGGCTCGAGGATGAAGGCCGCGATGGTCTGCGGCCCCTCCAGCTGAATCGTCTCGTCGAGATTGGCCAGGGATTCTTCGACCGTGTCCCAGCCGCGCTGGATGCCGTGGTACGGATCAAGCACATGGACCACGCCGCTCGCGTACTCGTTAGGCCAGCGACGAGGATCGCCGGTCGCCTGCACGGCCGCGCCCGTCGAGCCGTGGTATGAGCGGTACCGTGCCAGGATCTTGTTCCGCCCCGTGACAACGCGTGCGATCTTGATGGCGTTCTCGTTCGCGTCGGCGCCGGCGAGCGTGAAGAAGACTTTGTCCATGTCACCAGGCAGCAATTCCGCGAGCTTGGCGCCCAGGCGTGCCCGCGCCTCATGCGCCATGAAGGGGCTGATGTAGGGGAGCTGCTCGGCCTGCCGGTGGATCGCATCGATGATCCGCCGGTCACCATGCCCAGCGTTGACGCACATCAGCTGGCTGTTGAAGTCGATGAAGCGGCGGCCATCGGCGGTGTGGAAGTACACGCCCTTCGCACTCGTCACGGGAAGGGGTTTGAGCGCCGACTGCGCGGCCCAGTCGTAGAGGGTGTGGCGGAGGCAGAGCTCGGTGATCTCCGCAGCGCTGAGTGCCTTGACGGCCTCGATCACCACCAACGCATCGTACTCGGCGGGCTAGGCCGAGTCGTTCCCGCCCAGCACGTCACCCGCGCGCAGCCGCTCCAGGCTCTGCATGCGAGACTCGGCGCGTGGTCCAAGCTGCCCCAGCACCGCTGCGACCAGCGCCTCGACCACGGCAATGGCACCGACCAACGAGTCGAACGGCCCCACCGTCTCGACGCTCGTGACCAGCACCTGGCGGGCGAACGCCGAAACGGGGGAGAGCCAGGGGTCGGTGAAAAGGATCACGTCGCATCCCCGCGCCGCCGCGACCCGCGCGCTCTCGATCGTGTCCGGCTGGTAGCGCCGGTAGTCGAACACCACGAGCACGTCCGTCTTCCGCATGTCGATGAGCTGCTGGGCCGGCGCGCTCCGCTCGGCGTCGACCAGGCCGATTCCCGGCCGCAGCAGGTGGAGCTGGCCGGCCAGGTAACGGGCGAGCGTCGCGCTCACCCGGCCGCCGAGGACCATCACGCGCCGCCTCACGTCCGCCAGCAGCTCGACCGCTTCCTTCACATCGCGGTCGGACAGCAGCTCCAGCGTCGCCGTCAGGTTGTGCGTCGACACCTCGAGGGAGTGATTCACGGCCGACTCGGATTTGGGCTCGTCTCGGTAGCGCGCGAGCGGCGAGCTAAGCCGGGCCTGCACCTCATGCCGCAGGCTCTCCTGGAACTCGGGGTAGCCCTTGAATCCGAGCTTGGTGATGAAACGGGTAACCGTCGGAGGGCTGACGCCGGCGCGCTCGGCGAAGCGCGCGACGCTCTCCAGGCCGGCGATCGGGTAGGAGGCGAGCAGGACGCGCGCCAGGCGGCGCTCGGCTGGGCTCAGCGAATCCAGGCGCTGGCGGACCACCTCGCCCACGCCAGACTCGCGCTCTGTGACGTTTATTACATCCTGCCCCAATCAAGTGCCCCCGGGAACGTTCTTGACAACAAACCGGTGCCCTGTTAGCTTCGCCGCGAAGCCGCCACGGGGAAGGCTACTAGGGAGGAGCACCGTATGAGCGTCCAGGCTCACAGTTCCGACGTCGAAACACTTCATCGCATGGGCTACGCGCAGGAGCTGGTGCGCAGGATGAGCGGCTTCTCCAACTTCGCCGTCTCTTTCACCATCATCTCGATCCTCGCCGGCTGCTTGACTCTCTACTACTTCGGCATGAGCAACGGCGGGCCGGCCGTCATCACGATCGGCTGGCCGGTGGTCGGCGTCATGGTCATCCTCGTCGGCCTCGCGATGGCGGAGGTTTGCTCCAGCTACCCAACTGCCGGCGGGCTTTATTACTGGGCCGCCAAGCTCGGCGGCAAGAGCAGCGCCGGGTGGAGCTGGATCACCGGGTGGTTCAACCTCCTTGGCCAGGTCGCGGTCACGGCGGGCATCGACTTCGGCCTCGCGTTCTTCGCCAACTACTTCCTGAGCCTTTTCATCTCGTCATGGCCGAACCCGTTGAATGCGGCCACCGACATCGGCCCACGCATCTCGATCATCGCCGTCTACGCCGCCGTGCTGTTCATCCACGGACTCCTCAACACCTTCGGAGTGAGCCTCGTGGCGCTGCTCAACGACATCTCGGTGTGGTGGCACATCGCCGGCGTGCTCATCATCGTCGGCGTCCTCTTCCTGTTCTCGAAGTACCACCAGTCGCCGTCGTATGTCTTCACCAAGTTCGTGAACTTGACCGGCTTCAGTTTCGCGGGGGCGTCAATTTTCGTCTTCCTCACCGGCCTGCTTATGGCCCAATACACGTTCACCGGCTACGACGCATCGGCTCACATGACTGAGGAGACGCGCAACGCCGCCATCAGCGGCCCGCGCGGAATCGTGTGGTCGATCATCATCTCGCTCGTCGCGGGCTGGATCCTGTTGATCGGCGTCACCCAGGCGATCAACGACGCCGACTACGCCAACATCGTCGGTGCGCTCGGCGCGGCACCGGCCGTTATCTTCCAGGACGCCCTCGGCAAGACTGGCGCCGCGTTGCTGCTCCTGATCGTCATCGGCGCCCAGTTCTACTGCGGGATGTCGTCGGTGACCGCCAACTCGCGCATGATCTATGCGTTTTCTCGAGACGGCGCGTTGCCCGGCTCTGAGTTCTGGCACCGGATCAACAAGCGCACCCGCACCCCGACCAACTCGATCTGGTTCGCCGCTGTGGGCGCCTTCATCCTTGGATTGCCATACCTGTGGAACCCGACCGCCTACGCCGCAGTGACGTCGATCGCGGTGATCGGGCTGTACATCGCGTACGGGATACCGATCCTCCTCCGCCGGATCGCGGGTAGCAGGTTCCAGGCCGGCCCGTGGCAGCTCGGGCGGTGGAGCCCCATCGTGGGCTGGATCGCCGTGGTCTGGATCGCGTGCATCGCAGTGCTGTTCGTGCTCCCCCAAGCGGCGCCCGGCAACACCCTGACGACTTTCAACTACGCACCGGTGGCCGTCGCCGTCGTTCTGATCTTTGCCGGCGGGTACTGGTTCCTCTCTGCGAAGAACTGGTTCAAGGGGCCAAAGGTTCAGGGCAGCGCCGACGAGCTGGCCCGGATCGAAGCCGATCTCGAGGCGGTAGGCGCTCCGATGCCGGTGGGAGCACCCTCCAGCTAGCGCGTGTCCGAGAAACCGAAGATCGGGATCACGACGAGCCCCAGGCGGGGCGCGGAATACTACGTGCCTTACCGCAAGGCCGTGGAGGCGGCGGGCGCGGAGCCGGTCGAGCTCCCGCCCGGCACGCCCGTGCTTCCGGACCTCGACGGCCTGCTCCTCCCCGGTGGATGGGACGTCGACCCGGCGTTCTACGGAGAGACAAAGGACGACAAGGTGGGGCCGATCGACCGCGAGCTGGATGAGACGGAGCTGAAACTCTTCCAGCAGGCGCACGAGAAGGAGATCCCGGTGCTGGGCATCTGCCGCGGCCAGCAGGTGATCAACGTCGCGATGGGCGGGTC
>Ga0209161_10002166_pt1 | contig 16143 bp, 12 predicted proteins | sample GraSoiAngelo_155_FD_186169 | JGI IMG/M metagenome (GOLD analysis project Ga0209161, IMG submission 186169) | Grasslands soil microbial communities from the Angelo Coastal Reserve, California, USA - 14_1009_13_30cm (SPAdes) (version 2) | ecosystem: Environmental > Terrestrial > Soil > Grasslands...
CAAGACATCGATCTGCTGTTGACGCTCGCGAACCAGGCTGGAGTGGCCATCAAGAACGCGCAACTGTACGAGCAGGTGGTCCTGATTAACGAGTATCTGCAGAACATCGTGGGCACGATCGAGAGCGGGGTCGTCGCGATCAATCGAGCTGGCCACGTAACAATCTTCAACCGTGCGGCGGAGCAGCTGACGGGGCTCAGCGTCGACGCCATCCTTGGACGAGCCATTGCCGAGCTCCCGGCCCCACTCCGCCAGCCGCTGGTGGCGACCGCCGAGGATGGGCGGGCGCGCGTCCTAGCCGAGGTGGAACTGGCCAAGCCGGGCGGCTCGACGCTGCCGGTGCTCTGCCTAACCTCCCCGCTGAGGGAGCCCGCGGGCGGCCTTCTAGGAGCGGTGGCCGTCTTAAGCGATCTCACGGCGCTTAAGCAGCTCGAGATGGAGCAACGTCGCGCCGAGCGGCTCGCCTACTTCGAGGTGCTCGCCGCGGGCATCGGGCACGAGATCAAGAACCCCCTCGTGGCGATCAAGGCCTTCGCCCAACTGCTACCGCGGAAGTTTCTGGACGAGCAGTTCCGGCAGGAATTCGCCCGGGTTGTCGGGCGGGAGATCGGGCGCATGGAGCACCTCGCCGGCCGGCTGCGGTCGCTCGCCCGGCCCGGCGGAGGCCCGCACCGCGCGCTCGATTTGCGGGCGCCCATCGCGGACGCCGTCGAGCTGCTCCAGCCGCGTCTCGATGAGAAGGGGATCGCCATCCGCTGGGCACCCGGGCCAAACCCGTGTCAGGTGCTGGGCGACCACGCGGCGCTCGAGCAGCTCTTCCTCAATCTGTTCGGCAACGCCCTCGACGCGATGGAGGCCGGTGGCGCCCTGAGCGTCCGGCTCCGGAGCACCGAGGGCCGCATGATCGTCGAGGTCGAGGACACGGGCCCGGGGATCCCCGATGAATTCCTCCCCAGGATCTTCGAGCCGTTCGTCACCACCAAGCTGCATGGGTCGGGCCTCGGCCTGGCCATCTGCGCCAGCATCGCCAACGCTCACCGCGCCCTGATCTACGCCACGAACGTACCAGGACAGCGCGGTGCTGTCTTTACGATAGAATTCCCCGTGGAGGTCGCGGCCTCGACGCCAGTGAGGGCATGAAGACAATCCTGTTGGTGACCGCGGATGAGGATCTCCGCGCGCGCCTCCTACGCCCCCTCGGGGATCGCTCAGTGTTCTTTGCTGATTCGGATGATGCCGCCGTGAGGACGCTGCGTCTGGCCGAGGTCGATCTCATCATTAAAGACGCGACGGGCGCGGGGCGCGAGATGGCGAGCTTCGCCGCTCGGGCCCGTGAACTGTCGCCCTCGGCGGTTATCGTCGGGGTCTCGGACGACGCCACGACCGTCGACGAGGCCGACTACGCGCTCGTCCGCCCGTTTGCCCATCGGGACCTGACCAACGTGCTGCGCCAGGCCGAGGATCGACACCGACTCCTGCACGAGGTGGCCGCGCTCCGCTCGCAGTCGCTCCCTCGGCCCACGAACGTGGGGCCGATGAGCACCCCAGACATGCCGGCCGCCGTTCTGGAGCAGGCGCTCAAAGAGTTCGCCCGGGCGCTGGCGGCGGGCTTTGATCTTCCGCGCATGCTGGAGCTGTTTCTGGATGCCGTGGGGGAGATGGTCCGTCCGAGCCGCAGCGCGCTGCTGCTGGTCGACGAAACCGGGTCGGCATACCGCATCCGTGCCCATCGGGGCCTTGCCTCCCCGATCGTCGAGTCCGCCCGCCTCGCGGTCGACACCGGCTTGCCGCAGTGGCTCGCAAAGGAAGGGCGGCTCCTCCACCTCGACGAAGCGCAGCAGCGCGAAGCCGACCACCGGACGCGCGGACTCGCCCGTGACCTCGGGCTGCTCCAAGCGGTCGTCGCGATACCCCTGATCGCCAGCGGCGAACTCGTCGGAATCCTCACACTGGGCGAGCGGGTCGTCGGCGGTTCTTACGGGCGGCGCGAGACCGAGATCCTCTTCGTGCTCGCCTCGCAGTTCGGCACGGCGGTGCGCGATATCGGCCTGCATCACCAGCTCCAGCGCGAAAAGGAGTATAATGAGCAGATACTCGCGCACATGTCGAGCGGCGTAATCACCATCGGTCGTGACGAGAAGGTCAGCACGGTGAACCGGCGCGCCCAGGAGATCCTCGACCTGCCGGTCCGCGATATCATCAGTCATGACCTGCGCGTCCTGCCCTCGCCGCTCGGCGATCTCCTCTTTGAGACGCTCTCCCGTCGTCGCACCGTGCACCGCAGCGAGGTGCAGCTGGCGTTCCGCAACCTTCCTCTTGAGGTCTCGACGTACCCGATCATGGGCGACGAACCGCAGCCGCTTGGGGCCGTCATCGTGTTCGAAGACCTCTCGGCGCAGAAGGCCCTCGCCGCCGAGAAACGGCAGGCCGAGCAGTTCCAGCTCCTGACGCGCGTCATCGCGCGGATCGCCGATGAGATCAAGAATCCGCTCGTTTCCGTCAACATGCTCATGGAGCTGCTCGAAGAGCGCTACGACGATCCCGACTTTCGACGGCACTTCTCCACCGTGGTGCGCCGGGACGTGCGCCGCGTGATGCAGGTCTTCGAGAAGCTGACGGCGCTGGTCACCGAAACCGACCTCACGTTCGAGGCCGTGGACGTCCGCACGATCGTGGACGAGATGCTGGCGAGCCTAGGTGCGACGCCGGCGGGCTCCGAGACCGCCGGCGGCGCCAGGCTCCTCGAACTGGTGGATGAGGCCTCGGGCAAGAACCTCCTCCTCAGTCTGTACCACGAGGCGACCCCGCAGCTCGTCAAGGCCGATCGGCTCCAGCTCAAGAAGGCCCTCGCCTACCTCACCTGGTACGTGCTCCACAAGTCGCCGGGCGAGCAGGCCAAGCTCTCGATCTCGGTCGGTCGCGGTGAGGACCAGGTGCAGGTGCTCATGTCATCGCGCACGATCCGGCTCGGCGCCGATGAACTGCTCCAGCTCTTCGATCCGATGCGGATGGTGCAGGAGAGCCTCATCGCTGTCGGTCCCGCCATCAGCCAACGGATCGCCGAATCGCTCGGGGGGCGGCTCCAAGTCCGCCAGGGTCGACACGAGCTGAGCTTTCTGATGACGTTGCCGGTGACGCGCCAGTGACCACCACCACGCTTCCGTCGTCGTTGCCGCGCGTCCTCGTCGTCGACGACGAGATCGGCCCGCGCGAGTCACTCCGCATGCTCCTCAAGACGCACTATCAGGTGGCGACGGCGGACAGCGGCCCCGTGGCCCTTCGGGAATTGCCGCGCTTCCGGCCGGATCTCGTGATCATGGACGTGAAGATGCCCCAGATGGACGGCCTCGAGGTCCTGCGCCAGATCAAGCTCACGGACCCGTCCGTGGAGGTCATCATGATCACGGCGTACGCCTCGCTCGAGACCGTGAGACAGGCGCTCACCTACGGCGCCTTCGAGTATCTCATCAAGCCGTTCTCGCGGAAGGATCTGGAGGAGACGGTTCACCGCGCGCTCGGGCGCCGGCGCTCCGAACTCGGCGCCCGGGGCCAGATCGCGATGCTCGTGAGCGAGATGCGGAGCCTCGCGGCCAAGACTCGGGAGCTGGAAGAGGCCGCCCGAAGGGAATCCGCGGAGCAATCGCTCCGCGTCACCCAGCTCTCGATCCTCCGCGAGATTTCCCGCGGCATCCTCGGGCAGCTCGACCCGGACGAGATCACGTCCGCCGTCAGCGAGCAGCTTCGCACGGCGCTCGGCTACGACTCGGTCACGATCGTGTCGGAGACGACGGTGCCCACGGGCGAAGTGGTGTGCCCGATTCGCGACGCCGAAGGGCTGCTCGGCTACCTCGTGATCGACAACCGCGCCAGTGGGCGCGAGATCGACCCGCGCGAGCGCGAGCTCCTCGGGATGCTCTCCGAGTATCTCGCCATCGCGGTCCGCAACGCTCGTCTGTACGGCGAGATCGCCGAGACGAAGCGGTCGCTCGAGCAGCTCATCTCCTCAGCGGCCGACGCGATCATCTCGATCGACCCCGCGGATCGGGTGCGGAGCTGGAACCCGGCCGCCGAGCGCATCTTCGGCCTCAAGACCGACGACGCGCTCCGGCGGCCTGCCATCGACGTCCTCCCCGGACGCGAGTACGGGGCGGCGCGGGACCTGCTGGCGCGAGGCGCGACGATGCACAGCTTCGACATCGCGATTCACCGGCCGGACGGCACCGAGGCCGACCTCTCCGTCACGCTCTCAGCCGTCCGCGGCACCGGCGCCTTGGAGGGCGCGCTCGCGATCGTGCGCGACATCACACTGCAGCGCGGCCTCGAAGCGCAAGTGCTCCAATCCGAGAAGCTTGCCGCACTCGGACAACTGGCCGGTGGGATCGCCCATGACTTCAACAACCAGCTGCAGGCGATCCTCGGCTACACCCAGCTCATGCGCCGCGCACCGTGGGACCTGGAGCTGGTGCAGAAAGCCCTCGGGATCGTGGAGTCGGCGGCGCTGGGGGGCACCGAGACCGTCCGTCGCATCCAAGAGTTCGCGCGGGCGCGCCCGGACGAGGCGCTGGTTCCCGTGGACGTGAACCAAGCCATCCACGACTCGGTCGCCATCACACGGCCGCGGTGGGACGAGGAGATGGCGCGCGGCGGCGTGCGGTTCGAGCTCCGGCTCGAACTCGGCGCAAGGCTCCCGATCAGGGGACGATCCGCCGCGATCGGCGAAGTGATGACGAACCTCATCCTCAACGCGGTCGACGCCATGCCCGGAGGCGGCGTGCTCACGATCGGCACGCACCAGGACGGGGCGGAGCGGGTGGCCATTACGGTCAGCGACACCGGCGTCGGCATGCCGGAGGCCGTGCGGCGACGGGTGTTCGAGCCGTTCTTCACCACGAAGGGGCAGCGGGGCTCGGGCCTCGGGCTCTCGGTGTCGTACTCGATCGTCAAGCGGCACGGCGGGGACATTAGGATCGAGAGCGAGCCGGGGCGCGGCACCACGTTCACGCTGACCTTTCCCGCCGCGACGTGGACCCCGGAAGCGAGCCTCCCGGTCGCCGCGACCCCGAGCCGACGGCCGGCCCGGGTCCTCGTCGTCGACAACGAGCCGCAGGTGCGGAGCGTCCTCGGCGAGATCCTCGAGCGCGCCGGCTACGGCGTCACGACGGCCGCCGGCGGGGCCGAGGCGCTCGAGGCCTTCGCCCCCGATCGTTTCGACGTGGTGCTGACGAACATCGGCATGGACAACATGAACGGCTGGCAGCTGGCCGAGCGGATCCGAGCGAAGGACACGACGGTGGGGCTCCTCCTCGTGACCGGGTGGGGGCTTCACGAGGGCGAGCGCGAACGCCTCCACGCCCTGCGCGTCCACGCCTGCCTGTTCAAGCCGGTGCACCCGGCCGAGCTCGACGCCGCGGTGCAGGCTGCCCTGCCCGCGCGCGCCTGAGGCAGGGCGCTCAGCCCGACTTTTTCATCGGCCGCCCGCAGCAGACCTTCGACACGGGCGCCGTCTTGCCGCACCTCTCGCAACGATAGCTGGCCATCAGAGTCGCTCGATGAGCGTCGCGATGCCCTGGCCGAAGCCGATGCACATCGTCTGCAATCCGTACCGCTTGCCGGTGCGCTCCAGTTCGTGCAGGAGCGTCGTCATGAGACGGGCGCCCGAGCAGCCGAGCGGGTGGCCGAGGGCGATCGCACCGCCGTTGACGTTGACCGCCGCCGGGTCGGGGTGGAGCTCGTGCTCCCAAGCCAGCACGACCGACGCGAACGCCTCGTTGATCTCGATCAGGTCAATCTGGTCAAGACGGAGCCCGGCCTTTCGCAGCACGCGCTGGGTGGCAGGAATCGGCCCCGTCAGCATGATCGTCGGGTCTACCCCGGCTAACGCCGTCGCCACCACCCGCGCGCGCGGGGTGAGTCCGAGGTTCTTCACGCGGGTTTCCGACATGAACATCAGGGCGGCGGCGCCGTCGGAGATCTGGGACGAGTTGCCGGCGGTGACGACCCCGTCAGGCTTGAAGGACGGGGGGAGCGCCCCCATCCTGTCGCGGTTGACGGGCACCCGCACCCCCTCGTCCGTGTCGAAGACGGAGCCATCGGGCAAGGACACCGGCGCGATCTCGCGCGCGAATCGGCCCTCCGCGATGGCCCCCGCCGCCTTCTCGTGACTCCGGGCCGAGAACTCGTCCAGCTCCTCGCGCTTGAGCCCCCACTTCTCGGCGACAAGCTCCGCCGAGAACCCCTGCGGGACGATCGTGTAGCGCTCCTGGAGTCGGCGCGACAGCGGGCCCTCGCCCGGGCCCTGCGCGTTCGAGCCCATCGGCACCCGCGTCATGTGCTCGATGCCGCCCGCGACGACGACGTCGTACTGGCCCGACATGACGCCCATCGCCGCGAAGTTCGCGGCCTGTTGGCCGGAGCCGCACATGCGGTCGAGCGTCACGCCGCAGACATCCAGAGGGAACCCGGCGACGAGCGCCGCGGTGCGCGCAATGTTCATCCCTTGCTCACCGAGTTGGTCGACGCAGCCGAGGATCACATCTTCGACCTCGTGGGGGTCCACCGTCGTCCGTGCGACGAGCTCTCCCAGCACGAGCGCGGCGAGGTCGTCGGGACGCACGGGCGCGAGTCGCCCCCTGTTCTTCCCGATCGCAGTCCGCACCGCGCCGACGATGAACGCCTCTGCCATGTGCCCCCCTCTTCGGATGGATCTCCGTTCATCTTACACCGCCGACCGGCCCGACGCGAGAACAGGAGGGTAACCCTGAATTATGAGTTCCTACGGGACGGCCGCCTTGATCGTGGAGCTGGGCGACGGGTCAGCGGAAGAAGTAGGAGACGCCGAGGGTACCGGTGTCCGATTCGAAGCCGATGTTCGGATCCGACGTGCCGCCGTTCGAGACCTGCTGGAAGCGGTGGCCCGCGGTCAGCGCCAGATTGTCGGTGAGGAAGTAGGCGAGACCGACGCCCGCTCGAGCACGAAGTTCGGGGTCGAGCGAAATTTCCATCACCTTGAGGCTTGAGCCCCCGACCCCCGCCGTCACCTCAACGTCCGGCACGAGAGCGCCCGAACTCAGGAAGTGACAGCGGAACGCCGCCTTGAGCCACCACGCCGTGTCGTCGCGGGGCTTGAGGTAGTACCGGCCTGGAGCGAGAAGATCACGGTGCCCTTGGCGAACGTCCGGTCACCGTCGAACGCACGGGCGGGGGCCGCCCGGGCCGCCGTCGTGACCAGCCCGACCAGCGCGACGAGCGTGTGAATGATCTGCGGGCCTCTCGGCTATCCTGACGCTCGGCCGCGAATACGTCAGGCGGAGCGACGTCCCCGTCGCGGCCGGGCGGTAGCATACCACGGGCGGCGGGCGCGCCGAGCGGCCCCGCTACGACGAGCGCTTGACCTGGTCGGCGAGCTTACAAAAGGCGCAGATCGTGCCGGTCGTCACCTGGCCGCAGCGCTCGCACTCCTTCAGCGTGACGGCATCGGCCCGCTCGAACGCCGGCCGGCCCTTCTCGAGGAAGCCGAAGAGGAAGTTGTGCTTGGCGCCCGGCGAATTGTCCTCCATCCGGCTCAGGATCTCCTTGTGGGCGATCGACGTGGCGCCCTTCGCGAACGGGCACTCATCCACGATGTAGTCGATCCGGCGGAGGAAGGCGTAGGCCGCGGTCTCCTGCTCCGACAGGCGGTAGAGGGGCTTCACGCGGCGGACGAGCTTCGGATGCGTCGACGACAGCGCGGGCGACTGCCGAGAGAGCGCGTCGGTCTGCCACTGCAGCACCGAGCCCAGCAGGGTCGCCGCCTCGTCGTCCAGGTTGTGGCCGGTGGCCACCACCGGAAAGCCGTGCTCGAGCGCGGCCCGGTTCATCAGGTAGCGCTTGGAGAGGCCGCACCCGGAGCACGGCGGCCGCCGCGTGACCTTCTGGATGACCGGGACGGGTCCGCCCACCGCCTCGGCGACCGCGGAGACGATGAGCGGCACCCCGTGCGCTGCCGCGAAGGCCTGGCACTTGGCCTGCGATTCGACCGAGTACTCGAAGATGCCGAGGTCGAGGTAGAGTCCCGAGGTCTGGTAGCCCTCCTCGAGGAGAACGTCCCAGAGGGCCAGCGAGTCCTTGCCGCCGGAGACGGCCACCAGCACGCGCTCCTCTCGACCGAACATGCGGTACTTGCCGATGGCCGTGGTCACCTGCCGCCGGAAGAAGGCGAGGAAGTCCGCCGCGCAGAAGGCGGCGTTGTGCCGCCTGAGCTCCACCGTCGCCCGGTCGCCGCACCGGGTGCACTTCACGGCGTCCTCCCGGCCGATGCCACGCCGCTCGAACCCCCGCCCGACATCACGGGACGCAGCTCGATCGTGTCGGCGTCGTCCAGCATCGCGTCGGTCGTGAGCAACTCGTCCTGCCGGATGATGAGGACGGTTCCGGGAATGATCCGGAGCTCTCGCAGGACGTCCTTCACCCGCCGCGGCCCGGGCAGCTCCACCTCGCGGCGTGGATTCCGGAGCACCACTTTCATCAGGCCGGGGGAAAGTCTGGCGACGCCTTCACCGCGCGCATCTGGGTGAGGTGCGCGGTGTCGTGGCTGATCTGGAGCATCCACCACTGGGCGATGTTCAGCTCGCCGAAGGCAAAGTGCTTGAACGTCAGTCGGCGGGGGTCCAGGGCGGCGATCTTCTCAAGGGACTGTCGGCTCCGGGCGCGGAGGCCCGCGAGGTCGTCGAGCAGCCGCGACAGCGGGAGGCCGCGCTCGGGCCCGACCTGGGGCGGCGCCTGCATCCCCTCGATCGGCACGCGCGGGAGCGCGGCGAACCCCGCGAGCCCCGTCGGGTACGGCGTGAGGGTGCCGGCGGCTTCAGCCTCGCGCGTGAGCTTGGTGGTGAGCTTGCCGGTGTGCGTCTCCGCCACCGCGAGATGGTGGAGGATCTCCCCGACCGACCACTCCGCCTCGCTCGGGCGCCAGTCCGCCTGCCGCTGACTGAGCCCGCCCGCCTCCCGGAGCACCTTCGCCCGCACGGCTTCCATGTCGTTCCAGACGGCCTCGAGCGCGGGAGGCAGCGGCATGAGGGTCCTCCTAGCCGGATTATACAGGGGTGACCGGGCGCCCGTCGGAGTCTGGGACAGGGCGCGGACGCCAGCGGGTCCCCATCGGGACGAGGCGCTAGGCCGGCCTCCGACCGGCGCCGGTTTACGGTGCGGCCCGGTCGCTCTGGGAACGGCGCGGGGTGGGGCGGTCCCGATCGGGCGGTGCCTGCCACCGGCCCGGGTCCGGCTGGAAGTACAGGCCGTCGGGGCGCCGGATCAGGATTCCCCAGGTGACGAGCGTGCGGACGATCGCCTTCGTGTGGGAGTAGGCGAGGCGGGTCTGCTTCGCGACCGCCAGCGCGGTGAGCGGCGTCGGGGACAGGAGGACGGCCAGTGCAACCCGCTGCTCGCGACGAGTGAGGGGGACGCGGAGAAGGAGGGACAAGAAATGGTCCCCCGCGCCCCGGGATCCGACCTCGGGCCCCGTCATCGTCACCACGCCGCCTCGGCCGGCCGGATCGGCGTCGCCCCGCACCGTCACGCCTCCTCCGGCGTCACGCGCGGCCGACCCCGTCCCGCTGGCGCGAGCGGGCTCAGAGACTCCGCAGGAAGTTGACCACGTCCTGCTGCTGCGAGGCCGAGAGCGCACCAAACCGCGTGATCACGGCGTTGGCCTCGGACGCGACGACGAACTGGGGTTGAAAGACCCCGACGCTGTAGTGGGCCAGGATCGCGGCGACGACATTCGCCGTCCGGCCGTCGTGCAGAAAGAAGAGCCGCTGGCCTAGGCCCCAGAGCGGCGCCGTTCGAAACTCGTCGCCCTCTGCCTGGCCCTGGTTGATCCCGTCGGCGAGACCCGGTCCCATATGATGCAGGAGGAGGTCGGAGAAGAGGTTCACGGGCTGCTGGTTCAGCGCCCCGACGGTCGTCGTCCCCGTTCGCAGCGTCGGCGTGTGGCAGAGCGCACAGCCGATCGTCGTGAACAGCCCACGACCCCGCGCAATCGACGCGGCGCCGCCCGGCGTGTCTGGGGACGGCTGCGGCGGGGCCAGGAATCGCATGAAGAAGGCGAACTTCTCGATGTCGCTGATGGCGACGGGCACGTACGGGCCGTCCGTCGCCGTAATGTTGTTGGGTTGTGGCTTCGGCTGACACCCCGGCGTCTCATCCCGCTCCGTCTGGAAGAGTTCGCTCGTGATGCCCATCTCGACGTTGTAGGCCTCGCCCGCGAACAGCAGGAGCGACTTGTTCTGCGCCTTCCATCCGAACCGCGCAACGGTCCCGTCGTTGCCGTTGAAGTTGAACACGTGCGGTCGCCCGCCGATGCCCAGCGCCGCTTTTTGCGCGGCATTCACCTTCGCGTTCGCCCGGATGGCCGCGTCGGGAATCTCTTCGATCAGCCCTGCGCCAAAGACCGGGGTGGGAATTCGAAAGATGATATTCCGCACGTTGCTGATGGGGACGAACATCAACGCGTCAAAGTTCTCCTGCTGAATGCTGCACCCGCGCGCGTTCGCGTCCCCATCATCGCGCCCGCTGATGACGAAAAGATCGTGCACCCCGCCGTCGAGCCCGCCGCCGTCCGTCCGGTACCGGAACCGCGCCTCGCGAATCGGCCCGTCCCGGCGCACGAACGACGGCACGAAGTTCAAGGCCCCATTCTTCGTCGCGACGTCGACCTGCGGGTTCACGGCCGGCGAGGTGCCACCCACCGCGGGCTGGGAGTGGCAGCCGCCGCAGCTATCCAGGTTGAACCGGGGCCCGAGTCCGACCGACAACCCCTCCACCTCCGTGAACTGATCCTGACCCGCCTGAAAAAACGCGAGCTCCCCGGTCGTCAGTCCAATGAGCGGGTCCCCGGCGCCGGCGGCCCCGCCGCGAGCTCCCGGATCCCGCGCGAGAGAGGAAGGAGGAACGAGCTGGGCCCGGGCCACGGCCGCGGCCACGAGCGCCGCAACAATGATCGTCACGAGCACCTTGGGCTTCGTCGTGCGTCGACTGGGCTTTGTCATGCGTCCACTCCCAACCTGGCGGCGTACGCGCTGAGATGCGCGACGCGCGTACCGCCGTCCTAGTCGGAAGTGAAGCAACGCGTGTGCCAGATCACGAACGCGACAACAGCGCAGCAAATCCGTCGCTCTATGCGACGAGCTCGAAGGGCGGCACTCATCTCGGTCCGTCACTCCAATGACGTGAGATCTGACAAACAGGGGACCGAAATTGGTCCCGCTCTCACGAGAGGAGGCGACATTAATCCGGTCCCGGCACCGGGCGTAGCGTCTGCACCAGGTCGGTCTCGCGATCTTCCGGCGGCTCGTCGAGCGCCACGGAGGGACGGTTGAGCGGTAGTCCGAGCGAGGGCCGGGGAGCACGAGTCGAGCCCTCTCGACCCGCGACGTGATGGGAGGGCGCTTGGCGCCCGTGGACACCATTCCGCCCGAGCGGCTCGGCAGTCCTCCCGTCGCCCCGGAGCCGGAGGTCCGCGTGCGTGCGCGACGCGCCAGGGGACGGAGGAAGCGATCGAGCATCTCGCCGTGTCAATGCCCGACAGGTTCGGCGCCGCAGAAATTACGCTGGTCATCACCCGTACGGCCCGAACGTCCCCCGAGGGATCGTGGCCGCTGGCGCTCCGCTCTCCGAGCAGCCACCAGCCCGCGCGGCGATCATCGCGGTCGCGGGCCTCAAGCGGCGCGCCGCCGCTCGCCGTTAGCAGCAGCGTGGCTCGTGAGCGCGACGGTGCCCCGCCTGGTCTCCGCCACGCGGCTTCCCTGGCAGTGAGGAGCTCGGGGCGCACGAGTCTGGGCCCCGGGGCCCGCCGATCCGGGCGACCGTCACTGACATCAGGCGAGATGGACGCTACTTGGAGGCGAGGTACATCTGGCCGGTCGGCGCCGGGACCCCTTGCGCCGGCTCCAGCGTGACCGCGAACCGATTCACCCTCCGCGCCGCCGCGAGCGGCGGCACGCGGAGACTGCCCGTGCCCTCGGCGTCCACGCCGAAGACCCCGCTCGGGAGCGGCCGCGTCCCGACGATCGCCCACAACTCGTAGGCCCGCCCGGCCGGCGCGGGCGGCAGATCGGCGGCCACGAAGAGGCCGCCCGCGTGCGCGTTCCAGATCAGCCGGCCTCGCGCCTGGGGGCTCGGCTCGAGACCCTCGAGGAGGACGACCTGGGTCGCCGGATCGCGGAGGAGCGCCAGCGCCAGCCGCTGCTGGCCGACCTGCCCGCGCAGTGCCGCGACCTCGCGCGCCATCTGGCCGAGCCGCCCCTCGTAGCGCCCGCTCACGTACGTCGCGGCGGCCGAGGCCAGGAGCCCAGCGGCGACGGCGACGCTGGCGGCCCAGCGGAGCCCGGACCAGAATCGCTCGCGCGCGCCCCGGGCGCCGCGCCGGTCGACCCGGGCCATCACGTCGCGCTTCGCGCGTCGCGGCGGCGGCTGGCGAAAGTCCGCCGCGAAACCAACCAGCGCCTCCCGGTAATCGCCGAGCAGCTGCTCGCATTCGGCGCAGCCGGCCAGGTGCGCCTGGAAGCGCGCCAGATCGTCTCTGCCGAGCGATCGCAGCGCGTGGGCCGCCGCCAGCTCGCCGAACGGCGCGTGGTCCGGCCTCACCGTCTGGACCCTCGGCTGGCTCCGCAGGCTCTCCAGCCCTAGGCGCATCCCGGCCTTGACCGCGCCGAGCGGCTGCTTGAGACGCTCGGAGGTCTCCGCCTGGGTGAGGTCGTGAAGATACGCCAGCTCGATGATGTCCCGCTGGTGCGGCGGGAGCTGCGCGAACGCCCCGCGGACGGCCCCCGGCCCCTCGGCGCCGACCCTCGGATCCCGGCCCGGCTCCAAGGGCTCGGCGACGCGCAACTGCGGCAGGGGGCCGGTCCCCACCTCACCTCGCCCGCGCAGGGACCGGGCGCGGTCGATGCCCCGGCTCCGCGCCCGGTCTACGACCCAGGCCTCGAGGCTCCCCTGCCGAGGGTCCCAGTCGCCGGCCGACTGCCAGATCTCCCAGAACACGTCCAGGAGAACCGCCTCGGCCTCGGCGTCGCTCCGAAGGATTCGGCAAAGCACGCCGAGGGCGAGCGGGGCGTAGGCGTCGTAGAATGCCGAGAACGCGTCGCGGTCGCCACCGGCGATGCGGCGGATGAGCTCGAGACCGTCGGACGCCATGGCCGTCACCTCTATCAGAGGGGCCCGGCGAAGGCAAACCCGGCTGGCCGGTTCGGCGTCGTCGAAGAGGGACTGGGAGCGCAGCCACACCGGGTCAGCCAGGAAAAGGAGGATGGGATGACGCGCTACCGATTGATCGGCCTCGCGGCCGCCGCCGTGCTCGGCTGGGGCTGCGCCAGGATGCCGGGCGCCCAGACCGCGTCCGCCGGCGACACGACGCCCAGGCTGACCCTCTACACGCGGCTCGGCGGCCAGCCCGCCATCACCGCGGTCGTGGACGACTTCGTCGCCAACGTCGCGGCCGACTCCCGGATCAACAAACGATTCGCGAACGCGAACGTCCCGCGCTTGAAGGTTCTGCTCGTCGAGCAGGTGTGCCAGGCCACCGGCGGCCCCTGCGCCTACACCGGGCGGGACATGCGCGCCGCCCACGCCGGCATGGGCATCACGGACGCGGAGTTCAACGCGCTCGTCGAGGACCTCGTCAAGTCGCTCGACAAGTTCCAGGTGGCCGAGCCGGACAAGACTGAGCTGCTCGGTTTGCTCGGCGGGCTCAAATCCCAGGTCGTCGGCCGGTAGACACCCGAGGCCGCTGCCGCTGGTCGGAGCGGCAGCGGCGCCCTCCCCTCGACCGGGCGGCGCCGACTCGTCCGACCGAGCTCGGGTTGACACGCGCGATCGACCCACCGACAATGAGCGCCCATGCGGCTCCCGCTCGCCCTCGCGGCCGTGCTGCTGATCGCGGCCGGCCCCGCCGGCGCGCAGGCGAACCGCGCCGCCGAGGGCGACTTCGCGATCACGGACTTCCGCTTCGTCAGCGGCGAGCGCCTGCCGGAGCTCGGGCTGCATTACGTCACGCTCGGCACGCCGCGGCGTGACGCCGCCGGCATGGTCGTGAACGCGGTCCTCATCCTCCACGGGACCACGGGCACCGGGCGCACCTTCCTCTCGCCGAACTTCGCCGACGAGCTCTTCGGGCCAGGCCAGCCGCTCGATACGGAGAAGTACTTTGTCGTCTTGCCCGACAGCCTCGGCCACGGACGATCGAGCAAGCCGAGCGACGGGCTGCGGACCCGGTTCCCGCGCTACACCTACGACGACATGGTCCTGGCCCAGCACCGGCTGCTCACCGAGGGCCTCGGCGTCGGCCATCTGCGGCTCATCATGGGCACCTCGATGGGCTGCATGCACGCGTGGCTCTGGGGCATCAGGTACGCCACCGCCATGGACGGGCTCGTGCCGCTCGCCTGCGCGCCGACGGCGATCGCGGGGCGGAACCGCATGATGCGGAGGATGATCATCGACGAGATCCGCCTGGATCCCGGGTGGCAGAACGGAGCCTACGCGGCACCGCCCGCCGGCCTCCGCGCCGCCCTCCACTTGATCTTCGTGATGACCCAGAACTCCCTGCAGCTGCAGGCGCTGGCGCCCTCGAGGGAGGACGCCGACCGGTACGTGACGGAGTGGGTGCAGGCGCGCCTGGCCCGGACGGACGCCAATGACCTGCTCTACGCGTTCGAGGCGTCCCGCGACTACGATCCCGCGCCGGACCTCGGGCGCGTCGTGGCGCCCGTCCTCGCGATCAACTCCGCCGACGACCTGGTGAATCCTCCCGAGCTCGGGCTGATGGACCGCCTGATGCCCCGCGTCCAGCGCGGCCGCTACGTGCTCATTCCGCAGAGCGATGCCACGCGCGGTCACCTCACCCACTCCTTTCCGGCCCTGTGGAAGCGGCACCTGGAGGCCTTCCTCGCGACCCTGCCCCCCGTGGAATAACGCGTGGACGGCCTGAGTCGCCGGCGATTCCTCGCCGCGGCCGCCGCCGCCGCCGCCGCCGTCCGCGCGCCCGCGGTGCACGCGCAGAAGCGGGGCGGAACCCTGCGCTTCGTCCCCCACGCAGACCTGAAGATCCTCGACCCGATCTGGACCACGGCCTACATCACGCGCAACCACGGCTACATGGTCTACGACACGCTCTTCGCGCTCGACGCGGGCCTCCGGCTCCGGCCGCAGATGGTCGGGAGCTATCGCGTGAGCGCGGACCGCCGGTGGTATTCCTTCACGCTGCGCGACGGCCTCCGGTTCCACGACGGCCAGCCCGTCACCGCCGAGGACTGCGTGGCCTCGCTCCGGCGCTGGGGCGCGCGGGATCCGCTCGGCCGCCTCCTGATCGCCGCGCTGGCCAAGCTGGCGCCGGTCGACCGGAAGACCTTCGTCCTCGCCCTGGCGCAGCCCTTCGGCCTGGTGCTGGAGGCGCTCGGCAAGCCCTCGGCGAGCCCGCCCTTCATCATGCCGGCGCGGCTCGCCGCGACCGATCCCAACGAGCAGGTCCGGGAGACGGTCGGCTCCGGGCCGTACCGGTTCGTGCGGGACGAGTGGGAGCCGGGGCACCAGGTCGTGTACGTGCGGAACGCCGACTACGTGCCGCGCGACGAAGAGCCGAGCGGCGCCGCCGGCGGCAAGCGGACCCGGGTCGATCGGGTGGAGTGGCGCTACATCCCGGACCCGGCGACCGCGAGCGCCGCGCTGGAAGCGGGCGAGGTCGACTTCTGGGAGAACGTGCCGCTCGACTTCGCCCCCCGCCTCGAGAAGAACCCCGCCGTCCAGATCCTCGTCACCGACCCGCGCGGCAGCCTGGGGATCCTGCGACCCAACCACCTGCATCCGCCCTTCAACGACAAGCGGGCCCGCCAGGCCCTCGTCTGGATGGTCGACCAGCCGTACTACCTCCAGGCGACCATCGGCCAGCGCGCCTACTACCGGACCTGCCCGGGCTTCTTCATGTGCGGCGGCGTGCCCTACGAATCGACGGCGGGCGCGCCGCCGAAGGCCGACCTCGAGCGGGCGCGGCAGCTCCTGAAGGAGAGCGGGTACGACGGCCGCCCCCTGGTCGTCCTCGATCCTACCGACTCCCCCTACGCCCACGCCCCCGCGCTCGTGACGGCGGAGCTGCTCGGGAAGATCGGCGGCGCCGTC
>Ga0209161_10002167_pt1 | contig 16141 bp, 13 predicted proteins | sample GraSoiAngelo_155_FD_186169 | JGI IMG/M metagenome (GOLD analysis project Ga0209161, IMG submission 186169) | Grasslands soil microbial communities from the Angelo Coastal Reserve, California, USA - 14_1009_13_30cm (SPAdes) (version 2) | ecosystem: Environmental > Terrestrial > Soil > Grasslands...
TTTCGGGTCGTCTTCGCCGCTTGCCGCCTACCAAATGCAAAAAAAATGTATTCGTTACAATTCCGCCGACGCGCGTGAACCGACAAATCGGCGACGATCCGCGAAGACTGCCCACACAACGAGGCGCACTGACACCCCTTGACTCCCACGGACAGGGGGTCTTAACTGCCGATGAGGACAGGGGGTCGGGAGCGCCCTGTAGGTAGTCGCTGGCTGTTGGAGCCTTGCCGCGCCAAACGACTGACAACTGACTCAAGGATTCCTAACCATCCCCTAACTCCGTCCTGTATTCAATACACTCATGATCCCAACTTACTCGGTCGGGTAGGTCAGGTCAGAACTATTTTTCGTCATTTGTACGATTTCCCTTGACTTTGGCTGTAGAAGTGCTCATAATCAAGAGAGTCGGAAAAGAATCTTCTGACTTAGGCGTGGGCGAGAATAGCCGCCAACCTTGGACGCCGAAAACGAAGTACCCTCATAGGAACCTTGTTTCACCCCACAACCTAACGCCATTCGGCGACGTGTGATCCTGCCTGAGAACCAGTCCACAAATTTAGATACACGCATCTCTCAGGCTGCGTGATCCACGTACCCGAACGGCAACGGCTGTTCGGGTTTTTCTTTGGTTCGGAAAGTAGGCAATGGAGCATGATGAAATTTGGAACATTGATGACGTTGCAGCATATCTCAAGATGCCAGTCAGTGGCGTGCGAGAACTCTGTCGCAGCCGCAGCCAAGAACGCATGACGACGCCGCTGCCAATGGTGAAAATTCATTCTAAGGCAATTCGCTTCCGTCGCGCGGATGTCGAACAGTGGGTGTCGAAGTTAGCAAGTACGCAGTCGTTGAGTAATTGAAGTTCAATAGATGGTGTCAGACCATCGGAAAGCAAGGTATGCACAAATTAGAATCCGCAACAAATCCGCCACTTCCGGAAGCCTATTGGGAAGAAACACCTTATTTCAAAATAGCCAGCCGTCAAATCGCCCGTGGTTTTTCTGTCGCTCCTGTCCATCCAAATGAGAAGCACGGTGTCCTGTGGAATCAATACAGCCATCCTGCCACTACCCTTTCTGAAGTCATCCAACACGCCAAGGATTATCCAAATTATAACGTCGCCATTAGCTCGCATCGGGGCGTCGGCAAGCTCTTCTTTTGGGATGTAGACTCAGCGGGTGTCGTCGAACAGGTCGAAGCCGAGACGGGTCAGATAATACCTGCGACGTTTACTGTTCAATCCCGTCCAGAGTCGGCACCCTACAAACAGCATCGGTATCTTAGAAGTACGCCATATAGTTTTGAGAGATTCGGCGGATGGAAATCGAAAGAAGTCAATGTCAAGGATTTGAACTCAACTGTCGAAGGAAAACACCCGACGAAGTACGATCTTAAGGGTATCGGGCGCGGCGGATATGTCGTCAGTGAAGGTTCTCGACATCCGAATGGTGAGATTTACACAATTATGGATGACACTAACCCCATCGGCGCTCCCGACTGGTTAATCGATTGGTTCATTACGGATATCGGTAAGTACCGTCATGACGCTGCTGTAGAGCGGGAACAAAATAAGAAAGTCGAAGCAAGTCAAAGTAACGATCCGAATGGTGTCCCTGATCCGAGTGACGCGCTCAAAGTTATGCCAAACAAGATTGACGCTTTTCTTAAGAGTCGTTGTGGCGATCTTGCCATCCGGGGGACCAGAAGGGGAGACATCGTTCTGCTATTGAAACATCAACTTCAAGATCATACGTCGCTCTCTAAAGAAGAACAAAAGCGCTATTACCACAGGATTCATGACCTGGCTTTTGATCCTAATTTGAAAATAGGGTTAGGAGTTGCATGGTCATCACTTTGGGAAAAGAACCACACCTCGATTCTCGGCACGACGACCACTACGGTCAAACCCAATGGAGGAATGACAATGGAATACAACTCGCAGCAGCACCTCATTACCAAGGAACTCAGACGTTTTCCTGATGAAATGCCGGTCGCCGAAGGTTACGCGCGGCTGAACGCGACATTAGGTCTTAATCTGACAAGCAAAAACAGCCGTCAGAACGCTACTCTGCGGGCGGCAAGGAAGGCTGCTGGCCTCGTGGCTGAAAATAGGAAAGGCTGTTGGTGGTGGGTACGGCAATCAGAACGGCAGTCAGTCAAATCAGACCAATCGGCGAGTCAGCCATCAGCGGATCAACCAACAGTCGGCGGGGGCAACCATCACAGTCGGCTGGTCAACCAACCATCCATAACACACACACCACACACACCGCTATATACGGTCAATGTGGTGGGTGACGGGAATCAATGACTTACGGACAAGCAGCACTGCCTACCTATACAGTCAAATGTACGTTGTGGGTGCGCAAAAGTGTATTCAGTAAAAAATAGGAAGGACTTATGGACGCATTCGAAATGTTTGAGCTTGAAAAACTACGACCGCTCATCGAGCGTTGTCAACTACAGGAGCATCGTTGCAACATCTGTGGCAGCCCAACAACAGGCTTCGGCGTCTTCACGCCGGACAATGAACGGAATTTCAGATTACAAGGCATCTCACAAATACCTCAGCAGGATTACACAGCAGCCAAGATAAAGCATCCCAAGAAAGTTCTCAGCATATCGTTCATAACGGACAACCAGCCTGCGGAAGTTTTGTAGCCAAGCAAACAGCCTCTCAATCCTCCAACGTCGGCGATACCGTCGCAAGCGCCGCAGATCTTGTGTTTTGTTCTTTCGGTTAATACGGTGTGGAGCAATTAATTCAATCCCGTAACGACTAAGTTCTGTGTCTAGTTTGTCGGAATCATAAGCGTTGTCGCCGATCAGATTCTGAGGAGCTTCTGGGATCACCATCTGAATCAAGGTGGGAACGACTAAGTTCACTTCGTGAGGAGTGGCACTTTCAATGCATATGGCAACGGGAAGACCGTGGCGGTCTGCGATCGCCATGATTTTGGTTCCCTTGCCGCGTTTTGTTTTCCCGACTCTCGTTCCCCTTTTTTAGCCGGTGCAAAGGTACCATCGATGAAGGCTTCCTCCACATCCAGAGCACCGCGGATTTTGAGATCTAGGGCAAGAGCTTCCAGAACTCCTTTCATCACTCCAGATCGGACCCATTGCTGAAATCGTCTGTGGCAAGTCTGATACGACGGATAACGCTCTGGAACATCCGACCAGGGCGCGCCTGTGCGCAACACCCACAGAATACCGTTCAAGACGGCACGTCGATCCTTCCATGGTCGTCCTCGCCTATCTCTGCGACGTATCGGTTCAGGAATAAGTTCGTCTAGGATTCTCCATTGCGCGTCGGTCAGGTCTCGCGTATTTGCAAGAGGCATCGGCCCGCTCCAAGTCGCTGCGCTTCTCAGATCAATTGTTGCTCTGCAGCGCCAAGCAAAAGTCGGATGAGAAAAATATCGAATCGGAGCAGCCTGACTTATATGTTCCGCGCCGACCGAGGGATTTATGCGGCGAATAAGGTAATCGCGTTAACGCACGGCAGGCAGATGTCTGTCTTAAGCCAGGCATCTACGTCTGCGCTTGTACCAGTCGCTGCCCAGGCTACGGAGAGCACTGTTTGGTTCCGGACAAAAACACAGTCTGTGGGCTGGCACCGCCATTGTCGCTGATGGAGATTTCACCGTTGCCAGAAACACGTTGCCAACCGACCGTGAGGCCACACGACTGTCCCGCTCCTAGATTTGCTGGGCAGGCGTTCCCTAGAGAAAAAGGTCCCGAGATCATGACATCGGTGATGTTGAGGGCCGTGCGCCCGACATTGGTCAGCGTCGTCGTCTTCGATCCAGAACAGTAACAATGACATCCCAGGATCAAGTGGCACGCAAAGTAGCACCCAAACGAGAGGCTGGTTGGGGCAAGCTCCACCACGGTACCCATGCCCGTGAGGGAGACGGTTTGCGGACTACCGGGCGCGTCATCCGTCACCGACAATATCCCCGTTCGTGCTCCGCCTTGCGACGGCTTGAACGCCACGTAGATCGTGCAGCTAGATCCGGCGCCGAGGCTTGAACCGCAGGTGTGGCTTTGGATGAAATCACCGTTTGTGCTGATGCTCGTGATGCTCAGTGTCAGCGTGCCATAGTTGACCAGCAGAACAGGCTGCACCGGGCTAATCGTGCCCACAAGCTGGGTAGTCCCGAACATCAAGCTGGCAGGTAGAAAAGCGTTGACACCTGAAACCAACGGGGGCTGCAGAAGTGTGGCGACGGTCGAGCCATCGGCGACGGCCACGTCGAGCCTACCATGGCCAATGAAATCTCCCACTGCTAACGAGGAGGGATTTGGCGATCCGGCGCCGACGAATTCCAGAGCAGGTTGGAAGGTTCCGTTGCCGTTGCCCAAAAGCAACTTCATGCTGGCCGGGTTGCCGTAGCCGCCACTATTCGCCACGGCCAGGTCCAACTTCCCGTCGCCATTGAAGTCTCCTATGGCCACGGAGTCGGGATTTGATCCTAGACCGTAGTTCACGACCGGCTGGAATGTCCCGTCTCCGTTGCCCAACAGTACGCCCATGCTGCCGGCACCACCGCTGTTGTTTACTAGGTTCGCCACCACCAGGTCGAGCTTGCCGTCCCTGTTGAAGTCTCCCACCGCCACCGAGGTAGGTGCCCCATTCGTCCCATAGCTCCTGGGAGCCTGAAAAGTTCCGTTGCCGTTGCCCAAAAGAATGGTTACGTTGCCGGTACTAAAGTTCGCCTCGACCAGGTCCAGCTTGCCGTCGCGGTTGAAGTCTCCTACCGCCAATGAGAGCGATCCAAACCCGCCGCTGTAGTTCACGGCGGGGTTGAACGTGCCATCGCCTCTACCCAGGAGCACGCTCACGCTGGCGACGCCATTGCTGGCGCCACTGTTGGCCACCGCCAAGTCCACTTTGCCGTCGCGATTGAAGTCCCCCACGGCTACCGACGAGGGACTATTTCCTGTTGCGTAGGTCACGGGTGCTCGAAAGGCACCATCCCCATTGCCCAAAAGAATGCTGACACCCGCGTTCGTCACCGCCAAGTCTAGCTTGCCGTCGCCGTTGAAATCACCCACAGCCACTGACTGGGGTCCTGGCGCACCAAAGTTCACCGGGGCCTTAAAGGTCCCGTCGCCGTTGCCAAGTAGCACGCTGACGTTCTTGCTGCCAGCATTTGCCACGGCCAGGTCCAGCTTGCCGTCGCCGTTGAAATCCCCCACCGCCGCCGACGTAGGATTTGACCCGGCATGGACGCTTGACGCACTCAGTGCGACCGAGGAAGTCGGTCTAGTAATTTCAAAGAAAACTAAATTCGAAGTACCGCCACCCGGGCTAGGATTGGCCACCTTCACCCATGCTGTTCCTGCCTTGGCGATGTCTGTGGAGAAAATGGTCGCCTTTAATTGTGACCTACCCACGACGGTAGTAGCCCGGGTGCTGCCATTCCACTTCACTACCGAACCCGAGACGAAACCAGTGCCATTTACGGTTAACGAGAATCCTGCCCCCCCTGGCCTCGTGGCGTCAGGTACCAGCGGCTGATTGATCAAGGGTACAGGATTTTCGGTGCTCGTTATCGCCATCTCGCCTTCCTGTTCCTGTGCCGCCAGGTGGCTCGGGAGCGCCAGCGCAAATATCAATGTGACGTCAGAAATAGCAACCATTAGCTTTCTTTTCATGTTCTCCCCTTTCCAAGTCGCTGGCCCCATCGGCTACGCTACCGGCGGAAGGTCGCGAAAGACGAGGTCATAAGCTTCCGGCGAAGATGCTGTGCGGGGCACATTACTGAGACTTTCTCAGTGAAGCCTCCGTTGATGACGTCGCGATATCGATAATGTAGGTCGCACTCAGCTGAGCCGGTGGTGATGCCGCATCGCTGACCGTGATCGTGAAGCTGTAGCTGCCCGCGGTTGTTGGGGTACCGGTGATTTGCCCGCTGCTTGGATCGACATCGAGTCCGGCAGGCAGACCTGAGCCACTCCAGGTGTACGGCGGCACGCCGCCAACGGCTGTGAACGTGAAGCCGAGAAAGATCTGCTTGGTGAGCAAACAGGGCGTCGGCGAAATTCCTCTGCAGGGCGGAAGGGACGCACAGGATGCGTAGGAGGGACACTGAGTGCAAACCAAATGCCACCCCAGAACCGGACTCCAGACACAGCTCAAGTATTCGGTTGTCATCGGGCCATAGTCCACTCCAACTGTTCCGTTCGGCGGAGTGCCCGAAGTAATCGCGAACGTCGGTGGGCCGGCGATGGCAATCGAATAATTGGTGCTTACCTGGGCGGCCGGGGACGAGGCATCCGTAACTGTAACGATAACGTCGTAGGTTCCGCCCACTTGGGGCGTGCCGGAGATCAAGCCCGAAGGCGATAAGTGTAAGTCTGGCTCTGGCAAGGATGAACCCAATGCGGGCACCCACTTCCATTGATAAGGCGCCGCTCCGCCCGATGCGGTAAGCAGAAATCCACTTCCTGCGTAAGCTGCGCCTGCCGTTCCAGAAGGCGGAGTGCTGGAGGTGATCGCCAGTGATGCCGGAGGCGAGGGCGGTGTAGCCGTGGTGCTGCTGACGATCTCTCCACCACAACCTTGGAGGAGGGATAAACCAAACAGCCATAAAGAAACCAGCAGGTACTTCATGTGATATCTCCCCGGGCGTCCTCGCCCAACGATCCCTCTACTTACACATGCGGAAAGCAGAATGGGAATCGATCACAGCGCTGAGCTAGTTAACAAGGCAAGGAGACTTTCCTGGGTGCGGAGCATCTGGGATCTCGCTTACCGCACAAGTACGCTGTCGCATTGCGACTCGGATTCTCATCGGAGAGATCCGCTTCTGGGGTGTCGGACCGTGGCGCTTTGCGCTACTTTGCCACGTATTCCCCGGTGATATCATCGTTGCCCAGTCGAGTTGTTGGTTTTCGTGACCAGCATTTGTGAGTTATTAGCGACACCAGCCTTCGGGGTGAGGATATGCGGCATAGGACCCAGCCCCCGACGGAGCATCTGGCGAATCGAATTGCCGGGATTGGTGAATTGACGCCCGTACGTAACTGGCGCCCGAATGGCTTGAGTCCCCGCGGTAGCACCTGAGATTTCTTCCTGACAGTCCGACGGGCCGTTCGCACCGCAAGGCATTAGAAGGAAGTCATGCGCGTTCCCCTCAGCGTCCAATCCGGTGCCGGCAATCTCGCCGCGATCGTTGATGTCTCGCGCCCATTGAAGATGAAGAGAGGCCCCGGGCGAAATGAGCGTATTCAGGTCGAAGATCGAGCCATCCTCCCAAAGAAATGCGCGGGTGTTGCTGTCAAAGGCACAGCCAGGAAGGGACGCGCCGACAATCTGAGCTTTCGAATTTATTGCCGACGAAAAGCTGCACGGGTCCTGATCTACCGTTCCAAGATCAGTGATCTCGCCCAAACGCTTCCAAAGCGTTGCATGGTAAAAGAGCTCCCCAGCGAGCGTTCCAACCCCTGCGACTTGTCCAGCCTGATTGAGTGCTTCAGCTGTTGTCTGATTGCCGCCAATGGTGCCGCCCAGGTCTCTAATTGAACCGTTTTCCCACAAAAAAGCGCGCTCGGTCGGTTCATCGTTGATATTGTCGCCAATGACTATGCCCGCGTTGTTGACGCCTGTAGCTAGTGCGCAAGTGCCCCCCAAAGTTCCAAGATCTCTCATTCCGTTCTTCTCGTCCCAAATGAAGGAACCCAATGTCAAGGGCAGAAAGAACGGACACGAGGTGTTAGGAGCCGAGCTGGTGTAGGACCATCCAACAACTTGCCCTCGCTCGTTGATAAATTGAGCCATAGCATCAGTACCGGTCCCCAGAGTTCCTAAATCTTGCATTGTGCCGTTCTGCCAGAGAAACGCTCGTGTCTGAGTGGTAAAAAAGCCTGGCGCGGCCATAGAAAAGTCATCCGGTACCGTATTCAGGGCGTTTCCTACGACTTGGCCCCGGCTATTGACCGCAGCCGCAAAGCTTTCGTATCCGCCGTTCCTCAGTGTTCCTAAATCGGTGATTCCGCCGTTTCGCCAAAGCACAGCGCGAATCTCTGGAAAACCCGAAATCAATGGATCTATGTCACCGTTCTCCGACACACCGGCGATTAGACCGCTTGCGCTGATCCAGGCGGCTTGACTGCTCACGCCATCAGTGAGTGCACCCAGATCGGTTCGAACACCTGCGTGCCACCGGAATGCATGAGAGACAAAGCAGTTGTCGTCAAAACAAAATGCCGGAAATTGATCAGGTGTGGGAGTATCCGCCCAACCCGCGAGCGTCCCGCGGTTGTTCACGACTGTGACTGAATTGTTGCCGTCATTTCCGTCGTTAAGATTGCTTAGCGGCCCACCGAACGTTCCCACGTCAATCAGCTTGTAACTCGGCTGCTGAGCCAATAATTGTGCTGGGATTGCCAATCCGGTGATTAGAGTTATGGCTGCGATGTAGGCAATTAGGTCTCTGTTCACGATTTCCTCCCTGATGCATTTCCATATGCGTCCAAGCCGGGCAAAGACGGGTTGCGTTACCAACCTTCTACTTACACATGCGGAAACCAGTGCGGAAAGCGATCACGAGGAGAGCTAGTTTCTCAGGCACCGTAGATCTTGTGCATCAGCCGTGGGAACTCATCGACGGGAAAAGGTAAGCCCTCCCGAGTGAACTCCGCTGGTTACCGGTGAACTTCGCTCCTGGGAATAACAGACCGGACTGCCGCTACCTGGGCGACGCATTTCCCGCTAATAACCACGCCGTTGGAAAGTCGGCCCTACAGGCCCTCGATGTATCCACTAAGACTGGCGGTGGAGGAGTAGGCAGGCTGCCGTGCATACCCGATGAGCAGCGCAGGAACAGGAAAAGTCGACATCAGGGCTTCGACCCCCAATCCGGAACCCAACATGAATTCGGGCAGGCCAGCAACAGCGTTGGAGCGGACCCGTCGGAACTTATGGTGTACAGGTTGAATGGGGCGCCTTCCGCCGACGCGCCGCTGAAAACGATTCTTTTGCCGTTGGGAGAATAGACGGGATCGATAAACTGTCCGCGTTCCGTCAGGTTCTTCCGGTGCGTTCCATCGAGATTTGAGACCACAAGATTAGATGGGAGCTCAGTACCCGCCTGATTGATGAACACCATGTGTTGCCCATCGGGTGATACATCGGCCGCGCCCGCTTCCAGAGCGGGTTCGGTGATTCTCTTCTTGTGTGACCCATTTGAGTTCATCGTCCAGAGGGCAGAAATCAGGTTTCCTCGTGAGCTGGAAAACACGATCTGCCTGCCATCAATTGTGTACTCAGGAAAAATGTCATCGAAAAGACTGTTTGTAATTACCCGCCGGTCAGAGCCGTCAGGCCTGATCGTTGCCAAGCGGTGAAAGTCAAACCGATCGCCAATATATTGTGCGGAAAAAAGAATATGGGTGCCGTCTGGTGACCATTGAGGGAACAGATTCTCCGCTTCGTCATGGGTTATCTGCGCCAGGCCTGTGCTATCCACGTTTATTACATAGAGCTCAACCGCGCCCGTCATATCGTGCGAGAACGCGATTTGCTGCCCGTCCGGCGAGTAATTGGGAAACCAGCTGTCTGGGGACAATTCAGTTGCAGGCAAATTCGTTACCTGGAACAAATCGCTGCCATCGGGATTAATTGTGTAAACTTGCCACGTTCCGCTGAAGTTCCCGACAAAAGCAATCCGTCCGTTTTGTCCGGGATATGTCGCCCATGCCTGACTATGGAGAAGCAAGAAGATCGCAATCCAAAAAGCAGCGAATTGCAGTCTGACAATGGATCTAAACCTAGACATAAGTCCTCCTTGACGTTTGTTCCTTTGTCTTACTCTGGCGCTACGCCCCATCGTGGTATTACACCGCCATCCTCGATTTCCTTTAGCCGTCCTCGTCGATTAAGGCTGCCAGGAGGGGTCTTCTTCGCTCGCGGGAGCACCGCGAGTGGTTTCAATCCACCACCGTCCACCTTCATCACGTAAATGGCTGAGTCGCTGAAATCTGGCGTGTGGCGTTCGAAAACGATGAACTTCCCATCAGGTGAGAATGCCGGATTTCTGTCGTGTGATCCGTTGAAGTAATCTTTCCCGTTGTCGGTCAGATATTGAAGATGTCCTCCATGCGCATCCATAACCGCGATGGTTTCGTTTTGCGGATTACAGAAGTGAGCAAACGTCGTGATCTTTGTGCCGTCAGGCGACCAGTCTGGACGGATCAGGCACGGCTCCGGTTCCGTAATTCGGCGCAAATGTGAACCGTCTGCATCGACCAGGTAGGTGACTCCATGGAATCCATGAGCGGTATCCTCCGACAGAATGAATGCGATCGTTGTTCCATCTGGCGAATACATGGGACTACGAGCGGTTGTGTCCCGCTGGAAAGTAGTAATTGCGATCAAGCCTGTGCCGTCGACCCCGACCGTGTAAATTGCACACGTGTCGCCATCGCCGACAAGCAGTTGACACCGCGCGAACACTAGCTTTGTTCCGTCAGGTGAAAAGCTGGGTCGGTTTTCCCCGAAGTCCTGTTCCGCAAATACCAGGTGCTGGTCGCTCCCATCGGCGTTCATTACCCAAATCTGGGGAATCCGATCAGGAGGCCGAAACTCAAACACAATCTGCTTTCCGTCCGCTGACCACGCCGGCCAACTTGCCAAGCCATCGGGTCCCACATGCGTGAGTTGTTTGATATTTGTCCCGTCAGGATTCATCGTGAAGATATCCGGGCCTTGCACAAACGCGATGCGCCCATTCTTGCCGGGAAACGTTGCGTGAGCGGGAAGGGCTGCCAGTGCAACCAAGACCGTCACCAAGAAACTCCAAGCACCATTTCGAAATTTCATAGACTCCTCCTCGAGCTACTGCAACGCGTCGCACAACGGTTGAACAGCTGCCGTATCACCGAAAACGAAATAATCGGCGAATGGATGCGGACCTGACTCACCTAGAAACGCGCTGCCGTCTGCGGCCTCGATAGTCCTGCCTGCTTCAAGCAGCACACTGCCTCCATGGCGTAGGTAGACTCGGAACGACCCCGTCACGATGTCCGTGCCGCTGCTGACATCTCCCGGCGTTGCCAGATAGTGCAGATGGGTGTCCTGTCCGGAAAAAGATACTGCCGCATTGTTCTGCGGGTTGCTGAAGGTGCCGGACAGGACTTCGCGAAAGTGCCGACGCAGGAGATTTCCGTTCTGGTCGTAGTAGCGTTTGCCTCTTACAGATCTGTTTAGGAACTGGGAAACCTCATACGCATTCGCGCCAGTGCCGCAGATCACTCGGCTGCCGCCCGCGAATGGGGGGTCACTGAATTGCACGTCGCAGATGATGCCGTTGCCCACCCTTTCGCATATCGTGTCGGCACGCGGAGGTGGATTCAGAGTGGACGGATCGACGGGTTCTCTCGCAAAGGCTTGCGACGTAAAGGCGAAGATGGCCACAAACCCAATGAGAAATAGAGCAAGCTGTTTGCTCTTCATTTTGATTCTCCTTGTGCTACGCCACCGCGCAGCCGAAACATCCGTCTTAATGCCCGAATGCTGTGTGCCCGAATGCTGTCGAGATATTGCGCGCAACCTTCTACTTACACATGCGGGGATTGCGGGAAAAAGCGATCATCGGAGGGTGGGCATTTGACTCTACGGCTCCCGCGCGGGTGAATCTAAGAGCACCCCTCGTTGTAAAATGCGGGCACCTACTGAGGTTGGGGTTCTCCGCGCAGACCATGTCCGCTACCCACAATGTGACAGAGCTGCTGGTCCAATGGGCGAATGGGGACGAGCATGCGCTAAACCAGCTGACTCCGATTGTGTACAAAGAATTACGGAAGCTGGCTGCTGCGTATTTGCGGAAGGAGCAGCAAGGCCATACGCTGGAACCGACGGCACTGGTTCATGAGGCGTACCTGCGCCTGGTTGATCAAAAGAAACCAGATTTTAAAAACCGTTCGCACTTCTTCGGCGTGGCCGCACGGCTGATGCGGCAAATTCTTGTAGATCACGCGCGCAAGCGCCATGCTGCGAAGCGGGCGGCCGTATCAGTCCCTCTGGATTTCGCCGTGAGTTTCGGAAAGGAGCAGAGCACAGACCTTCTCGCCCTTGACCGTGGACTTAATGCTCTCGAGCGGTTCGATCCGCGGAAATGCAAGACCGTGGAACTTCGCTATTTTGTCGGACTGTCGATGGAAGAGATAGCGCAAGCGCTTAAAGTTTCAGAAATCACCGTTCGCCGGGATTTGAGGGTGGCAGAAGCTTGGCTGCAGCACGAGATCGAAGGTGGATAACAACGTGACTCCGGAACGATGGGCACAAATCGAAGAGCTGTTTCATCGCGCCGCAGAGTCAGACCCTGCAGCTCGCCAGGAGCTGCTTGACCAGGCGTGCTCCAGTGATTCCGAACTGCGCAAGGAAGTCGAGGCCCTGCTGTCTTGCGACGGGCGAGCCGCAGCCAAGATGGAAGCCGGGGTGCGCTCTGAGCTTCAAAACATAGGCTTTCCCCTGACTGGCAAAACCGTTTCTCACTACCAGATCCTTGGCGGCTTGGGTGGCGGTGGAATGGGCCTCGTTTATCGTGCACAGGATGTCAAGCTGTCGCGCAAAGTGGCCCTGAAGTTTCTTCATGAAGAATCAGCCAACAACCCGGACGCTCTGCGAAGGTTCGAGCGTGAAGCGCGGTCTGCATCAGCGCTGGAACATGCCAACATCTGTCCCATTTATGAATTTGGCGAACATGCAGGCCAGCCCTTCATTGTGATGCCGCTGCTCGAAGGGCAAACAGTTGAGCAATTCATCCATACACAACGGGCTCCCAAAGGATCGCAGCAAATACGAAAGCTGCTTGATGTTTCCGTCCAAGTTCTCAAAGGTTTGGGTGTGGCTCACGAACATGGCATCGTTCACCGCGACATAAAGCCCGGAAACATTTTTCTGACCAGCGGTGGCGAAGCGAAGATCCTTGACTTCGGCGTTGCAAAGCTAACTGAGATGGAGGAACAACGCGATCGCCCTGCCGATGGCGAAACAGAAACCGTGACGCTGGCCAAAGGCCCTGATTTCACTCTCAGTCGTACAGGTGCAGTCGTTGGAACCGCCGCCTACATGTCACCGGAACAGGTACGTGGTGACAGAGTGGATTCGAGAACCGATATCTTCTCATTCGGTTTAGTTCTGTACGAGTTGGCAACGGGAAAACGCGCGTTCGGCGGAACCACCTGGCCGGTGCTCCGGGAAGCAGTCCTTAGAGGAACTCCAAAGCCTGTGCGTGGATTGAATCCCGAGGTTCCGACCAAGCTCGAAGCGGTTATTAAGAAGGCGCTCGAAAAGAATCGCGATACGCGCTATCAGACCGCGTCGGAAATGCGGGCCGACCTGGAAAATCTACAACGGCAGTTGGCTCCGAGGCGCCTGCCGCGTCGATGGGCGGCAGCGGCGGGAAGCGTCGTCGTACTGTTAATCGTTGGTGCAATTTTCTGGTTCGCTAAACACCGGCCGTCGCTCTCACAGGGTCTGCCGGACCTTAAGCTGCGTCAACTCACCATGAATTCCGCCGAGATTCCTGTGAAAACCGGCGCGATCTCACCAGACGGAGAATATCTTGCATACACCGATATCAAAGGGATGCATATCAAACTTCTTAAGACTGGAGAGAACCACCTCGTTCCCAAACCTGAGGGTTTTGAGCGTGACCCTGTGGAATGGGAAATTACCTCAACTGCATGGTTCCCAGATAGCATCAGGTTTCTTGCCAATTCTCACCCGGTGACTGAGGGTCCAAGTGGTTGGTCATCGCAGACTACCAGCGCCTGGCTTGTTTCGATTCTGGGCGGAGCGCCCCGTAAGCTTAGAGACAAAGCCGTTGCGTGGTCGGTTTCTCCCGACGGCTCTTCAATTTCGTTCGGAACAAATCAGGGGAAGCTCGGTGAGCGTGAAATTTGGCTGATGTCGCCAAGCGGAGAGAACGCAAACAGACTCTATGAATCCGCCGCAGATAGTGCAATTTGCTGCCTCAGTTTCTTCCCAGATGGACAGCGAGTCTCGTATGTTACGAGCGACAGCTCCGGCGGTGACAGTCTTGTGACTCGTGACCTCAAAGGCGGACCTATCGCAACGCTGCTGCGAGATTCGGACATCAAGAAAATGGGCGATGGAGTCTTGTTGCCCGACGGAAGGCTGATCTACTCCGATCATTGCAACGGCCTTATGCGATCTGATAATCCATGTAATTACTGGATCATGCGACTTGATGTCCACGCCGGTGGCATCGTCGAGAAGCCGAGAAGACTGTCGAACTGGGTTGGGGTATGGATGAACGAGCCAAGTGCAACTGCGGATGGGAAGCGAGTTGCATTCCTTCAGTCGTCGGGACGTGGCACCGGGTATTTGGCTGATCTCGAAGCGAGTGGAAGGCGATTCGTCAACTCGAGGCGTTTTCCTCTGGAGGAAGGTGGGGACGATTACGCTGCAGCTTGGACTTCCGATAGCAAGAGCGTGATTGTCGCCACCAACCGTGGAGACAACTATAGTGTCTACAAGCAATTTCTGGACTCAGATGCCCAACAACCCATTGTCACCACTGCTGGCTTTTTACTAGAAAATGTGCAAGTTAGCCCCGACAACCGATGGGTACTTCTTCAAGTTTGGCCACTTGGCGGAAGAATAGACGAGACACACCTGATGAGGGTCCCCATCACAGGCGGAGTACCAGAGCCAATGTTCCCCATACCCGACGGAAGTATATGTTTCTGTTCGTCATCACCTTCTGGCGTCTGCGCAGTAGCGGAACCTTCAGAGGACCGGAAACAGATGGTTATCACATCCGTTGATGCCATTAAGGGACGAGGTACTGAATTGGCTCGAGTCGATCTCGATCCAGACTACGAAACTCCGCTGTGGGGAGTTTCCCCCGACGGGACACGCATTGCTGCGGCTTCTGGACCACGATCTCCTATTAAGATTAAATCTTTGCGCGGCGGCAGGACACAAACGATTCACACCAGAGATTTGGATCATATACAGGGGCTTACCTGGGCCGCTGATGCAAGAGGGTTAATTGTGACCGTCAAAGACGAACCACGGGCCAAGATCGTGTATGTTGATTTGGCGGGGAAGACCCAACACTTATGGGACTGCAGCAGTGATAGGTGTTTTGCAGGTGAGTCGCCCGATGGACACCACTTGACGATCTACGAGTGGAGGCAGACAACTAATGTTTGGATGATGGAAAACTTCTGATGTCCGGCGAACGAAGATAACAGGACCGAGAACTCTGCTTTTCCGTCAAAATTGCAACTGTACCTTTAACTGAATCATCCTGGGCGACACATCGCCTCCCAGATTCCCACCCAGGATGCTGGTAGGGGGTTGTTCGAGATAGGGAATCTGCCCAAAGTAAGGATCCGAACTTTCATTTATCGGGAAACCAAAATTTGCGTGATTGAACACGTTGAAGAATTGGAAACCGATCCCTAGTGTAGCGCTTTCCCATCCGGGGATTGTCGTGCGCTTCATAATAGCGAAATCAGTGTTGAAGTAAGCGGGTCCGCGGAAACGATTGCGCCCTTGGGCGAACGACACAGCGGGTCCGCTGCATGACCCACTTGGACCTGGCAGGCTCCCCGCGTCAAACCTGGTTTCGCATCTCGCCTGTATGAAGTTTGCGCCTGGATTAGGAGTCCCGTCCGGGAGGAACTGCGGTGGCTGGCAAGGCTGAGTGGCGCTCACAATATTCGCATTTCTGCCGCACGAAACCCCGGCATCGATATGTCTGGCGGGCACGGCGTAGATCGAGCTGAAATAGTTGTTCTGTGAAAGATTGCCTGACATCGCGCGATCAAACACAGTGTACGGAAAACCAGTGCGAGCGAAGATCGTTCCCGAGATTTGCCATCCATTCACTAGACGTGCCGGACCGTGGCCGTGAAACGCTGCTTTTACCGGAAGCTCCCATACGTAATTCGCGTTAAAGGAATGGCGCACGTCGTATTCTGCGGGACCGTATGCGCCGCGGAGGTTGTTTGGATCCTGCGGGTACACGGAACCCCCTCCGGTGAAGCCGAAAAGGCCGCCATTCGAGACTTCGTCTAAGGCGTGCCCATACGTGTAGTTGAACTGTATCAGGCCATTGCCCAGACCACTGAACTGACGCCTCAGGCTAAAAACAAC
>Ga0209161_10002168_pt1 | contig 16136 bp, 19 predicted proteins | sample GraSoiAngelo_155_FD_186169 | JGI IMG/M metagenome (GOLD analysis project Ga0209161, IMG submission 186169) | Grasslands soil microbial communities from the Angelo Coastal Reserve, California, USA - 14_1009_13_30cm (SPAdes) (version 2) | ecosystem: Environmental > Terrestrial > Soil > Grasslands...
CCGCCATTCCCGCGGCCACGATGACGTCCCTCTACGCGGAAGCGTCCCAGAGGAATGCCGCGCGCCGACGGGACGAACGCCGGGCGATCGCGCTCTCGCTCGGCCTCCTAGTCCCCGGCATCCTGGCCCTCTGGTTCCTCGCCGACGTGCTCCTCCGAATCCTCTTTGACCTGAGGCCGGAACTCGCGGATCTCGGATCCCCCGCGCTCCAGATCCTGGGCCTCGCCTCGATCCCGATATTCCTGAACACAATCTTCGGGACCCGGGTGCGGATCCGCAAACAGGTGACTCCGCTCATCGTCTCCGCCGCGATCCTGACCGCAGCGACGCTCGTCCTCGGGTATCTATTCCTCACCTGGTTCGGCCTGCTCGGGCTCGCGTGGGCCGTCGTGATTGGGAACGCCGCCTCGACGCCGTACCTCCTCCTCGCCGCGGGGAAGCCGATCGAGGAGGAGACGATCGAACCTTCCCCTATCGCGCCGTGAGGTCGCATCATGGCGACGGCGACCGCACACCCGACTCCCGCGATGCCGGCCTCGCGCTGGCCCTATCTCCTCGCCTACCTGGCCGCCGTGGTCGTGGCCGAGGTGCTCATCTCGATCCCGGGGGGTTCGGGCGGACTGGACCGGCCCCTCCAGTCCATCGGCCTCGGAATCCACATCCTCCTCGTGTTCACGCTCATGTTCCTTTCCGTCGTCATCCAGCCCAAGGACGCGACGCTGGCGCCGCTGCTCGTGGCGGCGAGCCTGGCTTCGCTCGTCCGCGTGTTCTCCCTCGCGGTGCCGCGATACAACTTCCTCGGACTCTCGCCGACATCGGACTTTCCGATCCCGGAAACGAACCCGCTGAATGCGATCCCGTGGCTCGCCCTCGTCAGCGTGCCCCTGTTGGTGTCCGTCGCGGCCGTCGCCTACGTGCAGGGATTGCGGCCCCGAGACCTCGGTCTCGCCTTCCGTCGGTGGCCGGAGATTGTCCCGCAGGCGGCGATCGCGCTGACGGGAATCCCCCTCGGCCTCGTGGAATTCTACATCCTGCGGTCCCCGGCGTGGATTGGGGGGCTGACGTTCGGCTCCCTTGTACTCGGAGGCCTCGTGATCTTCTTCGCGACGGGATTCTCCGAAGAACTCATCTTCCGCGCGATCCTGCTGAAACGCGCGGTGGAAGGCCTCGGCCAACGCGGCGGGCTCCTCTATGTGACCGCGATCTTCGCGTCCCTGCACATCTTCTTTCTCAACGGAGTCGACCTCGTCTTCGTCTTTGCGGTCGGATTGTTCTACGGGGTCGTGGTGCTCGTGACGCGGAACCTGTGGGGCGTCATCCTGAGCCACAGCCTCGGAAACGTCATCTTGTATCTGGTCGCGCCGTTCCTCTTCCCGCTGGTTCGCTGATGTGGACATCGTCGCGGGCGCTTCGAGAGAGTCATCCGATCTCGGCCGCGCGATGGTTCTGCGAGACGGGTGTTCACGAAATCCGGTAGGTGCGACTCTGCGGACGGATGGCTCGTCCGACCCAGTACGAGATGAGCGGCAGATACCAGATGTACAAGCGGGCCGGCACCCCGAACCAGGTCCACTCCCAAAACTGCGGGGCGATGGAAGTCGCGGTGGCAAGGGACAGGATCACCATGCGGTTTCTCCCGTTGCGGAACAGTCGAGCGAGTTCCGGCGCGACGAGGTTCTTCTCTTCCAAGCTGAGGACGTGCGCGAATGCGGCGAGGATCACCAAGATCCCGGTGAGGTCCAGGGTGAACAGCGTCGATGCGTACGCCCCGATTGCGGATGCTTCGGCCGGGCTGAGCGAGGGGTTCGCGAGCTCCACGCTGTTCAGCAAGTAGGGGACCAGGGCCACCAAGAGGAGGAGGCTGACATTGAGGAACGTGACGGCCCTCGTGTCTCCGGGAAGGACGGACATGTACGTCGTGTAGATGATCCACGCCGTGATCAGGACCAAGAACGTGAATCCAAAGGCGAAGATGTGGCTGTTGATCTCCCCTTGCGTGGTCGGCGAACTGGCGATGAGGCCGATCGCCCCGATCGACAGGGAGAGGCCGAACACCAGGTCGGCGAGGGTCTCGATCCGCGGACGCGGGCGTCTCTCCCCTGGAAACGGCGGAAACGACATGGGGTCTCCTTCATTTGGAGCGGACGCGGTCCAAGAAATCGCGGACGACTCCGATGTAATGGGACCGCTCTTCCCACATCGCCAAGTGGGCGCTCTTCTCGAACCGCACGAGCTTGGAGCCGCGGATCCCCCGATGAATGCTCTCGGCCACGCGGGGCGTGACCTCGTCGTATCGTCCCACGGTCACGAGGGTCGGGACCCGAATCGTGGGCAGTTGGTCCGTGACATCCCAGTCTCTGATCGTGCCGATGATCGTGAACTCGTTCGGTCCGTTCATCGTGAAGTAGACCGGTCGGCTCAGATGCTCGAAGCTGTACGTGACCTCACGGGGCCAAACGGGGAGGCGACACACGTGCCTCCGGTAGAACACGTCGACGGCGGCCAGGTACTCGGGGTTCTCGTAGTCCTCCCTCGCCTCGTATTTCGCGAGGGTCGCCCGGGTCTTCGGCGGGAGGCGGTTCACGAGTCGCCGCATCTCGCGGACGGTCAGCGGGACGCTCGCGAGGCCTCCCGTGATGACCAGGCTCCTCAGGTTCCGCTGGTACTTCAACGCGGTCGCAATCGCCAGCGCGCCTCCGTAGCTCGACCCCATGAGGTGGACCTTGCCGAGTTGCAGCGCCTTGCGGACACCCTCGACTTCCTCGACGTTGTGCGCGATCGTGTAGAGGGCCGTGCCCCGAGGCCGTGCGGATTTCCCGCAACCGAGCTGGTCGATCAGGACGACGCGATACCCGAACTGGGCCAGGTCCTCGAGAGACAGCAGATAGTCGTGGGTGGCCCCCGGCCCTCCGTGCAAGCATAGGATAGTCCCTTTCGTCGGCCGTCCGTACGTGCGATAGAACAGATCGAAGCCGAGAATCTTGACGTGGCCCTCGGTGGGTTCCATGCAGCCCACGCTCGCCGCGGAATACGAGCGTCAACGGATGACTGTTTAGGTCGGGACGATCAACCAGACGTCGACGAGATCACTCCGCGGGGAAGCCGTCCTCGTCCGTCAGCGGTTCGCCCGCGGGGTCGAGGTCATACCGGAGCGCATCCAATCGAAGCGCGACGTCCGTGAGGCAGAAATCTCCGACCGCCACGGCGAGGGCCGCGTCCTCGATTTCGATCCGCTCCATGCTCGCAATGGGTGGGACTTTCTTCACGCGGTAGTAGTCGAGCAGGGCCTGGAGGACGGCGACGGCCCGTTTCATTCGGGCGTCGAAAGCCTCATCGATAGGGCCTTCCCCAACTCCTCGGTCGCCCATGCGGAGCATCCAAATCAGCGACGCGCGAAGGCCGGGGAGTCCATATATAGAGCGAAGGGCCGGTTATCCGGTGAGATTATCACCGGTCACTTTCGAAGAAGATTATCAACAACTGAATCGCAATCGACGGAAAGCGTCGCGCCATCGCCGGCTTCCCAACGCGGACGTGTCGACACCATCGAACGGGTTGGTTTTGCGCGCTTCGTTCGGCGTGTGAAATCCGACACCCTTGGCCGATATGGTCCACTTTTTGTCAATCCCTCAAGCGAGGAGCCCGGAAGGTTAAAGGCACATCGATGAATCGGTTCGCGGATGCGGGGGAGCGTACTCGGTCTACCGTTATGGCTCATCCTGGCCGTCTGCGTCGTGCCGCCGATCGCCTACTCTCTGTCGCGGGCCGCGGGCGTCCCGGTCGAGCTGATCCTTCCGACCGCGGTCGCGATGGAGGTCGTCTTCCTGACACAGACCGTCCAGCAAGCCCTCCGTCGCGCCGAGGTCCGCAGGCATTTCGGCTTTGCACTATGGGAACTCCATCAAGAGCTGTCGCAGCATCTCGAGAGCCTCGATCGGAGGATGGCCCTGGTCCGCCAAGGGGTCAATTCGGAGCCGAGCCTGGACGCATTGCGCACGTGGGCCTCGTCCGTCGACACGTTCCCCGTGGATGCGTGGGAGCGGTTTCTCGCCATCGGCGGGCTTCACCGCCTCCTGGACAGCGCGCCGGATCAGGTGGCTTCGAACCTCTACCGGTATTACCACGGGGTCGGGACGTTCAACGATGAGGCCGCCCTCCGGGAGCGGCAACTGCAGAAGCTGTTCAACGTGACCGGCCCGGCCACGGCGGGCATCTTCAAGAGCGTGAAGTCCAGCGACAAGCGTCTGGAGTCGTGGCTCTCGGAAGTGCCCTCGCGCCTCGCGGTGTTGATGCGCGACATCCAACATGTGATCGGCGATCTCGGTCACATGCGCGGCGTGATCATCTCCGGCGACGACGAGGAGAGGCTCGCCGCGATCAACCATCGAGAGACCGAGGCCTACGTCCGATGGAGGCAAAGCCACGGCGACGTCGCGACGCCTTCGATCGAACCCCGTCGGGATTGGTCGATCCACGACGATCCGATCCGCTGAATCCGGGGTCCAGGAGAACCGATCGACCTCGGTACGCGACCAAGACGTTTGCACGCGTGACGAGGCCAACGCTTTGTTATACGTGCGATGGCCATTGTACACGTACCTCTCTTGACCCCCGACGGAGCTGTTCGGGACAATCGCGGCCTCTCAGGGGGCTCAGTTTTGCGTCGCCTCGCGCAGACGTCGCGTGTTGGAGCGTCGACCGAACGACACGGAGGCGGACCCCATCATCCGCCGGGAACCCTTCCCCTGACCGTGAGTCGAAAGGCTCGACCGAGCGATCAGGGGACCGCCCTCGGAGCGAAAGAAGGCGATGCGCGGCCGACCAAGCCGTTGAACGTCTCTTAGGGCCGACGGTCGAGAAGTCGATCCGGGCCGTCCTGGCATCCCGGACGGGGCTGAGCAGCGACACTCCTTGGCTGGACATCCTCGACGCTCTTGACCGCTTGGAAGGCCAACACATCGATCCGGGGCTCGTCGCGACCTTGCGATGGCTCACGGAGCCTCATTCCAAATCGAGCTCGCGGTCGACCGGCTCGAGACCGTCGTCCAAACCGGAGAGCCGCTCCACCAAGTAGGTTCCGCCCCGTTCGAGGGCGAGACGCTGACAGGAGGCCGAACCGATTGGCCTACAGGACTTCGAGGACCTTCACCGCGACGATGAAGGCGAAAACCACGAGGAGCGGGCTGATCGGCACAAGGAGCGTGTGGGACAGAATCTTCGACCGCATGCTGCCCGATTCCTCCGCGTGGGCGCTCGTCAGCTCGCGCATGATCAGGAAGAGGATGAGGGCGGCGACCGCGGCGGCGCCGAAGGTACCCGCGAGGAAGGTCGACGTCACGGTGACGACGGTCGTGATCATTGCGATGCTCCTTTCCCTTCAATAGGGTCGCAGGATTGTTGCGATATATAAAGGCATCCCCGATGGGTGCTCGTTTCGAACATGAGCCTTGAGGATCGCCTTCTGGCCCATCGACTACTTCCGCTTCCCGCCGCCTCGGCTGACGAGCGCGGCAACCGTCGCCGCGATGTACGCGCCGACCCCGATCCAGCTGTAGCTGATGCCGAGGATGAGCGCGGTGTTCAACACGTACGGCGGATTTTGCGCGAAGGTGTCGGCGCCGGGCAGCATCATGCCGGATACGCCGAGGATGAGCGCGGAGGCGGCGGCCGGCCCGATGATGAAGCGTCCTAGGAGCTTCTGTCGCTGGATGAGTCGGGAGCGGCGCACCGCGATCTCCCGATCCGTCGCCTCGATCGTCGGGACCTCCGGGATGCCCGCGGGTTCCATCTCCATCGCCCGCGCGTCCCGAGCCGCGCTCGCTTCGACCTCACTGAGGCTCTCGAGCAGCTCGTCGATGTCGCGATCGACGTGGTCCCGGCTCGTGGTCGTGTCCGGGAGCGGCGGGGGCAGCGCGTTCGACCCCGGGTTGTGGGACGAGCCTCGCTGCAGCTTCCCCTCGAGGTCTCGAATCTGCCGAGCGAACGAGCGGCGGATGCTCACGGCGAGCCCGCCGAGCCCGATGAGGAAGATCGCGGCGACGAACATGTACGTCGTGTAGATCCATCGCGAGATGTTCGCCGGAAACCAGGGCGTCGTCGTCGTCTGGGCATTCGCGAACGTCCAAGCGAAGTACGCGACGACGGCGAAGAAGCCGCCGAAGATGATCGACAGCGTCCTCGGTCTCATCAAGTTCGCCATCCGAGTCCATCAATCCTATTTCGGAATCGGATATACTTCATCCCCTCCTTCTCATTTTTGATATCCGCTCGACCGCCGTCCAAAGGTATATCCCGGCCCGAGTCGTGAGAGGTCACGAGGAGGGCTGGATTCCCTTGGGAGTCGGCCCAGCGGGAGGGTTCCGTTGACACGGTTCAGGACCCGGGAGAGACGATCGGCGGCGCGGGAACTCGCGATCGTGAGCCTCGCGGGCATCGCGTCGTTCTTGTTCATCAATCACGAGATCCTCTATCTGAACGGACCGTTCGCCCTGTCAAGGGCGCCGATCGAGTCGTACTTTCTCGCGACGATCGTGATTTACCTCTTCCTGCGGATGCTGATCATCGCCGCGGAGATGCGGCCGACCCGAGCGGGATCCCTTCTCTGCCCGGAATGCGGTCAGCGCCTCGACGGCCTGACGGTCGAGGGACGCGAAGCCCACCGCCGGATCGAATTGACGCCGAAGCCGTCGGAAAAAGAAGTCGTTTCCGCCGTGGCCCTCCGCAAGGCCGTCGACGCGGCGCACTTCTCGGACCGCGCGTCGAAGACGGTGTCTCTCGAAGACGTCACGACCTCGGCGCGGGACCTGGAGAACGTTTCGAGTCGCGACCTCATCGACGCGATCGACGACCCGAGCCTCCTCGAGCGGCTCCTGCACGGCCCGAACCCGCCGCGGGAACCGCGCCTCAAGCGCTGAGCCCGACGAAGACGAGAAGCTCTTCGAGGATCCGGTACGTGAATCCCCAGATCAGCCGTCCCTCGTACGTGAAGGAGGGCACGTTCAACTCGCCGAGGATCGTGGAGACCGTCGCCCTCCCCTGGTTCGCCAACAAATCGGGGAGCGGCACCCAGAACACGGAGGCCATCTCGGGCCCCGGCGTCGCCTCGATCGGGGCCGTCGCCAGCGCGACGTAGGGGACGACGAGCACCTCCGGCTTGTTGCCGGGCGCCCGAGGCGGCATGTGACCGAGGATCTCCGCGCGTCCCTCGAGATCAATCCCAACCTCCTCGTTCGTCTCGCGGACCGCGGTCGCGAGCATCGTCGGATCCTCGGCCCGATGGCGGCCCCCCGGAAGGCCGATCTGTCCGGACCATGGGTCGCCCTCCCGCTTCGTCCGCTCGCCGAGGAGCACCTCGAGACCTCGAGGGCCATCCCGCACGATGATCATCACCGCGGCGGCCGGTTTCGCCTTCAGTTCCGCTTCGGCGAGCTCCAGGGGCAGCAAGAACTTCCGCAGGCGTTCGAGAGAAGCTTCGGACACCCGGAGGCAGCCTATGCCCTTCCGCAATATAATGGGATTCTTCCAGCCGTTGGGAACCTTGATACAGACGTGCTCCATCGGCGTCCGCGTGGCCGTGAAAACGATTACTCTTTCCGAAGACGCGCACAATGCGCTCGTCGCGATCAAAGAGGAAGGCGAAAGTTTCAGTGAGGCCCTCCGCCGGCTGACGCGGGGACGCAGGTCGCTGCTCGATTTCGCGGGGGACTGGAAGGACTTCGCTGAAGATCAGATGAGCTCGTACCGTTCCTTCCTCAAAGCAGGCGATCGGTTCTCAAAAGCGAAACTCCGCCGTGAATTCGGGCGCCGTCAAAAGTGACTGGGCTGTCCAGATGTGTAGTCACTCATCAATCTGCGCGGGCAGACTCGCGGCTCTGGGCTCGCGCCCTGCTACACGGGACGTCAGACGAACGGAATCGAGTTATCGCAACGGCGACTGCAGAGATATTGCGGGATGTGCACGATAAGGTTCGTACGTGCATTCGCGGAGGACCGCTCTCACTTCTGGGCAGGCGCCCGCTTCCGGCGCCGTTCTCGAATCCAAAGCCCGACGCCGACGAGGATGATTCCCGGTGCGATGAGCCCGAGCCCGACGCCGATGAACTCGGGCTCGATTCCCGCGACGCGGTACGACACGCGGACGTCCTGCGCGGACTCCTCGGATCCGACGCCGTGCGCGAACACCAGGTAGTACGTCCCGGAACTTGGGAGATCGGTGGAGAAGGAACCGAAGGAGCCGTTCACGGAAAATAGGCCTTGCCCCAATCCGATGAACGCGTACAGTTCGTATTGCGTCTGCCCGAAGACGTACACGTTCACGACATCGCCCGCGAGATCCGCGAATTGCCCGGATATGCGGCTGCTCCCGAGCACCTTGATCTGGTACACGAAGAACCACGAGGGTCCCGGAGGAATCGTGGCGACCGTCCCCTGCGTCCCTTGCAAGAACGACGCCGAGAGGAGCCCTTGCCCGGAGAGGAACAAGACGCCGCCGATGAGAAGGAGGACCCGCGACGCCTTCCAGAAGTGAGTGACCGATCTAAGGCGACTGCTCCCCTCCACCGCCTCGCTCCCGCGTAAGATATCGATCTGTGGCTATTTGGCCGTTCGCACCGCGCCTCCGGCGACCCCTCAGGGGTAACGGAACTTGTTCTCACATCAGAGAACATCGTTTCCGTCGAGGAATGTCCAAGAACCTTTATTGCGGGTTCCAGACATGAGTTCGGCAAACACCCATAAACCCAGGGTTTCTATGGAGGGAAGAAGGGAAATGGGGCCTGCCGAGTCAAGTTCCAACGGGACCTCTGGCGCTTGGCGGCTCCTGATCTGGGGCCCGCTCGTGATCCTCGCGATCGCCTCGGGATTCGTTTCGCCGTCGAGCTGGGGCGGACTCGTCGCGCTCTGGGGATGGGCTCCGCTCGTCGCGGGTCTCGCCGCCGTCTGGGCCGTCGTCGGGTTTCGCGGGTACCGTGAATGGAAGGACCACACGGATCGCCTCGAGTCGATTCCGATCCGGATTCACGTCGACGGGAGCCGCGGAAAGACCGGCACGTGTCGTCTCATCGGCGCGGCGCTCCGCGCGAACGGACTCCGAGTCGTCGTGAAAACGACGGGAAAGCTGCCGGTCCTCATCGATGTCGCGGGAACGGAAACGGTCCTCGAACGTCCGCCGACGCCAACCGCGAACTTGCGGGAACAGAAGGAAATCGTGCGATTGGCGAGGGAGCAGAACGCCCAGGCGATCGTCATCGAATGCATGGCCGTCGATCCGGAGCTCCGCCGGGTCTCCCAGGACACCCTGATCCGCGCGACCTTGGCCGTGATCACGAACATTCGGCGGGACCACCTGGAGGTCATCGGACCGGACCTCGGGACGGGCGCACGGAATCTGAGCGACGTGATTCCGGCGAACGGGACCGTCATCACCGCGGAACAACGATTGCTCCCCACGCTACAAGACGAGGCGCAGAGACGTCACGCGGCCATCGTCGCGGTGAATCCCGACGGAGTGTCCGATTCGCTCCTCGAGTCGTTCCCGTATATCACCTTCAAAGAAAACGTGGCCCTCGCCCTCGGCGTGTGCGAGTTCCTCGGACTCGATCGAGAGCGAGCCCTCGAGGGGATGTTGCATTCAACTCCGGATTACGGGACCGTGCAACTCTTCGAACGGCGGAACCATGCGGGCGTCTACACGTTCGTCTGCGCGCTCGGGGTGAACGATGTCGATTCCCTCCTCGAACTGCGACGGGAACTCATTCGTAGGAAGAAGCTGGATGGCGGACTGCTCGTCGGGCTGTTCAACAGCCGAGACGACCGCGCGCCCCGGAGCGTCGAGTTCGCCCGGGCATTGACGCGCGAAATCGAGTTTCGTTCCGTCGTCGTGACGGGCCGGCACACGAAGGCGTTCGTCCGCTCGGCCGTCCGTCACGGCTACCCGCGCGATCAACTCTGTGAGATGGAAGACGCGACGCCGAACGAACTCCTCGATGCGATTGACGCGCGTGCACCAGCCGGCGGTGCTGCGTTCGCGTGCGGCAACATGGTCACTTCGGTCGGCTACGGTCTCGTCGAAGCACTCCTTGGGAGGGGATCCGATGGTCACGCTGGGAGTTAGCGTACTCGTCCTGCAAACCGCCGTGTTCGTGGGCATTGCCGTGAGCATGTTCTGGTACGAGCGGAGCCTCCTGTCCCCCGGAGGCGTCGTCGTCCCCGGGTACGTCGCGCTCTTCCTCTTGCTGCGGCCCGAGGTCGTCGCCTACACGCTCGCGATCGCCCTTGCGACCGCCGCGATCATGCGGTATGCCTCGCGATTCACGATCCTCTTCGGACGACGGCGATTCGCGGTCACGATGCTCGCGGCGATGTCGCTGTCCATCGCAATCGAGCTCGTCGTCGGGCCATTTACCGGCCTCGATCCGGGATTCCAGGTGATTGGATTCATCATCCCCGGGCTAATCGCGAACGAGGTGCTCCGCCAGCGCGTGGTGCCGACGTTGTCGACCCTCGGGATCGTCTCGGCCATCACTGCGGGCGTCACGATCCTGCTCGTCGGCTTTTGGTAGGTGGGCGTTGTCGGCTAACATGTCGAACGGGGCTCGATGGCTCGCGATCGTCGCCGTCCAATTCTTGGTGTTGACCGGGTTCTCGGGACAAGCCGCGGGGGTCATCCCTCCGACGGGCCGTCTTCCCACGGCGCCCTCGACCTTCCATACGTACGCGTCCCTCGTCTCCGACTTGCGGAACCTCTCCCGAGACCATCCCTCGCTGTTGGCCGTGACATCGATCGGGTCGAGCTGGGAGACGACGCATGGCCTCGCGAACCGGAGTCTCTTCGCGGCGGAGGTCCGCGTGCCCGGCGGGACGAAACGGGACATCCTCTTCATGGGCCTCCACCACGCGGACGAGTGGATCTCCCTCGAGGTCGTCGTCTACCTCCTCCGGTATGTGCTCCTCAACGCCGGCAACGACTCGCGCGTCGACGCCATCCTGGCGCGTGCGAACCTGTGGTTCGTGCCGTTGGTGAATCCGGACGGTTTCGAGTACGCGCGCCTGAACGATTCGACGTGGCGGAAAAATCGGCACGACAACGGCGACGGAACCTTCGGCGTCGACCTGAACCGGAACTACGGATACATGTGGGGCGCCGGCGGATTCGGGACGTCGACGAGCGACCCCGAGTACCGGGGCCCCGGCCCCTTTTCCGAGCCGGAGAGCCAAGCGATTCGGGACCTCGCGGTCGCGCACCCTCCGGTCCTCTCCATCTCCTACCACAGCGCGGGTCAATGGGTCCTGTATCCTTGGTCCTACACCCGATTGCCGACCCCGGATGATGATCGACTGAGCAACTTCGCCGTCGAGATGGCGGATGCGAACGGATACCGGGTGCTGCAAGAGGGCCGAGCGACCCACGTCAACCCGGGCAACAGCGACGACTGGCTATACGCGACCCTCGGGACGGCGCCGTTCACCTTCGAGGTCGGCCTCGATTTCAACTCCCAGAATGCCCCGAGCATCGGAGCGGTCGTCCGGAACAACGTCGAACCGGCCTTGCGCGGATCCGAGATGGCCCTCGGCCTCCGGAACTGGCGGTTCGATATGGGTCGAGTCACGCCTGCGGCCTTGATCGGTGTCGCGGCCGTCGGCTCGGTGAGCTCCGTCTACTTCGTCCACCGGTGGCGCCGGGTCCGGAGAGACAATTCCGCCCTGCGGACGCCGTGAGGCGTGGCCGACAAAAACCGGTCCAGAGACAACATATACCGCACCGATGAACGGCTGACTCGGAGGGCCTGTGGGCGTGGAGCGAGGGGTCCCGGGGGAGGCCCGTTCGGAGCCGATCGCGGCGTCGTATTCGCGGTTCACCGCGGGGCTCAATCGCGTGCGCGGGTATTGTGTAACGGAGGAGGGGGACTCCTTGTCCCTGGCGTTCGAGCCTTGGTTCGTCGAATCGGGGAGCCCCTTCGCCGTGCCGTGCATGCGGATCACGTTCCGCCGAGAGGGGGAGCGAATCGTGCTCGAGCGGTTCGTGATCGAGGACGCGGACGAGCCGCGGATGCTGGACATCGATGCGGCCCACGACGCCTTGCAAGCCTGGATGGATTGCATGGCGGACTAGCGGCCGACGATGGTCCTCAGGCCCTCTTTGTTCTTACCCGCCGCGATCAGCCGGCGAAGGTTTGGTATACATTGCAGGTATGCATGCATACGCCATGACGACTACGGTCCGTTTGACCTCGGCGCAGAAACGAAAACTCCAGGAGGCCCAGGCCATCCTACAGAAACGCTCCACCCGGAAGATTTCACAAGGGGAAGCGATCGGCGCGCTCGCCGACTTCGCCCTGCAGAACCGCGTCCTTCTGGCTGCGGACGCGAAGGACATGCGTCAGGCCCTTGAGGACGATCCGTTCTACGACCTGTCGATCGTGTTCGACTTGGGCCCCACGGACGCGCGCACTCTTGATCGGCTCCTGTACGGACGGCGCTGAAATGAAACACGCCTTCGCGGACACGAGTTTCCTCGTGGCCGATTCAACCAGAAGGATCGAGACCATCGGCCCGCGGCCTCCTTCTTGAAGAATCAGGAAAGGCCCCGCTCGGAAGTCTTCCGACTCGTTCTCAAAGCGACGGCGTGCTCGACGAGACCATTACCACAATCCGGTTCAAGTCGGGTCGGCATGACGTCGCGGCCGCGGCGGGAAGCGCGATTCTCAATTCGACCTCCTTCGAGCGAGTGTTTAGTCGAGCCGCCTGTCTTCGACGCCGCATGGTCCCTCTTCCTAGACCGCGCGGACAAGCCGTGGTCCTTCACGGACTGCACCTCGTTCGTCCTCATGGAGAACCTCGGCATTCGCCAGGCCGTTGCATTCGACGCGAACTTCCGGCAAGCCGGATTCGCGACCTTTCCGTTAACCCGATCCTGGCGCTTGGGACGAAGACCTTTGCGAAGTCCGCCGAGGTCAGCGGGACGGCTCGCTATCGAGTACCGTCGCGGGGCAAGCGGATCGCGGAGAGTCCGAGGGCGAGGAGGACGCAATCGGAGATCGTGTCAGAAGCCGCCACGTTGCTGCCGTAGGACTCACGGACGGAACGCTGACGTCCTTGGCCGCTGCGATCAGGCACGCAGTGTCGGCGAGAACGAATAGGTTTGAGAGAGCACATCGTACACTCGGACGATGAACATCGCTCCCGAGGGGATCGAACAGGCCGAGCACGGCGCGGAGATACGATAGGTGGCCGTCCCGGACCCGATCAACGGCTGCGAGCTGTCCGCGGTCCACTCGTATACGGCAGGACCCTCGACGATGAAGAATCGGGGTTCGAGGTGGGCGGAGCTTGCGAGGGAGACGAGGAGGGAGTCCAGGCCGCCGGAGGGCAGGCGGCCTCCCGGCGGCACCGAGACGGTCACATCGACACGTGGGACAGCGCCTCCAGACAACGCACTCAGCCCTGCGGCGGTGAGCACGACGCTGACCATCACGAGGATGACGGCTGTCGGAATGCTAGGCGTCGGAATTCGCATGGCTCCTATACCACCACGTCCACAGCGCGATCAGGAGGAACGGTGCCCAGTAGACCACATAGCTCTGGAGCATCCGGTACGAGACGAACAAGACCAGGGCGGGAAAGATCCAGAACGTGAACTCGAGCCGCTCGAAGTGGAAATGGTATCCGAGGATGAGGATCGCCAGGAGGCCGACCTCGGCCGCGACGAAGAAATCCCTCGAGACGAACACGTACCCGTAGCCCGCGAGGGTCGAAAGCCCGAGGCCGGTCGGGGCTTGAAGCGTCGTGAGCGGCGCGAACATCGCCGCGGCCCACGCGGACGGATTCCACACGAGGAAGGGGCCGTTGACCAGGAGGAAGACGCCGGCCGCGACTCCGCCGAAGGCGAGGGGCGCCTGCCGCGTACCGGTCGGGCGCCGGTGCCAGTACCACAGGAGCAGGAAGGGTGCCAACAGCCACGGAGTCTGTTTGAACGCGCACGCGATTCCATACCAGAGCCCGGCGCGGGCCGGCCGTCCCAAATCCGTGGCCATGAGGAGGGCGGGGACCACCCAGAGGATATCGGGCACGCCCCACGGCGTGTATTGCACGAGCTCGAGCGTCATCACGAGGCCGATCGGCGCGATGCCGCGGAACGGGGGTGGCGCGCGTGCGTAGAGGATGCCGAGTCCCGCGAGGTGGAAGGCGAGATACACCACCCGGACGTCCGTCGCTCCGAGGGCGAGGATCGGCACGTACACAAGGAACGCGAGCGGCGGATACGGCGACGTGCCGAAGAGTCCGCCAGCCTCCAACGGCGACCACGCATCCGGAGGCACGCCGAACGCAGTCAGGGACGGAATCATGCTCTCCGCGTACGGGTTGCGGCCCTGCAGGAGCAGGACCGCCGAGTAATGCGTGTACGAGAGCGAGTCGATCCGATAGAACGGTTGGAAGACGACCACCGGGAGGAAGTTGAGGATCACGGCGTACGCCGCGGCGATCAATATCAGATAGGCTTTCGGCCGCAGCTCGGCCTTCGAGACGAGGGCGAGGACGATCAACGCAAACGCGAACGCGTACGCCCCGAGATTCATGGCGGTCAAGGGAAGGCTCGTGAAAATTGGGAACGAGTACACGTCGGAGACAGCGACGTGCGTCATGATGTACGCCACGAAGAGGAACCCAACACGCGTCAACGGCTCGCCGAGATCCTTCGAGCGGAATGCCTGGGACAGGATCTGCACGCCAGGAAGGGTCGACTTCGGCGCGTCGCCCATTCGACCCCTTGCTTCACTTAATCGCGATTTGAACGTCCGGCGTGATCCCCGCTTGCCAGGGAGACCAGAGGACGATCACCAACGTGTACGTCCCGCTCGCCGGGACGATGTAGTCGAGTCGCGGGCCCGGGGTTCCCTGGGTGGGCAGGGATGGAATCCGGGCGCGGGATGAGTACTGGAGCCACCATCCGGTCGTCAGCTCCGGCCGAATCAAGTTCCGGAAGACCTCGACGCTCAGGTTGCGTCCCCCGGCCGTCGCGCTCACCGTGAGCCGTTGCCCGATCGTGAGGAACGGTAGGTAGACGAAGACGGCCGACGGGCGGGTCTCGGCGGGGAACGTCTCGTTCCCCGGGGATCCGTACAGGGCGAACCACGGCTGGAGGAGTGGCTTGACCTCGATGTCGTCGACGATGAAATCGCTCCCGGTCGCGTGGAGCCCGAACTCGAGGACCGTTTGACCGGCGATCCGCGGCACGGGGAAGACCGCCGTGTACCACGTCGACGTGTTGCCTTTCGGACTTCGGTCGATCGTGTACCACGCGTTGTCGGCGGTGCGCCTCACGTTCAGGTCCAGCCGGCCGGCGCCGGAATCCCAATACCGGACGACGAGCACTTCGGGATGGTCGGGGCTGAACAGGGAGACACGAGGCGTGTTGTTGTCTTGTTGGATCCGGAGAACCCGCTTATCCTGGAACATCTCGGGGGCGTTGAGTCCAACGATGCTGTACAGTCCGATCGGATTTCCTTCGGGGACGTCAGGATACGGTTGGATCCCAACGTTGAAGATGACGCTTCGGCCAAAGATGGCCGCCCATGGGAAAACGGGGGAGCCGAGCCATCGGAACAGTGGCAGGGCGGCACTCGTGAATCCATTCCAGTCCATCGCCCTGACGAATACGTAGGAGACGCGATGGGCCTGGAGGAAGGCCGCCATCGCCCCCGGATCCGTCATCGAATAGAGCGGCTCCGCCTCCTGGCTGTCCAGATAGAGCATCGTGTCGGCGACTCGCAGGACGGCTCCGATGTAGTAGACCCGATACTCCAGGCTCGCAATCCGTTGACCCGGTTGAAGATGATTGTTGAACCACTGCCAGGCACTGGGGTCGGACCCGTAGGTTTGTTGCAAATCACCCCAGAGGTTGGTCGAGGGCTTTCCAAAGTACCGGAAGTAATCGCCTTGGCTGGTGTTCGCCCCGAAGAAGTACGCGTTGCCGCCGAAGCCGACGACGAGCGGGAGGATGAAGAGGCTCGCGAGGACGACGACCGGGAGTCTGCCGACGGCTTCGGTCGCGATTCGCGCGGGGCGAGCGCGGACGTCCACGGAGGCCCAGGCCCGGAAGGCTCGGAGGGCGGCGAACGCGGCGCCGGCCACTGCGATCG
>Ga0209161_10002176_pt1 | contig 16085 bp, 20 predicted proteins | sample GraSoiAngelo_155_FD_186169 | JGI IMG/M metagenome (GOLD analysis project Ga0209161, IMG submission 186169) | Grasslands soil microbial communities from the Angelo Coastal Reserve, California, USA - 14_1009_13_30cm (SPAdes) (version 2) | ecosystem: Environmental > Terrestrial > Soil > Grasslands...
CGGAGCCGGCGCCGGCATCGGCATGCTGTTCGGAAAGGTGATCGAGGCCGTCACGCGCCAGCCCGAGATGCGCGACGAGATCACCTCGATCCAGTGGCTCGGCTTCGCGCTCACCGAGGCGACGTTCTTCTACGGCCTCGTGGGCGGGTTCATAGCCTTCTTCCTTTAGAGTCGATGCAGCTCGCCGCCATCATGAGCACCCCCATCGCATCCGGCAACTCGTGGCTGATCACGCCCAACGTCGGCCTCACGATCTGGACGCTGGTGGTGTTCGGCCTCTCGCTGTACATCCTCAGCAGGGCCGCCTTCCCGCGCATCCGCCGCGCGCTCGACCAACGGCGCGAAACGATCGCGCAGTCGCTCGAGAGCCGGGCTGCATGAATCGGCAACATTCTGTGGCGCGCGAAAAGGATGCCGCTTATGAATAGTGAATAGGTGAATAGGGGTCAGTCAACAAATCTTGACAGACTGGGAGATTCAAAAGTGAGCTGTGGCACGAGCGGTTCGGATCGAATATTCCGGGGCGTTTTACCACGTGATGCGCGTGGGAACCGACGAGAACGCATTTTCCGCAATGAAGCCGATAGGCTCTTATTTTACCAGACCCTCGGAGAGGCGTGTGAACGGACCGGTTGGAGGGTGCACGCGTGGGTGCTGATGAGCAATCATTACCATCTAATGGTGGAAACGCCCGAAGCCAACTTGGTGGCGGGAATGCAATGGTTGCAGAACACCTATACCCGGCGGCATAATTGCCGGCATCGGCTGTGGGACGGCTGTTCGGCGATCGTGAGCGGCGGCCAAGTTGTCGGCCAGAGAACTCGATTCGTTGCCCGATTTCGACGTGCGCAAGGTCGCCTTGGCAAGTTTGATCTTGGAGACGATGCTAGCGCGGCAGAGCTGGATTGCCGACAAACTAGCGATGCGCAGCGCTGCGAACGTGAGTCAACAGGTTCGCCGATACCGTACACGCAGACCGAGACTGGCGGCCACGTTCAGGGAGTATCTTGAGTCTGCGAGCCTGCCAGGATTTGTTGACTGACCCCTATGCTCCTATGCAAAAGCCGATAAATTGCGAGGGCTTTTGTTCCATGCGAGTCTCCTGGAGCGATGCTTTATCGGAAATCAACTCTGGCTGTCTTGCTGGCGCTGATTTTCTTTTCGTTTTTCGGAACGCTGACTGCAAGCGCGTGGATGTTCCCCCAAAATTATGACTGGCGATACCGCGTCATCTCCAACTTGCTCTCGCCCCGCGACAACCCAAATCATTATTGGCTCGCGGCCAGCGGTGTAGCGCTGACAGGATTGTTAATGCTGCCCTTCGCCGGACTTTTGCGGCGGCATTTAGAAGTCATTGCGCCCCGCGCGGCAAATATTAGCGCTGGAACTTTTACGGCGGGAATCATCGCGCTGATTTGCGCCTGCTTCGTCGTTCCGCAGCACACCCATGATGTCTTGGGAGTTCGCCGACTCCATGAGCTTCTTGGCCGCTCCGCCGCAGGTTTTCTGGCAATGGGAATGTTATGCAGCTGTTGGTGCGCGTGGAAAGGCCGCGGACGAAACCTGTTTGCAACGCAATTGTTTTGGATCTGGTCATTAGTGACGCTGTTGCCGCTGGTTGGAATTTTCTTTAGCGAATCTTTGTTGTTCCTTGCGCGACTGGAACCCTGGTGGGCGGCGCCGATCCGCAGTGCGCTGCGACGTTCCGTGTTCTGGCACTTGGGCTTTTGGGAATGGACGGGCGCAGTGGCAGTGTTCTTATTTCTTAGCGCCGCGGTTTTTCTAACGCCGCGCGCGCGACTTTGCCGTATCTCAATCCGTTCGACTGCGCTGTGATTCGGATTTGTGATGAATCGGGCAACCTGATCGAAACGCACCAGCACGCGGGCGATTTCAAAGAGCCGTGAGCGGTCATGTTTGCTATGCTTAGCGAACGCGTTTCTACCGCTGAACTTAGCAATTTTGCAGAGGGCGCGAGCAAATCTCCGCGCCACAAACAGTCGCGACTTAGTCACGAGTTCGATTTTTGGTTCGCTTTTTTGTGGCGGGATGCCAGTATTGGAAGGCGGTTTATGATGCTCCTCAAGAAATCGCCGCCCCAGCTTCGATTGATATTTCTGCGCGCTGTTTCCAAAACGACGAGGGCCTTTTTGCATTGCTACACATCGCTAGAATCGTTTTTGAAGGCCAAATGGCAAATGATGCGACCGCCTGTGACATCGAAGACGTCCACGCACGTTTACGAGATTCGGCCACGAGCCGATCATGCTGGCGTCGATTTAATTAGTGACGTGCTGCCATTTAGTCCGCTGTGGTATGCCGGGCCAAACGCAATCAGCAATGCAATCAGGTACGCAAAGTCTTCCAGTCGTTCGCATGACGCTGTCATTCGCGTGTTCGATGGAGCCGGCAACGTGATTGAGACGCACGAACAAGCGGGCGATTTGTTGAAGCCGCGAACGTTTCCTTCAGCGAGCCCGACCACCCCAAGCTCAGTCCCTGCAAAGAGCGCCAGCGCTGAGATAGCGACTACCGCGCCCGCACTCGGCGGAGGTCACGGTCTCGTGTGGGTTAATACCGAGAAGCATGTTTACCACAGGGAAGACTCTCGTTTTTACGGCACGACGAAGAAGGGCAAATACATGACTGAGCGAGAAGCAATCCAAACCGGAAACAAGGCCGCGCGGCTAGGACGTGTGGCTGCGCAAAGTAATGCAATCGGCTACGCGAGATTTTTTCAGCCGTTCACACGACGCCGTCATTCGCGTTTACGATGAAGCTGGCAACGTGACCGAAACGCACGAGCACGCGGGCGATTTCAGGGAGTGGTGAGCTTGCCGTCACTTCCATTGCGTCTTCAAATTTGTCTTCGGTTTCGCTGCCTGCGGGGACGGTCCCCAAGCCGCAGTGAACTATCCGCTCGTGCGCATTACGAACAACAGAACGGGGCACGTGTCTTATAGCCGGACGCACGACCACACCAGCAGGCTGTTGTTCTGGCGCTCTCGGGTCTACTCATTTCGATGTGCCGGCAACCCAAAAGCGGGCCCAACCAAACCAGATAACACGCAAACTGGCCAGGTCGAAATTCGCTAACTGGCCATTGTGTTTTTGCCACGTCCGCGTTTTAGTAATGGGGAATTCAATTATGGAGGCAATAAGCATCATGAAACCAAAACAGATATTTATCAGCATTCTGGCAGTTCTGTTCGTGTTCCCATTGATGGGGATGTTCGCTCAGCAAGCAGCGAACTCAGGCTCTATCGAAGTGATCACGACTTTTGATTATCCCGGCACCGGAAATTCGACCTTGCCGCAAAAGATTAACGAAAGAGGCGACGTCGTTGGCGAGTTCATCGATTCCAGCGGAGTGACGCGCGGTTTTGTCCGGTTCAGCAATGGTAGCTTTAGCGACCCGATCGTCGAGCCTAACGATACCGTGGGTTTTACCGAAGGGCGAGGCATCAATAACCCACGCACAGTAGTCGGTGACTACGCCGCCAGCGATGGTAACCTTCACGGGTTTTTCCTGTCGGGCGGCACCTTCACAGAATACGATGTTCCCGGCGCGGTCTTCACCGCTGTGCTTGCGATAAACAATCCCGCCGACTTTGCCGGCACGTTTGTTGACGGCAGCGGGATCCAGCAGGCGTTCGTCAGCATTGGCGGAACCTTAACGTTGTTTAGCATCCCGGGAGCTGCCGCGACCCTTGCTTACGACATCAATGATTCAAAGCGGTTGGTGGTGGGATACTATATAGACGGCTCAGGAATCCTTCACGGGTACTACCGGGATGCCAATGGGGCGTTGCACTTCCCGATCGATCCCACGGGCTCCGTTGCGACAATCCTGTTTGGAGATAACAATAGGAACTGGGTGGTGGGGAGATACGCGGACGCCTCAGGCGTGACTCATGGACTCTTCTTTGTCCCGCCAGACAGATTTTTCACTTTCGATTATCCCGGGTCAACCTTTACATCGCTAAACGGAATCAGTTCGCAGGGGAATATCACTGGTCGTTACGTCGATGCTACCGGCATCGCCCACGGATTCATAGCGCGCGTCAGAGGCCAACCGCCGGTATCCTCGTCGCTAGTCACTCCACTCAACCCGGCATCGCAGGTCACTCCCCTCAACCAGTCGCCTTCGGCGTGGGGAGGTACAATGCCTGCGCGTTGAGTTAGTGGACTGCGCAGTCGGCGCGCGACGTGCCCACGATGCCTGAAATCAGCATCGAGCCTTTGGATTTGGCGGCTACCGCTCGCTTTTGCGAAAGATGAAATAAGCCGCGACCTTTGAGTATGATGGCATCTTGTTTATCAATACCACGGCCGTGCATATCGATGCGGCATTCAATTTCACGATTGGGGGCGTTGATTGATCCCAAGATGCTGGTGGAAATTGAGGCCGAAGCGATCGTGGGCGGTTAAGCGGATCATCAGGGCACAAACCACGAGAAGATTTGGCGAGTCTTCATTCAGAATAGGCGGAGCGATCAAGCCGCCTTGAGCACGATTGCTATACTCGACTCGGTCACTTTTAATAAATCAGTCACGAGGCCTTGATAGGGACCTTTCCGAAGTGGGGAAATGAATAGGGGTCAGTCAACAAATCTTGACAGACTCGTGGCATGTATTTGAAAAGTGAGCTGTGGCACGAGCGGTCAGGATTGAATATGGCGGGCGTTTTACCATGTGATGGCACGTGGGAATCGAGAGCGCATTTTCCGGAATGAAGCCCATAGGAGGAACACTTGGAGTAGGTGTAGGAGTATGAGTCGGAGTAGGAATAGGGTTGGAACGAGTTCCCAGGACCAGCTCTTCGAGGGCTCTTTGATAGTGACGCCGCTCGGCAACTGAGAATCTCATTCAGATCGAATCGTGGTTAATCTATGGGAATCTGTAACGGAAGTGTTGAGTTGCCTCGTCGGAAAGTCCGCCTCGGTGTCAGATGTGCAAACTTGCACTACCATAAAATGCGGATTCGCTCTTGCCCAGGCGAGCGCGTTTTGTTTGGTATCGAAAAAACGATCGATGACGATCGCGTTGCGCTCAGCCGCGCTTCGACCGCACGACCGTGCAGCTTTGCGGTTTACTACGTCCGGTCCAGTGTCTACTGCCACACAATCCGCATCATGAAAGACAACTTGGCTGCCATACGGAATTTTCTTCGGATCAACAGCGCAGTGCCCGTCGCGCAGCCGTACGCCGTTCCACGCTGCGTTCGCGCCTGAACCTTCGCTGTGCCAGTAAACCGTCACGCGAGCGAAAGCTGAATGCTCGCCGGCGAACATTGGTGAGACTAACAGCAGGCCGAGTCCAACTGCTGTAATCAACCACGTCATAGTCTTCTCCACCCGCCGTAAGTCCGCGAGCAAGTGGATTAGGGAAAATGCGGGCAATCGTCTCTATATATACTTCGGAACTCCATCGCCTTTTGGTTCCTTTGGCATTTAGATAGTAAAAGAGGCAGAGTAACGAACGACTTCACTGTCTTTTGGTCTCGCAACGGCACCTACAACAACAGGTTCAAGTTTACCGGTAGAGAATATGCAGGAGCGTGGCTTTATGAGTACAGAGTGCCAGACCGCGAGTTTGTCGCGTCAAAGGTTTGCATAAGCAGCGACGCGAAATTACCTCGCTACGCAGCGTGATGCCTTCAATTGATCCGGAGAGGGTATTGGAAAGAATGGCCAGAAAATATCAGGTCTATTGGAAGCGACTGATTGCGCGTGGCGAAAGGGGACTGCACGCAAAGAATGTAGCGATGTGGATGATTTGGGAGACGGGAACTAAATCGCTGCGGGAGATTGGCGAACTTTTCGGCGGGCTGGATTATGCTGCGGTGGCGCAGCGGATTCGTCGAACACGATCCACTCACGATACGGCTGCTGCACGCAAGCTAATAGGGACAATGTTAAATGTTTAGATTTGACCCCATTGCTCCCCATTTGACCACTGCGGCGCGGTTGGTTAATCCAGTAGCTGCGGTGTCGATTCAGCTTGATGCCTGTTCTAGGACGCGATGAACACCAGCGATAGACTCGTTGGATGTTCTGCGCGTCAATGCGTCCAGCAGTTCCATGAGGGGCATGGAGGATTCGCCATTTGGCTCGACCCATTCGGGATGTTGGATCCGCAGGTGGTCGTGAATCTGTTTCCGGAGTTCGGTGTAGGTGTGGATTTGGTGAGACATGGCAACTGGCTTTGGTGAAATATTCAAGTGTGGCGCGGAACGCTTTCTCCAAAGCCTCGGCGGAATGGTCGACCAGCGATGCCGCCGTGAGCGCGTGCCAAAAGCCAATTGAGGGTACCCCGGAAGGCCGCACGCGCCTGCTCGCGGTGTGCTCGACGCCGGGCCAACTCAATCGCTTTATAGCGCTGGCGTCGCAACAACACGGCGAGCAGTCCGCTTTGCGTAAGGGTCCCAGCTGAGGTCGTAACGTAGTGTTTTTTGTTTTTCATAAGCGCTCCTTATTCGAGATTTGACAGTGCTCCCGACAGATTCCCCTATGGGACCTTCGTCCTACGCCTTTAGGGGGATATCAGACTTGCTTAATGAGCATCGACCTTTGCGAAGGCCGGCATCACAAAGTTTATCGCCGAGTCAATCTGATCTCCCATGCGCTGTCATTTTTTTTCCGGAACTTCGCTCCACCGTTTTCGTAGAATAAGTTGGAATGGAAGCACCAGCCTGCTTCCCAACAAACGAAAACGTTTTTGCACTACGCGTCGCTAGAATCATTGTTGAAAGCCAAATGGCAAATGATGCGGCGCTCTAAGAGATCGACGATTCGCACAGACGTTTACGAAATTCGGCCACGCGCTGACAAAGATGGTGTCGATCTATTCAGTGATGCGCTTCCCTACAGTCCGATGTGGTATCGCGGGCCAAAAGCAATCACAGACGCAATTGACCACGCCAAGTTTTTCAGCCGCTCACATGACGCTGTGGTTCACATTTACGATCAGGCGGGCAACGTGATCGAAACGCACGAGCACGCGGGCGATTTCAGGGAGTGGTGAGCTTGCCGTCACTTCCATAGCGTCTTCAAATTTGTCTTCGGTCTCGCTGTCTGCGGGGACGATCCCCAAGCCGCAGCCAACTATCCGCTCGTGCGCATTGTGAACAACACAACGGGCACGTCTTTTAAAGCCGGACGCACGACCACATTAGCAGGCTGTTGCATCTGGCGCTCTCGGCTCTACTCATTTCGATCTGCCGGCAACCCAAAAGCGGGCCCAACGAAACCAGATAACACGCGAACTGGCCCGGTCGAAATTCGCGAAGTGGATATTGTGGTTTTTCCCCTTCGGCGTTGCAATGAGGAATTCAATTAAGGAGGCAATTAGCATTATGAAACCAAAATCGATATTTATCAGCATTCTGGCAGTTCTATTCGTGTTCCCATTGTTGGGGACGTTCGCTCAGCAGGCAGCGAACTCGGGCTCTATCGAAGTGATCACGACTTTCGATTATCCCGGGACCGGAAATTCGAGCTTGCCGCAAAAGATTAACGAAAGAGGCGACGTCGTTGGCGAGTTCATTGACTCGACCGGAGTGACGCGCGGTTTTGTCCGGTTCAGCGATGGTAGCTTTAGCGACCCCATCGTCGACCCTAACGATACCGTCGGTTTTACCGAAGGACGGGGCATAAACAACTCACGCACAGTAGCGGGTGACTACGCCACCAGCGATGGTACCCTTCACTCGTTTTTCCTGTCTGGCGGCACCTTCACAGAATACGATGTTCCCGGCGCGGTCCAGACCAATCTGCTTTCGATAAACGATGCCGGCGACTTTACCGGCGGGTTTGATCCCGACGGCAGCGGGGTCTTCCAGGCGTTCGTCAGTGTTGGCGGAACCTTAACGTCATTTAGCGTCCCGGACGCCGCTTCGACCTTTGCTTACGAGATCAATAACTCAAAGCACTTGACGGTAGGATACTTTATAGACGGATCAGGAATCCTTCACGGCTACTTCCGGGACGCCAATGGGGCGCTGCACTTCCCGATCGATCCTTCGGGCTCCCTTGGGACAGTCTTGTTTGGACTTAACGATAGGAACTGGGTGGTGGGCAGATATGCGGACAGCTCAGGCGGGACACATGGACTCTTCTTTCTGCCGCCAAACAACTTCTTCACTTTCGACTATCCCGGGTCAACCTTTACATCGCTTAACGGAATCAATGACAGGGGATTTATCTGCGGTCGTTACGTCGATGCTTCCGGCATTGCTCACGGATTTTTGGCTCGCGTCAGAGGCATACCGCCGACAAATGCGGCGGGCCCGGAAATGAAGGCGTTCAATTCCCCGTCGCTGGCCACTCCACTCAACCCGTCGCCCTCGGCGTGGGGAGGTGCAATACCGGCGCGCTGAGTTGAGTATCAGGGGGCCTGCACCGTCGGCGCTTTGCGACGATGCGGGCCTGAATGCCCTAGCCGGCGTGCTGCGTAGTTCGAGCGCACGGTCGCGTTCGATCAACGGAACCGAACGATGTGAACGGCGCCGCGCGGCCATCCGAGCATTGCAGCAAGCAGTCGAGCGATTCGCCGATGCCACCGCAACGAAACGCTTCCCGTTGTCGCGGTGCGCATCAACAATCCAGATCGTTCGCACCTTGGAATCAATCGCTGAAACACAGCCCAAACTCCAAACGGCCTTGCCGAGATTCTCCTCAGCTTTACTGATCGTTTAGAACGATTCGCGGCGAAGTTTTGCCTGCTTCGAGTTGGGCGCTCACTTTTTGTAGGCCCTCGGTTAGCGCTTCGATTTGCTTTTGCTGGCGGGCGATCGTCGCTTCCTGCTTTGCAGCATTGGATTTTACTTGGGCTATTACTGCCTCCTGTTCCTGCACTTTGCTGTGCGCTTTGAGGAACTCATTGAGCAACATCGCGTAGACCGCTTGATAGCGAACGGTAACGATTTTGCCGTCCTCGTCGCGCGCCACCAGGTCTGGATTCACGATGGCCACGTCCTCGGCGATAAGGCCAAAATCAGGCGAGCGCGCGGGATCAATCTCCTGCTTGTAGCGGAAGCTGACCGGTTTAAGCGCGAAAAGTGCTTCGCTGGCCTTATCCATAGGTTTTATGTCGTCCTTGTAGCGTCGCGAGGAGACTTGGAAGCCAAGTTTGCCGCCAGCGCCTACGGTAACAAAGACGCCGTTAGCTTGCGCCGTCGAGCCGATGTTTCGGATCCGGGTGACGTTGCTTTCGCCAGTAAGACCTAAGATATTCTCGCCAATACAGACATTACCACTTCCCGTGATAGTCAAACCGGCTTGAAAGCCCAAGGCAACGTTAGAGCTGCCCGTTACGTTCTGATCAAGCGCATGGGCACCGATAGCCGTGTTAAGGATACCTGTTGTGGTGTGAACGAGTGCGTTATCACCATCGGCCGTGTTATGGTTACCGGTTGTGTTGGAAAAGAGCGCTTGAAAACCGGCGGCCGTGTTGTGAAATCCGGTTGTGTTGCTAAATAGCGATTGCACGCCGGTGGCCGCGTTCTGAAAGCCGGTGGTATTGTGAAAGAGCGTATTAACGCCGCTGGCCGTATTGGAGCTGCCGGTGGTATTGTGAACAAGGGCATTGACGCCGGTGGCCGTGTTTTGAAAGCCGGTGGTGTTGAAAAGGAGGGCGCCAGATCCCTCTGCCGTGTTGAAATCACCGGTTGTGTTGCTACCAAGGACAGCAAAACCGATGGCCGTGTTGCTAGCGCCCGTGGTGAGGGAGAAGAGTGCATTATCGCCCTCCGCGGTATTGCCGCCGGGATAGCCTCCGTCCGGCGCCGGGACAACTGCTTGCGCTGTTGGAAAAAGCGCAAAGCAGGCCATCGCGACGAAAAATACTGAAGTTGCTTTTTTAAGCTGAATCAATGGGTTCATGGTTGTTCCTTTCTGTTCCGCTGTATTGATTAGGATATATGCCGACGCGATTCGGGCCAGAATGGAATCAGGTCCGCGGTTTTATCGCCAGCCTGATAGCGCCGATTCAGCTCGACCTCTATCGTCTTGATCTCATCCTGCTGCGGAAGCGCTTGCCCGTGATAGATGTATTCAGGCACTCCTTCACGACTCTGGGCTAGCGGCGTCATTCCGTACAGGTCGAGACGGCGCTGCTGCAATTGGGCAGTGCTCCAGTTCGCGTACCTCGCACTCCGATAGCCCCACACTTCGGCCATGGTAGAATAACGACTGTACGGATAACCGGTTGTTACGGCGGGGGGTGGTGGCTGTTCCGCGCAGCCGATGAGGCCAGCGGCAAATATTAATAGCAATAGGCGTTTCATATTGTGTAGCTTGCTAGAATGATTAGAGCTCAGCTACGGCGCGTCCGCGGGATCTTGCATTGCCACCTAAGAGTTGATCCTCACTCCCCCCTTCGAGATAGGAGATCGGACGCTTTTAGAGGAAAATAGGGCCTCTTCTCACTATTCACACGAATTGCTCATTCGATTCAGAACTTGGCGATGCCGCGCCAACTGCGAGTTCAATACGAGGGGGAATTTACCACTTGATAAGCTACAATTGTGCCTCTTTTGCGCTCCACACAGCAATGACAAAGTGATATAATCGGGCGCAATGAGGCGAGCCACAATCTTTGCAATTGGCGTGCTGCTGCTCTGCGCAATCGCAATTCCAGTGCACGTGACGTGATTCGGGCATGCGCCCCGCGATACCCCTTGCGGGCGCGCTCGAGCGACCCGGCAAGTTGGTCGCGAGACCTTCCGGTGATGGTTTGTATCGGCTCGATATTGATTTGAAAACAGGCCGAGTAAGCCGAGTTATGATAATCAAATCGGCAGGTTCCGCGATTCTGGACAGAGTCAGCTCAGGGGCATTTTACCGGTGGGTTTTCACACCCGGCAAGTGGTCAGCAATGATAATACCTACCACTGTGCGCGTAACATGGGTGCCTGTACTAATTCAGGGGCGAGAACCGTAGTTTTTTTGCCATCCTGAGTGGATTTGCCAAATTCAAAGTAGCATGGGATGGAGCCCGTTAAGATTGCTCTGACCCTTGCCGATGCCCGTCAACAATCCAGATTGGATCTGGAATGTTTATCTGTGCTCTTCTCCTCTGCCGTAATTGCCTTTAAGTGGCATTGGCTCACTCCACGGTGGCACGGGTTTCTGAGTATCGTAGTAAGGGTACCTTGCTAGTGGTGCGTGATATGTTGAGATACCTAACCATAGCCAGAAGACGAAGCCCAACACTACGATGATGGCTGCCCACTTCGTGACTTGAGTCAAGAGAGAGGAACGAGGGCGTTGAGAGATTACCTCTCGTCTCCATAACCCCGGGTGGCGATAAATCTGTTCCCTACCTTCAGTGTAGGTGTGGATTTCGCGAGACGCTGCGATTGGGTTGGGGAAGGTCCCCATACTTACTTCTACGTAAACTGGAGACTGAAAGTTCCGAAAAATCTTACAGAGTGATGGAATTGATCGCGGTTTGACAGGGCAAAGCAGAAAAAGTAGTGCTTTTGCTCTCCACGCGGCGACATAGGAGCAACATAACAGACGCAGGAACGGAGGCGCAGAGGGTCAGATCTAAACTCCGAAATGCGTCCTGAGCAAAGGCATTTGATACTCGCGGTTGGATCTCCCATGAGGAAATGGCGCAGCCTTTACGCGTGGAATTTGAAGCGACGATACGTCCCAAACGCGACCGATCGTCGTTCTCAATCGAACACATGTTCCTCGGTCACGACGCTGATGACGGAGATAATCCCCGTCACGACGCGATGACCCCGTTAAACGGTCTATTGTACGGGACCACGTTGGAAGGCGGAACACACAATAACGGGATCATCGTTCGAATTACTTCATAAGTTTGGTGAAACCAATCACGACGGCAAAAATCCCTATGGCTCCCTTCTCCTGGTGGGCGACCAACTCTATGAGACGACTGCCAACGGCGGCGACAATGATCTGGGCACTGTCTTCGTGATGAATACCAGTGGTAATAATTACCAACGCCTTTACAGCTTTGGCGGGAAAACAAATAATGGCGATGGCGCTAAACCGATCGACAACGTGATCCTCGTTAACGGATGGCTCTATGGCATGACGACAGAAGGCGGCGCTCACAACCAAGGAACCATTTTCAAGGTCAGTCCATCCCCGTCGAGATCTCGTCCGACTCCGGGACCCAGGCCAACGCCGCCGCCCCCTTGAAATAAGGAGCACCACGACTGAAACATGTGCCATTAACCACGAATCGACACGAATTGACACAAATAAAGCCTTGGCACGTCAAGAACCAGAAGTTCGCAAAATTAGTATTCATGGGTGTTCACCTGTCGCGCCGTAGCGTTGGCGAAGGCGGATTCGTGGCTGGAATGATTACCAATCACGATTCACTTGTCACTTCTCCCTGAAAAAACTGGGCGGTGAGGGTTTCGAACCCCCGACCCTCTCGGTGTAAACGAGATGCTCTACCACTGAGCTAACCGCCCTAAATTACTTTGATTAAGCCACTTACTTATCTTTTGCTGTAATCCTAATTTTGTCACGGTCTCATGATACTTTATCGTCTCTCTCATGATCTCAAGCAATGTTTGGATAAGAATAAAAGGGAGCATCGCAAGGGCCGTTCGCCGGTGAAACGGCCCCTCGGTCTAGAATGCTGTGGTACTGAGTGCCATTGACCGTTTCGAGAGTCGAGCATGTTCGCCTGAACATTTATGCCTATCCGAAGGAAAACGCAAAACGTTAGTTGTTGTGATGAGGATTCTGCACTTCACAGTCTCTCCGATTGGTTAGGCCGTCGCTTGCTCTTCATGGTGAAACTGTACGCAGCGAATGATTGTCGCAACGATACGCTCGGGATGGCCGCCGGTTCACTTTCTGGCAGACGAAAACTCAGCGCGTTTCTGGAACTTGAGCGGGTTACAGGCATCTCGTTAGGCTGACGCTTGTTCACCACTCTTTGAAGTCACCCTCGCGTGAGGCCGCATTCTACGCGTCATTCAGGCGTTTAATAATATTTTGCGTGACAAGTCGAGGATTCTGGGTTGAAGTTTCTTTTGCAGCGGCTGCGAGCACGTCACCGCGTGCGGAGAGGCGGTTTTTGAAGTGGAGGCCGTGCTAAACGGAAACACCGGGCCAAGGGTAAGTCCCCGGAATCCTTGGCGACCCTCGCAGTCGCTGACTTCAGATGATCGACTGTAAAACTGCGCGTGTCCGATTGCACCGGTGGTCAGATCGACATTTATCTTACGTGGCATAAGCATGCAACGGCGCAGGTTTTGCCTAGAAGCATTTCCTAGAACCGGCAGCTATAGGTCTATTTTGGGGGGCAACACTCGATCGTAATTGCGCCACCCGTGCCTGATCCATTACCCGTGATCTTGAATGTGACCAGCCGGGGTTCGGGCAAGACTAGCGTAGTAACGCCGTTGCCAGTCCCGATAATCTAACGGAGATAGATACTCTCGTGCGTCACAGGTACCGGGTATCGACATGGGTTCGCGTCAATCCAAATCACACCGACGAGATGATTGACGCGGCTCTACAAAATCGATCAGTTTGCATCTTGCGTCTTACGTGCCGACGCCAATCTGGCCGAACGTGTGCCCAGAGAATGTGAAACATTCCAGTTTAGACTCATTCACGCGTATGTTAGCCGCGCACGTTACAATGCGGTGCCGGCGACTTAAGACTGTCCTGCTGCTATGGTTGGAAGCGCGTGATGTAGGTAGCCCAGTTGGCGTTCACTGTCCGGTTTAAATCGGGGATGAACTCGGTTGCCATCCAGAGCGCGTTGTCTACGTTGTCCACTGCAGCGGCCGAGTAGTCCCCCCACCGCGCAATTCCGTTCCCGCCGAACTCTGGGTAGCCAGTAAAGCCATCCTCCGGCAAGTTCCCGGCACGAGCTATGTTGATAGAGCTCACGGTTGTGCCTGTGAGGCTGACAAAGCCCGAACTGGGGAAATTGTCACGGCCGGACAGCGAAAATTCGATGGCGCCGTTACCATTGGTGTTAATGGCGATGGCGGGATACATGAGAAAGAGGCCGGAACGGCCGATCACTCCCTGAGTAAAGAGGGTGGCAGTTAGATTTCCATTCGCGATCTGCGGTGTGAAAGCAAAGTACTCCACGACTTCGATGTTGTTGCCGCTGTCGTCCCTCATAGCTGAGCTAAGCGTCGCCCAGAGATTACCATTTACGTACTCGGCAGAAGAAATCGTGTCATTCCCGGCGTCCAGCTGTTCGACGGGCTCACCAAGAGACGCGCCCAGCGGGTGGAAACCATTCTTTTGCGGGACGCCGAAGTTCGGGAAAACATACTGCTGCGTGCTTACTGCTGTTGTACTCAACTGCAGATTCGGGCTCGGCGTATCGAGAGAGCTGGTATTGGTCAACGCCCAGACAGCTATGTGGTGGCCGCTGTTGCCGGAGACATTGGAACTAGCGAAGTACTCGGTCCCGCCATTACTTAGCACCGGAGTCTGCCCTGGAGGGATGTAGGCAGGCCAGACCCTGAACGCGAACCCGGTGTCGGAAAAGGGAATCCGAAACAGCTCAAGACGTCGAGGCGGTCGACCTCCGCCGCCGTTGATGAGCGCGGTCTTTGAAACAGCCAAAATGGCCGTGCCGATGTAGCCATCAAAACTGCCGTCTGGATTTATCCTGAATTCCTGCCAGTTAACGAACAGGCCGTAACGGTCCACAGCAAAATGCGGAAAATCGGGTATTCTCGGGCCATTGCCATCCGGGGCATTCGCGCCAGTCGTGTTGAAGGTGTAAGTGGCATAAGCCCCCCGCGGGTCGTCCGTCTGGCTGACGGCAAGGTAAAGTCTGCTCTGACGCAAAGGCGTGCCGGTGCGCGTGTTCAGCTGCGCCCAAGCCATGACGAACCAGCGCTGCGTTTCCGGATCGAACAAGCAACTCACATCACCGGCGAAAACGCCGAATTCTCCCGTGGTGCGATTGATGGCGGGCGGTAACCCAAAGAGCTCGTCGAGCGAGACCGGCCGGGGGAGCTGCACGATGCCGTTTGTGTCGTAAACATTAATCGCGGCATTTACGCCTTCGAGCACAAAGCCGTTGCCGACAGCCAGCCCCTGGTCTGGTGGCTCAGTGCTGAATTGATTCCCGCCGCCGGCGTAGAGCCGCTGGTCGAGATGGGTCAAACCGATGAAGCCGCGGAAGGACGAATCCGGTATCTCAGGCAAGCGGGCCAAAGCTGTGGCAGGCAATTGCGGAGCGGTTTCTCCAGTGTCCTGCATGGGCGGCAGCAGCTTGGGAAAACGGTTAAAGTGAGTCTCTCCGCCGGCACTTCCTGCGGGACCAGGCGATTTACTGGCCAGCTGCTTCACATTGACGACGGGACCAGCCGTAACGTTGGCGCTAAAGTCCGTGCCGGTATAAACAACCGGCGGGGCGACGGGCGTGCTCTGGCCCAGAGCGAGGCAGATTGGCAGAATCAACAAAAAGAAGCCGGCAAAGCGGCGCAGGGATGGAAGCGGAGTCGTGGAGAATTGTGTGTTCATGGCTTCAGTGAATCGCTATCACGCCATGGTTTAGCCGTGAAAATCACACTTTTTTTCTTTTTAAAAGTTGATCATCGAATCGTTGCACACCGGTAGTGTAGACAGGTAGCGAAATGATCGCCCGGGTGAGTTTCAATACTGCCTACGAGCTTGGCTTTCGCGGGAGCCTCGACGAATGGGAGCGCCTCATGGGAGCAGTTGCGAGGCGGTGAACGATTGCAGTAGAAAAGATATTTCGACTAGCGACCGTTGATACTTTCTGACAATCTTGGCCCATGAGGTGCTGGACGAGCAAGGCAGTCGAGGACAATTCAAAAAAATTGGTATCGTTAATCCATCAACCGCTTCTGAGCTAACTCACTTAACTATCATGGACTTGGTGTTTTTCGACGATATTTCAGCGCTGCATCACACGCTTCGGGTTGCTTATGAGCAGGTACCTTCTGAGAGCAGGCACGCTTTCATTTCGCAACGCCTAGAAAGTTGGGGACTGAGTAAGGAGCAGGCGCAGCTATGCGCTTCGAATTTGCTCACCCAGAATGTTGAGGGCTCGGCGGACTTCGCGAGGACCAACGCAATGCATGT
>Ga0209161_10002178_pt1 | contig 16074 bp, 12 predicted proteins | sample GraSoiAngelo_155_FD_186169 | JGI IMG/M metagenome (GOLD analysis project Ga0209161, IMG submission 186169) | Grasslands soil microbial communities from the Angelo Coastal Reserve, California, USA - 14_1009_13_30cm (SPAdes) (version 2) | ecosystem: Environmental > Terrestrial > Soil > Grasslands...
CTGGGATCCGACCCGCCTAGGCGCCTTCCCCGATGGAGACAGCGCGTTCGGGATTTCCGAGCTGGTCGGGAACGGTTGGGAGTGGACGTCGAGCGTGTTCGCCCCCTTCGACGGATTCCGAGCGCATCCCCTCTACGAGGGCTATTCGGCGAACTTTTTCGACGGGCAGCACTTCGTCCAGAAGGGCGCTTCCCCGCGCACCGCGGCGTGCATGCTGCGCCGCTCCTTCCGGAACTGGTTCCAGCCGCACTACCGGTACGTGTACGCGGGGTTTCGCCTTACCCACCCTTGAGCCATGCGATCCCAGCCGGCGCCCGAGGCGCCCACCACCCTTCTCGATGAGCTGATTTCCGACGTCTGCGCCGGTCTTGCCGGACCGGGCCAGAAGCGGCTTCCCTCACGTTACCTGTACGACGATCTGGGCACGGCGCTGTTCGAAGCGATCGGGTACCTGCCCGAGTACGGGGTCACGCGCGCCGACGAACGAATCTTGCGTTGCAACGCGCGGGAGATCATCCAGGCCATGGGCCCCCAACCCCTCACGGTCGCGGAGCTGGGCAGCGGCGGCGGACGGAAGACGAGATGGCTCCTCGAGGCCATGGGGACGCGCCGGTCGATCTCCTACTACCCGATCGACATCTCGAAAGCCGCGCTCGAGCGATGCGCCCTCGAGCTGGGCCGTCTCCCGGTCGTTCGCGTGGAGCCCATCGAAGCGGATTATCGTGACGGGCTCTCGCTCATCGCGTCACGCCGCCGCGCCGACGAGCGGCTCCTCCTGCTCTTTCTCGGAAGCACGATCGGAAACTTCGAGCCCCCGGAGGCGCGCGAATTTCTTCGCGAGGTCCGGGGACGGTTGCGCCCCGGCGACGGATTCCTCCTCGGCACCGACCTCGTGAAGCCCGCTGCCACCTTGATCGCCGCCTACGACGACGCGCTCGGCGTGACCGCGGCGTTCGACCTGAATCTGCTCCGCCGCCTGAATCGAGATCTCGACGCGGAATTCGATCTGGAGAATTTCTATCACGAGGCGCGCTGGAACGCGGAAGAGAGGCGCGTGGAGATGCATCTCGTGGCGAGGATGGCGCACGTCGTCTGGATCCACGCGATCGGGCTCGGTGTGACATTTCGGGCCGGCGAGAGCATCTGGACGGAGAGTTCGTACAAGTTCGATTCCGACGAGCCGGAGCGTATCTCGAAGGTGCTTCCCTTCACACCCGCAGGGCAATGGCTCGATCGCGAATGGCCCTTCGCGGAGAGCCTCCTCATCGCCCGCTGATTCGATAACTCGCTTTTTGACAGGCAGTTAGAAATATGCCGTGGTCTAGGTATTTTTACGTGTCATCGATCCGCACAGGGCCTATACTGCTTTTTCCCCCGACTTGGGGACAGCTCGTTACAACGCAACTGCTTGCTTGCTACGTGAGGCCGCACCATGGCAACCACGAACGACGCAACCCTCGTCTCCGACGTTTCCCATAGTACAAATACCGATCGCGCGTCGCATCCCCCCTTCGAGCTTCCCCGTTGTCCGAGCGGGATCGAGGGGCTGGACGGAATCACGGGCGGAGGTCTTCGAACACGGACCTTGTCGCGCTGGAGGTGAGGAACGAAACACCGTCGTGACCACGACACCTGAACCCCGGCGGGTCGCGTATCCGCCACGAACAAGAGGCAGGGATGCCATGAACGTCACCACCAACGAAGATCTGCGCCGCAAGCTGGAAGAAGCCGAGGACCTGATTCACGCCATCCGCCACGACCGCGTGGACGGCTTCGTGGTCGACCATCCGAACCGGCAGCGGGTCTTGATGCTCCAGGCGCCGGACCGGCCCTACCGGATTCTGATCGAGAAGATGCAGCAGGGCGCAGTCGCGACGTCGGCCGACGGCACCGTGCTCTACTGCAACCGTAGATTCGCGGAGATGCTTCGCCGTCCGGTGGAGGAGATCGCCGGGAAATCGGTCTACGGATTTCTCGCCGTTCCATCCCAGACAGCCTACGCGGAGGTCGCGGACTCGGGCGGCGGACAAGGCGAATTCGGCCTCGTGCAGGCGGACGGACACGTGATTCCCATCCACGTGGCCGTCAACGCCGTGGAGGATTCGGACGGCGTCTCCTATCTCATCGTCACCGACTTGACCGATCAGCTGGCGCGCCGCCGGGCCGAGGAGCTGGCCGAGATCCTCTCGCGCGAGCTGGAGGGGCGCAAGGCCGCCGAGGAAGCCCTGCGCGCCAGCGAGGCTCGGTTCGCGGACCAGAGCCGTCGCAAGGATCAGTTCCTCGCCGTGCTCTCGCATGAGATCCGCGGACCCCTCGCGCCGATCCAGAACGCGCTCCATGTGCTGCAGCGCGCGCCCGAAGGGCCGCTTGCCGCGGACGCCCGGAACATCCTGGAGCGGCAGGTGACCCAGATGGCCAGGATCACCGACGATCTCTTCGACCTTTCGCGGATCTCGGGAAGAACCATCCTGCTCCGGAAGGAGCGGCTGGATCTCACGGAGCTGGTGCGGCGCTGCGTCGAAGACTACGGGCCCACCCTCGAATCGGCGGGGCTCCGGGTCGAGACGCAGATTCCGGACCGGTCCTTCTGGATGAACGGCGACTCCACGCGGCTCTCCCAGGTCTTCATGAATATCTTGCAGAATGCGGTCAAGTTCACGGAAGGGGGCGGAACCGTCGTGGTCTCCTTGTCGGTTTGCGCGGACGGCAAGACCGCGATCGTGGACATCCGGGACACCGGGGTCGGCATGAACGAGGAAAAGCTCGAGCGCATCTTCGAAGCGTTCCGTCCGGGGGCGCCGAGCTACGACCAGGGAGGCGGCGGCCTCGGCATCGGCATGGCGCTCGCGAAAGGACTGACCGAGCTCCATGGCGGGCACATCTTCGCGGCCAGCGCGGGCGCGGGGCGAGGCTCGGAGTTCACGATCGAGCTTCCGCTCCAGCGCGAAGCGCCTCCGCGTGAGGCGCCTCCGCGCGAGCAGCCGGCCCGTTCCACTCCGGCACCCGCGAAGCCCTACCGGGTGCTCGTGATCGAGGACAATATCGACGCGGCGGAGAGTCTCGAGATGCTGCTCGACCTCATGGGGCACCAGGTGGAGAAGGCCTACGACGGCCCGGTCGGCATCGAGATCGCGAAGCGCTACCGGCCGGAGGTCGTCATCTGCGACATCGGTCTGCCGGGTCCGATGGATGGACACGCCGTCGCCCAGATCCTGCGCCGGGAGTACCCGCGGGGCTCGGCCTTCCTGATCGCGCTGACCGGCTACGGACAGCACGAGGATCAGCGGCGGTCGTACGAGGCCGGCTTCGACTTCCACATGACCAAGCCGGCCGACCCGAAGGAGCTGGAGAAGCTGCTCGCCTCGCTCACCAGCCAGATCTAGAGGGAGCGGACCGCCTCGGCCAGGGCATCCATGGCCGCGTGGAGCTGAACGTCGGACAGGTAGGGCGCGGGGCCGAAGCGAAGCGTATTCCCACGGACATCGATCAGCGCTCCCCGCGACCGCAATCCCTTCGCGATCTCCACGGAACGCGGGCTCTCCAGCGACAGAAATCCGCCGATCCCCGCGAGCGGGAGCGACCGATCGCGCGTGATCCGCGCCGGATCGAGATCCAGCGCGTCGAACCGCTCGGCGAGCAGGCGGACTTGATGCGCGTAGGTGTCGCGAAGCAGCTCCGGCGTCAGGCGCTCCGCCTCGAAGAATTCGAAGACGCGCGCCGCCCGGTAACTGCTCGTGGGATCGTAGGTCGCGCTGGCCCACGTCGCGGGCCCCTCTCCGTAGCCCACGCCTCCCTTCACACGTTCCGACAGGTGCGCGAACTCGCTGAACCAGCCCGTGACGATGGGCCTCAGGCTCTCGCGTCCCGGGGGTACGCGCAGGTAGCCGTTTCCTTCTCCCAGCTGGCAGTACTTGTACCCGCCCCCCGTCACGAACGCCTCGTTCAAGCCGTCTGCCTCGAGCGAGCACGGCAGGACGTTGAGCTGGTGATAGGCGTCGACCAATAGCTCCGCGCCCACGCGGCGGCAGTGCCGGAGCACGTCGCCCAGTCCCGGAACGACGTGCGCGTTCTTGTAGAGCACCGAGGACGCCAGCACGGCGGCGGTGCGCGCGTCCGTGGCCGCGATGAGCCGCTCGGCGATCGCGCCCGGGGGGGCGGCGCTCACCTTCACGACCTCCACCCATTTCTCCTCCGCGAGCCGGTCCAGCTGGCGGCGGATCGAGTGGAACTCGCCGTCCGTCGTGACGAGCTTGGGCCGCTTGGGAAGGGGCAGCGCGGAGAGAAACTTCACCAGGAGATCGTGGGTGTTCTGGGCCAGCGCGATGGAACCCGTCCGGTCCCCCAGGAGCTTCGCGTAGCCGCGGCGCACCCGGTCCGCCTTCTCCGCCGCCCGCGGCCATTTCTCGTCGACGAGCGCCGCGGCGTCGTTCCAGGCTTCCAGCTGCCCCTCGTACCCCACGTCGGGCCAGGCCTGGTGCGAGTGCCCCGTCAGGAGGAGCCGCTCCGCCACCCGGAAACGCGTGTAGTGCCGCGCGAGGGGATTCGGGTGCTGCGCCGTATCGAGGGGCGCGCCGGCTCCTGCCTGGGGATGCGTCGTGCCGCTCATAGCCCGGTCCGGATCTCCCAGAGATCCGGGAAGACAGGCCGATCCAGGGTCGTCTTGAGATAGGCAGCCCCCGCCGAGCCCCCGGTTCCGGGCTTCGTTCCGATCGTGCGCTGGACCATCTTCACGTGGCGGTAGCGCCACTCCTGGATGCCCTCGTCCAGATCCACCAGCCGCTCGCAGAGGGACGCCAGGACCGGGTCCCGGCGGTAGATCTCGATGAGCACGGGATGGAGCGAGGGCACGGACGCCGGAGGCTGGGTCACGTCCCGCTCGAGCGCCTCGCGCGGCACCGGATGCCCCTTGGATTTGAGAAATCGGAGGAACGCGTCCCAGAGCGTGGGCTCCGACATCCGCCGCTCCAGCGCGCGTCGCTCCGCGGTTCCTCCCTCGTAGCGCTCCAGCGCGGCCTGGTTCTTGGCGCCGAGCACGAATTCCAGCTCCCGGAACTGCGCCGACTGGAAGCCGCTCCCCGACTCCAGCCGCGCCCGGAAGGAGAGAAATTCCAGCGGCGTCATGGTCTCGAGCACGTCGATCTGGGCCACCACCACCTTGAGGATGGTGAGGATCCGCTTCAGGGTGTGGAGCGCGCGCGGCGTGTCCTGCCTCGCGAGGAGCGACTTCAGATAATCCACCTCGTGGATCAGCTCCTTGAACCAGAGCTCATAGACTTGATGCACGATGATGAAGAGCGTCTCGTCGTGCTCCGGCCCGTCGGAGAGCGGCTGCTGGAGGGAGAGAAGCTCCTCCAGCTTGAGGTAGCTCTGGTAGGTGACGGCCATCAGGGGCTCCGTTCCATCACGTGAATCGCGGCTTGTAGCGGTCCAGCGACTCGTAGGGATCGGGCCACTCGAGCTTGTAGCCCAGCTCGTGCGCCGCATGACGGGTCCAGTACGGATCCCAGAGATGCGCGCGGGCGAGCAGGCAGAGATCCGCGCGGCCGGAGGCCAGGATGGTGTTCACGTCGGCGTAGGAGGAGATGTTCCCCACCGCCATGGTCGCGATCCCCACCTCGTGCCGGATCCGGTCCGCGAAAGGCGTCTGGAAGAGCCGCCCGTAGACCGGCCTCTGGTCGGGCACCGTCTGCCCCGCGGATACGTCCACGATATCGCACCGGTGCGCCTTCAGCATCCTCGCGACCTCGACCGAGTCCTGGGGCTCCATTCCGCCCGGGTACCAGTCCACCGCCGAGATGCGCACCGACATCGGCTTCTCCTCGGGCCAGACCGCCCGCACGGCATCGAACACCTCCAGCGGAAATCGCATGCGGTTCTGAAGGGCGCCGCCATAGGCGTCCCGGCGCGTGTTCGTGACGGGCGAGATGAAGCTGGCGAGCAGGTAGCCGTGCGCCATGTGGACCTCGAGCAGATCGAAGCCCGCCGTGATCGCGAGCTTCGCCGCGCGCACGTAGTCCTGGATCGCGGCGTCCATGTCGGCCCGTGTCATTTCTTTGGGTATCTGGCTGTGGGGATAATACGGGATCGGCGAGGGTCCGAGGATCGGCCAGTTCCCGGAGGGCAGGGGCTCGTTGTCCCCCTCCCAGGAGAGGCGCGTGGACGCTTTCCTTCCCGCGTGTCCTAGCTGCATCGCGATCTTCGCGTAGGAGGCGCCGTGAACGAAGTCCACGATTCGCTTCCAGGCGGTGGCGTGCTCGGGCTTGTACATGCCGGTGCAGCCGGGGGAGATCCGGGCCTCGGCGCTCACGTTGGTCATCTCCGCGAACACGAGGCCCGCGCCCCCCATCGCGCGGGAACCCAGATGGACCAGGTGCCAGTCGTCGGGAGTACCGTCCTCGGCCGAATACTGGCACATGGGAGAGACCACCACCCGGTTCTGGAGGGTGAGGCCGCGCAGCCGGAACGGGGTGAACATGGGAGGAGGAGGCGGGCTCACGCTCACGGGAACGCTGGAATTCCGCGCTGCCTCCCCGGCGAACCAGGAATCGACCTTCGCCACGAACGCGGGGTCGCGCGATTTGAGATTCTCGTGCGTGACGCGGAGGCTCCGCGTGAGGAGCGCGAAGGCGAACTGGACCGGCGGGAGCTTCACGTAGCGCTCGGTGTCCTCGAACCATTGGAGACTTGCCTGCGCGGCGCGCTGGAGGCTCTCCACCGGGGGCCGGCGCGCCTCCTCGTAGGCCTGGAGGGCCGCCTCGAGGTCGCGGTGCTCCGCGAGGGATTGCGCCAGCGCCACCGCGTCCTCCATGGCGAGTTTGGTCCCGGAGCCCACGGAGAAGTGCGCCGTGTGCGCCGCGTCTCCGAGGAGGACGATGTTCTCGTGGTGCCAGCGCTCGTTCCGGATCGTGGGAAAGCTTCGCCAGATGGAGCGGTTCGAGACGAGGCGGTGCCCCTCGAGCTCCTCCTGGAAGAGCCGCTCGCAGAAGGCGATCGTCTCCGCCTCGCCCGCGCGGTCCATCCCGGCCGAGCGCCAGGTTTCCTCCCGCGCCTCCACGATGAAGGTGGAGAAGCCGGGCTCGTACTGGTAGGCGTGCACGCGCCAGAGCCCGTGCCGGTCCGTCTTGAAATAGAAGGTGAACGCGGGAAAAGGCTTCGAGGCGCCCAGCCAGACGAACTTGTTGGGCCGTACGTCCACGGCGGGGCGGAACCGGTCCTTGTAGCGCTCGCGCACCACCGAGTTCGCGCCGTCCGCCGCGATCACGAGATCGGCGTCGCCGCGCAGCGTCTCGGGATCCTGGACCTCGCGCTGGAAGCAGAGCTTCACGTCCAGGTCGCGGCAGCGGTCCGCCAGGACGCGGAGCAGCGTCTTGCGCGAGAGTCCCGAGAAGGCGTGCCCGGTCGAGTGGAACACCGTGCCCCCGTGGTGGATCTCGATCGAGTCCCACCGGTGGCTCTCCGCCGCCATCGCTTCGGTGATCTTGGGATCCTGTGCCGCGAGCGCCTGCTCGGCGGCGTCGGAGAAGACGACCCCGAATCCGAACGTCTCCTCGAGGCGGTTCCGCTCGTAGACGTGGACTCGGTGCTTCGGGTCCTGTCGCTTGAGGAGGAGGGCGGCGAAGAGCCCGGCCGGGCCCCCGCCGATGACGGCGACCTTCATCCGCCCGCTTCCCCGGCCGCGTCCTTCATGCAGTCGCGCCGGCTCCGTCCTTCATGAGCTGTGCCGCGATCACGAGGTGCTGGATCTCCGTCGTGCCCTCGTAGATGCGGAGCGCGCGCACGGAGCGGTACAGCCGGTCGACCGGATGCGTGGCGAGCACGCCCGCGCCCCCAAGAATCTGCACCGCGTCGTCCACGACCCGCTGCGCCGCCTCCGTGGCGTAGGATTTCGCCATCGCGGCTTCCAGCGTGACCCGCTCCTGGCCGCGGTCGGCCGCCCAGGCCGCCCGGTAGACGAGAAGACGCGCGGCCCAGAGATCGGTCGCCATCCGCGCCAGCTTCTCCTGGATGAGCTGGAATTCCGCGAGCGGAGTGCCGAATTGCTTCCGCGACCGGGCGTGCGAGAACGCCTCCTCGAGCGCGCGTGCGGCCATGCCGCACGCGGCGGCGCCCACCGTGGCGCGCATGCGGTCCAGGGTCCGGAGACCGAGCGCCATCCCCTTTCCCTCCTCGCCCAGGCGATTCGCGGAGGGCACGCGGCAGTCCTGAAATTCGATCTCGCCGAGGGGATGCGGGGCCGAGAGGATCTGCGGTCGCGTGAACCGGAGCCCCTTCGTATCCGCCGGGACCACGAAGCAGGAGATCCCCTTCCCTCCCGCGCCGGGATCGGTGCTGGCGAAGACCGTGTAGAAGTCCGCGATCCCCGCGTTCGAGATAAAGGTCTTGGCACCGCTCAGGCCGTAGGCGTCGCCGTCCCGCCTCGCGGTCATCTTCATCGCGGCGACGTCCGACCCGGCCCCGGCTTCGGTCATCGCGAACGCGGCCATCGCGCGTCCCGCGATCGCGGCCTCCACCCACCGCTCGCGCATCGCCTCATTCCCGCTAAGCAAGATCGGCAAGGTGCCGAGCCCCTGGAGCGCGAAGACCGCGTCCGCGAGGGGGGAGGCCGAGGCCAGCGCCTCGCGCACCAGGCAGCACGCGCGCCAGTCCTGCTCCCGGATGGGACGGAAGTATCCCGCGCGCCCCAGGTCCGCGAGGAGTGCCTTGGCCTCCTTGCGGGCGGCCTCGTCGTCCCTGGACTCGGGGCGGGGCCGGAGCTCACGCGATGCGTAGGCCGCCGCCTCCTGGGCGAGCGGCTGGTGCCGGTCCTCGAGGAAGGGCCGGACCGGATGGGGGTCGGGGGTCGGCGTCATCGGAACTTGGGATCGCGCTTCTGGCGAAACGCCTCGTACGCTTCCCGGAAATTCGGGTGCTCCATGAGGCGCGCCTGGGCTTCGGATTCGTACGCCAGGGCCTGGTCCAGGGTCATGCTCCACTCCGTCTCGAGCGCCTGCTTCGTCACCGCGAGCGCCTCCGAGGGACCCTTGGCGAGGCGCTCCGCCAGCCCGGCCGCTTCCGGGAGCAGGCGGTCTTGCGCCACCACCCGCTGGTAGAGTCCGATCTCGAGCGCGCGCTTGGCGTCGATGAACTCACCGGTCATGAGGAGCTCCGCCGCGCGGCCGAGCCCCACGAGGCGCGGCAGGAGCCAGGACGCCCCCATGTCCGCGCCGGAGAGTCCGACGCGCACGAACAGGAACGCGATCTTCGCGGTTTCCGACGCCACGCGGAGGTCGCAGGCCGAGGCGATCACCGCCCCCGCCCCCGCGACGGTGCCGTTCAGCGCGGCGATCACGGGCTTCCGGCAGCGCCGGATGTTCCGGATCAGGTCGCAGGTCATGTCGGTGAAGCGGCGGAGCCCCGCGGCGTCGCGCGCGAAGAGCGCGCCGATGATGTCCTCGACGTCCCCTCCCGAGCAGAAGGCCCTTCCCGCCCCGGTCAGGACGACGGCGCGCACCCCCGGCTCCCGGTCGAGCGCCGGGAAGAGGTCGCGCAGCTCGGCGTACACCTCGAACGTGAGGGCGTTCAGCCTCTCGGGCCGGTTCAGCGTGATGGTGGCCACGCCGGTCTCCTCGCGCGTCTCGAGGAGGAAGGATTTCGGCGGCGCAATCGCCATCTTCATCGAGCGCCGTCCAGGACGGCGGTGGCCTCGATCTCCACGACGGCCCCCTCGTCCACGAGACCGCTCACCTCGACCAGCGCGACGGCCGGATAATGCTTTCCCAGCCGCTCGCGCCAGGCTTCCCCGACTGCCTTCCGGCTGGAGCGATACGCGGCGAGATCCGTGACGTATATGGTGACGCGCGCCAGATCGGTCGGAGCGCCTCCCGCGGCGCGCAACACCGCGACCACCTTGTCCAGGGCGCGCGCGAATTGGCCCGCGAGATCGGGGGGCTTGCCCTTGGCGCCCTCTTCCCATCCCGCCTGCCCGGCGATGAAGAGGAGCCGTCCCTCCTTGGGAGCCAGGAGGCCGTTGTTCCAGCCCTTCGGCGCTCCCAATGCCTCCGGATTGATGACCTCGAACTTCATCGCGCGCGTGCTCCCGAGCTCACGAGAAGAGCCTCACCGGTACGTCCGCTCTCCTCCCGGCACAATTCCACCACCAGGGCGGCCACCTCTTCGGCGGTCGTGAGACGGTCCTGCCCCGAGGTCCCGAGAACGAGCGCCAGCGCTTCAGCGCGCGGAACGCCCGCACGCGCTCCGATGTTCGCCAGCGTGCGGTCGGTCATCGGCGTGTCCACGTACCCCGGGCAGACCGCATTCACCGTCACGCCCGTGCCTTCGAATTCCAGGGCGACCGATCGCGTGAATCCCAGGACCGCGTGCTTGGCCGCGCTGTAGTGCGCCACGTATTTCGCTCCCTCGAGCCCCACGATGGAGGCGACGTTCACGATTCTGCCCCACCTTCGCTCCGCCATCTCCGGCGCGAACTCGCGCGTACAGAGAAAGGTCCCGGTCGCGTTCACCGCGAACATGCGCTCCCAGTCCCGGAGCGCGATCTTCCGGAGGGGCGCGGAGGCGGAATCCCCCGCGTTGTTGATCAGGATTTCCACGTGGCCGAGCGCGCCCCGCGCCTCGCGGCCCAGCCGGGCCACGCTGGCCTCGTCCGTCACATCGCACTGGAGCGCCCAAGCCTCCGCACCCCGGCCGCGAAGCTCGGCGGCGACCCCCTCGATCTCCTTCTTGGTGCGCGCCGAGACCACGACGCGTGCGCCTTCCGCGGAAAGGGCGCGCGCCACGGCCGCTCCGATCCCCCGGCCCCCGCCCGTCACGACGGCGCCCCGCCCGGCGAGGCTCAACCCGGTCACGCGCGCGGCTTTGGCCGTAGCGCCTCCGTGACGGCCTCGGCCAGGATCGAGCCCAGTGCCCCGATGGTGGTTCTTCCCTCCTCCGCGGTCGCGTCCGCGGGCCATCCGAAATACGCCCGCTTTCCGTCCGCTTCCTCGAAGGATTTCGCTCCCGAGCGGATCGCCCTCGAGATCGAGGCCGGGTTCGGAGGAAGCTCCTTCCGGATCTCCTCGCGCACGAGGTCGGCCCGCTCCGCGAGCACCATGGATCCCTCGTAGCGGCCGGCGTGGCACGCGCCGCTCTGGAATTCCTCGGTCAATCGCGTCACCCAGGGCTTCCGGGTGATGTCCGGGCAGACGATCGGGAGGAGACGCTCCTCACCGGCACGGCGCTCCGCTTCGGCGATCGCCCCCAGATGGGCGGGATCGAGATGCGCGTTCGCGACGGCGAGCGCCTGAAATCCCTGCCGCGTCAGATCGCGCGCCAGATCCAGGAGAAGCGAGGTGACGGTGGCCGCCCGCATCGACACGGTGCCGGGAAACCCTTCCGCAAACGTGGCCGCGGTATAGGGCAGCGCCGGGAGGATCAGGGCGAAGTGCCCTCCCGCCTCCAGGCGCTCCGCCCCCTCCCGCGCCATGGCGCGCGCGATGATCCCGTCGGTCCCGAGCGGCAGATGGGGCCCGTGCGCCTCGATCGCCCCGACCGGCAGGATCGCCACCGTGCGCGCCCGGTCCAGATCGCGCACCTCTTCCCACGTCATGTCCGCCATGTCGCGGATCGCCATCGGTCGAAGTCCCGTGAGTCCCCCTCACCTCAGGGGTTGCCACTCGCCCGGCGGGAATCCATGATGGGGCGGTGTCGAGCCAAGTTACCATGACCCAAGTGCCTACGGAACGCCTGAACATCGCCGAGTACTTCCTGGACGCGCGCGTCCAGGAGGGGTTGGGCAAGCACCCCGCCCTCCTCACGGAGGCGGGCGCCCTCACCTACGCGGACGTCCAGGACCTCGCAAACCGGTTCGGGCGCATCCTCCTGGACTCCGGGGTGGAGCCCGAGCACCGGGTCCTGATCGCGCTACCCGACGTGCCCGAGTTCGCCGGCGCGCTCTTCGGCACGCTCAAGCTGGGGGCCGTGGCGGTGATGGCGAATCCCGGGCTGCCGCAGGCCGAGATCGAGGCGCTCCTCGAGTACACGCGCGCGCGCGCGCTCGTGGTCCACCGGGAGTCGGCGGGTCCCTTCCGGGCAGCGGCCCGGGGATCTCGGTTCGTGAAGGCGGTCCTGGCCGTGGGAGAGGAAGATTTCGACCGGCGGCTCGACGGCGCCTCCTCTCCGCTGGAGACCTTCCCCTCCCACAGGGACGATCCCGCGATCTGGCTCTTCTCGGGGGGTACCACCGGCCGCCCCAAGGCGGTCGTCCAGACACACCGCTCCTTCGCCAACACGACCGAATGCTACGGGAAACAGGTGATCGGCTACACGGACCGGGACATCACGCTTTCCGTTCCCAAGCTCTACTTCGGCTACGCGACCGGCTCGAATCTCTTCTTCCCTTTCGCCGTGGGCGCCCGGGCGGTCCTCTTTCCCGAGCCCGCCACGGCCGACGTGCTCTTCCAGAAGATCCGGCGCTTCCGTCCCACCGTGCTGATCAACGTGCCCACCATGATCAACAAGATGGTCTCGCACCCGCGGGCGCGCGAGCAGGACCTCTCCTCGATTCGCGTCTGCACCTCCGCGGGAGAGGCGCTCCCGGAGGAGCTCTACCGGAAATGGAAGGCGACCTTCGGCGTGGAGCTATTGGATGGGCTGGGGACCGCCGAGATGTGGCACATCTTCGTGTCCAACCGGATCGGGAGCGCGCGTCCCGGCACGCTCGGAACCGCGGTCCCCGGCTTCGAGGTGCGGGTCTGCGACGAGGAGGGACGGGAGCTGCCCGACGGCGAGACCGGCTGGCTCTGGGTGCGCGGGGACTCGCGCGCGATCGGCTACTGGCAGCACATGGAGAAGACGATGCAGGGCTTTCGCGGCGACTGGTACGTCTCGGGCGACATGATCACGAAGGACGCGGAGGGCTACATCACCTACTGCGGCCGTGGAGACGAGCTGATGAAAGTCGCCGGGAAATGGCTCGCGCCTCAGGAGGTCGAGGGCTGCCTGCTCCAGCACCCGGCCGTGGCGGAGGTGTGCGTCGTGGGAATCCAGGACAAGGACGGTCTCGTGAAGCCGCGCGCCTACGTCGTCTGCCGGAAGCGCACCGGGAATCTCGAGGAGGAGCTCAAGGCTTTCGTTCGCGAGCGGCTGGATCCGTACAAGCACCCGCGCGAGGTGGTGTTCGTGGACGCGCTTCCGCGAACCCACCTCGGCAAGGTCGACCGCGGGGCACTCCGGAGGAGCTGACCCCGTGGCGGAGGTGATCGCGCCCGCGTCCGGTCTCCGGCCTACCTCGCGACCGCGACCTTCAGCGTGGAGACCTGGTCCCCGGCCGTGGTCCTGACGAGATAGATCCCCGAAACGACCGCGTTCCCCTGATCGCTCGCGCCGTCCCAGCGGGCCTGATAGATCCCCGGCTCGGCGTATTCCCGGTCTTTCAAGGTCCGCACCAGCCGGCCCTGAACCGAGTAGATCCGGACCGAGACCGGACCGGCCTCCGAAACCGAGTACCGGATGGTCGTCCCGGGGCGGAGCGGATTCGGCGTCGCGTCGAGGGCGAGCGGAGCGGCCCGGTGCCCGCCTTTCATGACCTTGAGGTCCAGGGTGCCGTAGACGAGGAGCGGAATCTCGACGTCGGTCGTTTTCGCCTTGAAGACGATGGTGACCACGGTCCTGTTCGGAACGTTGTCGAGAAGCCCCTCGGTATTCGCCTCGAGGTCCAGATCGTAGAAGAGATTGCCGTCGATGTCCCCGATCCGCATCCCGCCCTTCGGGACGTTGATCACGACCTCGGGCAAGGGCCCGGCGTTCGGATACGTCGTGCTCAGCCGCATCGTGGCCAGCCGGATCTCGGTCAAAGGCCGGACGTAGCACTCGACCCCGAACTTGAATTTCTTGCCCGCCTTGATCACCGGCTGCTGGTCCAGGGGCTGAACGATCGTCACGGGAACGTAGTCGAAGATGGCCGCCGTGGTCAGAGCCGAAGCGCTGAGGGGGGGCGAGCCCGTGTCCGTGACCTGGAGCACCACGATGTAGTTGTCGGCGCGCTGGTAGACGTGGCTGGGAGTCGCCCCCGAACCCGTCTGGCCGTCGCCGAATTCCCAGGAGAAGATCAGGCTCTGGCCGGCGTCGGGGTCGCTCGACCTCGTCCCGTCGAACTGGAGGGGAACGCTGGTGGCGCCGTTGTAGGGCCCCGCCGGATTCGCCGTGGGAGGACGGTTGTCCTCCGACACGTGGAGCGTGGTGTTGCCCTGAGTGCTGGCGAATCCGTCTGAGACCGTGATGGTGACCGCGTAGTCTCCGCCGTCGCCCGGAACCGGCGTCCAGTCCAGAGCGCCGTTTCCATTGCTGAAGGTCGCCCCCACCGGTAACGACGGGACGCTGGAGAGCGACCAGGTCAGCGCATCCCCTTCCGCGTCGGTCGCCGACGCGACCAGGAAGAAGGGGGCGAACGCTGCCAGCGCATAGCTCGCCGCGAGGGGCGGGCTGAACGCCGGCGCGTTATTGGCGACGCCGCGCAGGAGAACCAGATAGTTGCCGTTGCTGGCGTCGCTCACGATCGTGGCGTTGTCCGACTGGGGACCGCTGCCCGAGGGCGTGTACGTGCTCGAAAGCGTCGTGGACCCGCCGGCCGGAATCGAGAGCGATCCCGCCGTCGCCGAAAAACCGGGGCCGCTGTGCGTCACGCCGGAAATGGTGAGCGTGGCGTCGCCGTCGTTCCGGATCGTGAGATCGAACGCGGCGCTTTCGCCCACGTTGACTCGCCCGAAATCGTACGAGGCCGGCGACACCGCGATCACCGGGCCGCTCACCGCCGAGGCGCGGAGCCCGAGCTGGGCCGAGAGCCGGACTTCGGCGCCGGGGTTGGCCGATGCCGCGCTGGGTGAGAGGAGCGCTGCTGCGAGTGCCGAGAGAAGCGCTGAAGCGACGGAGACCAGGCGAGGTGAATGCATGAGTCCCTCCCGCGGAGCAGGCGTGGCCCGTCGTTGCGCGTTTCAGCGACGAGCCGGTGCGCGTGGCCGATGTCAGGCTGGTGTAGCCTCTCCTTGCGCCCTCCGCGCATCTGGGGAGTGTCATGCGCGGGCTTTCTGAAGGCGCTTGGGGTAAGGTGTGCGCCTTCTGCAAGGGTGTCGTCAACAAATCTTTGCTCGGTCCCCGGGGTTTCCGGACCCTTCTCGGGGGCCATGACCGGGAACTCGAACCAAGGTAAGCGCCAGCGCGGTGCCTTCCCCGAATCGAAAAAAGAGCCGCCCGAAGGAGGATTCCCAGCCCCAGGGGCCCTCGCCCCTTCGGGGCTGGCTGCCGGTCCGCCACGCTTCCCTTCCCTGGGCAGGTTGGCTGGCCGCGGGTTCGGCCATCGCGGCCGTGGCGCTTCTCGTCAACTTCCAGACGCTCCACTTCGCCTTCGTGAGCTGGGACGACTCCACGTACGTGACGCAGAACCCGTGGATCCGGGACTGGTCCTGGGAAAACCTGCGCCACATCTTCACGAAGCCCTACTTCGTGAGCTACATGCCGCTCCAGCTCGTGTCCTACATGCTGGACCACAGTCTCTGGGGGCTGAAGCCGTTCGGGTACCACCTCCAGCAGATCCTTCTCCACGCGCTGGATTCCGTGCTCGCGTTCGAGCTGGTGCGCCGGCTCCTCGGACGTTTCTGGCTGGCCTTCATCGCGGCGCTTCTCTTCGCCGTCCACCCTTCCCACGTCGAGTCGGTCGCATGGATCTCCGCGCGCAAGGACGTGCTCTCCGCGGCGTTCCTCTTTCCCTCCGTCATCTTCTATCTCCTCGCGCGCGGAGACCGTTCGCTCCGCCCGGGTCCCTATGCGGCCTCGATCGTGTTCTTCACGCTCGCGGTCCTCTCCAAGGTGAACGTGGTGGTCATGCCCCTGTTCCTCCTGCTCGTGGATTGGACCACGCTCCGGCTGCCCCGCTCTGGCCCGCGCTGGTGGATCCAGGTCCTAGGCACGAAGGTGCCGTATGGAGCGATCGGGCTCGGGGTCATGGTCGTGAACTGGATCGTCGAGGTGAAGACCAACAAGGAATACGCGCACGATCCTCTGCGGTACCTCGTATTGAAGGGGCACGCGACGTGGGATTACCTCGGG
>Ga0209161_10002182_pt1 | contig 16068 bp, 16 predicted proteins | sample GraSoiAngelo_155_FD_186169 | JGI IMG/M metagenome (GOLD analysis project Ga0209161, IMG submission 186169) | Grasslands soil microbial communities from the Angelo Coastal Reserve, California, USA - 14_1009_13_30cm (SPAdes) (version 2) | ecosystem: Environmental > Terrestrial > Soil > Grasslands...
CATGTGGCTCCACTCCTTCTTCCGCGAAAGGGTTGGAAGCTGGCCTCCCGGATTGGGTCTCCTGACTCGTGGATCGTCGCGCGCGCCCACCTTCCCATCCGCGCTCCGCGGACAGTGGTCGATCCGGGCGTCTGCTCCCCACTCACAGTGGCGGGTCCGTGCCGGACTCGGCCTTGTCGGCCTCACCGGCTTCCCTCGATCCGGAACGCGATCGTCGCTGCGCTCGACTGCCGCTCTCACCTCCCCCGCGAGAGGCGCGCGTCGTCGCTCGACGGCACGCGCCAGGCCAGACGGACCACCGGGCGCCCGGCCTCGCTCTTGTCCACGATGACCTCGCACCCGAACACCGAGGCCAGGAGCGATTGCTCCAGCACGGCCTCGGGCGCTCCCATGGCCGCGGCGCGGCCGCCCGCGAGCAGCAGCAGCCGGTCGCACACTTCGGCCGCCAGATTGAGATCGTGGGAGACCAGCAGTATCGTCACCCCGCGCTCGTGGTTCAGGCGTCGCAGCAGCGCCGCGACTTCGGCCTGATAGCGCAGATCCAGGTGCGCGGTCGGCTCGTCGAGGACGAGCAGCCGCGGCTCCTGAGCGAGTGCCTTGGCGATGATCGCGCGCTGCCGCTCGCCGCCGCTCAGGTCGTCGAGCGGCAGCTCGGCCAGCTCGAGGACGCCGGTCGCCGCCATCGCCTCGCCAGCGACGGCCCGATCACGCGGGCTCTCGAAGTAGCGGCCGGGCCCGTGCGGATACCGCCCCATCAGCACCAGCTCGCCGACCGTGAACGGAAACTGCGCCGGCGCGCCCTGCGGCACGACCGCCACGCACCGCGCGAGCTGCCGGCGCTCGATCCCCCGGAGCGGAGCGCCGTCGAGGAAGATCTCGCCGCCCGCCGGCTCGATCACGCGCGTCAGGAGTCGGGTCAGCGTCGTCTTGCCCGCGCTGTTCGGGCCGATCACGCCGACGATCTCGCCCCGCTCGATCCCGAACGAGAGCTCGGAGAGCGTGAACGGACGCTTGGGGCGCCCGGTCGCCGGGTACGCGAAGCTCACGCGGCGGAACTCGGCCAGCATCAGAGGTTGGCCCGATACCGGGTGCGGAGCAGATAGATGAAGAAGGGCGCGCCGCAGAACGACGTGATCACGCCGACCGACAGCTCGGCGGGGGCCACGACGTTGCGGGCCACGGTGTCGGCGAGCAGGAGGAAGATGGCGCCGCCCACGAACGACGTCGGGACGAGCAGGCGATTGTCCGCGCCCAGGAGCATGCGAAGGGCGTGCGGCACGATGAGCCCGACGAAGCCGATGGGGCCCGCGAAGGCCACGACACTGGCGGTCAGCAGCGCGGCGCCGGCGAAGATCGTGAGCTTGAGACGTTGGGCGCCGACCCCGAGCTGGATCGCCGCCTCCTCGCCGAGGGCCAGGAGATTGAGCGCGCGCGCGTGGCTCACCACGAGCCAGAACCCGATCGCCGCCAGCAGCGCGAAGAGCGCCAGGGCGCCCGGTGGAACGGGCGCGAGGTTGCCGAGGAGCCAGTGGACGACGCCGCCGAGCCGGTTGAAGTCCATGAGCGAGATCACCACCGTGATCGCCGCCGAGAAGAAGATGCCGACGATGACGCCCGCCAGCAAGAGCGTCTGGATCGACAGGCCCGGCCCGGCTGCCGCGATGAGATAGACGGCCGCCGCGGCGAGGACCGCGCCGGCGAACGCAAATCCGGTCAACCCCACGGCCTCGGCGAGCGTCAGCCCCAGGCCGAGGCTCTGGCCGATCACGACGCCGAACGCGGCGCCGGCGGAGATGCCGAGGATGGAGGGCTCGGCCAACGGATTCCGGGTCAGCGCCTGGAACCCGACGCCGGCGACGGCGAGCGCGCCGCCGGCGAGCGCGGCGACGGCAATCCGCGGCAGCCGGATGGCCAGCGTCACGACGCGCTCGACCGACTCCGGCGCCGCGCGGCCCGTCACCGCCGCCACGACCGCGCTCGGAGAAATCGACGCGCTGCCGACGAAGAGCGCCCCCGCGGCCGCTACGAGCAGCGCCGCCGACAGGACGACCAGCACCAGGAGCAAGCGCCGGCGCGGGCTCACCGAAACGCCTCGGGGTGAATCGCCCGCGCGAGCTGCTCGAGGCCGTCGACGAGCCGTGGCCCGTAGCGGTGGAGCAGATCGCCGTTCACCGAGCGGAGGCGCCCGGCCTTGACCGCGGGGAGCTCGCTGAGGCTCCGCCACTTCTCCATCGCGATGGGCCCGGTGTTATTCCCGTGATTCGCCAACAAAATCACCTCGGGGCCACGCGCCACCGCGGCCTCGAGGCTGTAGCGGGGATAGGAGTCGGAGTCGTCGGCGGTCAGCGATCGGCCACCGGCGAGCTCGATGAGCTCGGTGACGATCGCGCCGCGTCCGGGCACGATGAGCGGCTCGGGCCAGAGCACGTAGAGGACGCGCGGACGGCCGAGTGGGGTCACGGCCTTCTGCACCGCCGCGATGCGCTGCTCCATCCTCGCGACGAGCCGCTCGGCCGCCACCTGCCGGCTCGTGAGCTCGCCGAGGCGCACGATCAGATCGGTCGCATCGGCGACGCGGTGGGCCGCGACCAGATACACCGGGATCTTGAGGCGCCGGAGCTGGACGACCGTCTCCTCGCGACTGCCCTCCGTCGTGGCGATCACGAGCTCGGGCCTGAGCGCGACGATCGCTTCCAGGCTCGGACCGACCATGCCGCCGACGCGCGGCTTCTGTCGCGCCTCGGGCGGGAAGTCGCAGAAATCCGTCACGCCGACGAGCACGCCCTCGGCGCCCAGCGCGTACACGATCTCGGTGACGCTCGGGACGAGCGAGACGATGCGCGTCGGGGCCGCGCCGAGCGTGAGCTCGTGGCCCTGCATGTCGCGCGTCGTGAACGCCGCCGCGGGGGGCGCAAGCGCCCCCGTGGGCGGCGCGAGTGCCGCGAGCAGGACGAGCGCGACGCGGATCACACGCACCGCGTCAGCTCCCGGTGCTCACGCCCGCGGACTTGAACGTGGCCATCTCGGTCCAGACGAGGGCGGCGGCGCGCGCCAGATGGATGAACAGCGCCGCGCCGGTTCCCTCGCCGAGGCGCAGCGAGAGGTCCAGGTACGGCTCGAGCCCGAGGTGGCTCAGGATCACGGCGTGGCCGGGCTCGGCCGAGCGATGCGAGGCGAAGAGCGCGTGGCGCGCCGCGGGCGCCAGCGTGACGGCGATCAACGCCGCCGCCCCGGCGATGAACCCGTCGAGCACGACCGGGACGCGCCGCGCCGCGCCCGCGAGGATCACGCCCGCGAGGCCGCCGATCTCGTAGCCGCCGACCTTCGCCAGCACGTCGAGCCCGTCGCGGGCGTCCGGCCGGTTGACGTCGAGCGCGCGGCGCACCACGGCGACCTTGCGCGCGAGCGTCGCGTCATCCACACCGGTGCCGCGCCCGGTCACGTGCTCGGCGGGCGCGCCGGTCACCGCGGCGGCGATCGCGCTGGCTGCCGTCGTGTTGCCGATCCCCATCTCGCCCGTCCCGACCAGGTCCGCGCCCGCGTCCAGCGCCTCGTCGGCGAGCCGCGCGCCGGTCTCGATCGCCTGGATCGCGACCTCGCGCGCCATCGCGGGCCCGACCGCCATGTTCGCCGTGCCCGGACCCAGTGGACACGCGACGAGATCCGGCGTCCGGGCGATCGGGCTGGCGACGCCGAAGTCCGCCACGACCACCCGCGCGCCGGCCTGACGCGCGAGGACGTTCACCGCGGCGCCGCCACGTAGGAAGTTCTCCACCATCTGCGCGGTCACGACCGGCGGATAGGCGCTGACCCCTTCGGCGACGACGCCGTGATCGGCGGCGAACGTGAAGATCACCGGGTGCGTGACGGCCGGCGCGTGGCCACTCAAGAGCGCCAGACGCAGCGCGATCTCTTCCAGTCGCCCGAGGCTGCCGGGCGGCTTCGTCAAGCTGTCGAGGTGACGCTGCGCCTCCTGCCGTCCGCCGGCGCTCGGCGGCGCGATCGCGTCAAGGAGCCGGGATAGTCGCGTCATCGGACGGGCATGGAATTGGAGGCCCCGACTTCACGGTGAGGGGCAGGCCCGCGACCATCAGCACGACGGTCTCGCAGGCGGCGGCGATGCGCTGGTTGACGGTGCCGAGCAGGTCGCGGAAGCGGAGGCCGAGGGCGGTCTCCGGATGGACGCCCGTTCCGACCTCGTTGGAGACGAGCGTGAAGCTCGACTGGCGGCGACCGATCAGCCGTGCGAGCGCGGCCGCTTCGCCGAGGATCGCATCATCAGGATCGCCGCGCAGCAGCCGGTTCGACACCCAGACCGTGAGGCAATCGACGATGACGCCGTCGCAGGTGCCTTCGAGCTGAGAGAGGCGCGAGACGAGCTCGAGCGGCTCCTCGATGGTCCGCCAGTGGCGCGGCCGCTCGGCGCGGTGGCGCTCGATGCGCCGCGCCATCTCCTCGTCGCGCGCCTCCGCGGTGGCGACGAAGACGATCCGCCCAAGATGGGGGACCCCGGTGACCGCGAGGCGGCTTTTCCCACTTCGTGCGCCGCCGAGGATGAAGCGCGAGACCGCCACCTGCCCGGTTCCTCCCGCGAAGACCGGTTTCTGGAAACGCGTCCGGGCAGGTCTCCTGGCTCTCGGATCGTCCTACTCCCCGCGCCTTCCCGGCCTCGCGGCCAGTGGCACTCGCGGGTTTCGTCCCCGATCACAGTGACGGGGTCGCGGCGGCTTCCTACCGCCTTCCCTGCGCCCTCGTGGGCATCCCGACGCTAATGACCCGCAGACGCTAACAGAATTCCAGGTCCATCGCAACGCAGCCACAACGCAGCCACAGAACTTGACTTTGCGTGACCCGGCTGGCGAAACTGATTCCTCGAAGTGAAAAATTCGAAGAAACCATCGAATTCGTCGTCTCGCCCCGCGCTGACCAGCGGCCAAGCGGCGGCGCATTGCCAGGTCTCGACGCCGACTTTGAAGAGCTGGATCCGGGAAGGGCGGCTCCACGCGTTCCGAACCCCCGGCGGTCACGTTCGGATTGCCGTCGAGGACTTTCAGCGCTTCCTCAAGAAGCACCGCATGCCGGCGTACCCCCTTCCGGCGGCGCCCGAGGGCGTGCTCATCGTGGACGACGAGCCTCAGATGGTCGACATGCTCGTCGACTTCCTCACGTCGCACCCGCGGGGCTTCAAGATCGAGACGGCGACCGACGGCTACGAGGCGTTGATCAAGCTGGGCTCGTTGAGACCCGCGCTGGTGATTCTCGACGTCATGATGCCCAAGCTCGACGGGATCGAGGTCTGCCGCCACCTGAAGACGAATTCGGAGACGCGAGCGATCAAGATCCTCGGCATCACGGGCTACCCGCACATGGTGCCGGGACTCCTGGTCGCCGGCGCCGACGCCTGCCTCGCCAAGCCGCTGGCTCTCGACTCGCTGGACCGCGAGCTGGCGCGACTGCTGGCGCCCTCCGGCGGAGCCTAATGGCCGGGACGGACGGCGTACCCGGCGCGCGCGAAACGCAGTCGGCGCGTCTGCTGATCATCGACGACGACGTCGGGATGCGCGAGACCATCGGCGACGTCCTGCAGGCCAAGGGGTACTCGATCGACCGCGCGACGCGGGGAGCCGACGGCCTCGCGCGGCTCCAGCGAGCGGCCTGTGACGCGGCGATCGTCGACATCAAGCTGCCGGACATCTCCGGCGTCGATTTGCTGCAGTCGCTCCGGACGGCGTGCCCCGATCTCGAGGTCATCTTCATCACGGGCTACGCCTCGCTGCCGACGGCGCTGCAGGCGATCAACGGCGACGCGTTCGCGTACCTGATCAAGCCGTTCGAGATGGACCACCTGCTGGCGACGCTGAACAAGGCGCTCGACCGGCAGCGCCTCGCCCGCGCCCTGCGCGAGTCCGAGGAGCGCTACCGGCTCATCGCCGAGCATATCAACGATGCCATTGTCCTCACGGATCTGGAAGGCCGCCTCGTCTTCGCCAACGGGCGGGCCGAGGTCATCACGGGCTACACCGCCCAGGAGCTCACTGGACTGCTCGTCTTCAACCTGCTGACGCCCGAAGGCTCGCGCGAGACCCAGGAGCGCCTGGTCACGGCGGCCAGCGGCGGTGAGCCGGCCGTGGTCCTCGAGGCGCCCCTGCGGCGGAAGGACGGCTCGCTGGTGTGGATCGAAGCGAACATGGCGAGCGTGCGCAGCGAAGGCCGCGTGGTCGGGCGACTGGGAGTGCTCCGCGACATCTCCGAGCGTAAGCGGGCCGAGCAAAAGGTCCGCTTGCAGGCGAGCGCGCTGGACGCGGCGGCCAGCGGTATCGTCATCACGGACCGCGAGGGAACGATCATCTGGGCCAATCCCGGATTCACCAGCATCACCGGGTATTCGCTCGACGAGGTGACGGGGCAGACGTCACGTGTCCTCAAGTCGGGCCACCACGACGCGGCGTTCTACCAGAGCCTGTGGGAGACCATCCTGGCCGGGCAGACCTGGCGGGGCGAGATCATCAACCGACGCAAGGACGGCGCCCTCTACCCCGAGGAGCAGACGATCACGCCCGTTCGGGACGAGCAGGGCGAGATCACGCACTTCATCGCGATCAAGGAGGACATCACCGAGCGCAAACGCCTCCAGGAGCACCTCACTCAGAGCGAAAAGCTGGCGGCGATGGGCCAGCTCCTGGCGAGCGTCGCCCACGAGCTCAACAACCCGCTCTCGGTCCTGACCGGGCACGCGGCCCTGCTCAAGTCCGCGAGCGACCAGAAGGTTGCCGACCGCGCGGTGAAGATGATCCACGCGGCTGAGCGCTGCGCCCGCATCGTTCGGAACTTCCTGACCCTCGCCCGCCAGCGGCCTCCCGAGCGGACGCGGGTCGACCTGAACCAGGTCGTGCGCGACGCGCTCGAGCTGGTCGCGTACCCGATCCGGGTCGACAACATCGAGCTGGGCCTCGAGCTGTCCGAACGGCTTCCCCGCCTCACTGCCGACGGTCATCAGCTCCATCAGGTCGTGATCAATCTATTGACGAACGCGCAGCAGGCGTTGCGGGAGGCCCCGACGCCGCGACGTATCACGGTCACCACGCGGGCCGGGGCCAACGAGCGCTCGGTCGTGCTCCAGGTGGCCGACAACGGGCCCGGCATCTCGCAGGAGATCCAGGCCAAGCTGTTCGAGCCGTTCTTCACGACCAAGCCGCCGGGCGAGGGCACGGGGCTGGGGCTGGCCATCTGTCAGGGCATCGTCAACACGCATCACGGCACCCTCCAGGTGGCGAGCGCCCCCGGTCAGGGCGCCACCTTCCGCATGGAGCTGCCGGTCGAGGAGATGGAAGCGACGCCCGATGCCGAGCCAGAGCCCGAGTCCGCGGCCAGCAGCAAGTCGATTCTCGTCGTCGATGACGAGCCCGAGATCGCCGCGCTGCTCGCCGAGATGCTCACCAACGACGGGCATCGGGTCGAAGCGGTCGAGGACGGGCTCATGGCCCTCGCGAGGCTCGCGACAGGGCGGTACGATCTCATCATCAGCGACCTGCGTATGCCGAAGCTCGACGGCCCGGGCTTACACGCCGAGGTCGCCCGCCGTCACCCGCAGCTGCTGCGCCGCATGGTGTTCGTGACCGGTGACACGCTTGGACCGGAGAGCGCCGAGTTTCTCCGGCGAACCGAGGTCGCCACGTTCGGCAAGCCGTTCGCGCTGGCCGACGTCCGGCGGGTCATCCGTCAGGTTCTCGAGGATCGCTGAGGGAGACTTACGTATTCATCGTGTTTTCGATGGCGCGGAGGCGACGGGAGAGGCCGACGAGCATCTGCTGCGTCAGCTCTGGCACTGCGCTGATGAGCTCCCAGAAGTGGGCACGATTGATCACCAGCACGCGCAGATCGGTCTCGGCCTTGACCGTGGCCGAGCGCGGCCCGCCGTCGAGCAGGCTCATCTCGCCGAAGAACTCGCCGGGTTTGAGTCGGTGCTTCTTGTGCATCGAGAGCGTCACCAGCGCCGTCCCGTCGACGATGATGAAGAACTCCTCGCCCGCCTCACCCTGGCGGGTGAGCACGGTCCGCTCGGGGACTTCCACGACCTTCGAGATGTCGGCGACGGCGCGCAGCTGCCGGGTGCTGCATCCCTCGAAGATGGGCACCCGCTCGAGGAGCCTGATCTTCGCATCGCGGGCGGTCCGGTACCCGTCGAAGATGTCGCCGATCAGTTTCATCGTGGCTTCGCCTCCTTGGCCACGTAACTCACCGCCAGCCCTGCACCGGCGTCCGACTGGATGCCGTAGGGCGGCACGGGGTACCGCAGCCCGTTCTTGTCGAGCGCCGCCAGTCCCTCGATCACCTTGGGCAAGAAGCGCGGCGGGATGGCCATCAGCAATTCGTCGTCCGCCACGCCGCCGTACCGCCGCTCCGCATAGCACGGGATCGTCAGCGCGGGTTCCCCGGTCTTGAGCGCCTTGCCCCACGAGTCGGCGCACGCCGACTCGCCGACCGACGTGAAGCTGAGCTTCCGGTATCCCGTCCACTGCAGCCCGTTGATGAAGAAGATCATCTGCCCGGGCGTCCCGTAGATGAGGCAAATATCTGGCGGGTCGAGTCGCCCCGTTGTGAGCGGCGAGACGGCCATGGCCCGGTAACGGCCGTGCGGGACACAGTCCATCGCGTGCTGGTGCAGGCTCGCATCCTCTTTGGTCTTGAACCAGACGCCGGCCATGCGCTGTCCGGAGAGCCACTCGTCGTCCTGAGGATGGAGCCCGATGACGGCGCCGCACTGGGCGCCGATGAGATCCGCCATCGTGATGCCCACCGTCCAGCCGAGCTGGCGCGCCTGGGCGACGATCTGATCGGTGGTGTGCCGAGATTTCGGGCGGCGGATCTTCGGGATGGCTTCCATCGCCTCGACGGTCTCGAAGAGCTTCATGCCGATGGGAATCGAGCGCAGACGGATGTAGCGATTGAGGCCGTCGACGATCGCGTTCCAGTCATACTGTTTCGCCGGCTCTTGCATCAGCGTCCTCTCAGTCTGCTCAGGTCGCGGCGCTCGCGCTTGGTGGGGCGGCCGGCGCCGGGGGGGCGCCACGGCGGCGGCGCCCGGCGAAGACGCGGCGGCTCGGGCGGCGTCAGGTCCTCGTACAACGCCCTGGCGATCGTCGCGGAGCCGCGCCGGTCATCGAGCGCGGCGACCTTGACGATCCGGCGTCGCCCCTGCGGCAGAGTCACCTTCACGACGTCGCCGGCGCGGAGGTTCTTGGCCGGCTTCACCGCCTGATCGTTGACGTCCACCTTGCCGCCGTCGCACGCGGACGCGGCGAGGCTGCGGGTCTTGAAGACGCGCGCCGCCCAAAGCCATTTGTCCACTCGGAGCGAATCAGGACGGCTCTGCACGAGGAGACGGTATCATAGGCTCGAGGAGCCTCGGACATGACGCGGTTCGTCGTGCTCGCGTTGCTGCTGGCATCCACGGTCGCCGCCTGGGCGGCCGACGTCGTCGTGGTCGAGGACTGGAAGAGCCAGATGGTCGGGGTCAAGGGAATCCCCGAAGGTTGGCAGGGCGGGCAGACGTGGGGTCTACCGCAATACGACATGACCGTCGTCGAGAACGACGGCCATCGCGTGCTCCACCTCAAGAGCAAGGTCGACAGCTCGACGATCAGCAAGGACATCAAGGGCAAGGTCAACCTCAAGCAGACGCCGATTCTCGAGTGGAGCTGGCGGGTCGTCGAGCTTCCCAAGGGCGCCAACGCCGCGAAGAAGAGCACCGACGACGAGGCGGCTCAGATCTACGTGACGTGGCCGCACTTCCCGCAGGCAGTCCGTTCGCGCATCATCGGCTACATCTGGGATGCGACCTCGCCGGTCGGCAGCTTCGTGCCGAGCCAGAAGACCGGGATGGTCCACTACGTGGTGGTGCGCACCGGGACGGCCGAGCTCGGCAAGTGGTTCACCGAGCGGCGTAACGTGGTCGACGACTACGTGAAGGTCTACGGGGAGCAGCCCGAGAACCCGGGGGTCATCTCGGTGGCGATCGACTCGGACGACACGCTGTCGTCCGCTGAGTCCTTCTTCGGAGCGATCCTCTTCCGGAAGCCCTGACCGCCGCTTAGCGGTGGTCGCCCACTACTTGAGGCACCGCGGTCGCGAGGTCGCTGGCGGTGGCCGCGGCCGCGACGTCGATGGCCACGAGGAGCGCGCTGTTCATCACGCTCATGTACCACTGGCCGGCCTCGGACTCCACGAACTTCACGTACTCGGCCAGCTCCTGGTCCGTGAGGCTGCGATAGGCGAGAAGCATGCTCACGAGGCACGCGCCTCGGATCTGCTCCAGCGTGCGGCTGCGGGCCGTCGCGATCTGGTCTTCGAGCTGAGCGTTGCTGACGCGGGCCGACGCGGGCAGCACGGGCTGGAACGCGCGGGTCAGGCTGCGGACGATCGACAGGGTCACGTCCACCGTCGTTTCGGACGCGCCGCCGCTGGCGTCCAGACGCTCGACGAGGGCGATGCGCTGCTGCGACGCCTGCTTCCGCTCGATGCTCACGGCGCTGTCCCAACCTTTCTCGAAGGCCAGGGCCATCAGCTCGAGCGCGGTGATGCGCTTGCCGAGCGGTGAACGGTACCACGCGAGCGCGTCAGCGAGCTTCCCGGCGTCGAGGTTACGCTCGAACTCGAGCTTGATCCGGGAGTAAATGGCGTCGGCGTCGAAGTTCGTCGACGCGATGCGATCGATCGTCGCCCGGTCCTGGCTGCTGATCCGGCCCTGACCCCGCAGGAACTGAACCCGGACTCCTGCCGCCAGGCCTTCCAGTTGAACGCGAAGGCCGGAGCGCTCGAGAAGCTCGTCCAGGCCGCTCCGCTCGGCCCCGGGCACCGGTCCGGCGGCCGTCACGGCTCGGGCGTCTGACCCGCTGTTCGAGATGGATGCGGTCGCGGGTGATCCGCTGAAGATGAGCACCGTGCCGATTGCCGCTAGGATCGTCCATTCCCGAGCCATCGCTGTCTAGCCTCCCTGGAGCGCGTCGTGTGCGCCTGCCAGGGGTAACTGCAGGAACGATGCCTAGCTAAATCCTCGCAATATCACTGGGATGCGGTCGTGGTGGTCGACCCCTCCGGTCAAAAATCGCCCGGTGCTCAGGTTTTTCTAACCAGGCCCTCCCAAATCGCCGGGCCGCAGCCGTCTCGTCGTGGGTCGGCGCCGGCCATCAGCGCCCCGGACTTCGGGATCGCGCGCGATCCCCTGGCCTTCTCCCCACGGTGGCGGCCTGTGGATCTCCCTCAGTTGGCGCGCTGGGTCTGGAGTCCCCGGGATTCGTGGACGCTGTCGCCGGCGAGCTTCGGATCGAGCAGGTCGCGCAGCCCGTCACCGAACAGGTTGAGGCCGAGGATCGTCATCATGATCGCGGCGCCGGGATAGAGCACGAGCCACGGCGCCTGCTGGAGGTAGAGCCGGCCGTCGGACAGGATGTTGCCCCACGACGGCACGAAGGGCGGCACGCCCACGCCGAGGAACGAGAGGGCGGCCTCGGTGAGCACGGCCGCCGCGAAGACGAAGCTTCCCTGCACGATCACCGGCGACAGGCAGTTCGGCAACACGTGGCGTCCGATGAGCGTCGCGTCCGCGGCGCCGAGCGCCCGCGCCGCCTCCACGTACGCGGTCTCGCGAATGACCAGGACCGAGCCGCGGACGATGCGCGCCACGCGTGGCGAGTACACGACGCCGATGGCCAGCACCACGTTGGCGACGCTCGGGCCGAGCGCCGCCATCAGCGCGATCGCCAGGATGATCGCCGGAAAAGCCATGAGCCCGTCCATCACGCGCATGACGACGTTGTCGAGCCTCCGGTAGTAGCCGGCGATCAGCCCGCACGACACTCCGACGACGAGCGAAAACGCGACGACGGCCGAGCCCACCAGCAGCGACAGGCGCGCACCGTGGATCACGCGGCTGAACACGTCGCGCCCCACGTCGTCGGTCCCGAACCAATGGACCGCGCTCGGCGGCGCCAGCCGCGAGGCGACGTCCATGCGCGTCGGGTTCCCGGCCACCAGCGGCCCGAGGGTTCCGAGCACAAGCATCACCGCCATCAGCGCCGCGCCGATCAGCGTGATCTTGCGGCGGGCCAGCCGCGCGAGCATCACTGATACCTCACGCGTGGGTCGAAGGCGAGGTAGGAGAGGTCCACGGCGAGGTTGACCAGCATGTAGACGCCGGCGATGCACAGCACCACGCCCTGAATCACCGGGTAGTCGCGTCGCAGGACCGCCGAGATGATCAGGCGGCCGAGCCCGGGGATGTTGAACACGGTCTCGATCACGACGGCGCCCGAGATCAGCACCGCGAAGCTGATGCCGATGATCGTCACCGTCGGGATCATGGCGTTCTTGAGGGCGTGCTTGTAGATCACCGCGCGCTCGCCCAACCCCTTGGCGCGGCCGGCGACGATGTACTGCTCGCGCAGCACGTCGAGCATCGCCGAGCGCGCGATCCGCGCGATCAGCGCCGACTGCACGACCCCTAGCGCGAACGCCGGCAGGACGAGCGAGCGAAGGGTCTTGAGCCAGCCGTACTCGAGCGGCGAGTAGCCGGCGACCGGAAACCATCCGAGCCACACCGAGAAGCAGAGGATCAGCAGGAGGCCGGCCAGGAAGTTCGGCACCGAGATGCCGACCAGCGCCAGCGCCATGAACACCTGGTCAGTCGCCGAGTTGTGGTAGCGGGCCGAGATCACGCCGGCCGGCACGCCGATGAGGCTCGCGACGACGATCGCGAAGAGGGTGAGCAGCAGGGTCGGCTCGACGCGGTCGAGGATCGCCTCGGTGACCGGCTTGCGAAGGAAGATGGACTGGCCGAGGTTGCCCTGCGCCAGCTGCACGTACCAGCGGCCGAGCTGCACCGGGAGCGGCGCGTCCAGCCCCAGCTGGCGCTCGATTCGCGTGACGTCTTCGCGCGAGGCGTCGGGCCCGGCGATGACCGAGGCCGGATCGCCGGGCGCCAGATGGATCAGCACGAACGAGACGGTGGCCACGACCAGCGCCACCGGGATCAGCGCGAGGAGCCGGCGGACGATGTAGACCTTCACCGCCGGCGCGTGTCCCCGGCGCTCACTTCAGCCACACGTTCCAGAAATTCGCCTCGTTGGTCGGTCGAAAGCCCTGCAGCTCCTTGCGATAGGCGACCAGCCCGAACGCGTCGCCGAACTTGATGCGCCCGACGTCCTCGTAGAAGATCTGCTGGATCTTCTCCCAGATCGCCTTGCGCTTGCGCGGATCGCTCTCCCGCGCGAGCGCCTCCATCAGCTTCTCCTTCTCCTCGGCGCACCACCAGCCGGGCCAGTTGCACGCCACGCTGGTGGCGAAGGCGGGCTCCGGGTTTAACGTGATGCCCGTCGAGAAGACGTCGAAGAGCTCGGGCTTGTTGCGACGCTGCACGAGCGTGGCCCAGTCGACGACTTGCAGATCGATCTTGAATCCCGCCGCCTCCAGCTGCTGCTTGGCCACGATCGCGTTCTTGTACATCCACTGGTACTCCCTGGTCGTGATCCAGCGCACGGGCTGGCCGGCGTAGCCCGCCTCCTGCAGGAGCTTCTTCGCCCTGGCCGGGTTCTTCTGGTTGTAGAGCTCGCCGCCCGCGCGGCTGTGCCACTGCGGCTGCTCCGGGAACGAGAGCCCGGGGTCGAGCCGGTAGAACGCCTTGTCGCCGAACCCGGCGGCCATGATCTCCTGCATGTCGAGCGCGGCCTGGAAGGCCTGGCGGATGCGCTTGTCGGTCATGAGCCCCTGCTTGTGGTTCAGCACCGCGGTGGGCCAGCCCTCGGGCTTGATGATGCCGGCCACCACCCCGGGTGCGTTCTTCACCCGCTCGTACATATCTTGTTGAAGCTGCTGGGCGTAGTGGTACTCGCCGGTCTCCACGCCGGCCTGGCGCACGGCCACGTCCGGCACGGGAATGAAGAGGATCTCGTCGACGTAGGCGGTCCGCTTGCCGCCGAAGCCGTCCGGCGCGTCGGTCCGGGCCGCGTAGTCCTTGAAGCGCGCGACCTTCACGTGACGGTCGGGCTTGTGCTCGACGAAGCGGTAGGGGCCGGTGCCGATGTACTCCGTCACCGGCTTGTCGCCGGCGGCCTCGACCACCTCGCGTGGATAGATGACGGCGCCGTTGTTGGGGCGAGCCAGGCCCATCAAGAGCGCGCCCGACGTGTCCTTGAGGTACATCACCACCGTGTACGGATCCTTCGCCTCCACGCCCTCGACGTTCTTCCAGAACTGCTTGCCCGGCGTCGCCAGGCGACCCCAGCGCTGGAGCGACGGCACGACGTCGGCCGACGTCAGCTCCTTGCCGTTGTGGAACTTCACGCCACGGCGCAGCCGGAAGGTGTACGTCTTGCCGCTGTCGCTGACGGCGTGGCCCTCGACCAGCAGCGGGACCGCGCTGTAGGTCCGGTCGTAGGTGTAGAGCCCTTCGTAGACGTGCCAGGTGATCTGCTGCACGATCGTGGCCGTCGTCGTGTGCAGGTCGAGCGTGGGCGGCTCGCCGATCATCGCCACCTTGAGCACGCCGCCGGCCTTCGGTTGATCCTGGGCCCGCGCGGTGCTCACGACGAGCGCACTCAGCACCAGGAGCGCGACGGCCGCGATGCTCCGACGTCTCGCGTGCAGGTTCATGGCTGTCCCCTCTACTGGAGTCGCACGGCCATTCAGAGTCGCGCCTCGGCGGGCGGGACCCTCCCGCGACCGCCTGCGGCGCGCACGGCCATTCAGAGTCGCGCCTCGGCGGGCGGGACCCCAGCCCCGCGACCGCCTGCGGCGCGCACTACCTTATAGCATCGGCAGTTCGTTGAGATGTCGCAGGTGCCACGTCTGGCCGATTCGCTCGAGGACGGTGAGCGCGCCGTAGCCCTGACCCAGCGCCAGCAGCCGGCCCCGCGGAAGCCCGAGCGCGCGACAGATGAGCGTGCGGTTCGTTCCGCCGTGCGCGACGACAGCGATCGCCCGACCGGCGTGCGCGGCCGCGAGCGATTCGAACGCGGGCCAGGCGCGGGCCTCGAGGTCCGGGATGCTCTCGCCGTCCGGGAACGGGAACTCGCCGACGCTCGACATCCACTGGGCGAACTGCTCGGGCTCCCGCTGCGTGATCTCGGCGGCGGTGAGCCCTTCCCAGCGTCCCATCGCCATCTCGCGGAGCGCCGGCACCACGGTGGGCTTCAGCTGATGGGGCGCGCCGATGATCTCGCCGGTCCGCCGGGCGCGCTCCAGATCGCTCGCGAACACCGCCGCCACGTCGATCGCGGCGAGCCGGGCCGCCTGCGCGGCGCTCTGGCGCTCGCCCCGAGCCGAGAGCGGGACGTCGAGGTGACCGATGAATCGGCCGGTCTCGGCGAGCACGACCTCGCCGTGACGGAAGAGGTAGATCAGACTACCAGCCGCGACCACGCCGATACCGTGAGGAGACCGGCCAGCTCCGCGACCTCGATCGCGGCCCCGAGCACGTCACCGGTGATTCCGGCGACGCGCGTCGCGACGAAACGCGCGACGGCCACCGCGCTCAAGAGCGCCACCGCGAGCACCACGACGCCGAGCGAGCGAAGTGCCGTGGCCGCCACCAGCAACGCGATCGCCAGCGCGATCGGCGCGGCGCGCCTGCCGACGCTCGCGCTGAACGCCGCGCCGAATCCCTCGGACTTGGCCGCCGGGAACAGGAGCGCGAGCAGCGACGGCGTCGCGCGCGCGATCACCGGCACGACGAGCAGCGTGCGCGCGCGCACGCCCGGTGGCAGCTCGACGACCGCGCCGATCTCGAGGAGCAAGAAGAGGATGAGGCCGATCGCGCCGAACGCGCCGATGCGGCTGTCGCGCATGATCGCGAGCCGATGCTCGGCGTCGCGCCCGCCGAGACCGTCGAGACAGTCGGCGAGGCCGTCGAGGTGCAGGCCGCCGGTCACGAGCTTCCAGGCCGTCACCGTGAGGAGCCCGGCCAGAAGCGACGGAAAGAGCACTCCGGTGGTCTTCTCGACGATTATCAGGAACACCCCGATACCGAGACCGATTACCGGAAACCACGCCGCCGCTCGCCCCAGCGCGCCGGGG
>Ga0209161_10002185_pt1 | contig 16060 bp, 14 predicted proteins | sample GraSoiAngelo_155_FD_186169 | JGI IMG/M metagenome (GOLD analysis project Ga0209161, IMG submission 186169) | Grasslands soil microbial communities from the Angelo Coastal Reserve, California, USA - 14_1009_13_30cm (SPAdes) (version 2) | ecosystem: Environmental > Terrestrial > Soil > Grasslands...
GAAGAAGTAGAGCGGGCTGCCGTGGCCCGCGATCAGCGCCTTGCGCAGCTCGCGCTCCGTCGAGTCGCCGAGCACGAGCGCGACGACCAGCGGCGCCAGTGGGTACTTCAGCTTCCTCAGCCAGTACCCAATGAGGCCGAAGATGACCGTGATGAAGACGTCGAGCATGCTGTTGTTCAGCGAGTACGACCCGATGATCGAGATGACGATGATGAAAGGCGTGATGATCGCGTATGGCACGCGCATGATCATCGCGAGCAGCGGTACCGCGAGCAGACACAGGATGAACGTCATCAAATGGCCCAGGTAGATGCTGGCGATGAGCCCCCACACGAAATCCTGGTGCTGAATGAAGAGGACGGGACCGGGCGTGAGGCCCCAGATGAAAAGTCCGGCCATCATGACCGCTGAGGTCGGTGATCCTGGGATGCCCAGCGTGATCATCGGGACCAGCGACGCGACGCCGGCCGAGTCGGCAGCGGACTGCGGGCCCATGATCCCGGAGATCTCACCCTTGCCGAAGTTCTCCTTGTTCTTCGAGTACTGGCGGGCGAGGCCGTAACCCAGGAAAGACGCCGCGGTCGCGCCATGCCCCGGCAGTACGCCGAAGAAGAATCCGATGATCGAGTTGGACAGGACGAGGCGAATGCGCTTCCCCAGCTCGACGAAAGCCTCACGGACGTCACGCAGGCCCAGGCGGGCGCTGATCTGCTCGACGTATCCGATGCCCTGCTCCTCGGCCGAAGCGAGGATTTCGCCGATCCCGAAGAGGCCGATCGTGACTGGCACGAAGCCGATGCCCGAGAGCAGCGGGACCTGTCCGAAGTTGAGGCGTTGCTCGCCGGTGATCGTATCGAAGCCGACCGCCGCGAGGAGCAGACCGAGAGCGAGCATCGCGACGCTCTTCATCGGCGCCTCCGCGCCGAGACCAATGAGCGTCGCGAACGACAGGACGAACACGGCGAAGAGCTCCGCCGGCCCAAATTGCAGCGCGCGTTCGGCGACCGGTAGAGCGAAGAACGTGAAGAGCACGGTCGCGACGAGGGCACCCACGAACGACGAGACGAAGGAGCTCGCCAGCGCGAGGCCAGGGCGCCTGAGCCTTTTTGCGAGGGGAAACCCGTCGAAGAGGAGGACGACCGCCCAGGGCTCGCCGGGAATGTTGAAGAGGATCGAGGTGATCACGCCGCCGAAGAGCGCCCCCCAATAGATGCCGGCGAGGAAGATGATCGCGGTTACCTCGTTCGATCCGGGGAGCGCTCCGTTCTTGATGAAGAGGCTGATCGGCAGAAGGATCGCGACGCCGCTCGTGCCGCCCAGCCCGGGCAGGACGCCGATCACGAGTCCGAGGACGATGGCGACGAAGAGCATGGCCATGTTGATTGGCTGCAGCGCCGTCGCGAAGCCGCCTGCGAGCTGCCCGAAGATCTCCATCTAGAAGGGGAGGATCCCTTCGTCGTAGAGGAAGCTCTTCGGCAGGCTAACGCGGAAGCCGAGCTCGAAGGCCGCAAAGATGACCAGTGGGAACGCGACAAGGATCAGTACGACCCACCAGATCTTGTATCGCCCGATCCACCACGCGAATCCGCCCATGTACAGAGCGGTCGCGATGTAGAAGCCGAGCGGCGGGATGACCGTGTAGTTGATGTCGCCGTCCCTCCAGCGGATGCCGCCGATCAGCGTTGCGTAGACGAGCATCGGGATGGCCAGCTTGAGCACCGAAAAGATGCTCGTGCGTCCCGCGAAGACGCCTTCGACCGCTTGCGGAGTCGTGAGGACACGGTAGGCGACGATGAGGGCCGCGCTGCCCATGATCGCCGCCGCCCAGAAGGGATACCAGCGCGCGCCGACGTCACCAGGAGCCGTACCGGCCGAGGGATTGAACGCGGCGAGAGAGTCGAACATGGCGACGGCGGCGATCAGCGCGATCGCCGCCGCCGTCGCTACTTGGTAGGGCCGCACGCGCGGATCATTGGACCCACTTGAACTTGGTGGCGATGTCTTGATGCAGCTGCTGGTACTTGCTGAGGAATTGCCGGAATTCGAGCCCCGACTTGAAATCGGGCGACAGGAAGAATTCGTCGATCTTCGCCTTCCACTCGGCGGAGTCGTTGACCTTCTTAAAGACGTCGACCCAGAACGCCTGTTGCTGCGGTGAGAGGCCGGGCGGGCCCATGACGGCCCGCATGATGTAGTAGTCGTCGATCGGGATGCCCTGCGACGCGCACGTCGCCAGACCGGTGTAGACGCCCTTCGTGGGGCTCGACGGTGTGAATGCACAGAGCGGCCGCAGCTTCTTCTGGCTACCGCTGTAGAGAGGGAGCCCCTCGCTTGGGTTGTTGACCGTCGCGACGACGCCGCCCTGGTGGCCGGCGAGCGCCGCAGCGACCGTCGCGCCGGAGGTCTGCGAGATGTAGGTGAAGGGCTTCAGCTTCATCGTGTCCTCGATGCGGCGGAAGAGCGCTTCATCCTCCTGCTTCGCGCCGGTGCCCGCGACCGTGACCGAGCTTTCCTTCGCGGCAGTGACGAAGTCCTGGGCCGTCTTCCATGGGCTGTCGTCGTTCACCCAGAGGAAGAAGGGATCGAGGGCGAGGTTCGCGATCGGCGTGAAGTCGGTCGCTTTGTACGGAAGCTTCTGGGTGATGATCGTGGTGAAGAAGGAGTTGAGGGTGACGAAGATGTAGTGCATGTCACCCTTGTGGTCGTAGATGTACGTGAATGCCACCGCGCCAGAGGCGCCTTCCTTGTTCAGTGGCTGCACCGGCTGCGGCGAAAGCTTCTGGGTCTCGATGATCCCCTGCCATATGCGCGCGTAGACATCCGAACCGCCGCCGGGCGCGGTGCTGATCACGAACTCGACCGGATGGGTCGGCTGCACCGAGGCCGCAGCGGTCCCCCCGCCAGTCGGGCTGGGGCTCGCCGCCGGGCTGGCGCACGCGGTGAGGGTGATGAGCGCCGTCGCTAGGAGCGCTACCGTCGCACGTCTCGCCATACGCACCTCCAAGACTCACTACGGCCGCAGGTGTCTAAGGGGTCACACCGGCGGTCTGACCGCCACCAATCCTGTCACAATGCCGAAAGCGGGTCGGCACGGCAGTCGGGGGGAGCTGCTCCCCGGCCCCCGAACTGCATAAGGAGTTCGCGTGGTGCAGGAGCTGACCAGACCGACCTCGCTCCTTCGCGGGGCCGCCCCCGAAACGGCATTCGTCTTCCTCGACGGCGAGTTCGTCCCGGTGCGCGAGGCCAAAGTGAGCGTGCTGACGCATGCCTTCAACTACGGCACCGGCGTCTTCGAGGGCATCCGCGCGTACTGGAACGCCGAGGACGAGCAGCTGTATGCGCTCCATCTAAAGGAGCACTACGCCCGGCTCCACCGCTCCTGCCGGATCATGCGTATTTCGCTTCCGTACGCGGTCGACGATCTGGTCGGCATCACCCTCGAGCTCCTCCGCAAGTGCGGCTACCGCGAGGACGCCTACGTCCGGCCCATCGCCTATAAGTCGAGCCCGCTCATCGGGGTCCGGCTCCACGACCTCGATGACGCCTTCACGGTGTTCGCCGTCCCGTTCGGCACGTACATCGACATCGACCGAGGCATCGCTTGCGGCGTCTCGAGCTGGCGGCGTACCGATGACAACGCCATACCGGCGCGCAGCAAGATCACCGGCGCGTACGTGAACGCGGCGCTCGCCAAGACCGACGCCCAGGAGGCCGGCTTCGACGAAGCGATCGTCCTCACCCAGGACGGCCACGTCTCCGAAGGAAGCGCCGAGAACCTCTTCCTCGTGCGGGACGGCGTCCTGATCACGCCGCCAGCGAGCGACAACATCCTTGAGGGGATCGTCCGCTCGAGCGTGCTCAAGATCGCGAATGATTCCGGCATTCCGACGGCGATCCGCTCCGTCGACCGAACCGAGCTCTATGTCGCCGACGAGGTGTTCCTCTGTGGCACCGGCGCTCAGATCTCGCCGGTGACGAGCATCGACCACCGGGCGATCGGCAAAGGTGAGGTCGGTGCGATAACCGCAAAGATCGCGCGCATCTATTTCGAGGCCGTGCATGGCAAGGCTCCCCAGTACAAGAGCTGGGTCCTCCCCGTCTATAAGCGATGACCGAAAAGAAGAAAAAGAAGGGCAGCGCCCTCACGCGCATCGCCCGCGCGATCGACGCGGCGGGGCGCGATGCGGACGTCGCGCGCCGAAGCGCGAACGATCCCGAGTTCCGCCGCGGCGTCCGCGAGGATCGGCGCAGGACGCTCTCCTCGTTCCAGACCGTCAAGCAAGCACTCGCCGACCGCGAGCGAATCCAGAAATCTAGGAAGACGAAGAGCTAGCGCGCGCTAGCGGCGAGACGGTGGCGCTTGCGGGTGGCACGGCGAAGAGTAGGTCTCTCGCGATGCACGGGTGCCCCGGGGACCCGCCCCCACGGCATGAGGAAGCGAATGGCGCGGCCGGCGGGGAGGGTGCGCGAGCGAGAGACCTACCCGAGCCGGGACAGGACCCGCAACCAGATCGTTTAGCGCGCTAGGTCCGTCGCGAGGCCTCGGAAGTCGGATCCAACGCGCACGACGATGTCGGCGCTGCTCGACTCGCCGGCAGGCAGCGTGTCGACGGGAAGCCCGCCGAGCTGCTGCGCCAGCGCGTTCGCGGTGTAGCGCTTCGCCGCATTGCGCACGAGCACGGCCGAGCGCCCCGAGGCGCTGCCGTTGGTGACTATGGACACCGCGAACGAGCGCTCGACGAGGCGATCCGCGACGCTCTGCGCGAGTCCGGTCCGGCCGCCGGTGTTGCGCACCTCGATCGAGGCGGCTTCCGACTTCACCTGCGGGTCGTAAAAGATCGACGCGGCGAAGTCCCGCACCTTGGCGCGGTCGGGCACGAGGAAGAATCCGCCGTCGCTGCCCGAGTACTGAAGCTCGCAGTGGGGGTAATCGCCTCCACATGGGTAAAGCACTTCGCTCCGGATGGCGCTGCCATCTATCCCTCTTCCGAAGAGCGCGAGCGAAGGCACGTTCGCCGGATCGAAGTTCGTCTGCACCGCACTGCCGACACGGTCGACGATCGCGGGAAGGCTGCGCAGGAAATCGCCCTCGCTCAGTCGGATGCGCAGTGCCGAGAGGACCAGCTGCTGCCGCTGCGCGCGGCTGTAGTCGTTGGCGTCGTGGCGCGAGCGTGCGAAATGCAGCGCCGTCGAGCCATCCATGAGCTGGGGGCCGGTCGTGATGTCGAGGCGCTCGACTCCATAGTCGGGAGTGGGGTAGGACTCATCGCGGACCGGACGCCGGACGTCGACGATGACGCCGCCGACGGAGTCCACGATCTTCGTGAATGCGTCGAAGTTGACGAGCGCGTACGCGTTCAAACGGATGCCGAGCAGATCTTCCACGACCTTCCTGGCGAGCTCGGGACCGCCGAACGCGTAGGCCGCGTTGATCTTGTCGACCAGCGCGCCGGGCCGGTTGATGTACACATCGCGTGGGATGGAGAGCATCGCCGCGGTCTTATTCACCGGATCGAGGCTGAGGACGATCATCGTGTCGGTGTTCTGCGTGGTCGACGAATCAGGACGCGAGTCGATCCCGAGGAGCAGCACGTTAACGCGCTCCGTGCCGGTCCATGCCGGCAGAGACGGGTCCTGCCCGGCCGCCGCAACGAGCGGCGCGTTCGCGATCGGCGCGAAGATCTTGGCGAAGAACCCGGCCCACGGCGCCGATCCGCGGTACGCGGCCGTGTAGAAGGCGACGAGAGAAACGCAGACGACGCCGAGGATCGCGTAATCGAGCAGGCGGCGTCCGCTCAGCGATCCCATCCCGCGGAGCTTGCCCGCGAACGCGTCCGCGACGACATAGAGGTGGTACGTGAAGAACGCGCCAGCGACGAGGAACGTGAACGCGGGTGCGTTGCGGAGCACGAGCGTCGTGAGCGGATCCGCGATCGCGATAAAGGCTCCGGCGAGAAGGACGGTGAAGATCGGCAGCAGGATCATGAGCATCCCCTTCACCCATCTGCCCTGATACATCTGTCCAAGACCCGGGAGCAGGCCCGAGAGGACCGCGGCGAATCCGGGTGAGCCGCTCACGCGGGGCCCTTGCAGCGTACGGACGTGCGGCGAGACGGCCGACGACGCTCCCCGATTCGACACCGAACCCTTAGGGTACGAGACTCGGCGTCCCGAAGATGGAGCGCTCCATTCCGGCCGATTCCGCCACGCTCCGCGGCGCTCGCGCCGTCGGCATCGTCTGCGCCACCCTCTTCTTCCTTCCGGTGATCTTCGCTCTCGCGTTTCCGTCGGCGTTCCTCTTCACGCCGTACAACCGGAGCTACGAGCGGATGATCGCGTCGGTCCTCATCGCGCTTGGCCTTGGCCTCTTGCTGGCGTTGCGCGACCCCGTCCGCAACGCCGGGGTATTCGCGATCGCCGGGCTCACGACGGGCCTCCTCGGCGCGTCGGTCGTGTACGCGCTGATCGTCGACGGCGCCGATCCCCTTCACTGGGTCGCGCAGGTCCCGATCCTCGCCGCGATCACGGTGACGCTCGTCATCACCTACACCCGACTCAGGCGACCGAACCCGATCGTGGTGCGGATCGTGGTCGCCGCGGTCGTGCTGCTGCCGTTCGCCTTCTATGTCCACGACCTCGCGTACGCGGCGTTCGTCGCGGGGCGATAGCGTTCGAGTCATGCCACCGGTCGTGCAAGTGAATAACCTGCGCAAACGGTACGGCGAGATCGAGGCGGTGCGCGGGATCAGCTTTCAGGTCGAGACCGGCGAGGTGTTCGGCCTCCTTGGCCCGAACGGAGCCGGGAAGACGACGACAGTCGAGATACTCGAGGGCCTTCGCAAAGCGGACGACGGGTCCGCCGTCGTAGCGGGCGTCGACGTGTTTGCCGATCCGTCTCTGGTGAAGCGGCGCATCGGTGTGCAACTGCAGGCAAGCGCGTTTCCCGAGAACCTTACGGCCAAGGAGACGGTCGAGTTCTTCGCTGCCTGCTACGACCTCGATGTCGACGCCCTCGCGCTGTTGCGCTTGGTCGAGCTCGAGGAGCGCGCCGGGCAGCGGCAGGAAACGCTGTCGGGCGGACAAAGGCAGCGCCTCTCGCTCGCCACGGCGCTCGTGAACTCACCGCAGGTCCTCTTCCTCGACGAGCCGACGACAGGCCTCGACCCGCACGCGCGGCGGAACCTGTGGGATCTCATCCGAGGCATCCAGAGTCGCGGCACCACCGTGTTCCTCACGACGCACTACCTCGACGAGGCGGAGATCCTCTGCGAGCGGGTCGCGATCATGGACGAGGGACGCATCGTCGCGCTCGACCCGCCGCGCAAGCTCATCGACGACCTGTTAGCGAGGGGCTTCAGCAAGCCGGTGCTGCGGCAGCGGGCGAACCTCGAGGATGTCTTCCTCGATCTCACCGGTCACCAGCTTCGCGACGCATGAGACAGACGGCGCGGCTCACGGCGTTGCTCCTGCGCGCGTACCTGCGCGACCGTATCGCGCTGTTCTTCAGTCTCGTCGTCCCCCTGATGCTCATGGTGATCTTCGGCTACCTGAACCTCGGCGACTTCGGCCGGGTCTCGCTCGCCGTCGACGACCAGGCGAAGAACGACGCGAGCAAGCAGCTCCTGAGTCTGTTGAAAGGGATCGAGACCTTGCAGATCACCGAAGAGAGCACGGACGAGGCGTTGAAACGTCTACGGCGTACCGAGCTGGACGTGCTGGTCGTCATTCCGAAGGACTTCGCGATCGCTCCGGCGCGGCCCGGTCAGACGGTGCCCCAGCTCGTCGTCTACGGCGATGACGCGCGCCCGCAGCAGGTCGTGGTGGGGCGGCAGATCATCGCGCAAGTCATCGACCGGCTGTCATTCGCGGTGACGCAGACGGCGCCGGTGGTCGCCGTGAAAGACGAGACGGTGCAGGGCGTGCGCCTCCGCTACGTGGACTTCCTGGTGCCCGGGATCCTCGGGGTGAACATCATGCAGCTCGCCGTATTCTCGGTGGCCTTCGCGCTCGTCGGCGACAAGCAGCGCGGCGTCCTGCGCCGGATCATGGCCACTCCCGTCCGCATCCCGAACCTGCTGGCGGCGCACGTCGTGACCCGGCTCTTCATCGCCGCCGGGCAGGTGGCCGTGCTCCTCCTCGTGGCGCTCGTCTTGTTCAACGTGACGATCGTCGGCGGCCTCGGGGCGCTCGTCGTCGTCGCCCTCCTCGGCACGATCCTCTTCCTCACGATCGGCTTCGCGCTCGCCGGCTGGGCGCAGAGCGAGAACCAGGTACCGGCCATCGCACAATTGATCACGCTGCCGCAGTTCTTCTTCTCGGGCGTCTTCTTCTCGAAGAACGCCGCACCAGAAGCGATCCGTCCAATCACGAACCTGCTGCCGCTCACGTTCTTGAACGACGCGCTGCGCGAGATCAGCGTGCAGGGCGCGTCGCTCTGGGACGTGCGGACGCAGATCCTGGGATTGCTGGTGTGGATCGTCCTTGGGTTCGTTATGGCGGTCCGGCTCTTCCGCTTCGAGCGCTTCTAGCTTTCTTTCGCCAGCGCCTCGTGGACCACGCGGTGCGCGACCGCGCGGAAGCGTCCCCAGTCCGCCCAATCCCCGCCGATGTCAACTGAATGCATGCTGGTGACGCGTTCGAGGCCGTCCGCGACGGCCGGGAGCTCTGCTGGGTCGACCTCTCTGTACTCCTCGATCCGCTCCTCGCGATCGCGCGCCTCCAGCATCCCGCCGACCTCGTCGAGGAGGAACGCGAATGTATGGAAGATGGGCGGTCCGTCCGGCGAGGACCGCGGGCGATAGGCGATCGCCGCGAGGAATCGCCGGATGGTGGTTTCGAGCCCCGTCTCTTCGAGCGTCTCCCGTACGAGCGCGTCGAAGATGCCTTCGCCGTGATGGATGCCGCCGGTAGGGAGCCGGTAGGCGCCACGCGGATAGAAGGTCTTGATCGAGAGAAGGACTTTCCGGTTCGGGCGCCGCACGATCATGCAGACCTCGCCGACGCGGTCCGGGTTGTGGATCGGATCGAAGAAGCCGTCGTTGATCGTCGCGTCGACCCGACGCGGTTCGCCGTACCGGCCCGCGAGCTCAGCAACCTCCTGGTCGAACTCCGTCACTCACTCGCGATCGTACTTGCGCAAGACGTCCTCGAGCGCTTCACGGAGGAGCACGGCCTCCTTCGTCTTCTTCCGCTCGGCAAGCGCCTTGAGCCGCGCGAGCTGGGCGGAGCTGTAGTACGACGATTTCAGGACCATGTCTTCGGCCGGTGGCAGGCCGACGGCGTTCCCGCCCTGTTCCTTGGCGGCGTAGAGCGCGAGATCGGCCTTGCGCATGAGCTGCTCGGCGCTCTTGGCGTCGCGCGGGACGTTGGCGACGCCGATCGTGGCGGTTGCTTCGAACCGTGCCGGAATGGATTTGCGCAGCGCGGCGGCAAGTTCGGCCCGAAGACGCTCGGCACGAAGGAACGCGGCCTCGAGCGGAACGCCGGGCGCCACGAGGGCGAACTCGTCCCCACCGATGCGGCCGAAGGTCCAGCCCTCCGCGTTCGCCTTCGCGGTGAGCACGCGCGCCGCCGCCGCGATCGCTTTGTCGCCGAGTCCCCGACCGCCCTTCTCGTTCAGGACCATGAGGTTGTCCAGGTCGACCAGGAGGAGCGAGGCGCCTCCCTCGGCCTTGATCGCTTTCTCGACCGCGCTCCCGAATCCCGGGGCTGGGACGGCTTTCGGTCTTGCCATATATCGTCAGAACATATATACGCATAGACGATGTATGTCAAGAGCGGCGCGGTAGCCGGCTCTCTCCATGGACAGGGCTTGGGACGCGTGGCAGGCCCCCGATCAAGGTGGCCTGGACCGCGAATGGCCCGCGAAGGGGCCGCTCCGAGCTTGTCCACCGGCTAGACTTGTGAGAACAGGCGCCTGAGGGGCCATCGACCCCGAGCCGCCGGAAGAAAGCCGCTACCGCGGCGAGTAGAGCCGGCCGGAAACTGCTCCGTTAGCGGCGGATCGAGTGGACGCGCACGGCGTCAACTCGGGTGGTACCACGGCATGCGCCGTCCCGAGATGTTCGGGACGGCGTTTCTGTTTTTTGGAGGCGAAGTGGCAAAGGCGACAGAGAAAACGAGGTTCCGGCCGGTCGGCGCGAAGCTCGACCTGGCCGAGGTCGACCACCGCACCCTCGATCTCTGGGAGCGCGAGCGGAGCTTCGATCTCCTCCGGAAGAAGAACGCCGGCGGGCCGCGCTTCAAGTTCTTCGATGGTCCGATCACCGCGAACGTCGAGGGCATGGGGGTGCACAGCGCATGGGCGCGTACGTACAAGGACGTCTACCAGCGTTACAAGGCCATGCAGGGATACGACCAGCGCTACCAGAACGGCTTCGATTGCCAGGGCCTTTGGGTCGAGGTGCAGGTCGAGCGTGAGCTCAACCTCAACAGCAAGCGCGACATCGAGACGTATGGCATCGCCAGGTTCTCGGAAGCCTGCCGCGCCCGCGTCGATCGGTCGGCGGCCGCGATCACGAAGGGTTCCATCCGTATGGGTCAATGGATGGATTGGGAAAACTCCTACTACACGTACAGCGATCTGAACATCTCGCACATCTGGCACGTCTTGAAGCTCTGCCAGGAGAAGGGCTGGCTCTACAAGGGCCACCGCTCGATGCCCTGGTGTGCCCGGTGCGGTACCGCTCTCTCGCAGCACGAGATGATCGACAGTTACCGCGAGATGACCCATCTGTCCGTTTATGTGCGGTTTCCTATCGTCCGCCCGGGCCCGGCTTCGCCGGCCCCGGGCGAGCCCCAGTCAAAGGAGAGCTTCCTCACGTGGACGACGACGCCGTGGACGCTTCCGGCGAACGTGGCGCTCGCCATCAATCCCGAGATCGAGTACGTGCGGGTAGAGGTCGGCGACGAAGCGTTCATCGTGGCCAAAGCCGCTGCTGAGCAGATCTTTGACCGAGCGGTGATCAAGAACCAAAGCGCAATAGACGCCCGCAAGCTCCTGGGCCTGCGCTACCGCGGACCGTTCGACGAGCTTCCCGCATCGAGCGCGGGGGTCGCGGGGCATCGCGTCATCGAGTGGAAGGACGTGACCGCGGCCGAAGGGACTGGGCTCGTGCACATCGCCCCGGGCTGCGGTGCCGAGGACTTCGCGCTCTCGAAGACCGAGAAGCTTCCGGTGCTGGTCCCGATCGACGAGAACGCGCGCTTTGTCTCGGGCTACGGGTGGCTCCAGGGGAAGGAAGCGCGCGACGTTGCGCGCGAGATCGCCGACGACCTCCAAAAGCGGGGCTTGCTCTTCCGCGCCGCCGACTATGTCCACCGCTACCCCGAGTGCTGGCGTTGCCACGAGGAGATCGTCTTCCGGGTGGACGACGAATGGTTCATCTCGATGGACGAGCTGCGGCCGAGGCTCATCGAAGCGGCAGCGAAGGTCACGTGGCTCCCGCCGGCCGCCGGCCGCCGGATGGAGAACTGGCTGCTGAACATGGGCGACTGGAACATCAGCCGCAAGCGCTACTGGGGCCTTCCGCTTCCTTTCTATACGTGCGCGAACAAGCACTTCTTCGTCCTCGGAAGCGAAGAGGAGCTGCGCAAGCTCGCGAAGAGCGGACTCGACAAGCTGCGCGAGCTGCACCGGCCGTGGATCGACGAGGTCGTCGTCGGCTGCCCGCAGTGCGGCGCCGACAGCAAACGCGTCAAAGAAGTGGGGGACTGCTGGCTCGACGCGGGGATCGTCCCGTTCTCGACGCTCGACTGGCTGCACGATCGGAAGTACTGGGAGCAATGGTTCCCCGCCGACTACATCGTCGAGATGGTCGAGCAGGTCCGCCTCTGGTTCTACTCGCAGCTCTTCTTCTCTGTCGTGCTCACAGGGGAAGCGCCATACCGCGTCTGCGAGTCATTCCAGCCGATGCTCGCGGCGCCGGGCGAAGAGTTCCACAAGTCCGGCGGAAACATGATCGACCTGAATGAGGCTTGCGAGAGAGTCGGCGCGGACATCATCCGCTGGGTCGTCGCCCGCGAGGACCTACAGGAGATCATGTACTTCAGCTTTGAGCCCCTCCAGGAGCTCAAGCGGAAGCTCCTCATCCTCTGGAACACATATTCGTTCTTCGTGACGTACGCGAATCTCGACGGCTTCGATCCGGCGGAGAAACGAGTCCCGGTCGCCGAGCGGCCAGTCATGGATCGCTGGCTGCTCTCCTCTCTCGCGCGGCTCGTCGCCGAATCGCGGGCGTCGATGGACGCCTACGACGTGCGGTCGGCGATCTTCAAGATCGAAGCGTTCTGGGAGGATCTCTCCACCTGGTACGTGCGCCGCAACCGGGCACGCTTCTGGAAGGCCCGCTCGCAAGGCGATTCGCTCGCCGCGTACCAGACCATGTACGAGACGCTCAGCACCCTCATCCGTCTGATCGCTCCGGTGATGCCGTTCGTCAGTGAGGACATGTATCAGGGGCTCGCCCGCGAGGCCGCTGCGCCTGGCGCGGAAGCATCCGTCCATCTCACCACGTATCCCGAGGAGCGACCCGATCGCCGCGACGATGATCTCGAGCGGCGCATGCGCGCTGCGCGGCGCGTCGTCGAGCTCGGCCGCGCGGCGCGGGCCTCGGCCGGCGTGAAGACGCGGATGCCGCTGCCGAAGCTGATCGTCGTCTTCGACGCGGCCGATCGCGATCGGGGTGCGCTCGACGAGCGTTCCGAGCTCGCGGACATCGTGAAGGATGAGCTCAACGTGAAGGAGCTCGAGGTCCGCGACCAGGCCGAGGGTCTCGTGAGAGAGACCGTCAAGCCTGACCTGAGAGTGCTCGGACCGAAGCTCGGCAAGGACCTGCCGCGGATCCGGCAGGCGCTCGCCGAGGGACGATATGAACGCCGCGATGGATCGATCGCGGTGGAGGGACTCTCGCTCTCGCCGAGCGAGGTGTTGGTCTCGCATGAGGGCGCGCCTGGCCACGCCGTGGGCCGTGACGCCGGAGCGACGGTGGCGCTCGAGACGAAGCGTACGCCCGAGCTCGAGCTCGAAGGCCTCGCGCGCGAGATCGCCCATCACTTGAACAACTTACGCAAGGAAGCCGGGCTCGAGATCGCCGACCGAATCGCGCTCCGCTACGCCGGGCCGATCTCGCGCGCGTTCGAGCGCCACGGCAACTTCATCGCCGAAGAGACTCTCGCGACGAAAGTGACGGCGGGCCTCTCCGGCCGCGGTCATGCGTGGAAGGGCGAGCTCAATGGGGTCGCCGGCGAGATCGAGATAGAAAAGGTTTGACCGCGGCCGGCCGGATCGTCGCGGTGGGACACGTCGGGCTAGCCGCTCGCGATCTCGATCGCCTTGCGGCGTTCTATCGCGAGACGATCGGACTGGATCAGTCGGTCGTGCGGCCCGGCGTCGTCGCGATATTCGAGGTGGGCGACACCGACGTCTTTCTGCTTCCCGGTGAGCCCGCGAGCGTGGAATTCGATCTGGCGGCAGACGATGTGGATGCGCTCTACCGGCGCCTTCAGAGCGCGGGCGTCGAATGCGCGGCGCCGCATGAGGAGAAGCAAAGCGGCCATCGGGGGTTCTCCTTCACTGACCCAGAAGGCAACCGCGTGCGCGTGGTCAACGCGCACGCGCGCCTAAAGCGCTAAACCCCGCGCTTGGCGACTACCGAGTAGTCGAGGGGGTCCGTGACTCCAGCAGAGACTTCATCCGCTCCAGGCTCGCCTGGTCCGTCCTTCTCGCGATCGGCCGAATAAGGATCGGCGACAGGAACTTCAAGGGCCCACGAAAATCGATGTCACCCGCACGAACCACCCGCGTGCCGCCGTTCTCAGGCGAGAAGGTCCAGATCAGCACATAGCGGTAGGGCTTGAGACTCTCGGTCACGAACCGCGTGTTCGGTTTGAATTCACGCACGGTCGCGTCCAGGTCGCTCGTGCGACCAAGAAAGCGCACTCGCGAGCGGATCGTCGTACCCACATCGACGGGCGTTTCCGAGGCGCTGGAAGCCAAGACCGTCGAGTTCCACTTCGGCGAGTTCGTCGGATCCGTGACGTACGCGAAGACCTCGCCGACTGGTCGAGCGATGTGAACGGAATTCTGAACACGTCCCATGGCCCTGACCCTCCCGCTCAGATCCCCAGGATCTGCTTCTTCTTCGCCGCGAATTCCCCGTCCGTGAGGACGCCTCTGCGGTGCAACTCAGCGAGCATCAGAAGGTCGTCCACTCCGGCGTGATGTCCAGGCGCGGGGAGCGCTTTGCCGGCCGGCCTGATGCGGCGGTCGACGTGCTCCTGGAGGGTGTTCTTCACCGGCGTAAAGACCGTCGCGACGACGAACAGGGTCATGACGATCGCGAGGTCAGAGCCCTGACCGCTCATCGCGACGAAGAGCCTCTGGAACAGAGCGACGGCGCCGGTGTACACACCCGCCAGCACTCCGGTGAGGAGCACGTAGACGAGGGTGCGATTGATGATCAGATCGATGTCGTACAAACCGTAGCGAAGGATGGCGATGCCGACGGCCGCCGGCAGGGCGGTCAGCGCGAGCAAGGCCACCGCGTCGCTGGCCAAGCGAAGCGACGCGACCGAAGGGAGCGCGCGCGCGGCCGCCTCGATCAAGAACGCCGCGAGGACGAGCGCACCGGCGTAGCCGAACCACTTCAGCTGTTGACGTTCGTCGGCGTTCGCGTGTCGCACGCGGTCGAAGAGCGCAAGAGCGCCGATCACGACGAGGACGAGGAGCAGCGGCTGCATGATGCTGTCGACGACGTCGAAGGCGGCGCGGTACTGGTCGAGGCCAATCGGATTCCGAATGGACGGATAGCCGGCGCTCGCATAGGTCGCCGGCGCGATCGTCGCGACCGCGACCGCGACCACGACGACGCCCGTCGCAAAGTACGCCGCCGGCCGCCACCGGGCCGACGGCAGATGCCCGTCGGGGAAGAGGAGCGGCAGGAACAGCGCCACAACGGCGATCCCCGGCATGTCGACCCAGAAGCCGAACCAGGCCATGGCGTATCCGAACGGCAGCGTGCCGGGCACGACCACCAAGGCTTGGATGGCATATTGGCGGGAGAAGAAGCCGACGCCAAAGCTCAGCGCGGCCACGCAGAACATCCAGCCGATCGGATGCCCTGGCCGGCTGTTCACGATGAGAGCGCCAACGAGCGCCGACGCGAAGATCGCGATGACGATCCAGACGTCGGTGAGGCTCGAGCGCCCTTCCTGCGACACCTCCAGCGCGAGGCTGGCGGCGGCGAGTATCGCGTACAGGATCACGCTCGACCAGCCGAGCCACCCCGCGCGCGAGGGCTCCAAGCGAGTTTCTGCGATCGCTCGTGCCGCCGTTGTCTCCACGCCATACAGCCTAGGCGTGGGTGCTAGAGGAGGGCGCTTCGAAGCGCCGAGGAGATGAGCCGCGGAGCTCGGCGCCCGCCCGGCCCGGTGAGAGCCGTGCGCCACGTCGGATATGAAAGGAGCGCGTGCGCCAGAGCCACTGCGTCGCTCGACCGCATGCGCAGCTCGCCGCGGCGCGACAGATCGTGGAGGGTGCGCGAGATGATCCCCAGACGCACGGTATCCAGCTCCTTCAGAAGCGCGGCGACGTCCCGGGGCAGCGCGCCGTCGACGAGGGTCTCCAGAAGAACGGACTCGGCGCGGTACTCGCGCTCGTGCATCGCGATCAGCTCGCCGAGCACCGCGTCGGCGCTCTCGCCGCGGGGTCGCCAGCGCTCGATGCGTCCGGTGAGCGCCTGCGCTCGCCCGCGAAGCGCGGTCTCGACAAGGCGTTCCTTCGTCGGCGCGTGGAGATACACCGTGCGCGGCGAGACGTGCGCGCGGCGCGCGACGTCGACGACGCGAAGATCACCAAATCCGTGGCGAGCGACCTCCCGCAGCGCGGCACTCTCGATCGCGACTCGTGTCCGCGCGGTGCGTCGTGCGCGCTCGCGCTGTACGTACCGCCGTGAATTCACTACAGAGCGAGTGTATCGGAACACTCGGTCGCTCTCGACTGTCGGATGGCTCGGAGCTATCGTTATCTTCTCGTGGGCGACCTGGCGTTCGTTTTCCCTGG
>Ga0209161_10002189_pt1 | contig 16037 bp, 13 predicted proteins | sample GraSoiAngelo_155_FD_186169 | JGI IMG/M metagenome (GOLD analysis project Ga0209161, IMG submission 186169) | Grasslands soil microbial communities from the Angelo Coastal Reserve, California, USA - 14_1009_13_30cm (SPAdes) (version 2) | ecosystem: Environmental > Terrestrial > Soil > Grasslands...
CGGAATCAACCCCGGAGCCGACGGCATCCTATCAGCCCTAGAGAATCTGAACGAAGCCCAAACGGCAGAGAAGAGCTGAACTCGAAAATGTCAGGAACAACAACCGTTGCACGAAAGCGAACCACAGGCAAGACCCTGCTAGAACCAACAGCCAAAGAACCCACCGAAAAATATCAGGCCCCCAGGCTGGAAATTCCCGTCACTCCGGAGCGCGACCACATAGAAGGGCCAGCGAACGCAGCTCTAACGCTCGTCGAATACGGAGACTATCAATGCCCATATTGTGGCGCTGCATACCCCGAAGTGAAAAAAGTCCAGAAGGAACTCGGGCCTGAACTACGGTTCGTATTCCGCAACTTTCCCCTGACTAACATGCACGAGCACGCCATGAACGCCGCCGAGACAGCAGAAGCAGCCTCTGCACAAGGAAAATTCTGGCCCATGCACGACTTTCTCTACGAACACCAAGCAACTCTCGGCGATCCAGGCGTCGCCCTCGGCTACGCAAAGAAGCTGGGCCTGGACACTCAGAGATTCGACCGCGAGATAGCTCAGCACATGTATCAAAAACGGATCAAAGACGATTTCATGGGAGGAGTAAGAAGCGGCGTCAACGGCACTCCAACATTTTACGTCAACGGAGTTAGACACGACGGAGACGCCGTCGCCAAGGCCCTAATCGAAGCCCTAGGTCAAACCAAATAGGACGCTCCAGATAGTCGTTGGCAAGTTGGTGGCGGAGCAGGTTTTTTGCAGGCTCCAGAAATTCTGGGAATTTCTCCGAAGACGGGGATCCACTCCCAGTTGCCCTACGAACGGCCATATGTTTGCCTGTCGAGCTGGCAATTGAGTATGTGTAATCGCCCGAAGCCGAGAAGATCTCGCATCCATTGTTATTGACATGATTGTTCAATGGCTTGGAGGAATTCTAAAGGCTCTGCACGCCCTTTAGCCTGCACAACTCTCCGAACGCTGTCCGAGTTTTCTAGGTTACAAGAGTCTTTAGTTGTTCGGACATGCGATAGCCATGAAGTGAGCATTGCTGGGATGGTCCAACCAGCAGCGAGGCTAGGGCGGTGTTCCATCAGAGGGCTCGAACCTTTCTGTTGTTCCTCATGTTGAGCCTCATACTCGTCACAATCATCAGCGAACCAGTTCGCGCTCCCGCGGGGGAGACATATTCTCTATCAGCGTCGCCTAGTCGAATCCAAGAAGGAAGCACTACCGCGCTATCTCTCGCAGTGACTAACGCGTCATTGTTCACGAACTACAACTTTGCCTGGAAAGTAGCAGACTCCTCGGGCGCCAGCAATACGCTTAGCAAGACGACTAACTCGGGCTTTAGCGCCAACTTTGTTCAGACGGTAAACTATCCTCAAGATTTCTCTGCTGGCAATGCAAAATACGTCGGAACCTATACGGTGAGAGTTAACGAGACCACGCCAGCGAACAAGCCCAATGTTGCCATTACCTCCTTTCAGGTTGGCCTCACCGATGCTAATACTTACCAACGGACATCCAGGACCAGCATCCAGGCAGGCTCCTATCTTTCCGGTGAGAGGATCACCCTCAACATAGCTCAAGCCTCGACCTCTATTCCTGGATTCCCAGCTCAGGGGGCTGCGGACCCTACCGGTCTCTTTACCTACACTTGGCAGTCCGCCCCAAGCACGTCTACAGGCTCTTACACCATCTCTCTTCAGGGAATGACGACCGCTAAGACGCCCCCCGACACTGAAACCATAATTCTCTTTCCTGCAAACATCACAGTTCCTCAGGCCGCTCTTATTCGAACGTCTATTCCTAGAAGCGGAACAGAAGAGCTCCGAATCGTCGCGAACTACCAGAGCGGGGTTCCTGTGCAGTCAGGCATTCTTCCAGTAACCTTTGTTGAAGCTGATTCTACGACATCTCATGCTGTAAACGCGATTTACAATTCTACACTCAATCTGTTCCTTGCTACCTATAGGATTCCCCTAAGCGGACAGACGGGTAGCTGGGCCGTTCGCATTGACCCTTACACGTTCAATGATGGTTACGGCAATGGAGGACCAAGTCAGGGTACGACTATCGCGTTCACCGTTCAGCAGGCCGTGTTAGCCGTCTCTGTCTCTTTGGTTAACAAGACCTACGCCTCTGGTGACGTATTTCCAATTTACGCGACGGTTCTGAGCCCGGATGGAACTCCCTTCGGCGCGGGAACAGTGACAGCCACGATCGAGCTTTCTAGCACGGGAGAAACCATCGGCAGTCCAATTTCTCTCTCCTACGTGCAAGGTCAAGGCCGGTGGGTTGGGAGCAACCTGTTGAACTCAACCGACAAGGCCGGCATCTGGATAGTGGACATAAAAGCATCCGACTCTTACGGAAACTCTGGCGAAGGCAGCGGTGCGCTTCTAGTAAACATAGGACCTGCTCCAGGAAGCAGCCAATATGTCACCCTCTTCTACTTCATCTTGGCCGCCGTCCTCCTCGGCGCAGGGGCGACGGGCGGTCTCCTTTTCATGCGGTTCAACAAAATGGACGCCCCTTTTTCAGAACTCTCGAAGCTAATGGGTGGTGAGTTCCAGCAACCAACTACTCTGATGATTCGGGGAGAGTCGGGTTCCGGAACGACCATGATAGGTCTACAGCTCATCTATCAGCAATTGATGCAGGGCAAGCATTGCGCTATTCTCACCTACAATTCTTTTCCTTCTGAGATCCAGAAGAAAATGGAAGGGTTGGGGTGGAACATTAGCCAGTATGTTCAGGATGGACATCTCAAGTTCCTCGACTGCTACTCAGCACTGGTTGGGGAACAGGCTCAGATCAGGGACCCGGTTGATTTTACGGAAGTGAGCATTCAAGTCAGCCTGATGATGAGTAGCGCTCAAGAACCCGTGACAGTTCTCCTCGATTCGTTCACCCCCATTTTCAACTCCGCCCAAACCCGCCACGGGATCAACTTCCTTCGAGTGTTGGGAGCCAAGATCAAGAACGATGGAGGCTTCTTCATTCTTACTGGAACAAGAGGCTCTCTACCTGACTCCATAGAGAGCAACCTCGAATCGATTGTGGATGGAATAATAGATCTCAAGCTCGTCCGAAAGGGTAAGTCTATGATCAGGACGCTTGCAGTGAGAAAGGTGGCAGGACGTCAGATTGCTTTCGCCGAGACAGAGTTCAAGATTACAAAGGGAAAGGGAGTCATGTTTGTGGAACCACGTTTCCACGTGGGTCTTCCCGCCATCACTAGAACCCTAGACTCTGCGATAAGACAAGCGCGGTTATCCCTCAAGACCCTCGAAAAAGAGCTGGAAAGGCGTTGGAGAACGGAACCGGACCCAGAACAGACCCCGGAACCTGACGGTGAATTACATTAGAACCCGTTCCCAGGAACACCCCCGCGGATACCCCAGATTTCGCGGACTCAATTCTTTCACATTTCCTGTCATCCCTTTCCCCAATCAACCGTAGTCACACTCCTTTCCATTTGCGGAAGGTGACGGTTTCACTCCTTTTGGGAAATCCTTACTTGAAAGAACAAAAGAAGAGAGAGTCACAAAGAAGCAAATCCGTGCTCTGTTAAACCGCTGGAACCTTCTCTGGTTGACTCGTGGTTGTTAGAGTTACGCCGAGCTGCTTGAACAGTCCTACCAAGTCGTAGAAGAGCTTCTCTTCGACAATCTCGTTGTTCTTCCAGTGGGCAACGGTGCAGAACTCAAGCTCGAATTTCTTGTTGGTGGCAGGGACCATGCGCCCATCTGGGCCCATGAATGGTCCTATGTTCTTGCCTGTCCATCTGGCCACTGAACACGTGTAGTCGCCGTAGCCGAAGAGGATCTTGTAAGGATTGTTATCGAGATGATTGTCAAATGCCTTGAAGAATTCAACAGATTCATTATGATGCGCGTGACGTCCCCTCGTTGGCTCAGGCTGGCCCGGCCAGTACACTGCAACGTTCTCAGAGTGACGCTTCATGAACGTCTCCCAATCTTTAGCATTCCACGCATTGTCTAATGTCTGCATCAGTCGCAGGTTTTCTTCAACACTCATTCCGAAAATTCACCTCGTTAGACTTTGGATCGGACACCCGTTCAACTATTATGTTTATTCTTCGCGTTCCTTTCCTTCCTTATGATCGCAAGTTCACTCGACAAATGCTTTCACATTTCCTCCCATCTCCTCCTTAATCGCTCCCACTCATTTCACCCCTCCTCATGCGGCTGGTGATAGTCAAGGAGGTCATGTGGTGTTGGACTTGCAACAAGGTCATGGAACACGAAGTTAGCAATCACCCGGGCTCGGCAGGCGGATGGGTTACTATCGTCTGCAAAGCTTGCAGAGCAACACAGGTTGAGCAACTATGGAAAGATGGAACGATACGAGATTCTCTCAGAGGCCAAATCTAGGCCATTAGGTCAGAAAAAACCGGGCAGGTTTGCCATTCGAGTTTCGCCAAAGACCTTCTCTCTTATGGGCTTTGAACAAGCCCCCATTTCTTGCGGGGTGATTTTCTGCAAGGCTCGTTTTCCGAGCGGGTCCCGCGATTCAGGGCAAGGTCCGGGAGTCCACTCAAGAGTCGAGTGGTAACTGGGCACTTGAACTCGGAAACTCGACACGCAGTTCGATAGTGCCTATGCCCGAAATGTGGCTATACTAGTTTCTTGCCGAAGAACTCGCTCACAAACAAAGAGTCTGGTTCTCAGTCGGCAAAGCGAGCAGGCCGTTCGGCTCGGGCCACCATGATCCCGGGCGAGAGCGTGAAGGAAAAATTGAGAGTGAAAACAAGAATGGTATCGTTAGATCCGCACCCGCAGCACCGAGCTGCCGGGTTTGAACTAGGAGGAACTTGATCTTGAGAGTTCACTTACTGGCCGCTATGCTAATTATCGGGATAATTGCTGTTCCTGCTCTGCCTCGAGCGCAGGCAGCGTCTGGAACCTACTTCGACAACGTGGTCGTCATACTGATGGAGAACAATGCCATTAACAATATCTACAATCAAGTCCCATTCCAGACGACCCTCGCCAACACTTACACTCTTTCAACCGCGTTCTCACAGGTTGGTAGTCCAAGCGAGCCGAACTATCTCGGCCTCTTCGCCGGCAACACCTTCTACAGTAGCGACGGAAACTGTTGTTTTCAGCTTTCGAACACCAACCTAGTCGACAGGCTTGAAGCTGCTGGCCTGACATGGACCGCGTTCGCTGAGGACGCATCTGGAAGCGGGACCTGTGGATTCAATCCTCCGAGAGCAGGCGATCATTTTCCATTCATCGACTTCAGCGACATGCAGACAGCCGCTCGTTGTAGTAATTTCCAGAGCACAAGCTCCACAGGAGACCCCGAGTTCATAGCCGCCTTGAACCAGCCGAATCCCTCCAATTTCATCTGGCTGACACCAAACGACCAAGACAATGCTCACGATAGTTCCCCGACCACTGGAGACAACTACCTCTCCACTCTAGTCCCGCAGATTCTGTCAAGCGCCACATTCACGACCAAGAGGGCCGCCCTATTCGTCGTTTACGATGAAGCGAACGGCTACGGGAGTTCCAGCAACTGCTGTGTCTACGCAAGCTGGTCGGGACCTGTGGTCAAGAAAGCATTCCAGTCCAATAATGCCTACAGCCTTTACTCATGGCTTCACACTATCGAACAGAATTGGGGGCTGTCCACCATTACGAGTCACGACGCAGGAGCCCCGGTCATGACAGAGTTCTTCGGCTTAAGCGCCCCGCCCCCGCTGGCAACCAGTTTTTCGTTCAATCCCTCAAGTCCCGCTGTCAACGCGCCGGTCAGCTTCACGGCTGGCGCGACAGGTGGAACTCCGCCGTACGCTTTCAGTTGGAGCTTTGGTGACGGAACGACTGGAGCTGGTAGTACGGTCACACACGTCTACGCGGCCGCTGGAACTTACTCGGTTATCGAAACCGTATCCGATGCGACAACCCACACCGCAACATCAACACTCTCAGTCACGGTTACACCCCCTCAACCTCTCTCCGCTACTTTTACAGTCTCCCCGGCACAGCCTACAAACGGGACAGCCGCCACGTTCACGGCCACGGCAACCGGAGGCACTTCACCGTACTCCTTCACTTGGTCCTTCGGCGACGGTGTCTCAGGAACGACAAGTCCTGCAACGCATGTCTATGCTGTTCCAGGAGCTTTCACTGTAAGTTTGATCGCGACGGATGCTAAGGCCGCCACTTTCACGACGAGTAAGTCAGTCACCGTCATCCAATCGGTCAAGCCTGGCGCATTCCCGTACGTTCGAGCTTGGGATGGAATTCTGCCAACTGAGTCAACAGCGGACCTGCAAGCCACCTTCACGCTTCTCCAGCAGAGAGGCTACAACGCCGCTCGAATCAGTCTTGTTGACCCTGTACTCGGAGTCAGCACCTTCAACCAGGCCGCCTTCGACAATTTGCTTGCCATAGCGAAACAGCACAATATTTGGCTCATCATGGACGACCACGAGTACGGTATAACCAACGAAGCCGCATGGCTGTCCTTCTGGTCTCCGATAATTACCGCCTACAAGAATGAGCCGATGATAATTTGGCAACCGAGGAACGAGCCCAGCAACTCAGCAGCGCAACTCTCAACCTTCTACCAGGACTGGATCACCCAGGACCGCAACCTAGGCGACAACCATTGGATTATCGTCGGCATAAGCTACGGTCAGTTCGGCGCCCCAAACGACAGCACCTTTCTCTCAGCCTTTCCAACCGTAACGGACCCTCTAAACCAGGTAGCCTACGACTTCCACGACTACTACTTCTACCAGTACAACCCTGCCTGGAGTGTCTCCGATGCCCAGGCGTACGCTGCAAACTTACCGTTAGCAGTCTTGTCCCTTGAATCCTTCAAGAACGCACCCGCCATAGTCTCAGAGTTCGGAGCAGACCCGAGCGGAGGCGGACCTTCTCCCCCGGACGCAATAGATACGAACTGCAGCTGCCAGTACTCCCCGGAATCGTTAGCCTACGTTGTGGCTGTGGTACAAGGTCTCGACAATATCAAAGGCGCGTACGGGCTCTGGGAAGCCGGGGACTGGGACGGGAGCGGAACGGCAACCGGAGCCATGACAGTGTGGGGACAGAGTATCCCTATGCCGGGCCCGGTTTCCACCGGGGCCACCTATACCCTGACCTTCCAGGGTTACGATTTCGACGGGGCTAATGAGGAGACTATCACGATGAACGGAAACCTTGTCGCCAGCGTCCCGTCAGTCTTGACCACGGCTAACGGCGCAACATGGATCGCGTTCACATTCGACATAACCAGCTTTGTGGTTCAAGGCGCGAACACGATATCGTTCACCCACGCCAACTCTGATTGTCTAGTCGACGACCAAGTGCGCAATTTAGTTGTCAGCAACCAGACGAACACTATCTACAGCAACGCGACAGCCGAGAACATCAATACGGCGACCAACTGCACTTACACCCTAACCTACCAGTTCACGATTGGCGTAGGCGCACCCTCGCCTCCGCCATCAACCATTTTCACGTTTCTCCCCTCAACTCCGATCATCAACTCGCCCGTAACGTTCACAGCCACAACAACAGGGGGAACCGCTCCGTACACAATAAGCTGGAGTTTCGGTGATGGAGCGACAGGCACCGGAGCTACAACAGCCCACACTTATACCACAGCGCAATCCTTCACCGTATCCGAGACAGCAACGGACTCATCATCCCCGTCACAGACTGCAACGAGTTCCAAGGGAATAACCGTCACAGCTCCACCTCCACTGTCAACCAGCTTCACATTTCTCCCATCAAGCCCTGTCGTGAACTCTCCCTTGACCTTCACGGCGATCACAACGGGCGGAACGACTCCCTACACGATAAAATGGAACTTTGGCGACGGGACTACAGGGACAGGGACTTCCGTCACACATGCTTACTCGAGCGCTCAGTCATTCACCGCGACCGAGACCGCGACTGACTCTTCTTCACCCTCCCAGAACGCCGCGGGTTCCCAGACAATAACCGTCTCGGCGCCACCTCCGCTCTCAACCAGCTTCACATTCCTGCCCGCGAGTCCAGTCGTAAATACACCTGTGACATTTACGACGACGACAAGTGGAGGAACCTCTCCATACTCGGTTACCTGGAATTTCGGTGACGGATCATCTGGCACAGGAACCTCGGTCACACATACTTTTACCAGCGCCAAATCATTTACAGTAAAAGAGACGGCAACCGACCTATCTACGCCAACGCAGACAGCCACCAGCACTCAATCTTTGACTGTCGTCGCAACCCCGCCTCTCTCCGCAACCCTACAGGTCTCCTCATCCTCGCCCCAGGTTGGCCAAACCGTAACGTTCACCGCGTCAGCGACAGGCGGAACCGCTCCGTACACTTACACCATAGCTTTCGGCGATGGTACGACTGGTACCGGAAGCACTACAACCCACGCTTATTCCATCGCCGGATCATACACTGCCAAAGTGACAGTTACCGATTCGGCTTCGCCGAAAACAAGCATCGCAGCAAGCAAGATCGTCAACGTGCAGGCGCTGGTTCCACCCGCGTTGTCTCTTCCAGGAAACCAGACCATCGTTGCAGGGACATGGATCAACTTCACTGTCACAGCCGTTTCCTTGAACACGGGCGGCACTGTCAGTCTCTCGGCAACAGGGCTACCGGCGGGCGCATCATTCAATCAGGCAACCGGGGTTTTCTCCTGGAAACCAAGCTCGAGCTCGAGCCAGATAGGGTCCCACACGGTCGTCTTCACGGCCATGGATAGCAGCTATCCCTCTACACCAACGAGCAAACCAATGGAGATTCAGGTAAACCAAGCAGCTCCAGGGGGGTCTAACGGAGGGAGTGGAGGTTCAGGTGGAAACTCGAACGGAAGCTGTACACTATGCGGGATATTCCCGAGGATCTCGACCAACACTGGTCTCCTCCTTGTCGGGGGATTTCTTGGACTGGTCAGTACGCTTGTGGTTTTTACGATCAGAGCTCGAATGAGTCTTGAGCGGACAAAGCGACGCTTGGAAATTCGACGCCGTTAGCAATTGTCGAACCCGCCGCTATTTTGTTTAGCTGAGGCCTGCAAGTTTCAGAACATAGTATGATAGGCCGGCTATCGCGGCTGCCGCGGGAATCGTGAGGACCCACGCGTAGACTATTCTACGAGCTACTCCCCATCTCACCGCTGAGAGTCTGCGCGTCGAGCCGACACCCATGATCGCCCCGGCTATGGTGTGAGTTGTGCTGACGGGGATACCAAGGGACGCGGTGGCGAAAAGTGTTGAGGCAGCTGCGGTTTCAGCGCTGAACCCGCCGAAGGGATGCAATTTTGTAATCTTCATCCCCATGGTCCGAACGATCCTCCATCCTCCGAAGTAGGTTCCAAAACCCATCGCGGTTCCCGCCAACAGTATGACGTAGAACGGGACATAGAACGTCGAGCCTAGCAATCCCTGCGCGAAGAGAAGGGCCGCAATAATTCCCATCGTCTTTTGCGCATCGTTCGTCCCGTGCCCTAGACTGTAAAGCGCTGCGGATACAAGTTGTAGCCGTCGGAAGGCGTGGTCGGATGTGGAACGGGAATACCGCATGGCAATTCTCACCGTTAGCAGTACTAAGCCGATGGCGAGGAAGAAGCCGATCACAGGAGACAAGACTATGAAGTATGCTATCTTGCTGACGCCAGCGACCTGGACTACGCCCCATCCTCCCTTCACGACCCCAGCGCCAATGAGACCACCCACCAAGGCGTGAGACGAACTCGTGGGTAGTCCAAACCACCACGTTATGACGTCCCAAGCGATAGCCCCGGTGAGAACGGCAAGCAAGAGCCTTACCGATGGTCGAGGCGACATTGACTCCGAAGACGAATGCCGCGACGAAGTTGAAGAACGCCGCCCAGAGTACAGCGACGCGAGGAGTCAGAACCCTTGTAGAAACCACGGTAGCAACGGAGTTCGCCGCATCATGAAACCCGTTCATGAAGTCAAACCCTAGGGCAACAGCAACCACTAGGACAACTATCTCAAACGGTACTGCTGTGGACACTATGAAACCCTTTCTTAGGCTAGGAATACTCCAAGATAATGTCCCGGATCACCTGGACAACATCCTCGCACTTGTCAGTAATTGTCTCCATCAGTTCGTAGATCTCCTTGAACTTGATAAGGGCGATAGCATCGGTCGTCTTGAAAAGGGCGGCGACCGACTCGTTCAGAACGACATCCGCCTCATTCTCTAAGGTGTCGACCTCGTTGCATCGAGTCTCGATCTCAGATGCCTTGATTTTTTGAATGCTAGCGAAGGCGAAGTCGATCTCCCGAACAGATTTCAAGACCAAGTCCGCGAACCGTCTCATCGGTTCCGTTGGCGAATCGACCTCATATAGGAACAGACGGTTGACGGTGGCGTAAATGTAGTCTAAGACATCGTCGTAGAGAGAAGCCAACTTGCTAATGTCCTCTCTATCGATGGGAGTGATGAAGGTCTTTACGAGACGGTCGTAGATTGAATGAACAATTTCGTCACCGTGATGTTCTATGTCCTTCAATTTGTTCCTCTTGTCCGCCAAATGGTCGAAGTTCTGGATCAGCTCATTGAAGGCCACGGCGCCTGCCAACACATTTTTTGACTCTTCTTCGAGAAGCTGGAAAAAGATTTTCTCTCTGGGTATGAGAAGTTCTCTGAGCCCCATGGGTAACAAGCAACGCGAACTAGCTCGGAGATAAATCGTTTCGGTTAGGGGAACTCGATTTCCTACTGTCTTTGAACACCAGCGCGAACTCTGGAAATAGACCTTATACGGGATTTCCAACAGCCCACCGTTTCACCTAACAGGAAAAACGAAGCGAGGCTGTGGGATGCAATACAAGTACACTGTACTGACGAACACGACTATCGGCGCGTTCATGTCCCAGCTTGATGGGAACATTGTTCTCATCGCGCTGCCAACGATTACTCGAACATTGCATGCCTCCGCCTTCGAAGCCCTCTGGGTCCTTATGGGCTACATTCTCATGACTGCTGTTCTGCTACTCTTGTTCGGCCGACTGGCCGACATGTATGGAAAGGTGCGTCTCTACAACCTCGGATTCCTAATCTTCACAATCGGCTCAGGGCTTTGCAGTCTCGCTACCACAGGGACGATTCTGGTTTTCTTCCGTCTCGTCCAGGGAGTAGGTGCCGCGCTCATCTGGGCCAACAACGCGGCCATTCTGACGGACGCGTTTCCTCCTAACGAGCGGGGACGGGCGATTGGGGTCAATCTAGTCGCAGGTATCAGTGGATCTGTAATTGGCCTTATTCTAGGCGGGGTCCTGACTGTGGCGCTGGGCTGGCAGTCCATATTCTGGATAAACCTGCCAATAGGAGCATTCGCGACGTTCTGGGCCTTCAAGAAACTCCGGGAACTCGGAACTGTCAAGCATGAGAGAATCGATCTGCCGGGGAACTTGCTGTTCGCAGGAGGATTGTCCGTCTTTCTTATTGGGCTGACCCTCGGAGCCCTGTCGGGATACACTTTCCTTGACGTAGGACTGATGATCGTGGGCTTGATCTCACTAGCTGGGTTTGGTTATGTGGAGCTGAAGACTACGACTCCACTGATGGACTTGAAGCTGTTCAAGATCAGGCCGTTCACTGCCGGAATCCTAAGCAACTTTCTCGCCTCTATCTCAAGGAGTGGGATCTCGCTAGTGCTGACCATCTTCTTTCAAGGAGCCCTGATCGAGGACGCGTTGACTGCCGGCCTTAATCTCATACCATTCGCCGTAGCCTTCGTTACTGTAGGGCCTTTGAGCGGTTATCTATCTGACAAATATGGGGCCCGAGGTTTCACCACGGGGGGTCTGCTGATATCGGCCGCGGCTCTATTCGGGTTCGCCATAGTCCCAGGAGATGCATCTTACCCGATTCTTGCGCTTCTCATGGTCGTCAGTGGGATCGGCGGTGGGATGTTCGTCGCTCCTAACATCAGTTCGATCATGAACGCGACACCAGTGACCAGAAGGGGGGTCGCTTCGGGGATCTCGGCTACGCTTGTAACAACAGGCGCTCTTCTCAGCCTTTCAATTGCGTTCGTCGTGTTAGCGACAAGCATTCCATATAGTCTTCTACAAACAGTCTTTGCAGGCGAAACCCCCACGGGCTCAAACGCGTCAAACAACATTCCTCTCTTCATTGGTCCTATGCACGCGATATTCCTAATCATGGGGATCATGAGCCTTGTTGCAGTTGTCCCGTCGGCATTGCGGGGTCAGAAATTCGCGGGATTTCCTGAATCGAAAGGCGCAACCGCGGAACCGGTGGCTTAGTTTGTCAACAATTAATTATTCGCGACTTATGAGGATCTAACCATGGTTCTCGTCGCGAAAGACATTGTGGAGAAGGAGTTTCTCTCTCTTTCACGAGACACAACCGCACTGGAAGGGGCTCGACAGATGAAAGCGAAAAGACATGGATACGCGATCATTGCGTCCTCTACTGGCAGTCCTGAAGGGATAGTTACCGAGTGGGATTATCTTTCCAAGATTGTGGCCGAGGGAAGGGACCCCTCACACGTGACGCTCGGAGACATTATGACAAGTGATCTCGTCTCCGTAGACGCGAACGTCGGACTAGATCAGGTCGCGGAGCTGATGGCCCACAAAGGGATCAGAAGAGTTCTAGTCTTGAAGGACCACAAAGTAATCGGCGTCATTACAGCAGCAATCATGCTCTCCAGACTGAAAGAATATGTCGACAAGGTCTCATCCACAATCGCAAGACTCCAGTCCCCAATGATGTAGGAATCCTCTGCATCTAAACAGCAACGTTTAACACGGGAATTTGCAGAACATGATATGTTCTCCTATGGCCCAGACGCTCCAGTTCAACGGACACGGGGAGCTGGCAGCGGAGATTCTGCGTCTGAAAGAGGAGAGAAACGCGGTCATTCTGGCGCACAATTACCAGGTTCCGGAGGTCCAGGATATCGCAGACTTTGTAGGAGACTCGTTAGGTCTCTCGCAAGCTGCGGCTAGAACGGCTGCGGACGTGATCGTGTTCTGTGGGGTTCATTTCATGGCGGAGACGGCCTCGATAATCTCGCCAAAGAAAACGGTCCTATTGCCTGACCTCGGCGCTGGTTGCTCGTTGGCGGCGACGATTGATGGGGAGAAGTTGCGGTCTTGGAAGAACGAGCATCCAAACGCTGTCGTTGTATCCTACATCAACACGACTGCCGAGGTCAAGGCTGAGAGCGACTACGTCTGTACTTCCGGCAATGCGGTGAAGGTTGTGAACAGTATTCCGCGAGACCGAGAGATTCTCTTTCTCCCAGATTTATTTCTGGGGGCATTTGTGAAGGAGAGGACAGGACGTGAGATGGAGATATGGCCGGGGGAGTGCCATGTTCATGCGGGGATTACGCCGGATGTTGTGAATCGGAAGCTCGCGGAGAATTCTGACGCGGAGTTCCTGATTCATCCCGAGTGTGGTTGTGTTACCCAGTTTCTGTATTTTGCCGAGAAGGGCGATCTGGATATGCCCATGATTAACGTTGCTTCCACGGAGGGCATGGTTCGTCGTGCAAGGGAGTCGAGCGCGGACAAGTTTTTGGTTGCGACGGAGACGGGTATTCTTCATCGTATGCGCAAGGAGAACCCTGACAAGACGTTTCTCCCGGTAAAGGAGGATGCTGTCTGCCAGTACATGAAAACCATAACTTTGGAGAAAGTGGCAAATTCGCTGAGAAACCTGGTCCACGAAGTAAGGGTCCCAGACGAAACAGCTGGAAAGGCACGACTGGCCATCCAGCGCATGTTAGAACTAGCTTAGCTCACGAAGAGCCCGACGGGCGAGTTCGGCCCCTCAAAGGATCTCGAAAAGATTATGAAAGAAAACAATCGCTGAAGGCGGTCCCAACGGCAGCATGTCACTGCTATACCATAGAACTGGACAATGAGGAACATCACAATTTAGATGGAGTTCGGCGTATCGGTCACGGAACGCGACATGTCAAGGGTCCAAGGAAAGACAGATCTCTTAGGCGATTTTTCGAACACGAGTCTGAAGGATAGATGCGAATCGTGCAGCAATATTACAACCTGCAACGTGTGTGGAAAGCCAATTTCCGGGTTCGAACATATCGGCGTAAGAGCGGCGACCGGTCAAGAATCGGGAATCTGGCACTACGCGACTCCTTGCCGCCATCGGAACCAGATCCGCGCTAGATCTGCAAGTGTAAAGTATGGTGGCGGCCCACTCTGGAAGAACGGCTACACTTGGGAGAACATATACTGGGGCTCATACTTCGCAAGCTCCTCTTCGTCCACCTGGGTACAGAGTATCGAAAAGGCGGTCGCGGACATAGAATCAGACAAGACATATTCCGCGGGATTATCCCAGTACAACGTGGGAATCGGTAAGCTCAACTCCTTCATCATCATAAAGACTACTCCGGCAACGAAAATATCTGACGGACAACTCAGACAGACACTTGCTAGCTGGATAGCGTCAGGCACCGTTCCCAACCTTGGAACCAAGGGAGCCTACAACATATTCTTGCCACCAGGAGTCACCGTATCCCTCTCACCGGTAGAGGTTTCATGTGCATTCTTCTGCGATTATCACAATACCGTGAACGGGTCCAACGGTCCATTCTATACAGTTGAACCCTATCCGTGTAGCAATGGTTGTAATCCGTGCACCAACAATCCTCTGGATACTCTAACGCAGGGGTTGTCGGAGGAGATGGTAGAATTGAAGACGGACATGAACCCGGGAACGGGGTGGGTGATAGGGAACCTTGAGCTCTGCGACTATTGCGACGCGAGATTCGTCTGCAACAGGATCAGCGGCGGCGAGTACGTAAACTCCTGGTATGACAGGAACAAGAAGGCTTGCTGGAAAGGAACCTGAATCTCTAGATGTCAATCCCTCGCATGCCCTGTTGATTTCTAGCGATCCTCCAGGAGACGAATGCGTCATCTTGACTAGAACACGGATGTACTCTTTCTGACGGTTGTTAAGAAATCATGATGGCTGAAGCAAAATGGTTGATACTGTTTGGAATCGCGTGTTACGGGTTTGGGGCACTTTCTGTTACTGCGGACGAGCTTTATGGAATCGCCCAATTTTACGGGACCAATGGTGTCTACTATTTCCCAATCATCGGAGCAAGAGGGCTGTGGGACGCGTGGGTCTACGTGTTCACAGGGTTAGGAATTTGCTTTTTCTTGTGTGTATTCTCGGTTTTGATGCTTCAGCGGACAAAGCCCCCAATAAAGAGGCGCCCCCAGTCAGAAACAAGGACAGAATAGAGAAAAGCCTCTGCGTAGCGTTTAAGGTGCTTAGCAGGTAGGAGTTGACCGTCTTGGCCGACGTTGTGAAAGAGTTTCTTTCGAGCTACTCTGAGGAAGTACGGAGGATAAGCGACGATCTGCGCAAGATGGCAAGGAGCGCGATGCCTGGAGCGCACGAGTTTCTTTACTATGACGCCATCAACTACTCCCTCAGTGATTCTCCGCTTGGTCGTATCTGCTACATTTCGCCGATGGAGAAACATGTCACAATCGGATTCTTGTTCGGAGCGCGACTCGACGACCCGCGTCACCTGCTCGAAGGCAGCGGCAAACGAGCACGCCACGTCAAGATCAGGACATTAGAGGAAGGGAAGAATCCAGCTCTCAAAGAATTGGTCAAGGCGGCGTGGATCCACGGGGCCGATCCAGTCCCAAAGGTGAAGAGTAGCACCAAGCGGGCTCCTCGATCGCAGCGCAGAAGACGATAGCCGTAAGTAATTCAGACCCAAAACCGCTAAGAAGATAGTTTGCGGAAAAGAAAACCATGAAAAAGAATGATTACAGCAGCTAGAATCGGGAAACGTTAGTCTTGAACTATCAAGTAGTCTTTCTTGCTTGTCACCCTACCGGGGGCGGCCGGGTTGAACTCGACTATTATCAGCGAGAATTGACTCTTCTAGGTTTAATCAAGTCTTAGGAAAGGTAGCGTATCGCTGGTGGATTTCAAAGAAGCTTCTTTCATCCAGGGGAAGCTTATCCGTATTACAAAGAA
>Ga0209161_10002191_pt1 | contig 16037 bp, 16 predicted proteins | sample GraSoiAngelo_155_FD_186169 | JGI IMG/M metagenome (GOLD analysis project Ga0209161, IMG submission 186169) | Grasslands soil microbial communities from the Angelo Coastal Reserve, California, USA - 14_1009_13_30cm (SPAdes) (version 2) | ecosystem: Environmental > Terrestrial > Soil > Grasslands...
CTGAACGTGGTCGTGCTGGACGAGTTCGCGTACATCGAGCACGACAAGGAATTGTATGACGCGATAATCTTCGCATTGAGCACTACCAACGGCAGCTTCTATGGGACGAGCACTCCGGGGTCCAGGGGCACTCTGTTCTACAACATAGCGACAGACGATGAACAGTTCGGAGATTTCTCGCGCCACCATGTAAGCTACAAGGACGCGCTGAAGCCGAACGGTCCAATCGACCCAGAGTTTCTGGAAAAGATTCGCAGGCAGTATCAAACGGACCCGGGACGGTGGAAGCGGGAGATGGAAGCAGATTTTGCGGACGATGAGGACGCATACCTGCCTCTCGAGCTCATCGAGAGTTGCGTGACTGAAGGTCCCGAGACTTTCACCAAGGATGACGTGATAAGCGGACGATTGGCAAGGACTGGAAAGTTTTTCGTGGGCACTGATCTCGCTCCGAAGATTGACCTGTCAGCGGTGGCTGTTGTTGAGAAAATTGGGCGAGACGTATATCTCGTGCACGAAACGGCTTTCCCGCCGGGCACCGCCTTCTCCGCGGTAACTGGATATCTAAACCTCCTGAACCAGAGGCTGAAGACAGTGTCCCGGATCTACATCGACCAGACCGGTGTCGGTGAGTTCTTCGTCCAGGACGCGTACAAATCAGGATTAAAGAACGCGCAAGGAATCTTTCTCTCTTTACCGAAGAAGCAGGAGATAATGGACTATTTCAAACGGAAGATGCAAGACGGCCACCTACACTTCCCACGCGACCCTGAACTGATGAACGAAATGAGCGCTGAACGATTCCAACTATCAAAAACAGGCCAGCTACAGTTCTCGCATGTCAGCGGGACCCATGACGACCGACTATGGGCATTCGCTCTAGCAGTATACGCTTCAAGACTTGACACGCCCAATTATCACCCAGTAGCCGCCGTCAACACACATCCAAGCCCTGGAAATTTGATGCCACAACTCCCGCGAAGCCTCTGGAAAATCTAGACCGCAAACAGTAGCGCCTGCAAAGACAGCGGCACGCTGAGACCATGCAGTAATTCGTAGCCTTCTAGCCACTAGTTTGTCCAATAGGCTTATCATGCCAACGAGAAGTCGAGATTTGATGCAATCCTCTGCGCCGAAGCCTAAGAGACCAGTTGGTGTCGCGATAATCGCGATCGTCGCCGCCGCGGGAGGCCTGCTCTCCCTCTTTGGAGGCGCCTCAGTGCTTGCTGGAATGGCCTCGGGACCCTTCTCCCTCGCGATTATAGTCATCATATTCGGAATCCTCGGCCTCGCACTCGGCGCCGGATTCTACACTGGGGCAAGATGGGCTTGGATGGCGGGCATCATAATCTACATCATCTCGATAGGACTCGGAATAGCTGAGGTCATCTACGGCGGCAACGTGGGTCTCATTGGCGGCGTCATCAGAACCATCGCTGGAATAGTCATACCAGCGTATCTTATTAGACCGAAGCCGAAGAGCTTCTTCGGCAAGGGCGCAAGCTCGCCCACCAAATAGTCTGACTTTACGGACTTCGGTCAAGCGGGGATTCGGCTACAATCCAATCGAACTCTCTAGGATTTGTTGAGCTGTCATGGAATCCGACTATAGAGGATTAGTGTTAGCTAACTCTCCGACATTATTCATCTCAATTTTCTCATCGTCCAGTTGAGGAAGTGAACCGGAAGAGCGAGTGATCATTATGACTGAAATGGATAAAACTCGGTCAGCAAATACGGCGTTTTCGTCGAAGGGCCATGGAGACCTTGGAACAGACTAACGAAAGCGTCCTACAGCCAGTCCAGCATGTCCGTCTCATCTTCGCACTAATCATTATGGCCTCTTTTCTCGACATCATCGACTTCTCCATCGTTCAAGTGGCTCTCCCTACTATTCGGACCCAATTCCTGGCTACATACGCCGACCTTCAATGGGTAATCGGTGCCTACGGGCTGACCCTAGCCGGCTTTCTCATGCTCATGGGAAGAGCAGGCGATGTGTATGGCCAGAAGAAGATCTTCATTGCGGGAATTGTCCTATTCACCATCGCTTCGATGGCCGGCGGTCTTGCCCCATCGCTCCTAGTTCTGATCATTTTCAGGGCATTGCAAGGAATCGGAGCCGCAATGTCAACGGTTACGGCCTTCGCGATTTTCATTCGAATATTTCCCGAAGGCCCCCAAAGAAACAAGGCGCTCGGGGTTCTAGTAGCCGTGCTCTCGGCCGGATTCGCAGCCGGGGCCGTTGCGGGAGGAGCCCTGACAGTTGCTTTTGGATGGCGTTCAGTCATGTTCGTCAATGTTCCAATTGGGATTGCGGCGGCTCTTCTTAGCCAGAGGTTTCTTCCGAAAACCGAGGGCTGGCTCAAGAATCAACGTCTCGATGTGCCCGGCGCCATAACAGTGACCCTTGGAACGATCCTCCTAGTCTTTGGACTGACCACTGCGGCGACCTCGGGCTTCGACTCATTAGATACAATCGTCCCGCTGGGCCTATCGGTGCTAGTGCTCGCATCATTTCTTGCCATTGAATCACGGTCTAAATCGCCGCTGATACCTCCGGCATTCCTCAAGCGCGGGTCTGTACTCACGGCGAACACACTTGCCCTCGTCCTCACTTCGACTGTAGGCGGAGTCTCGTTCATAATCACGATCTACCTTCAGAACATCCTTGGCTACTCACCCCTCTACGCGGGTCTCGGAACCCTTCCTGGAGCAGTAATCTTCTTCCTCGTTGGCGGATGGGGCGCCTCCCGAATCATGAATCGACTCGGTGCTAGACGTACCCTTCTAATGTCAACAAGTCTTGCGACGGTGGGGATTGCCCTACTTACGGTGATATCAGCACAAGGGAGCTATTTTCTGGTACTACCCGGCATGATAGTCTGGACCCTCGGCGCGAGCATCGGGTTCCCCGCGGTCAACCTCGCAGCAGTTGCCGGAACGAAGCCGGGTGAAGAGGGCCTCGCTTCCGGAGTAATCAGCACATCTTTCCGCATAGGCTTTCCGCTCGGCTTGGCTGTACTCTTGACGATTGCCGGAGCCTTTGACCCTCCTGCCGCTGCTGGCGTCGGATCTTACGCCGCTTTGGAAGGCGTGGTGACTGGGTTCCGATACGCCCTATTTGCTGCAGTGCTGTTGAGCCTGCTGGGCTTGGCACTTGCCTCCCGCATCAAGGACGTAAAGCCGCCCTGGCAGAAGTGAACATCCCGCTTCATCTCATATCATCGAAGCGGAATGAAGTTTGCTGGTCTCAATTACTTGTTGTCGAGTTTCGTTCGACGAATAGATGGACCATAGTTTGTAGGGACTAGCGTCCGTTCCTCGATGACCCCGACTAGGTCACCATGCTGAGTGTTCGTAAGCTTCTTGATCTTCTTCCATTCTTCATCTGCCCTAAACTGTCCCCAAGCTCGAATCATCGTCTGCTCATCGGGCCACGCCAATAGATATACGAACTCTGTGCGGTCATTCGTTTTGGATTCCCACATTGCGATGATGTCAAATCCGTAGGACTTCATAATCCGCGCCGCGTGGTCGCGAAATCGGTTATGAAACGCAGCCTTGTTGTGCTCGAAGATTTCGTAAATTCTGAGCTGATAGATCATCTCGGCAACCTCGTTACGACCCATGCTTGGCCTCATTAAATCAAGCGTGCACCGCACTTCCTCTCTGAAGAATAGCATTTATATGCACCATGATACATATGTATTCACATGCATACTGCCGTGTTCGAGATACTGGCCGATCCTACGCGACGGCGCATCGTTGAGATGCTCCGCAGCGGCGAACACGCAGTGAACGACATCGTTGAAGAAGTCGGCATCGACCAATCGGGCGTCTCCCGCCACCTACACATCCTCCACAAAGCAGGGTTCGTACAAGTCCACCCGGAAGGCCCGAAACGCCTCTACTCGCTTCGTCCAGAACCGTTCCGCGAGCTAGAGACCTGGTTGGGAACCTACAAGCAGAACATGCAGGAGAGCTTCAGCAGACTCGACGCCCACCTCGAACGGATGAAGAAGAAGGAGGTGAAATGATGCAAAAAGAGAAGATCCAACACAAAGACGATATGACCGTAACACTCCCCTCCGACAGAGAAGTCCTCATAACCCGCACCGTCCACGCACCGCGTAAACTTGTCTTCGAAGCCATGACCGAACCCCGACACCTCAAACAATGGCTGGGCCCACGAGTCATGACAGTGACGGTCGCCGAAGCCGACCTACGCGAAGGCGGCGCATGGCGCTTCGTCCACCGTGCCCCTGACGGCACGGACCACGTCTTCAGCGGAGTAATCCGTGAGTTCCGACCGCCAGAACGTACTGTACGGACAAATAGCTACGAGAATATTCCAGGCGCGGAATCGCTAGAGACAATGACGCTAGAAGAACATGGCACAACGACGAAGGTGACAATCCGAGTCCTGTTCAAGAATCGCGAGCAACGCGACGGCTACGTTGCCTCAGGGGCTGAGGGAGGCATGCGGGAATCCTACCAACGTCTCGACGAGCACCTAGCCAAAACGTAGGGCTCAATCTCCGCCACGCCGAGACAACTCCCTTTTTCATGATAGACTTTGAGCATATCAAAAGATATAGTTTTGATATATCGAGATTCGAAAATTTCGAAATTCGAAATTATCGCCGCGCGGAACAATGATTATCTTTGCATTGACAGCGTTGAGATTTCGATGAAACCTTTTCTCGAACCATCAAGAAAAGCAACGACAATTCTGCTCTCAATCCTAATGCTAACCAGCACCGTGGCAATAGTCGGTACAGCCTTCCATCCTGCAAATGCCGCCAGCCCTAGCACTCCAACATTCACCAACTATGAGCTAGCAGGCAACCCGTTCAGACATGGCTTTAGCGTCGGAGTCACCTGTCCAAACGGCGCTGGCACATGCCAGAACACTGAAGGCGAGCCGGCAATAAGAGCCGATCCAGCAGGCAACTTCTACGGATCTTCGGAGAACGTCTTCTGCGTCATAGGCGGCCTCTGCGGTGGAACCTTCGCCTGGAAATCCACAGACAACGGCAACCACTTTACAACCTTACCATTGCCTGACAGCGTCTCAAGCGGAAGCGTTGGCTTCTCGCCAGCAGGAGGAGACACTGACATTGCGGTGGCACCCGCGCTGAACACCAACGGCCAGTACAACATCTATGTGGCCAGCCTCGCCACGACCCCGCCGCTCGCAAACGTATACGTCAGCACCAGCCACGACGGAGGCGCTTCGTTCACCCTCAACCCCACAGGAGCAACCATTCCGGTCGACGACAGGGAATGGATCGCAGCGGACGGTGCCAACAAGGTCTGCGTCTCCTACCATGCCTACGCCACAACCAACAACCTCTTCGTAACATGCAGCTACGACGGCGGCACAACATTCGCTCAAGTCGCGAACGCGTTCGATGCTAACCATCCATGGCATGCCCCATACCAGAACGAGATCGGAAACCTAGCGATCGACCCTAGCAATCATCTCATCTACCAATCATTCAGCAGCATCGCCAACGCCGGCGAAGTCTCCTGCCTAAGCTGCAGCACCCATGCCGTCTGGATCGCAGTCTCCATCGACGGAGGGCTCAGCTTCACCGACTATCCAGTCTACATCAATCCCAACACGGCAGTCGGATACGGACACCAGTTCGTCAACGTCAGCGTCGACCAGGCCGGCAACGTCTACCTCGTCTATACTGACGACCACAACATGTACTACAGCTTCAGCACTACCTTCGGCCAAACATGGTCTGGACCATACCAGATCAGCAAAACACCGTCCAACACCGCGATCATGCCATGGAGCACCGCCCTCGGCAACGGAGCCCTAGACGTAGTCTGGTACGGCACAAGCTACTACGACGGCGTCAACACACCTGACAACTATCCGATGAAAGCCGCCTGGCAAGTATACTTCGCCCAGAACCTAGCCGCAACAACCCCAGGCAGCAAGTTCAGCCAAAACACAGCCTCGGGAATAATCCACTACGGAGGGGTATGCGAGGCGGGCGTCACATGCACTGGCAACAGAGACCTTCTAGACGACTTCGGAATAGCAGCCAGCCCAACCACTGGATCGGCCGCCATAATCTACACCAACGACCAATACCTGAACACCGCAGCGGAGCCAGCTACCACACGGACCAGCGGAAGCGGGGTCTGCACCCAATCCGTCAGCAACAGCGTCGACTGCTCCCACACGGATATCGCCGTCCAAACAGGCGGCTCAACCCTCCTAACTCCAGCACACCACGTCAAGGCTAGCATAAACTTTGAACAAGTAAACCAAGCACCTAGCCTCACCATACAAATCTCCAACATTGGAGACCAAGCAATCGCATCCGTTTCGATCCAGCTCGCGGGACAACCCCTAAGCCTATCATGGAACCCAGTCATGCCACTCCAGTCCGGACAGACCGCATCGACCACGACGACGAGCATTCCATTGGGACTTGTCCTAACGGTTGGAGGAATCTACCAAGTGACCATCACTGCCAAACTTTCCGACGGGACGACGGACAGTCAGACCTTGAACGCAATCTACACTCTCGGAGCAGGAATCGGACTATAGGAGGTTAATCCTCCTTCCCCTCCCCTTTTTATGATGAAAGACAGATCACAATCCCGATTAGGTAATCCAGAAAGTATGTGATCCTGAGTATTCTGCTGGGTCTCCGACTCGCTTCTATGTTTGAAAAAATGGGTAAGGGAGTTGAGCCTCTCAGTTTTCATGGTCCTGTCTTTGTAGGAATAATCAGCGAGGCGTTCGGGCTCCCGACGAATATGTACAGATTCTGACCAGTCAGTTTGCTCAGCAACTGCAGTTCTGTGTACATGTTGGTGAACGCTGCGACTTGGGTAGAATTCCAAGTAGTCTTGGTCTGCGTCTCCACCTGCGAGATGATATTGCTGATAGATTGTGCGTTGGCTGCCGCCTGAATCAACGTGGCATTTGCCTGAGCTTGAGCCGCGATGATAGTTGCGTTGCGTTGACCTAGGGCGGTGACAACCAATTGTTGAGCCTGGAATTGTGCTTGTAGTAGTTGTGGTTGAGAGTTGAGTTTTGCCTGGATCGCTGCAAGGAAACTGTTCGGAAGCACAATGTCTCTCACATTGATCTCGACCAGCTGAATGTCATTTGCCAAAGATGGTTCATTCGCAAGGCTCGTGGTTAGCCTGACTTCAACGCCTGCCTGAATCTGCGCTCTCACTGCCTGCAGCTCGTCCGCGGTATAGTTTGCCACAACATCTCTAACGCTGGACCTGACGAGAGGTACGAGTGTGTTGTCCTCCCATGATAGGCCGGGATAGCGCTTGTAGAGAGCTATGACATTGGAGGCCATTACTTGGTAACGTACTGTCACGTCCAACGAGACATTGAGATTGTCGCGGGTCAGGACATTGATGTTGTTGCCTGGACCCACCATCTGGATGGTTTGTACTGAGGTTGAGACTATGACTACGTTGATCCATGGGACGCTCTTCCAGGCGAGGGTCGGCCCAGCAACTGGTCCGCTAAAGTCCCTAGTGTATGGATTGACCAGTATGCCGACCTGCGAGACGCCGACGGAATAGAGGTCCGATCCGATAACGCCCAGAGAGGTTAGTGCAATAATTAGCAACACAACCAGCGCTGCGAGTCTGTGACGAAAGTGCCGAAATGGACGGTCGGATCCCGCTTCCTGATTTCCGTTCCAATTGTTTATCATTGATTTCACCTCCCAATAGTTTTCCAATCGATGTTGGAATCATCCTCACGGTTCCCTGTCCAAGGCGAGGAACGTTAGTGTGAAGCCTACGGCGAAGGCACCAAGCGCAATCTGTTTGTTTCGGAAAACTTCCCAGTCCCGCCATATCCATATCGCGGAGAACACCAAGGGTCCAGCGACGGCCAGTGCGATAGCAATGCGCCTGAAGAGTAGGGCGACGATGAAGGTTCCCGAGAATAGTCCACATATCATGAAAAGGACAATCGGAATTACCGTCAAAGTGGATACTACATCCTCAAGGGACCCCGAGGTTCCGCTAGCGAGGATCTGAGGCTCTTCGTTCGGGAGAAGTCTCATCGACTTCAAACTTCAACCCCGACTATATACTATAGCCCCTATGGCCAATGTTAGCATATACTATGTACAATATGGCTCGCGAAGAACTTCGAAAATCTGCCGAACGACCAGACTCCGCAGCCCAGCTGCACGCACGCAAATCGATAGCACATGAGACATTATCTCCCTAAGAGTCGGGAGAAAAGAGAGAAGGAACAACCGACTGTCGTCGAAGATGGACGGTTTCACTTTCTTGGACCTCACTAACTTGAAGTAGTGGCCTGCCGTGCCCGGCAGCTAATACTAACTCGAACCCATTCAAACTTTAAACTCCAAAATAGTGTACACAACTTGACTGAACTAACCCAAGAACCTCCAAGAGTAGAAACTGTATCGAAAACTGGGGCCAGCAGAGCAGCCCTCGCGTTCATATTCGCCACAGTCCTCTTTGACACTCTTGGATTCGGTATCATAATTCCCGTACTTCCCGGGCTAGTCGTCAGCTTCGTTGGGGGAGATACGGCTAGAGGCGCTGAAGTATTCGGTCTCTTCGGCACAACATGGGCGCTGATGCAGTTCCTATTCGCCCCATTGCTAGGAGCACTATCCGACCGCTACGGTCGACGACCAGTTCTCATTCTCTCAGCATTCGGACTCGGAATCGACTACATCATCATGGCCCTCGCCCCCAACCTGACATGGCTATTCATCGGGCGAGTAGTCAGCGGTATCACCAGCGCCAGCTTCACTGTAAGCTTCGCCTACGTCGCCGATACCACCCCAGGCGAGAAACGGGCCGGCGCGTACGGAATGATAGGCTCCATCTGGGGTGTAGGATTCATCATCGGACCCCTCGTCGGAGGACTACTGGCAGGAATTGGCCCACGCTTCCCATTCTGGGGCGCAGCAGCACTCTCGCTCGCAAGCGCCGCTTACGGATTGGTAGTACTGCCTGAGTCACTCTCCCTAGAGCATAGAAGCCCCGTCTCGCTTCGGAGAGCCAACCCTATCGGTTCTCTGTCCATGATACGAGCGCGAAAGGGACTAGCAGGCTTTGTTACAGTCAATTTCCTAAACTTCCTCGCCTTCCAAGTCCTTCCCAGCGTCTACGTACTATACGCTGCATACAGATACAGCTGGGGATACGCTCTAGTCGGAGCAGCACTCGCACTGGTCGGTGCTTGCAACATCATCGTTCAGGGCCTCCTGGTCCGGCGTGTCGTCGCTCGATTCGGCGAACGCCTCGCCCTGCTCATCGGAATAATCTCAGGCACAGTGGGCTTCGTGATCTGGGGCCTCGCACCCAACAGCCTACTATTCATGATAGCAATAATCTTCTACGCCCCAATCGGATTCGTCCAACCAGCATTGCAAGGCCTAATGACTCGACGAGTCGGCCCATCCGAACAAGGAGCACTGCAGGGCATCAACGGCAGCCTCATGGGCCTCACCGGCGTAATCGGACCCACGCTATTCACGCTAATATTCGCATTTTTCATTGGTAGCCAGGCACCAGTCAATCTTCCAGGCGCACCTTTCCTGCTCTCTGCGTTCTTGATGATCGCATCGCTCCTGTTGGCGTTAAAGGTCACTCGCGCCATGGAACGAGTCACGCCTAGTGAGCAGTTCCAAACTGTAATTGAATGAAAGCGTCACCGTCCAACACTTTACGCTACATTAGGAGTTCGGTAACGAGACAATAGCAGACGAAACCCTGCAAGAGTAGCAAGTACTGCACCGCCGGTGAGTGTGGCCCAGCTCGGCAGAGATGCGACCAGCAAAAGACAGCCGAGCAACCCAAGCCAGGAGAACAATGGGGTCGTCAGTCGCTGTTCTTTGCGCAACTGTAGGGCAGAGAAATGAGTGATAATGTACCAGGTAAGCGTGAAGATGCTGGCAACGGCCAACAATCTTCGAAGGTCGAAGCTCATAGCTAAGACTAGGACAATCAGGCCTATGGTCAGAACAGCATTTCGCGGAATACGAAATTTCGGGTGGACCGAGCCTAGCCAGTGCGGAAGTTCTTTTGCCTCGCCCATCGTGTACGCGACTCGCGATGCGGTTAGAAGATCGCCAATTAGCTCGCTTAGAGATGCTGTCCAAGCCGCTGCCAGAATCACTAATCCTCCCCAGGTCCCGACAGCCTGTATTGCGGCTCTGAAGAGCGGCACATCGTCTGTCCCCATCGACTGAGAGCCTAGAACTCCAAGGGTTGTTGCTGCGACGGCGAGGAAAACCACTGCTGCAACTGCAATACCACCGACGATGGCGACTGGAATGGTCCGTCGTGGATTCTTGATTTCGCCGGCCATGATGGCGGTTCGCATGAAGCCATCCCAAGTCCAGAAGAATATGGCTGCTCCAGCAAGTACGCCGAAAGGCCCGTTATCTCCTAAGAGATACGAGAAGTGACCGGGGTTTACGGCGGGGGTGGAAAATGCGACAAAGAGTCCCAGTAGAGATACGTTCACAATCATGAGAGTGATTAGCACTTTGGTTGTGAGTTGGACATGGAAGAGGTTGAGGACTACGACGGCAAGGATCGCAACGCCGGCGAACAATTGTAGGGGTAGACTTGGTATTATTTGGACGGAATAGGCTGCAAATGCGAGCGAAATGACGCTTAGAGAAAAGATTCCCTTTCCGAGGTACGCGCAGCCGGCGATGAATCCGAGGGTCTTATGGTTGAACTCGCGCGCCCAGGTAAAGGCTCCTCCTTCCTTCGGATAGTTCACTCCTAGTTGTGCGGCACTGATTCCTGTTGCCAGCGCAATGAGACCTCCTAGAACCATCGCGACGAGGATACCACTACCAGCTTTTGCCGTCGCTGACCCTACCGCTCCAAAAATGCCCGTGCCAATAATCATCGCGGCTGTCATTAGCGTCGCCGTGCTACGCCCGAGGGTGCGGGCTAGCGACGTTCGTGATTCAGCCTTTCCAGACTGTTGGCCTGATGCGACTTCCGCAGGAGTTGGTTCCTTGCTCATTCTCGAGCCACGGTCCAGAGCTTCATCAAACAAGAAGAACTATCGAACACTTGAGCCCAGCGACACCAGATCTTTGTGCATTGATCCTTAGACCACTGGCAACTTCCCGAAAACCTTCGTAAACTTTTCGTCGTCGAATTCCAAGCCCAATGCCTTTGTAATTTTCGCCACGTTCTTGTAGGCGATGCCGAGGGATCCGGACGCGCCGGGAGACGGCGCCATGTTTGCGCAGATATTTACTCCGTCTTTAGGAACCTCTGGGAGAGTAAACTCACCGAGCTTCAACTCTCGTGTTCTTTTGTTGATACCTACGGTGCGTATTCCTCCAAATTCTGGCGCTGGTTTCAGGTCAGCGTACGGAATCGAGGGCACAATCTTTCTCGCCTCGTATTTCCAAAAGAGATGCCTTCCCATACCCGGTACTGAATATGCGATGTTCTTGATCATGATGTTTCGGATTGCTTTCTTTGAGATGACCGTATCGAGAAGTACGGGGTCAAGGTTGTCGATGAATTCTCTGATATCTAGCCTATTCTTTTCAAACATCAAAGTCGGTGTTGCCGTGGGTCCATATCGGGTAACCGCCCCGTCCCACTCTCTGTCGGCATGGGTGGCCGCGAAAGGCACGCCTTCTTCTTGAAACGTGTACACCTTCCCATTAATTACTGAAGGGGAAGTATAGAATTTGCCTGCTACGGGAAACGCAACGAAGTCGCCGCCTAAGCCAAGTTGTTTCGCGAAGGAGAGGGTGTAGGAGCCTGCGGAGACCACGAGATATCGGGCCGAGAAACTTCCGCCGTTATCGGTGTGGAGATCGTACTCATCTGATATTTCTTCTATTCGCTTTACTCTCGTGTTGAACTTGACATCGATTTTCTTGTCTTGATGCTTGCGTGCGTTGTCTTCAAAAGATCTCGCCAGCGCGCCAAAATCAACTATGTCCGCATGCAGTTTGATTATTCCTATTTCCTCGCCCTTCTTCCGCCCTTTCACAACATACGGTTCCAGTTTGGCGATGTCTTCCTTGTCTTCCATTAATTCTGCATTAGGGAAGGCTGGCTTTACAGTGTCGTGGAATTTTCTCGTTAGGTAGTCTTTCTCATTCTTTCCCACTGCAAGGACCATGCCACTTTTCGTGCGCCGGAGAATATCGTACCCAAGCCCGTACTCGCTGTTCGCGTAAGATGGGATCATGTCAGAATATCGTTTGATTGCCTTCACCGCTGCGGGCGTGTAGTTGAGCTCGCCGCCAAAGGGATGGCGAGTCTGACTGTTTGTTCTCCTATCGGACGCGATCTGGCCCGCACTGTTTTCCTTTTCAAGAAACAATACACTCTGCACATTAGTGAATTCGGTGAGCAAGAATCCGGTGGCGGTTCCTACAGCACCCATTCCTATGATTGCGACGTCGTAGACATCTCTCATTTTTGATCACGATACAATGAGTCTTCTCATACTTTCGTACTCAAATTCGTACGGGGGTGCACCATATCCGAAACAGGATTTTTGCAAGCTCACTGAAAACCAAGAGAAATTTGGCTTTTGATAATTAGGTTGACCTAACAAATCGAGCAATTTGGAAGTGAGCGTAATCGTTTGTCTGGTCACAAGAAGAAGAGGTCGACGAGTGCGGAGAGCAATCCGGCGATCCCTGCCGCAGCAACAACGCGCCATGCTGTCTCATTTCTGTCTGTCAGGAGACCAGGGCAATGACCGTAGCCACAAAGGCAACTACGCCGCTACCCGCATCAGACCAGCTCATTGGGAAGACTTGCCAGTCAATATTTAGCACGGAGTCGGCGCCAGTCGCGTTTTGAAACAGGTTCCATGCTGTATAGCCGAGAAACGTGCTAAGGGAGGCGACTCCGAACCGAAAATGAACCTTGGACCATTTCCAGCCGAAGAAGAGGACAATGAACACGAGTACTGCGGAGCCGAGTGCTGTCAAGAGAATATTGCTTAGCTGAAACATATCCATCACTCTAGCGATGCCAAAGATTCAGAAACGGCCTTGGAGATAATACTAGGTAGAATGCTCATACGTCCTGATAGACTGCGGCCCGATGACTTGCAGGAGTGAATGCGTATACTTTGTTCGTCTCCGGATTGTAGGCAATAGTATGTGCGCCCGGCTCCGTCTTCACCGTCTGACTGAGCTTCATTTTGTCAGTATCAAAGACATCGATCACCCCAGGCTCTCCGATAGCCACGTAGAGATGGTGCAGACGGGAATTGTAGAATATCACATCAGGCGTGCCACTCAGGTCTGAAGCTCGTGATACTCTTCCCGATTGCAAATCGACCGTGAATAGGACGCCTTGGTCACAGGCGCAGAAGAGCCTTCGATTCTCCGAGTCAATGTCGAGCCCATGTGGACCGGTCGCTGGAATATTGTAACTGGCTGTTATCCCGTCGGGATCTTTACTTTCGATAGCTACTATCTGTGGCGGCTTGGAAACGTTGACGTAAAAACGGTCCATCTTGCTATCGAAGACCGTCCACCGCGTTCTTCCAGGCACAACGATGTCGGCAGTTAGAATCTTCTTCTTCGTCTCAACCATAGAGACGGTGATTGGAGCAGGGTCATCCTGTTTGGATACGTTTGCTACGAGAAGAGCGTCCCTTGAAGGATCGAAGGCCAATCCGTTGGGAAACCCTCCTACCCTCACCTTCTCGAGCTTCTCCTCTCGACTAAATGGAAATATTCCCACTGTCTTCTCCCCACGGTTTGAGGTGAATACCAGGTCCTTCTCGTTAGAGACGAGTACGCCAGCTACGCCGGGAAGGGCAGGAATGGAGCGGAGATACGTGTCGTGCCGTGAGTCGATTACGTCTACCGCGTCATTCGAAGTATGAGCAACGTACAGCGTCCCTGACTTGACGTGGATGGCGGCATGGTCGAAGCCGCCGCTTTTCTGATGCGTTGGCAGTTCTATGTAGTCGAGGTGCCTGAGGCTGAAATCCGAGACCTACCGCGCGGGTTGCGCGACGTTGTACTCCAGCTTCTGAACTCCTTCCGTTTTGAGCTGGCAGTACTTGTACAATGCATCGTAGGTGGGAAATTGTATTCGCATGTTGTCAAAGTCGTCCTTTGCGAGGTTTCGAAAGCCATGCGCTACCGCTTCGAGGCCCGCAGACTCTGGCGGCGGATTCGGGATCTTCGCATCAGCTCCTCTCACTATCTTGGCGAGCTCCAGCAACGCTGGGTCCGTTAGCTTGTACTTCTTGATGATGGCGTCGAAGCTGACTCGCTCTTCGCCGTTCTCTTTGTAGTGGGTTAGCTCTACAGCTTTTGCATCATAGGCTATTGCTCCGGTGTCCTTGACGACTTGAGGAATGGTCTCGGGTGGGACGAAGAGGAATTCGGGGTTCTTGTCTACGAACTTCTTGATCAGCCAAGGGCAAGCGATTCGGTCAACCTTCGCCTTTTCTCGTGTCACCCATTTCATAGGATTCAGCTGGCACGGATTGTCTATGTAAACTGTTACTTGCAGTTTAGCGGATCGGAAGACTGCTAGTTGACTGAATCCTCTTGGCTCGGATCCATTAGCACTTTGCGCTAAGCCAAAGGCTCCTAAGCTCTCTAGAGAGACCGTAGCCATCATTCAAGTCTAGCGAGTCACACCAATAACACCATAGAGACGAGGAGGAGGACGGTTGCAACTTCGAATGCTCAAGGGAAAGATCCACAGAGCAAGACTCACAGGTGCGGACATCAACTATGAGGGCAGTATTGAGATCGACTCGTCTCTGATGGAAGCTGCAGGAATCATACCCTTCGAGCAAGTAGACATCTGGAACATCACCAACGGAGAACGATTCTCAACATACGCACTCTCAGCTCCTAGAGGAAGCGGGACCGTAGCGGTCAACGGCGCCGCCGCCCGCAAGGTTCAGCCTGGCGACGAGGTCATTATCACAGCATTCGGCTGGATGAGCGAGAAGCAGGCGCAGGATTGGAAGCCCCACGTTGTCTTTGTCGACCGTGAAAACAGGCTGAAACCCGGCCCGCATGTCCGGCGCATGCTTGCCAAACGAGAAGTCCTCCGCTAGATCTTACAACTACAGCTTTCGGCCACTTGCTAGAAACATAGGAATCTTCGCCTGTCCGTGCTCTACTGTTGTTGAACAGCATGATTCCAATCGCTCAACCCTTACGTCAGCGAAACCGGCTTGGTCCAAAATGGTTCCAACGCGCGAGATTTCGAAACCAAGCCACTTGTCTGCATGTTCCTTACGGAGAAACTCGAAATTGTGATGTTGAAGATCAGACAGAGCGAGTCTTCCGCCAGGGACTAGCACGCGAGCCATGTCCTTGACGGCAACATCAGGGTTCAGACAATGGTGCAAAATCATGTTGCCGATTACTGCATCTACAGATGCATCGGGTAGGGGAATCTGCTCAACATTTCCAATCTTGAACTCGACATTCCTCCCGCTGAGCTTTACCCTCGATTCGCCGGTCATTGCCTCGGAGAAATCGAGAGCAATCACTTTTCGAGCAATCTTGGCAGCGCCCTCAGTAAGAAACCCAGTACCTGCACCCACATCCAGAACTGTGTCGCTTGGCAGGACTTTGGCCGCTGCGAGAACTGCGTCCCGAACCTCGTCACCATAGAAGCTCTTTCTGAGGACGTCCCAACTTCCCGAGACCTCTCCGAAGTACTTCTCAGCTTCCCGAGACATGTCCCACGGAGATACAATCGTTGGAATCAGGTTAATGAACGCATTCTGCGAATATCCTACAGAGGCTGGAGGCTCATGGCAAAGATCGATCGCTATCGTGTCGTGGCTAGATTCGCCCGATTGTTTCCAGACCCAGCCATCTTCGAAGATCAGGACCACCTTGTCGAGAGATACCTGGTACAGACTGGTCTTCCACGAGAGAAGGCAATCTATCTCTACCAAAACGAGGATGAAATAATTCCGGTTGACGATTCCGGAAAGCCGGCCGTCGCATTAGGCACCGCAAGTTTTCGGTTTCAGGGCAAGAACATAG
>Ga0209161_10002193_pt1 | contig 16025 bp, 17 predicted proteins | sample GraSoiAngelo_155_FD_186169 | JGI IMG/M metagenome (GOLD analysis project Ga0209161, IMG submission 186169) | Grasslands soil microbial communities from the Angelo Coastal Reserve, California, USA - 14_1009_13_30cm (SPAdes) (version 2) | ecosystem: Environmental > Terrestrial > Soil > Grasslands...
TAATCTGACCGCTCGCTGTGACGGAAATCTTGAGAACCTTTCGGGATTCGGCCATGACCTGGAATGTTAGTGCAACGATCAGGGCCGCAGAAGCGAGGCGAACGAAGCGCGTCATGTGCTATACGATCTAACGAGACAGAGATAAGCCACGGAAGGGTATCGTGGCAAGGTGCCGACGAGTAGACGTTTTTAGTGGTACGGGGACCAGCGCCACACCACGACGCCATCGTCGCGCAGGCCCATTTGATAGTTTTTTCCATTTAAGGTGCCCATGCTCGCCGGCAACCACACGATACCACGCGCTTTATCGATCTGCGCCCATGCAGCAGTGGCAATCAGTAAACCAACAATGAATGCGACGATTGTTTTCATATGCTCAATAAAGCCACTGCGCTGCTTGGCGTAAAGTTCCAGGGTCGTTTAGGCATACGAATTCAGCAGCGCAGTGCCAACCGCAAGCAGTGTGCGTTTCAGAATCGCGCTGGATTCGCTGATGATTGCCGGGCTGCGTTGACGATCCAGCCGGTCGCAAATTTGGCTCTCCCGCGTGCTAGGTCGCAGTCCTAGCGAGGCATGAAAAAAGTTTATGGCTCTTTGAACTCGCCCTTGTGCTGGTGCGTCTCAATCACGTTGCCAGCCGAGTCGTACACGCGAATCACAGCAGGATGCGAACAGCTGGGAAGCGCGAAGACATTGGAATCATTTGTTGACGCTTTTGCTTCGGACTTAGGCTTGACTTGTGCCCCTAAAACACCACAAGATACCATCAGGTGCGCGACCTGCGCAGGAAGCGAGGTGAACCCCGGATGAAAGGAAAAACAGGCGAAAAATGTGTGTCCAGCGGCAGTTATCACTGCCAGCAACATACGGCCAAGGTTATATCGATTAAGGAAGGTGACATTTTCCCCAAGTGCGATTTCGGCGGCGCTGCTACTCACGATACGACGTGGGTGAAAGACGAAACGACTTGATCGGAACTCAAAGAGACAACGCTGTCCTTTGCTTTTCTCTAATCAATCATAGTCGCAGCTCATGGAATCCGCCCTGAGGGTTTTAGGCGAAAGAGCTATCGTGACGCAAGAAATAGTCACGGCTCTCTGAAATCCCCAGCGTGTTTGTGCGTTTCAATCACGTTGCCAGCATCATCGTAAACGCGAATCACTGCATCGTGTGAACAACTGCGAAGCTTCGCGTAGTCGATTGCACTACTGATCGCATTTGGTTCGCCGTACCAAAGCCTGCCAAAAGGCAGCGCATTGGAAATCAGATCGAAGCCGCGCTTGTCTTTGCGCGGACGGACTTCGTAAGCGTGCATCGCAGTGTGGGATCTAAAACGGGAGGAATTACTGAAATGAGAACCTTGGTGCGTCGTGGCCTTCCACCCACACCATCGCTTGGGTGACTTTGCGTTCGACCGGATTGAATCGCCTATCGCCTCTGGCGAACTCAGTGAACGGAATCAAGATGAGTTCATTCGGAACGGCTGCACGATTGTAAACTGCCTTGTAGCCGTCGAGCGGAGTGCCGTGACACGGGGCCAAGCCTCCACGTCGAGATTCGTCACGGCCACAGCAGAGTCAGTCAATCCCACTCGTGATTTTATGGGATTCTGTCCGGCGGATGGCGAGTTTTCCTTCACCCCCATGATCACGGCGATTGCGAAAAAGGCAATGATGCCGAGAACGATCACCGCACCGGCGTAGTTTGCTCGCTTAACAACTGCGCCGCAAGCCGGGCAGCTAGCCGCTCTTAAACTGATGTCGTGACCGCAGTCTTTACACCGAATCAGTCTACCTCTCGGAGCCTGGGCGGTTGCCTGTGGCATTGCAGGAACAGGAACCGGTGGTGGTGGTGCGGTGCTGTGCGGAATCTCAATCTGTTCTTTGCAGCTGGGACAATTCACTAGCATTCCCGCTCCTATTCCCTCAACGGAAAGATGCTGACCACAGCGCGGGCAGTTGAAACGGATGTCCATGCTAGGATGATCTGACACGTTTACAAAGTGCAGAAATCATCGATGCGATACTGGCCAGATCATTGTCATCCGGCAATCAAAAACGATTCTGGCGCGATTCTACGGTCCTTTGAAATCGCTATTGTGCTCTTGCGTCTCGATCACGTTGCTAGCGGCATCGTAAACGCGAATCAGAGCATCCTACCACGCGCCAGAGTGGATTTACGGGGATTGCGCTCGGTTTTCCCGTGGCGCTTGTGCCATTGCTCGCGGCCGCAGGCGAGCGTACTAATAGGGTTCGCAAAAGCGTGAACGCCCAAGACACGTCCGCGGAGTCGAGGCCTGATCTCCCACTTGAGATCGCGCATGTCTTGTTAATCGACGTAGTGGGTTATTCGAAATTGCTGGCTGACGAGGAAATTGAACTTCTCCAGGAATTAAATCAAATCGTGCGCAGCACCGCATGTTTTCGATCGGCGGAAGCAAGCGGCAAACTCAATCGAGTACCGATGGGAGACGGGATGGCGCTGCTTTTTTTTCGCAGTCTAGAAGAGCCGACGCGATGTGCGCTCGAGATCAGCAAAGCCTTGCAAGAGCATCCGCTCATTCAGTTGCGGATGGGAGTTCACAGTGGGCCGGTCAATCGAATCACCGACGTTAACGACAAAACGAATTTTGCAGGATCGGGAATCAACGTCGCGCAGCGAGTGCTGGATTGCGGTGATGCCGGACACATTCTTTTGTCCGGGCATGTCGCGGGAGATTTAGCCCAATATCGCCACTGGCTACCATTCCTACATGATCTGGGCGAGTGCGAAGTGAAGCACGGACTACGTCTGCACCTGTTTAATCTCTACAAAGACGACCTCGGCAATCCACAAGTCCCTGAGAAACTCAAGCGAAGAAGACGGAAGAAGGCGTCCGAGGTTCGTCGAATCAGTGTGCCTCGGTGGCCAAAGTTCGGGCTTACGGCTGCTTTGATCTTTTCAATAGGCGCGGTCGCTATCAGTTTCTTCATCTTTTTTCATCGAGCACCGCCGACGACCGGGGCGCATGCTCCTGGAACAACAGCTACCAGCGCGCTGGCTGCTATTCCCGAAAAATCGATCGCCGTTTTACCCTTCGAAAACCGGAGCGAGGAAAAAGCCAATGCCTACTTTGCTGACGGTCTCCAAGACGAGATTCTGACGCGCTTATCGAAGATCGCTGATCTGAAAGTAATCTCGCGTACTTCGACGCAGCATTATGAGAGCGCCCCTGGAAACTTGCCTGAAATCGCCAAACAACTTGGCGTTGCCCACATCCTGCAAGGAAGCGTGCAGAAAAGCGGCGAGGCCGTGCGCGTGAACGTGCAGCTAATCAAGGCAGCGAATGATTCCCATCTTTGGGCTGATACGTTTGATCGCAAACTGACCGACATCTTTTCGGTCGAGAGCGACGTCGCAAAAGCAATAGCAGATCAACTGCGGGCGCACCTCACCGGTCAGGAAGAGCAAGTCATCGCTGCCAAACCGACAGGCAATACCGAGGCCTACGATGCCTACCTGCGTGGACTGGCTTATACCCTGAAAACAGCCACCAACACGCCTGCCTACTACCTTGCCGCACAGAAATATCTCAGAGAAGCCGTGCGGTTGGATCCGAAGTTCGCCCTTGCTTGGGCGCTGCTGTCATTGGTGGACGCGCGCGGCTACATCTCAGTGAATCTTCAACCAACGGTTGCGCTGTGTGAAGAAACACGGCAGGCAGCCGAGACTGCTCTCACTCTTCAGCCTAATCTGGGCGAAGCGCTGCATGCCAAGGCCTTCTACCACTACGCCTGCCTAAAGGATTACGACACCGCGGTGCGTTATTTCGAACAAGCACGTCAGTTCCTGCCGAATAATAGCCGCATTCCTCAGTCGCTGGCCTATGTCGCGCGGAGGCGAGGCCAGTGGGACCGGAGCGAGGCCTACTTCAACGAAGCCGAGCGGCTCGACCCGCGCAACGTTTCGCTCCTCGGCCAGCACGCGCTTTCCTACACAATGCTTCGTCGTTTCCCCGGGGCGTTGCGAAAGCTTGATCAGGTTCTCGATATCATACCGGATGACGCGGATACACTCTCGACCAAGGCGGCTATCGCACAAGCCGAGGGGGACCTGCCGCGTGCTTCGGCGCTTCTCGCTCCGCTCCGCCCGGCGGCCGGCCTCGCCCAGGCTTTGGAAACCCAAGTTTATCAGGCGATCTTGGAGCGCCGCCCTGCGGAAATCGTTCCTCGGCTAAAAGAAATATTGGCCAAGCCTGACCCGGCGTTGGGTTACTTCAATGGCGAACTGCGCTTTTATTTGGGCTGGGCACAGGAAGTCGCCGGCGATCATGCCGCCGCCCAGGAAACTTGGCGGCAGGCGCGCAGCGAACTGGAATCTTTCCTGGAAGAACAGACGGAAAATCGCAGGCTGGTTGAACATCTCGCGCTGACCAATATGGGTCTCGGTGACAAAGTCGCCACGTTGACACTGGCCGAACGGGCCATGGCCGCGAATCCAATCGAGAGAGACGCCGTGTCTGGTGCCGCTCCGATCGAGGTCCTCGCGAGGGTCGCGGCGCGAATGGGAGAGCCCGACCGCGCCATTGCCTCTTTACAGAAACTACTCTCGGTGCCGGGCGAAGGCGCGCTGGCTGAAAATATGCCGCTCACTCCTGCGCTGCTCCGGCTCGATCCGATGTTCGATCCGCTTCGGAATGATCCGCGCTTCCAAAAACTCGTCGCTTCGCCCGTGCCGAAAGAAACAGCACCAACAGACGCCCGGCGCGACGAAAAAAAGTGAACTTCACCACTCTTTGAACTGGCCCGCGTGCTCGTGCGTTTCGATCACGTTGCCCGCTGCATCGTAAACGTGAATCACTGCGTGATGTGATCGCTGAAAAACTTCGCGTAGTCCACGGCGTCATCCGGCTTGGTGTACGACAGCGCACCGAATTTCAGCGCATCGGAAATCAGATTGACGCCGCGATGATCTTTGCGCGGACGGACTTCGTAAACGTGGCTGCCTCAAACCACGGAGTATCGAATCGATCACAATCCGCCTTCCCAGTGAGTTCCTAAAACTTGTGCGGCACTCTTTGCTTTTTCAGGCGGCAAGTATTTTTGCCAATCAGCGATCGTGAAATGCCACCATTCAGTGCGCAAGCCCCAAAAACCAGCCTTGTGCATAGCGTAATTCAGCAAACGCACATGTCCGCCTATTTCGAAAGACGAACCCATGTAAGGCCACATTGCAGCGGGAGTAAACTCGTCAAAGTCCGTTGGCATGCGGACGTCGCGATTCCCATGGGAGTCGACCAGGGTGGCGTCGACGGCGATACCCCAACTATGCAGCGAGCCGACGCCGATTTCGGGATTGGCAACGTAATCACTGTTGTGTGACGCCTGCCAAAGCTTAGCCTGGACTGCCACCGGCCGGTACGCATCCCAGATTTTCAGGCCGTATTGGTATCGGCGCAGAAAGCCCTGAGCCACAGCCAAAGCTGAGGCCACTTCCGGACGAGCGAGTGCGCGTGTTCCGAGCCGCACTTCAGTGCGTAGGGTATTCTGCCGAATTATTCGGCATTTTGGAAGCGCAATGATCGGGCGTGTGACTCTTTCAAGTTCAAGGAACGCTGTCAGTTTTTCGTCGGCGGTGACGATGAAACGCTTTCGTCGCGGTGCGGATCAGCAATCCAGACCGTTCTCCCCTGGGGACCCCGACTCTTAGAACAGCCCGAGGAATTTGAGGACGATCACGATAACGACAATCACTCCAATTATGTAAAAGATGTTTCTGCTCATGCCGGCGACTCATACCAGATCGCGCGTGCGATGGTCAACATTTACCCAAACTAATGGCGTTGCACATCATTCAGTAAATCTTGCCAAGTTGCCGCCGCTTCTGATAGGCAGGCGTGCATGAAACTGAGGCGGACGCTTCTCACCGCCGGCGTTTTCGCGTTATTGGCGATGGTCTTTGTGCCAATGCCGACGCGTCACGGTGGCGGCTATCGCCTGATTTTGGATACGTCAGACACAAGCATTGCGTTCCTTCAATTGCTTGTAAACGTCGTGTTCGCTGCCCTTGCAGGAACAATCGTGGCGAACCTGTCGAAGCGCGCTCTTTATGTGATCGGCGGGTGCATTGCAGCGTGCATTGCAGTTTACGCAGCCGGTCTCGGTGTGTTTACACTTAAGCAAGCTATCGAGTATGCTCCTGGGCGTGCTCGATCTGACGAGCAATACGCCGACGAAATTTTGCAGTTGCAGAAGAAGCAGCACGGCAACTTTTGACCGAGTCCATATGGCGCAAACTCATCTTCATAGCGCTGCTTATAATTGGCGACTTGCCCTGCGCTTCGACGAAGCAAAGCGAGTTGAGGAAAGAGCAGACAAGGGCGCAAAAATGAGCGAGGCAGACCTGCCGACCCGGAAATGGCCAGTTGGTCCGACCGCATGGCCGACCCCGAATTGGGAAGAAACTACAGAGGTTAGAAAGCCGCTGCGCTGAACTTCTTGCCACGGGTACTCACCGCGAAGTCTGAAGCGCCAGTGTCAATACTTTCGTAACGCCTGGAAGTTGCGCAAATTCAAGGAGGGCAGTCCCAAGGTCAGCAGGAGAGTTCGCAGCAACATGCAGAATCACGCCGCTTCTAGGTGTCCTTCCGACCACCAATTGTTTAGCGTTATTAGAGAAACGCTCCTTAGAGTTTCTTCGCTCAGGTTTTGTCCTTCGATCAAAATCAAACTTTCAATCATGTTGTTTCCTCCTAACGGTTAACTTCATTAACTGTGGCCTAACTATATTTCGGCTGCATCTTGCAATCTATTTCTTGCCTTTCCCAAGGGAAAGCGATTAAAAGGCTGCACGGGCATTGGCAACAAATCGGCAACGGCAGTCATTCTACCTAGCATACCATTGGCCTCCGGAGCCAAAGGCTGTGGGTTCGACCCCCGCCGGGCGCATTTTCGGTGGGGCGCGACCGCCGGGCGCTGCCGGCACGAACCTCTCTTGGAGGAATTACCATGTTCACACGACTATTGAGTGCTCTACTAATTTCCGAGTTCGCTTGCGCAATCGTGATCGCCCAGGAGTTCACGACAATTCATCAACCAACACTGACTCCGCAAAACAGCGGCACTACCAGCGGCCTCATCTCCGTCTGGCCTGTGAACCCGCAGGTAGTCTGGGCGTGCGGTCGTAATGGCACATTCACCGTCACCACCGATGGCGGACAGACGTGGACAGCGAGTGTGGTGCCAGGCGCCGAAGAGCTGCAATTTCGCGATGTACAGGCTTTCAGTGCCAGCGTCGCGTATCTGATGTCCATCGGAGCAAACCCAACAGATTTTCGCATCTACAAAACAATCGACGGCGGAGCTACCTGGACGATACAGTTCGAAAACCAGAATCCGAATGCTTTCTACGACGGCTTCGCGTTCTGGACTCCGCTACGCGGCATCGCGCACAGCGACTCGGTGAACGGAGTGTTCCCCGATCTGCGCACGACCGACGGCATGACCTGGCAGGATATTAGTAACAATATGCCGCCAGCATTGCCGGGCGAATTTTCCTTCGCATCGAGTGGCACTTGTGTAACGACGCAAGGGGGTAGAAACGCCTGGATCGCAACCGGCGGCTCGACGATAGCTCGGGTTCTGGCCACCAGAGATGGAGGCGACACTTGGAATGCGTATGACACTCCTTTGGTAAGCTCGCCCAGCGCCGGTGCCTTCACTATTGCTTTTCGTAATCCATTTCACGGTATCGTTGGCGGCGGTGATTTGGATCCCGGTGATCCGAATAACGCGCGCACCGCAACGTCAAGTGATGGTGGTCAAACGTGGATTCTCACAAGCGCTCCTCCCGTGACAGGAGCAATCTTTGGACTCAGCTACGTGGGTCACACCGGAGCTGGCGCCGGAGACAATCTCGGCCGCGCAGTAGTGATCACGGCCAACGACGGAGGGGCGGCCTGGACTCCTGATGAGGGAAACACCTGGTTCACTTTGCCCGCAGTGAGTGGCTTCTGGGCAGTGGCTTTTGCCACTCCCAAAGCCGGATGGCTGGTGGGCACCGATGGCCGTATTCTAAAGATCAGCTTCTAGCGACCGCGTTGCGAATCGCGAACGCTGCCCCGTATGCTAAAGGGCTGCGACTACAGGCGGCAGCAACTCTATTCCCCGAAAAATTTTCGGAAATTTGCTCAGCCCAGCGCTTCGAGTCGGCTAAGCAAATCCTTTTTGCTCGTGACTCCGGTCACCTGGTCGCGCAGTTGGCCGTTCTTAAAAAAGAGCAGAGCGGGAATCGCGCGGATATTGTACTTGAAAGAAAGACTCTGATTTTCGTCCACGTTAACCTTCGCTACTTTGATCGTATCTACTTTTTCCCGAGCGATCTCATCCAGCAGCGGGGCGATCATTTTGCAGGGGCCGCACCAGTCGGCCCAAAAATCGACGATCACCGGCTTGTCGTCTTGCGTCACTTCGCGATCAAAATTGGATTCATTAAGAATGATAACGGAATTTTCCATAGCTTTAAGAAAGGTAAGTCCAAATCTGAATAATCAAAATCACGGCCGAAACGCCGAGCAGTATCCACCAGAGCAGCATTGGGTTTTTCTCACGGCGTCCATCTGCGATTAAGGAATTCTGCGAAGCAACGCGTGGAATGGCGACAACTGATTGGGTGTTTTTTATCGGAGCGGCAGAGGGAACTGGACTCGGCATAAGCGGCACGCGTGTCGTCTCCTTTTTCGGTCCTAAAGACGGCGAATCTGGCGCTGGCATCACTGACGCGGATAACTGCGGCGAAAATGAGGGAGGCGTGACCTGTGGCTCACGAACCGGCAACTGGATTCGCACTGTTTCTTTCACCTTCTGATCTGGAGATTTCCCAGCGCCAGGTATCGGCAAGCCAATGCGAACGGTTTCGGTTTTAGGTTCGTGGGGGCTTGCCATGGAGGGAAACAATCAATTGCGGAATTAATTGATCAAAAATCGTGGCGTTGTCACTAGTTAACTTTGCCTCAGAGGAAAACATCGCACCCTCTATGCGAGGAGATCGTAGCCGCGCGTGCCAGTGATCCTGCGCCAAATAAATTCGCCGACAGGCGCACCCTTGGATAAGACAACGTGTGCATCGACGTCCGGAGCATCGCCTTCGCTTCGGGCGACATGGGGCTGATCGACCAGTAATTTCAATTCGGTACCGATTTTCTGCCGCGCAATTTCATGAGCAATCGCCTGCTGAACCGACATCGCAGCCCGATACCGTGCGCTCTTAATTTTTGCAGGGATCTGCCCTGGCATTTTCGCCGCGCGCGAGCCTTCTTCGTGTGAATACTTGAATATGCCGAGCCGTTCGAATCGAGCGCAACGAATGAAATCGAGAAGTTCCGCGAACTCCGCATCCGTTTCCCCCGGGAATCCCACGATGAAAGTAGTGCGCAACATAAGGCCGGGAATTCCAGCCCGCAGTTTGTAAATCAAATTTTCGATGTGCGAACGCGATGTTTCTCGTCGCATCCGTCGCAACACTGAATCATCGATATGTTGCAGGGGAATATCGATGTAGCGCGCGACCTTGTCGCACTGCGCGATAGTCTCAATCAGTTCATCGCTCCAATGCGCCGGGTGCGTGTAAAGCAGGCGCACCCAGAATTCGCCTTCGATTTGTTGAATCTCCCGAAGCAGCGCTGCGAGCGTCGGCCCGTGAGTCGAATCGACCGGCTGGCGCGGTCCTGCTTTCATCGGCCACAAATCCATGCCGTAGTACGTAGTGTCCTGGCTGATTAGGTTGATTTCGAGCGCGCCTTCGCTGACCAGCCCGTGAATTTCTGCGACCACGGATTGCGGAGTGCGGCTGCGATGTTTGCCGCGCATTTGGGGAATCACGCAAAAACTACATGGGTGATTGCAGCCTTCGGCAATTTTTACGTACGCAAAATGTGCCGGCGTAAGCCTGAAGCGCGGCGTGTCGTAATCGGGAATGTAAGTCGGGCGGCTATCCGCGAACGCTAGATCGCCGTGTCCATTCGCCAGCACTCGCTCGACGACCGCGCCCAACTCTTTCACTTCGTCGAGCCCGATAAACGCATCCACCTCGGGCATTTCCTGGCGTAGCTCTTTCGCGAATCGCTGCGACATGCAACCGCTCACAATCAGTTTTTGATCCGGTCGCCTATTCAAGCCGCGTTGCTGATGCGCTTCCAGAATCGCTTCGATTGATTCTTCCTTGGCTGAATCAATGAACGCGCAGGTGTTAACGACAAGGACATCGGCGTCCTCTGGGCGCGATGTGATTTCCATCCCGCGTTGCAAAACGCTTCCCAGCATGATCTCTGCGTCGACAAGATTTTTGGCGCAACCGAGGCTGATCATGCCGACCTTCGTCGCACGTTGCAGGCGCGTTAACGGTTCTTCATTCGCAACCGAGACGGCTGCCGCTACAGCTCGCGAACTCACGACTAGCTTAGTTGATCGTCACGTCTTCGTCGTCCTCTTCCAGCGCTTTGCCGTTTTTCGTGATCTTAACAGCGTCAGGATCCAGAACCCGAATCGAAACGTGCTTGCCGCGAAATTCAACCGGACCGTCAGTCGGCGAAACCCAGCGCTCGAACGCGGGCTTGCCCTTTTCATCACCCACAATAACCCTCACGTACGTTCGTTTGAGTGGGCGAATAGCGACTCGATTCGGTTCGCCTGATTCTGCCGCCGATGAATTCGAGGTTTCTTGGGTTTTGGCCAGGTCTTCTCGAGTCACGGGCTTGGCGCGACGCACCTCCGGCTCACCTGGAGCTGCGGCGGCCGCGGCGATCGCAGTTGGCGCGATCGACGGCGCAGTCGATATCGTTGGCGCGGCCGACGCAGCGGACGCAACAGTACCTGGCGCGCTTGCAGCTGGTCCGGGTTTGGAAGATGGAACAGCCGATGCGCCGGGTGACGCCTGTGCCGTGGATTCCGCCCGCCCCGGCGCCAATCGCTGAACATTCAACAGCAATTTCATTACAGAAAAACCAATCACCAACACCACGATCCCGACAATAAGTGGCATTGGCGAGATCCGATCGCGGCCGCCGGTAGCGACGGGACGGCGTGGGACAACTGGCGCACTGACGGGTTTGGGAGGCTGGTTCTCCTGAAGGTACGAGTAGCCATCGACCGTCATACGCTCGGAATCTTCGAACGCGTCAAGGTATGGCGTGACATCCACGTCCAAAAATTTTCCATAGATGAGCAGGAACCCTTTTGCGTACGCAAGGCTCGGAAATTGAGAAAAATCGTCCGCCTCGATCTCCGCGAGGCGCGCAGGACGAATCTTCGTCATCCGCGCCGCTTCATCGAGCGTGAGATTTCTCGCGCGCCGCGCTTCCTGAAATTTTTTACCGAGCCCTTCTATCGTCATTAATGCGAAATGCCGGCTAAACGGCAGCATCGAGATCGACCAGAATCTCGCGTGGTTTGGCGCCTTCGCCGGGACCTAAAATACCGCGCTGCTCCAGAATATCAACGATGCGCGCAGCGCGCGTGTAGCCAAGCCGGAGCCGGCGCTGAAGCAATGAAGTGGAGGCGCGCTTTTCCTGGCGGATAATCTCCAGACATTTTTCGACCAGCTCTTCATCTTCTTCGGTGACGTCATCGGTCCCAGTGCTGGCAGCCTCGAGTTTTTCATGCATCGATTGATCGAACGCGGGCGGGCTTTGCGCTGAAACAAATTCAACGATGCGATGAATTTCCTGGTCAGTCACCAGCACGCCTTGCGCGCGAATTAAGCGCGATGTGCTCGGCGGCAGATAAAGCATGTCGCCCTGTCCGAGCAAACGGTCCGCGCCGTTTTCATCAAGGATTACGCGACTGTCGATTTTCGAAGCGACCTGAAACGCGATCCGACTCGGAATGTTCGCCTTGATCACGCCAGTGATCACGTCCGCGCGCGGCGTTTGGGTCGCGACGATGATGTGAATGCCGGCCGCGCGCGCCATTTGCGTGATGCGCGCGATTGCGCTTTCGACATCGGCCGGGGCCGTCTGCATTAAGTCCGCCAGCTCGTCGATGATGACGACGATGTAGGGCATCTTGTCCGGAATTTTCAGTTCGTCGTCGCGCGGCACCTTGATTTCCGCGGACTCTTCCGCAAGGTCAACATCTTTCTTTTTTGCCGGGCGCGCATTGAAGCTGATGATGTTGCGCACACCGACACGTGCGAAAATTTTGTAGCGCTTCTCCATTTCCTCGGTCAATCCGCGCAAAACCAGTAGCACCTTTTTCGGATCGGTGATGACCGGATAACGCAGATGCGGCAGGTTCGTGTAAACCTGCAGCTCAACCACCTTTGGATCGATCATGATGAGCTGGAGTTCTTCCGGCGTGAAGCGGAAGAGTATGCTCGCGATCATGGCGTTGATGCAGACGCTCTTCCCGCTGCCAGTGGTGCCGGCGACAAGTAGATGCGGCATTTGCGCCAAGTCAGTGATGATCGCCTTGCCGTAAACATCTTTGCCGAGCGCGAGCGGAATTTTCGCATGCGATTTCGCCTCGTCCCAATCGGCTGACTGCAAAAGGTCGCGCAGTTTCACTATCGCTTTTCGTGTGTTCGCCAGCTCGATGCCGACCGTGTCTTTGCCGGGGATCGGCGCGAGAATATTGATCCGCTCAGCGCGAGTCGCTCGGGCAAGGTCTCGCTCCAAGCTGACAATCTTGTCCACACGCACGCCTTTGGCCGGGTACACTTCGTAGCGAGTGATGGTGGGGCCTTTGGTAATGTCGCCGGGCGCCACTGCAATGCCGAACTGTGCCAGCGTATCGATCAGGATTTGCCGGACCTCCTCGAGTTCGGAGGGATCGGTGGCGGGCCGACCTTCGAAACTGTGTTCGTCGAGCAGATCGAACCCTGGCAAGACATAATCTTCCCAGCTCGAAGTAGTGCTCTCTGCGCTGGAATCCAGCTTCGGTTTTTCACCGCTCGCACGCAATTCCGCAAGAGACGGTTTTCTGCCAACCGTCACATGCTCACTGGGTAACGCAGTTGTATCGACGACTTTCGGTGTCGGCCGGTTTGCCAATTCTTCCGGTGAAATTGTCGCTCCGACTGGTTCAGGCACAGGCATCCCTTTTTTCTTGAGCTGTTTTTCCAACGCGCGCCGTTGCCGGGCAAGCTGTCGTTCACTGATCTCCAGTTTTTCCTTGAGATCCGACCTGCGAAGCTTCCGGCGCAATTGCCATTCGCGCAGCCTTGTCCCGACTCTCCGCGTGCCGCCGACCGTCTCGCGAACAAGATGAATAGGGCGCAGTCCTGTAACCAAAATCAACGTCGTGAGATAAACTCCCATCACGAGAATCAGCGAGCCGACGGGGCCGAGACCGGCGCGAAGCAGGCCGCGATGTTCGTCGGCCAAGCGATAGCCGATCAGGCCACCGGACCCTTGAATATCCACGGGCACCTTCAACCCGAACAAGTGGCTGATGTCCCACAATTGGTCGAGGCACGCACCAGATATGATGAACAAAACGATCCATGGGAGTCGAGGCACCACATGTAATCGAGAATGAAATAATTTCGCCGCGCCGAAACCGAGTAGAACTGCCGCTACCAACAGCGAAGCGAAAACACCGATCAACTGATAGCAAATACCCGCGACAATCGCGCCTACTGGCCCGATAAAATTTTGCGCAGGATGATTCGACGGCGAAATATGGCTAAACCAAATCCAGGAGGGTACATCTTTTGGCGTGTAGGAGATCAACGCAAAAAACAGCAATGTGCCGGTAAAAAGCAGAATGAGAGCGAAGACTTCGCTCCAAGCGCTCTGTTTGTCCGTGCGGGCCACCGCGTCTGATAGTAACTCCCCGCCCGCGTCTTTCAATCCCGTTGTAGGCTGAAGCGCCGGCGTTTGACACAAACGCCGCTACAACGCCGGCGCTTTCATGCTTGCGCGCGACACCAGAGACTGATAACTGTGCCAGCGCATTATGGCTCTTTCCCTTCGCCAGGGCGTCATTGCTGTCGCGCTCGGCACGCTGCTGTTTTGCATCTCTTGCGAAAAACATCCTCTGGGCCAAATGCCGGACGTCCAGCGAGAACAGCCTGATCCAGCAAAGGTCTGGTCGAAGGCGACAAAAAAAGATTCTTACGAATCTTCGACTTCGCCGGCGCCAGCCGAACGTTCTTCACACGAGTCTCGCTAACCTAAAGAGATCACATGGCCAAACACAACTATCTAACTTCGCCGCCGAACCTCGCCGGCATGCCGCCAGGAGTACCGTACATCATCGGCAACGAAGCGGCCGAGCGTTTCTCCTATTACGGCATGAAGTCGGTCCTAACCGTCTTCATGGCGCATTACATCTTGAATCAATCCGGTCTGCTCGCGCCCATGAGTTCGAACGAGGCGTACATGTACACGCATTACTTCGTTTTCGGCGTTTACTTTCTCCCCATTCTCGGCGCGGTCATCGCCGACGGCTGGCTGGGCAAATATTGGACTATCCTGTCGCTGTCGATCGTCTACTGCCTGGGCAACCTCACGCTCGCATGCATGGCCACTTCCTGGGGGATCGCGATTGGGCAGCGAACGATGCTCGCGATGGGACTGTTTCTGATTTGTCTGGGTGCAGGCGGCATTAAACCGTGCGTGTCGGCGAACGTTGGCGATCAATTCGGCGAATCGAACAAACATCTGCTGTCGAAAATGTTTGGCTGGTTCTATTTCTCGATTAACGCCGGCTCTTTCATTTCTTCACTTCTTTGCCCCTGGCTTCTCGGCAATCCGAAGTACGGACCGGGATGGGCGTTTGGAATCCCTGGAATCGCGATGTTGATCGCCACTTTGTTTTTCTGGGGCGGTCGCAACAAAATGGTGCACGTGCCTCCGGCTGGACTTGGTTATCTGCGCGAAACATTCAGCAAGGAAGGTCTCATCACGCTTGCGCGAATCGCGATGGTTTACGTTTTTATTTTGGTTTTTTGGGCCCTGTGGGGAATGAGCAACGGAGCCGAATGGACGTTACAAGCCGAGAAAATGGATCTGCACGTGTCTTGGCTGCCGTGGATCAACATTAGCTTTTCGCCGTTTCTCGCTTCAGCGGGATGGGGTTTGAATTTGCTGGCCGCGCAGGTGCAAACCGCAAACCCTATTTTGATCCTGATTTTTATCCCCTTGGTGAATTATGTGATCTACCCGCTGATTAACTCTGTCTTCCCGCTCACTCCGTTGCGAAAAATCGGGATAGGCCTCTTCATTACCGCCCTCTCTTTTGTTGTTATTGTTTGGATCCAAGGGTGGATCGATGCAGGGCTAAGGCCGCACATCAATTGGCAATTCCTGGCCTACATTATTCTCACGCTCGGCGAAGCGATGGTGTCGATCACTGGTTTGGAATTTTCCTACACCCAGGCGCCGAACACCATGAAGAGTTCCGTGATGGCGCTGTGGCTTCTCACGGTCGCTTCAGGTGAACTCTTTGTCGGCCTGGTCAATAAGTGGATCTTAGGGGCAGGCGCCGCGCATAAGCTCAGCGACTATCAGTACTTTACATTCTTCACTTGGTTGATGTTTGGAGCCGCTGTCGTCTTCGTCGTCGTCGCCTCGTTCTACAAGGGGCGCACCTACCTCCAAATGCAGCAGCCCACGCTCGACGAGATCGCCACCGAACCGATTCTTCATGGCGGCACGCCAAGCTGAGGTCGGATGAAATCCCTCATCGCAGCTGGCGTCTTGTTGTCGTTGTCGATACTGAACGCACCGGCCACTCCGCAGGACGACGCCTTTCAAAAAATCGCGCGCGATTATATCGAGCAATATTTGCAGTCCAACCCTGAGGATGCGACCGAGCTCGGTGACCATCGGTTTGACAGTCAACTAACCGATTACTCGCCTGATGCGCGGGCGAAAGACCTCGCAACCCAAAAAGAGTCTCGCGACAAGCTCAACGCGATCGATGGATCGCAGCTTACTGGTCCGAACAATGTCGATTTTCGCATCCTGAAGGAAAACATCGATTACCAAATCTTCCGGGCTGAAGAACTGAAGGAAGCCGACTGGAATCCGCTCGTTTACATGCAGA
>Ga0209161_10002195_pt1 | contig 16013 bp, 18 predicted proteins | sample GraSoiAngelo_155_FD_186169 | JGI IMG/M metagenome (GOLD analysis project Ga0209161, IMG submission 186169) | Grasslands soil microbial communities from the Angelo Coastal Reserve, California, USA - 14_1009_13_30cm (SPAdes) (version 2) | ecosystem: Environmental > Terrestrial > Soil > Grasslands...
ACGACGACCGCAAATGGCGTCGGATCTCAGCTAGTCCCGAACACGGATGCGTTCCTGTGTGCGTGGCAGGTAGGCGCGAGATTCGATTTTCCGCACATCGTTTACTTCCAGCTCGCGCCGACGCTCTACAATTACACCGGCAACGGCGACACGTTTAACATCCATTACCAGGGGGGAGATCCACATCTAACAAACGCGGCATCGCTGGCGCAGAACCAGACCGGTATCAACAGCCTCCTGGTGTTCGATCTACCAGCGGAAATTGGATGGAAAGCCTGGGGGCTGCCAATGCGTCTCTACGGCGATTTCGCGACCAATTTTGAAGGTGACGATCGCGCCAGCGCCGCGGGGCAACCGGGCCAAGGCAGCCAGCGCTACACCTATACGATCGGACTCGGCATCGGCCAGTTAAAGAAGAAGAATGATTGGCAGATAGACCTTTGGTATCAACACGCCGAGCAGTTCGCGCTCGATCCGAACCTGATCGATGATGATTGGTTCAATGGCCAATTGAATATTCACGGCGTCGGTGTCACAGCGGCATACAACCTGAGTGCCGCTGTCAACCTCACCCTGAACTACGGCCACGGTTGGTGGTACAATCACAATCTCGGCACTGGCGGAAGCAATGTCGCCATCGCAATCAATCCAACGGATCAATACAATTTCTTCACTGCTGACCTGAACGTGAAGTTCTGAGCATTGAACAGCTTGGTTAGGTTATCGATAGCCCGCCGGGAGAGACTCCCCCGGCGGGCTTTCCATTACACTGCAATCAGTGCGGGCGCATGAAAGCAAAGGCGAAGCAAAAACGGGGCCGTCGTCGAAGAGCACAAGAATCGTCACCGCTTACGATGCTTGAATCCGAACTTCGCGTGCTGCACCGTGATTTACGTACGATTGCTAAGGCATACATCGCCCGTCTCGAAAATGATCTATTCGTCTGCCTCGCTGCGCTCAGGTCCTATGGACCGATCGAACAGGTGCCTCGGGAAATGCTGCACCATATCCGTGATCTCACGATTATTGTTCGCAATCGCAAGTTAAAACCGGAAAAAGGCCGTCGGAAAGACTTGCGCAAAGTCGACTCGCTGATCGTAGACTTGGTTTCGACTATAGGGCGCAAGAATTGAGCGCAAACTGTGAGTATTCCGGCGCGCCGGTAATTGGTAGCGGTGAAAGTGGCGGTAACGTGACCGTTCTTTATTAGCAAAAAGATCTTCGCACCCGGGGCCAATTCAGGCCATTCAAAGGCGGGATCTTGACGAAAACGCGCGACTGGGATGACTTCACCGTCGCCGCTGCTGGCAAAGAAGGTACGCCTTGCGGAATCGAATCGGACAGTTGGAAAGCGAAAATCGGACGATTCGTCCCTGCGCGGCTCGCCGTCGCCGGCGTCAGGTAAGTTACTGGTTCCGCGGTTAATCGTGCCGCCATCCGCTCGAAATAAAGACTTCCAGTCGCGCGCATGTTCGGATAGGCAGTTTTAGGCGAGCGGTTTTATCTCTAGACTCCAACCATTAACCACCAAGGAGAAACTCATGTTTACTATGAGATTCATCTCACGGGCAGCGGGCGCGAGCCTGGCTGCGATTGCATTGCTAAGTGCGCAGCAGCTGCTTGCACAGTCATCGTCTGAGACTGCACGGCTCGAAAAACTCGAGCGCGCGGTGGAATTATTGGAAAAACAGAACGCAGAGCTGCAAGCGGAGGTGAACACCTTAAAAAAACACGCTGCGCCTGCACCCACCGTTGCGAGCGAAGGGAAAACGAAAACACAAATTAAGTACGACGGAAAAACATACGTCGAGAAACTCGCGCCCGGTTTGGGTGGTAGCGGGGATAAGTGGAAATTGTTCCCAGCGATCACTGAGATGGAACTCTACGGAGATATGCGTCTGCGGTACGAATATCGCGGTGGCCGAACCGACGACACGCCGGTGGCGCCGCCCGGCCCAGGCGTGGCAGGGACGCACGATTGGCAGGAACGCGAGCGCGAGCGTTATCGCCTTCGCTTGGGCCTTCGCGGAACGCTTCTGGATGATTGGTTCTTCGGGGTTCGGTTGGAAACCAGCGCCAGTGCACGTTCAACGAACGTAACTTTTGGTGATGATACATCGAGCAGCTCGCCAGGTGGCGGCGGACCATTTGCGAAAGGCAGCGACGTTGTCTATGTCGGCCAGGCGTATGGGGGTTACAACGGCTTTCCCGGTATTACGTTGACTGCCGGCCGAATGCCGAACCCGTTTGTGACCACGCTCATGGTGTGGGACCCGGACATTAATCCCGAAGGCTTAGCTGAGCAGTGGAAACATACGTTTACATTTGGAGGAGGACCGCCTCCGCCAGCGGCCTACAGCAAGGATGGCAAAGCTGTTGCAGCGGGGCCGGTGCCCGAACCATTCCTAAAGCTCGATCTCTTCGCAAACTTTGGGCAATTTGTTTACGACGATTCGAACCCGGAGAATCCAATAGGTGCTCGCCCGACGACGACGCAGCCGATCACAGGCGAAACTCAGCTTGTCCCAAACCACGATGCTTTCCTGCTGGGATGGCAAATAGGTGCGAAGCTTGAATTCCCGCACATCTTGTATTTCCAGCTTACGCCGACGCTCTACAACTACACCGGCAACGGCGATACGTTTAACATCCACTTCTCTGGCGACCCCGATGGCAATCAGACAGGCATCAACAGTCTTTTGGTTTTCGATATGCCGGCCGAAATCGGGTGGAAAGTTGGGAAGATACCAATGCGCATCTTCGGAGACTTTGCGGTGAACCTCGAAGCCGACGATCGAGCAGAGGCCGCGGGACATTCAGGCAAAGGTGGCGATCGTTACGCGTATCAAATCGGTCTTGGTATTGGTCAGCTAAAGAAGAAACACGATTGGGAGATCGACGCCTGGTGGCAACACCAGGATCAGTACGCGCTCGACCCAAACCTCGTCGATACAGATGTGTTCGACAGCAAGCTCAACTTGCAAGGCGTGGCTGTGCGCGTCGGATATATGTTGTCTGACGCTGTGGGCTTTAACCTCAACTGGGCCTACGCGTGGCGAATTGACGACGCACTCGGCACGGGTGGTCTTGGCGACATCAGCATCAATCCGATGGATCAATACCAAATATTCCAAGCTGACCTGAATTTTAAGTTCTAGCGTGGTTAGGTCGCTCAAAGCCCGCCGGGAGAGCCTCCCCGGCGGGCTTGTCGTTATAACGAATCGCTGACAACGCATGAAAACAAAGGCGAAGGAAGAACGATCTCGTCGCCGGAGATCACGGGAAGCAACACCGCTAACAATGCTTGAGTCTGAACCTTCGCGCATTTACTCGAATATCGCGCTCATAATTGCGGATGGTTGTAGGCTCTGATTCCATGGTGGTCGAAAGTCTTACTCGCCACGTCGCGGCGTTTTTTTTAGGTTTACTGGCTACACGGAGGAACTGCTTATGTTCTCGATTCAAAAACTCATTGGGCGCGACGGAAAATTTTACGATTTGCTGGAAGCGAGCGCGCAGCAGGCCGACAGCAGTGTCCATCATCTGGTCGCGCTGCTTGAAAAACTTCAGCAAAATGAGACGCCAGAGCACCTCGAAGAGTTTGCGCACAGCCGACGCGAGGATAAACGCATCACGCAGGAACTAACCGAGCGGCTCTCAAAAACATTCGTCACACCGCTGGAGCGGGAGGACATCCAGGAACTCGCAGCTGCGCTTTATAAGATCCCGAAGACCGTCGAAAAAATCGGTGAGCGGATCTTAATCTGCCCGGACGATTTGCGCGGGCACAGTTTTCAAAAGCAGGTTGAGTTACTTGATCAAGCGGCCGAGACGGTACTGTCGATGGTAAAACAGTTGCGTAAGGGGATCGACGCTCAGACCGCGCGTGAAATGAACGCCAAACTTCAAAGCATCGAAGGCGACGCGGACCAGCTCGAACTGGACCGAATTCGCAACCTTTTCCATGGCGAATACGAGCCGAAACAGATCATTTTTCTGCACGATCTTTACGGCTTGTTGGAGAAAGTAATCGACCGCTGCCGTGATGCCGGAAACATCATCCTGCAGGTGGCGCTGAAATATTCGTAGCAAGCAATCGCGTGCTCACGTTAATTTCCGTCGTTCTTGCCGCGATCATTTTCGAATACAGCAACGGCTTTCACGACGCCGCAAACGCGATTGCCACCGTAGTCTCAACGCGAGTCCTGACGCCACGCAAAGCGATTGCGATGGCTGCGTTTTTCAATCTCACCGGCGCATTGTTCGGTGGAGCGGTTGCTTCCACGATCGGCAAGGGGCTGGTGGATACCGACATCGTCACAATGACGACGGTGCTCTGCGCTGTGATCGCCGCATTTGCATGGAATATCGCCACTTGGTGGTTCGGTTTGCCGTCCAGTTCGAGTCACGCGCTGATCGGCGGGCTTTGCGGCGCAGCGTTGGCTGCGGCGCGCGGCAATTGGTCCGTCATAAAATGGAATGAAGGCGTCTGGCCAAAAGTTGTCATACCCATGATCACCTCGCCAGTGGCCGGATTTGTTTTCGGCGCATTACTAATGCTTCTACTTTTTGTCACATTGCGTCGTTTCACGCCGCATTTCGTCCATTCACTGTTTGGCAAACTGCAAATCTTCAGCGCAGCGTGGATGGCGCACAGCCACGGGACTAATGATGCCCAAAAAACCATGGGCATTATTACACTGGCACTTTTTACCGGCACGAAAGCTGGGAGTTTTGATCATTTCCCAGCCTGGTTGGATTTTCTCAAAACGCCGGTCTTCGTGTTGCCCAAATGGGTGATCGGTCTTTGCGCGGTAACGATGGCGGTAGGAACAGCTGCTGGCGGCTGGCGAATCATTCGCACGCTCGGCCATCGTATGGTGAAATTGCAGCCAGTGCACGGCTTCGCGGCCGAAACAACAGCCGCGTTGATCATTCAGTGCGCGAGCTACTACGGCATTCCGCTTTCCACGACGCACGTGATTTCCACGTCGATTATGGGCGTCGGCGCGGTGAAGCGTTTCAGCGGAATGCGCTGGACAGTGGTCGAACGAATCATTTGGGCGTGGCTTTTCACTCTTCCAGCGAGCGGCCTGATCGGCTACGTGCTCGAACGCACAGTCGGAGCGCTTTGATCCTTTGGTGTAGCTGATGTTGTAGCCGGTACATTTGATCGAATACACGCGATCTCGGTAGGACTAACGCCCCACTGGACAGCTGCAGCCGGCGGGCTTCTCATTCGCCCGTAATCAAGTCTCGCCACACAAACGTAACAGTAATCTTTTTGCTCTCGCATTGGCTGATCCCTACGTTTCCGTCGACTCCCGATGCAGGCGTTTACGTTGCCTCAAAGGAATTCAGGCCGGGCTTTCGCGGCGCAACAGCGATTCACATTTGGCCAATCCGCTGAGGACTTCGTGGCGCCGAGACGTTACCGCGTCGCGTGGATCTCCGATGCGGACCTTGGTACGCGTGGCTGCAATGCCGCTGCGCTGCTGGATTTTCTGCGCGAGAACGATTTCGATACGCTGTACGTTGTGGGCGATCTGATCGATATTTGGTCGCTACGTCGCGGAATTTACTGGCCGCAGCAGCACAACGACGTGATCCAAAAAATTCTGCGCAAAGCCCGCAAAGGTACACATGTAATCTATATCCCTGGAAATCACGATGAGTTGGTGACCGACTTCTGTGGGGTCTACGGCAATATTGAGATCAAGCAGAGGGCAATTCACCTGACCGCCTCTGGGGAACGAATTCTAATCATTCACGGCCACGAACTCGATGTGGTGGTGTCCGGCAGCGGCCGGATGAGATGGCTCGCATTCGCCGGCGACCTTGGTTATCAATTTTTGCTCTCGCTCAATCCGCTCATTAATTTCGTCAGGCGGCGCTTCGGTCTGGGGTACTGGTCGCTCAGCGCCTACGCCAAGCGGCGTGTAAAAGACGCGGTGAGCTTTATCGGAAAATTCGAAGCTGCCGTGGCGCATTATGCGGATCGCTATGATGTGGACGCAGTGCTCTGTGGCCATATCCATAGCGCAGCCATCCGCGAATTCGGCAAGGTGACTTATTACAATTGCGGCGATTGGGTCGAGAGCTGCACGGCACTTGTGAAGGCGACGACGGTATTCTTTCCATGGTCAGTCACCACGCCTCTCCGCAAAGAAAAGTGTCTGTCACGCCCTCGACATTGAATGACGAAACCAAAATGACGAATGTCGAATTAATGTCGAAGCGCAAATGACCATTGGAAATCAGCAGGTCTAAATCACAGAATGCAATTCGGTGTTCGTCATTCCTTCGTGCTTCGTCATTAGCCTGCCATGCCGGAGCTGCGCGGAGGCGGGTCATTGGTCATTGATCAGGCTTCGCTCGTTGGAGCTGTCATCGGCTTGTTACGCGCTTTTGACAATTCGTAACCTGACGCGAGACAGCCAGTCATTACGTTGAAACATGCGCGTAATCACAATCAAACGAAATGTTTCGAAAGAAAAACGGGCTCGAACAATACGAGGACGATTTGTCCTCGAATTTGCTCGAGATTTTTTCGCGCGCGAAAATCACTTGGAATTTGCGCTCGAAGCGTTGCTCTTCGGGACGCTTCTTGCGCTTTCAGCGTGGCCCATCATTGTGGCAGCAGGCGCGATCGATCGGCTTCTATAAACCGATCGTCACAATGACGGCTGGAACAGCGTGGTCGATGAACTGCAGAAACATTTTTATTGTAGGGCGTTTGACTCGTTCGCTCCGGCTCTCTCGCCCGGATGGGCTGCCCGTCTATGTCGCTCGCATCCCCGCGGCTCCATTCTGTGAACTCCGAAAGCTTTCGGGGCTGGCACAGGCGCCTACAATTTGTCAGCAAGCAAAACGAAGGCTAGGAGAGAAACATGAACACTGAACAACTTGCAAAAAAGGTCGTGGAATTGGTTCGCAAACAATCGTGGTACGAAGCGCTGGACACGCTTTACGATGACAACGTCGTGAGCGTGGAAGCATACAGCGCGGGTGGCGGTTCACCGGAAACCCGGGGAAAAGAAGGCGTGCGCGGCAAAATCGATTGGTGGGTCAACGCGATGGAAATCCACAGCTTTGATGCCGGTGATCCATTCGTCGGGCATGATCGATTCGTCGTGCAATATGATGCAGACGTTACCGACAAGAATTCGAAACAACGGCGAAAATTATCCGAAGTCGGCGTTTACACAGTGAAGGATGGCAAGATCGTCCGCGAAGAGTTCCTGCCACGCGTCGAGTGAGCTTTACGCGTTGCCAACGCCGGATCGCTTTCGGAGCACGTTGCAAATCGTCTCCGTATTTGTGATCAAGGCGTCACCCGCAAATTTCAAGCTTTTGATCGACCGTTTTGCGGCTTCTTCATTGCCTCCGCCGCAAGCGTCGGTGACGAGCACAGGAATATAACCGAGGTCAGCCCCGTGGCGCGCTGTCGGTTCGATCCCGATCTCGGTCGCTACGCCGACGATGATAAAAGCGTTGATGCCGCAATCTCGCAACGCGAAGTCGAGCCACGTCCCTTCGAAGGCCGACATGGTCAATTTGTCAAAGACGCCTTCGGTCTTACGCGGCTGCAATTCCGGCGTGATCTGAAATCCGGGAGCGTCGCGCACAAACCATGGATTCACCTCTTCAGGCGAATCCACCCGTTGCCAGGCCATGGCCATGCGGAACTGAAACATGCCCGTTAGCTCTTTTGGCAGCGAAAGGTGACGCGAAAAGAAGACGCGCACTTTAGCTTTTCGCGCAGCTATCAGCACCTTGAGAACTTGTAGCGTGATTTGCTCGGGGTTTTTGATTTGACTCAAAATGCCGACCTGCATGTCGTACACGAGCAAAGCGACACGATTTGGATCGCATACCTCTTCGAGCGTTTCCGGAATGCCGAGTCCGTAAGCCGTTTTCATATTTGGTCTAAACGTCGCGTTAGCGGCTGGCCGCATATTTCTCGATCAACGCTTGGAACCGAGGATCTTTGCGCAATGGGTCCCAGGCTGGATCGAGCTTGAGTATTGGTATCACGAGACCGTTCGGGATGCTGAGCAGATGATCGAGCAAGCGAAGTGCTTCATCAGATTCGCCAGTCAAGGCATAAATTTGTGCGAGCGCAATCGTGCATCGCGGTCCATCAAACGCGTCTTGCGATTCCGGCAACAATTCGACAGCCTTCTTACCTTCGTTGATCGCTTCTTGTTTTTGCCCTAAGCCCGCAAGGATAAGGCCATGCTGCGCATGTCTCGCGGGGTCTTCGGGCGTTTCGCGCAGCAACTTTTCGGAGACCACGCGTGCGTGCTCGAACTCTGCCTGGGCCTTGGGCTTGTCGCCTTGGACCGAATAAATTATGCCTTGCAAAAGGGACTTCGGCATGGGCGCGGTCGTCTCAACAATCAATGTCTCGCCGGGAAATTTCTGCACGACGGCGAGTGCTTCGGAAAACTTGCGTTGCAACGTCAGGATCCAAAATCGCAGCCAGGTGATCGCTCCATTCGGGTCGCTTTCGCCTGCAATCGAAGAAATTTGTTCCTGCGCCGTCTTAAGATCGCCTTTCCACACAGCGGCCAGATATCCTTTCATTCCGGCCGACGCGAACGACTGAGGCGCTACGGCAATCAAGCGATCAACAGTTTTGTCAGCGGCCTCGAAGTTGCGGACGGCTATGTAACTCCAAGCAAGGTTAACCAGGATACCTGCATTTTTGGGATCGAGCGCGGCAGCTTTTTCCAAATTGGCAGTTGATTCCGTCCACTTCCCCTGACGCCGCTGAATAGCGCCGATGGCCAAATACGCTTGGGCTTCGTTCGGCAGGTCACGTTTCGCAATCTCAAACTCGGCGAGAGCGCGCTCGTAATCACGATCGCCATAATAATACGAAAAACCGAGCGCGAGATGTCCTTCCGGAAAATTTGGTTGCAAGCGCAGGGATTCATCGGCATTGAGACGCGCTTTTTCTCGACGAGCCTGCGTCGGCTCGGAACTGTGATAGATCCAGCTTTCCACCATCGACAGTCCGGCAAAAGCAGATGCAAATTTTGGATCGAGCTTGATCGCTTGTTCGAAAAGCTCCTCAGCCTTTAATGAATCGTCGTGGAAATGATCTGGTCGATTGGCATAGTCGTGCGCCTGGATAAAGAGCAGATAAGCGTTTGGATCTTTTGTCGGTTGGCGATCGAGCTGTTCTTTTTCGTTCGGGGAGAGTTTCGCTTGGAGGGCCGAAGCAATTTTTTGCGCAAGATCGGTTTGAATTGCAAACACGTCGGTCAAATCGCGGTCGTAATCTTCCGCCCAGATGTGCTCATCACTATTCGCGTTGATCAATTGCACGCTCACTCGGACGCGGTTACCGGCGCGACGAACGCTGCCTTCCAGAAGCGCGCCTACTCCGAGTGCTTTCCCGATTTCGCGTGCGTTGCGCAACGCATCGCCACGATATGACATGACTGACATTCGGGAGATGACCTTTAAATCGCCGATTTTTGAAAGATTGGTCAGGATATCGTCCTGGATGCCGTCTGCGAAATAGGCGTTTTCCTTTTCATCGCTCAGGCTTTGAAAGGGCAGGACGGCAATCGACTTCTCGACGCCGCGCCCGGAAGCGCGAGGGAACAGGAAAAATCCGGCGACCGCAGAAATCGCGAGCCCGATTGCAGTAAGAGCAATAATATTTCGTCGCCGATGTGTTCCGGGCGGAGCGGGAGTGGCTTGAATCCCTTGCGGCGTCACATCGTAGGCCCAGGCCAGAATCAGGGCGACCGGAAAACCGGCCAGCAAAAGCACGACCACAAGACGCAGCGTCCAGTTTGGCAATTCCCAGGCCGGAAACACCGCCGAACCAATCTGAATGATGAATCCCGCTGCGATGATGTAAGCGGCGGCGACGCGATAAACCTTTCGACGCTGCAACTCCTCAAAGAAGCCGGTCATATCAGGTCAGATTCTACTGGATGGACAATCGCCCAAAACCTCGACTCGTCTATGGCGAGCTCGGACAACTTTACGCTCTGCATGGAGAAGTCCTGTTGTCTCATCACTCAGTTCGACGATGCTGAGTCATTGCGCAGTTAGGTTCGTCGTATCGTTGGGTCGCCGCAGGATACGATTACGGATACGGTGGGCGCTTAGATTCATGTTCGCTGCAATCGATGCGACCGACAACGTGATCGAAACACACAACCTTGCGCGCAATTTTAAAGAATGGTGAGCCCGCGCAACTCGTGTCGCAACCTTCCACGTAGCGTGTGAGAGTAAATTTGCGTGACATCAAACGAGGCGTTTGAGCAAATTGCTGCAGTGGATCTTTCGACTATTGCAAACATTGCGACGGCCCTCACAGTATTGACGGCTGTCGTTTTTGGATTGATCGAGATGCGGCGCGCTCGCCAGGAGCGCGAGGAGCGTGCAGCCTTCGTAGCTGTCCAGGCGATTTTAACGCCGGCGTGGATGCAATCAATGACCCTCGTGCAGGCAATTTCCGAGGGCACGACTGCCTCACAAATCGAGGCCGATCCGCGTCTTTTTCAAGCCGTCCAATCCATAGCTTGCATTCTCGAATCTCTCGGCTATGCGGTGTTCGCGCGCATGGTTCCGTTGAACGTAGTCGACGAACTACTGGGCGGCACAGTGCGCATCGCCTGGCGCAACTTGCACGGCTACGTTGAATACGAACGTGAGCGCGCAGGTTCGAAAAAAAATTGGGAATGGTTTCAGTGGCTCGCCGAACAGATCGATCGGCATAGCAAAGCTCGAACCAGTCTCGCCCTCGGCGCGCACGAGGCTTACCGTGACTGGCGACCGTGATTTTACTCTAAAAAACGTCTCGCAAGCTCTCAGACCTAGTGTGGCCGATTTGAGTTCCACAAACGCAGCCAGCTTTTCCTCGGAGCGCACATGAAGGTTTTCAATCGCAACGGGCCTCGGCCGCGAACTTCCCTCCTCCCATCGCAATTCATTTGTGTAACTTGGAAAGTGGCGACTGGGATGGCGTTGTCGGCGTTTCTGCTGACACCAACACTGGCCTGGTCTCAGCCAGTGCCTGGATCGTTAGAGGTGCACTGGAACGAGGGCGCATCAGATTGCAGTGCAACTCCGCAAGAACCCCTTCAGGTCCATCAGTACGAACCGCAAACGTTTATCCTGCGTCAGAGTCCATGCGCGGACTTTGAAGCAAATTTTATCTATCTGCTCATCGGCTCCGACAAAGCTCTTTTGATCGATACTGGCGCCGTCGCCGATCCGAAAGCGATGCCGTTGGCAAAAACGATCTTGGAGCTGTTGCCGGACAAGGATCATAAAAAGCTTCCGCTCCTGGTGGCGCATACCCACAGGCATCTGGATCATCGCGCTGGCGATCCTCAGTTCGAATCTCTTCCATCAGTCCAGATCGTGCCGATCGATTTGGAGGGAGTTCGAGCGTTCTACGGTTTCAATAACTGGCCCAACGGGACGGCCCATCTGGATTTAGGTGACCGAACTGTGGATGTAATCCCGACGCCCGGACACAACAAGACTCACATAGCATTTTACGACGATAGGACCGGCATTCTTTTCTCGGGAGATTTTCTGCTGCCGGGTCGATTGCTAATCGAGGATAGTGCAGCTTACCACGAAAGCGCCCTCCGGGTTGTCGACTTTCTCAAGACGCGCCCGCTGACCCATATCCTGGGCGGCCATATTGAATTGAACGCGGCAGGACGAGCCTACCGATTCGGATCTCATTATCATCCCAATGAGCATCGGCTGGAGTTGGCGAGAGCAGATTTAACGGCCTTGCCAACAGCGCTTGAACGCTTCAACGGCTTTTACGCACGATATCCGAATTACATTCTTACTAATCCCATTCACAACCTTCTGGCGCTGGCAATTATCGCGGTCGCGGTATTGATTTTCGTCGTGTGGGGAGTGCGTCGACTGCTACGCCGCCGGCGTGGTTGACAGCGTGAAATGCCATTCGGGCTTCGACTCTCGCGTTCACCCACGCGCTTCAGCGAAGGGCTCGCTAGTTTTCGAGCGTGACTCAAAATACGTCACACTGAACTTAGATTGTCTGGACAGCGAAGAAGCCTACAGTCTGCTGGAGCAAGGCTGCCAACTGCGAGTTGAGCATTGGAAGGCGTTTAGAACCAGAGATAAATGTCCACTGTCTTCGACCGTGTCCTGCTGCCATTAAATCTCGTCGCGAACACCGCGATCTTTTATCTCGCAGCGCGGCTGTATTTGCTGCCTTTGGTTCCGCGCCTTAGGCCGCGCCAAATTCTTATTCCCATTCTGCTGCTGCACTCAACGCGGCATCTGGGAATGATGTTTCTCACTCGCGGTGCTATCTATCCGGGATTGCCGCTGCAGTTCGCTTATCCGGCAGCATTTGGTGATCTGATAACGTCGATAATCGCCCTTGTGGCGATCCCGTTTGTATTGCGCAGCTCTGTCTTTGCCAAACCGGCAGTGTGGGTTTTCAACGTCTTCGGTACAGTCGACTTGGTCGTGGCAATCATCCTTGCCACAATTTACAACGCGCCGGTCGCAATGGGACCGTCCTATTGGATTCCGGCTTTTTGGGTCCCGCTGTTGTTGGTAACGCACTACGTCACGTTCGTTCTTCTTCTAAGACGCCGCGACTTTTGATTATTTTAGTGGTTGTCGACGCAGCCTTGTCGAGACCTGGGTGCGTTATCTTATTGGAATGAGCGATCTCGATGACCGCGGGATCTTGTTGAATTGTCCAAAATGCGGGCGCCGTAATCGGATGCGATACGAAGGACTCGGACAAACTTTTCATTGCGCCCAGTGCAAGAACGAGCTGCCACGATTAAATGAGCCGGTGGATGCGCGAAGCGATCTCGCGTTCGACGCGCTGATTAGTCGATCAAAGTTGCCTGTGCTGGTCGATTTCTGGGCGCCATGGTGCGGCCCGTGCAAAATTGTCGATCCGGAGTTCCGGAAAGTGGCGCAGGAAACGGCCGGTCAATTCGTTCTGGCAAAAGTAAACACCGAAGAGGTTCCCAGCCTGGTGGCTCGTTTTCGTGTCACGGCGATCCCGACCATGACGTTATTCCGAAACGGTCTCGAAGTAGCGCGTCAGGCCGGCGCGATGCCCGCACCGCAGATCCGAAAATTTATCCACCAACATACGTAAGCGAAAATGCCGGGGACACGCGTCATTCTGCGTTGGCAATTAGGCGACGTCATCGATAGACCAACTGCCAGAGCTTAATACTCAGCGAAGGCATCGTCAGGATAACAGTACAACCAGCGCTCAGCGGGCTGCGCGGATGCGATCACCGGATGCCCGCTCGCGCGCGCATGCTTGGTTGCGTGATGGTTTGGCGAGCTGTCGCAACAGAGCGTGACTCCACATGTCTGGCAGGTCCGCAGATGAACCCAGTTCGCATTCGCGACGTTGCGGCTGCTTAATTGACTCGATCGCATCGAGATGAGTGCAGCCTCTATCGGACATCATTCTATTCTCGCAGCACCGGTTAATTTAGCCAAGCTAGAAACACAGAGCTGCCCGAACAATTCGCGCCGCGAAAATCAATGTTCGCCTTGCGCGTTCTCGGGCACAAATTGAAAGTTTCTTATGCCAAGCCGCACTTACGAATTCGCTCAGGTCGACGTATTCACGCAGACGCCGCTCGTGGGTAATCCGCTGGCTATCTTCACGGACGGTCGAGGATTAAATGATGGCGAGATGCAAGCCCTGGCGAGGGAGATGAATCTTTCGGAGACGACTTTCATTCTGCCCCGCGATCCCGCCACTGAAGCTCGGGAAGGAAAGAAAGTCCGCATCTTCACAGTCGAGCAGGAGTTGCCCTTTGCCGGACACCCGACACTCGGGACAGCGCTGCACTTATATGCGTCTGAGTCCCCTTCCAATTCAACGAAATCCGACCAGATCACACTTGATTTGGAAGCTGGGAAAATTTCCGTGCGTTTCACTGCGAATTCGGACAATGCCGGCCGCGATCGAGTAGATGGTCAGGTGTTTGGTGAAATGCGCCAACGCGATCCCGAATTCGGACCTACGCTTTCGCGAGAAGAGGTCGCTGGCGTCGTCGGAATCGCCGTTGACGAGCTTTCTTCGGAATGGCCCATACAAGCGGTTTCGACGGGGTTGGTCTTTACGATTGTGCCATTCCGCAATCAACAGACGCTGTCGAATCTGAAGTTTATTTACGGACAGGCAGCAGAATTTCTGAAGAACACTGGAGCCAACTTCTTTTACTTTCTGTGTCCGGGACGGCGCGAAGGCCGGCTTGAGGCTCGAGCTCGAATGTTTTTTTACGGCGGCGAAGATCCCGCTACAGGATCGGCGGCTGGCTGCGCCGCCAGTTGGATGGTTCAACACGAAGTCGCAAACAGTGATGAACAGGTACTGATTCGCCAGGGCATCGAGTGCCGTCGTCCAAGTGAGATGTATGTCCGAGCAACTCGGGAAGGCGCGCACATTACTAACGTCCGCGTTGGCGGCTATGCCGTGGAAATTCTGCGCGGAACGGTGGTGCTGTGAGTAATCGCCATTATCGCGCTCAAATCGTTGCGCGTAAGGCTCGTTCTATTGAGACTTGAACGGGCCTTCGAAGATGCTTTCGGAAAGTTTCCGCCGGTCATTAGGACTTTCACGGGCTCGTAGTTTTTCTGGAAGCAATTCTTTCGGGCCTGGTTTGCCCACTGCCGCCATCGCTTCGACTTGGAATTCATCTGGAATCCGAAGTTGTTTGCGTGCGCGCTCGTAATCGAATCCTTGCATCCCATGCACTACCAGACCTTGGTGGAAGCCTTGCAACGCGAAGTTCTCCCAGGCCGCTCCGGCATCGTAAGAATGCGTGATCGACGGCTCTTCATCGTGCTCGAAGTTCTCGCGCGAAACAAACACCACGAGAACAGCCGCGTTTTTCGCCCACGCCTTGTTCGCGTCGACGAGCAAATCGAAGAACGTCTGCCAATGTTCCGTGCCGCGACGCGCGTAGAGCGCGCGCCACTGCTGAGCGTTGAATGATGAAGGCGCCCAGCGCGCAGCTTCGAAGAGTCGCATCAGTTCCTCTCGCGAAATTTCTTCACCCGACATCGCGCGCGGCGACCAGCGATCGATCAGAAACGATTCGATCTGATGGTCTGCTTTTCGAACTTCACTGCCTTTGATTATCTTAGTGTTATCAGCCATTCTCGCGCGCTTTTAACATCGTCCGGTGTTAACTCGTGACCAGCTGGGAAATGGCGAATCGTGACGTCTGCACCTGCCTTGCGCAAAAGTTCAGCCAGGCGTTTCGTCTCAGATGTCGGAATGATTGGATCGTCTGTTCCTGCACCAATCCATACACGCATGGAGGAAAGTTTTGGCTGCTTATCAGGAGCAAGCGGCACCATCGCGCGAAACAGAATCGCAGCCGATAATATTTCTGGCCGGAGCAACAGCAGGCTCGCAGCGATGTTGGCGCCGTTGGAATAACCAGCTGCAACGACTTTGTCCGCGGCAAATCCATAATGTTGAGCGGTCGCCGCCACGAAGTCCGCCAGTTCGTTCGTGCGTTTTATTAAATCTTCCAGATCGAACACGCCTTCAGCTAGCCGGCGAAAAAATCGTGGCATTCCATTCTCGAGCACTTTGCCGCGCGGGCTGAGTAACGCGGCGCGCGGATCCAGTTCGCGTCCAAGCGGGACGAGATCGCGCTCGTTGCCACCGGTGCCATGCAAGAGCAACAACGTGCGGTCTGACTTACCGGGGACGAATTCGTGAATGAAATCAGGCTGGAGCTTCATGATTCACGGGCACTTGAATCGGTGGAAGGATTTTCTCGATTTGCGAACGCGCCGATTCCATCCACGACGGAAGACGCAGGTGCGTACCAAGTTCTTCCAGTTTTTCGTCTAGGGTGAAACCGGGGGGCTCGGTCGCGATTTCAAAAAGGACGCCGCCAGGTTCCCGGAAATAGATGGAATGAAAATACGTCCGATCGATCACCGGCGTGACATTATAGCCGAGATCTACGAGATGTTCGTGCCAC
>Ga0209161_10002196_pt1 | contig 16012 bp, 13 predicted proteins | sample GraSoiAngelo_155_FD_186169 | JGI IMG/M metagenome (GOLD analysis project Ga0209161, IMG submission 186169) | Grasslands soil microbial communities from the Angelo Coastal Reserve, California, USA - 14_1009_13_30cm (SPAdes) (version 2) | ecosystem: Environmental > Terrestrial > Soil > Grasslands...
GCAACCGACAGTGCTACCACAGCAAGTGCGATTGCCGGGCCAGCTCTTCTCAACAAATCCTCTCACGAAACCATTATTCAGACGAAGAAGTACATTAGTGCCTGCTATACCAAAGTCACACCTGTTTCTTGGTACCAAGAATACCAGTCATGGTAGACATGTCGATATCATGCTCAGTTTCCTAAGCGACGTATACTCTGGCTAATCGATCATTCTATGTTTTTCTGTTTCTGATTCTTCCACATTTCTCTTACAACTGTGTTGGCAAGATAATCGTCAATCTCTGAGTGTTCTGGACGGACCCCGCGTTTGCAGTTCTCGCAGAAGATATCTCTCGTATCGTTAATGTATCCGCAATTGCTACATTTCCAGAAACTTGCATTGTCACCAGTCATTAGCCAAACAGCGCCAGCCGTCAAAGTTGCACGATTCTCGAAAACAATACGCCTTTTGTAACCAAAGAAGGAATGATAGCTAAGGCACTGCTTCGCTGGGATCCCAAGCTCAACCAGAAAGAGAACAAGCAGTTGGGAGAAGAAGGCAGATAGGTTTTATTCTTCTCTGGGACTGGCGAAAGTAGTAACCGTTAGGTCGCTGGTTGCAGATGCTGACAGATATGTTCCTAGCGGGTTCCGTAGAACTCGAAAGAAATGACGCTGATACGAGTGCCGGCTATGCCTACCAGGAATATTGCATTACTCGTGGCTCTTCCTAGTCTTGGCTCCCGTCTGCTTCTCGATACTGCGGAGATTGATCTCTCGGACTAGTGCTTCTGTGATGAAGTCGAGCGCGTCAATCTTCTCCTGCATCTGAACATCGGTTATCTTCAGGGGATGCTCGGGGATGAGGAGATTGTCGTTTGAGGCGACAAAGTGCTCCCAGTTGATTCCCACGTCGAGCACCGTGTCAGCCAGTTCCTCGTCGGTCAGAGTGGAAGTCTTTGCCTCGTTGACGAAGTTTTGAAATTCCTCGTCAGGGACTTGTAAGTCCCCTACTGTCCTAATGGGCCTAGGAGTCGTCCCCCCGAGCTCATGTCCGAGGACATATGCGAGAAAGCTGAAGTTTTCGATCTCCGTAAAGTGTTTCATCCGTATCTCTAGAGGAGTATCCCCTGCCGGATTGGAGTCGGGAAAGTCTGAGATCTGAGGCGCCCCTGTCTGCTGATCGACAAATCGGTAAACTCTTGATAGTTTAAGCTGGCTCAAGGGGCTAACGTCCTTCCCCGAAGTTTCTTGTTCAGTCCACGACTCTCTTTCCTTAGTCTCCGCGGCCATGTTCTAACCCGGCCCTTGGTTGCGGTTGCAGTATTCATTTCCGATTTGTAACCCACACTTCGATTCGACTGTACTCATACTCTAAGCCCCATCAGAGCCATCCGGCGCGTCATGGCATACACGGCACCCGGCTCAATTACCGGGTTCGCCCCTCCGAACGAGGTCTCCGTCACGCCGGCTTCCGGGAACCTATGTCGAACCTCGTGATCTAACAGTTCTTCAACACTGGACAGAAGGATCCACAGACGCTCGTCCGGGACGATCAATATCCACACCGCCTCGGGCCAGGCTGTCTGCGTCCGACAGTGGTATCTCAACATCGAAATAGCCTCCACCTAAGCTAGCAGATCGCAATCGAGATGGAGGAAGGCCCCAATCGTCCCATCCTCTTTTTGTTGTGAGCGACAAATAGGCGGCAAGAGAGCAAGAAGCTGACCAATCTAGGACCAAGAACTATGTCCTCTTCGACCTTCTTTTTTCTAAGATGAGTTTCTATGGACCGATCAGCAAGAAACGGAACCCGCCTTCCTATTGTATCCGTAGAGCCATGACTGGCATGTTGGTGGGTCGTGCATATCCATGTTCGAGGACCCGGCTCATTGGTGGGCGCGAGAGGGCTGAGCTTGTATCCCTACGTTGACAATCCTTTGCCCCTGATCGTCCGCGTACTTTCTCTTCAGTACCACTCTATTGCATAGAGTGCATCTAACCTCAGCAAAGTCCACTATCGCGTGGATGTCGTGCTCTATGGACCGACTGCAGCTTGTGCATATCAGATAGACCTTCATTTTCCGTCAGAAAGACATTCGCGTTGAGTGTGAGTGAGAATAAAAGGTTTGTACCAAAACCTACTAAAAAAAGTAGATGCTTCTGTTCGAAATGCAGCTCGTAGCCTTACACAGAGGGCAGGGTTCCAAGCCATTCCTGCGGGCTCCAAGAAACTGGCTTTTGACGAAGCTCCTCTTCAGACTATTGTTGCTGAAGATTTACCATGCCAGAGAACTTTGCCGCAGCCAGCGCATTGTATCATTCCACTTCGGGGACCGCTACGTAGATAACTTGCGCTACTTGGTCGCACTCTGGACATTTGAACTGGACATTCTTGGCCGTAACCGCCACTTCTAGCTCCCGCATCAAGCCTGGTTCTTCACCTCGCTCCCTTCACCGAATGACTCCTTCAGACTGAACCCGGTACAGCGACATGCGTTGCAGACGCTCTCTCTCAGACCCGTCTCGCTATCGTGAGTGACCCTATAGTGTCCGCACTCGCAATGATCAAGAGGATAAGGAAATCGCATCTGCTACTATCTTTACTCAAAAACAGAAATAGCTTATGTCCACAGGTGAGTACACATGCCACCAATCAACGCGAATAATTGACAGAGAAAAGAAGCCTGTCCTTTAACTATGTGTCGAACGCGCCGTCGAGTGAGATAGAATCGACCAGGATCACTGACGCGTCCGTGCCATTACAGGCAAACACGACAGTACTCTGCCGAAAGCTAGTTATTGCATAGTCGGCCTCGAACCTTCCGTTCTCGTTCGGCATCAGACTCGTGAATCCCTGCACTTGTCCCGTTTGATTTTGAGGCGCGCAAGGGGGTGCGTCGTTGACCGCGGCGCTAGCAAATACAAAATCGGGGGTCGAAGTACGTATCGAGACAGAGCATGTTCCCTTGCCAAAGTTGGCAGTGCAGTCTCCACAACCTTCGCCCGGGCAAGACACGGCTGCCGGAGTGGACGGGTCTGGGTCGAAGACAGCGAGCGTGTTCGCCCCATGAACCGCGAAGACCTGCATGTCTATAATCGTGTTGCAGCACTGGTCGGCAAGGAGAGTAACATTGTCCTGGTTTAGCTTTGCGTTTGCGATGGCGTAGTACTCCCAGAGACTCCCGTAACAGCCGTTCCCGTGACTAACACGGAGGGCGAAGTGGAGACCGCTGCTGTCTGTAATACCGGCTATTCCAGTATTGCAACGGGTGTCGACGACTAGGACGATAACATCGTTACCTGAGGACGTTGTCAACAGTTGCGAGTGGACACAGAACGGTCGCTGACAATTGCTCGCTCCAACACCATCCAACGTCAATATCGCCTGCCTAGAAGGCGCTCTAGCTACTGGTAGCCACGCCACCGCTAAGACTAGGATGACTAGGAATCTAATCCAGAGTCCCGTGCCAGACCCTCGACACTCCCGCAAACCTCTAGCTCCTTAGTCCATTCCAACAGGGTATCTCGCACGATATCTTTTCGTTACCAAAGTTTTCAGAAGAGCATATCAGCCAAAATCCACAGACACAAGCACACACATACTCTGGGTCTTTTGAATGGTTGAAGATACTAAGCCTCATTCACGAACACCTGTTACAGAGCATAAAGATCGGAAAGAAAGCGCCAGCCAGCCCCAGCAGACCACACACCCCGGCTTCGCACATCACACTTGAATCTCTCACTCTCTCAAGTGAACTAACGGAGAAGATGGTGAGCAACATTCGTTCAATCTCAAGGCTCCACCTTGTGATCATCCTTCTTCATCATTCGAAAGGACTGACTTACGACAGTCTCATGACGCTCTCAAGAGAGCTCGGAAACCAATGATCTACAGTTGGTTGAATACCCACTTCCAACGAAAAGAACGTAGAGAGTTTATCAAGTCAGAACCAATCCCAGAGTCTCAAGAGAAGCTCTACTCTCTCACTGAGCCTGGCAAGAAGGAGCGGAGAGAATCATCAGAGAAATTAACAATAAGGGCTGAGCTATTCAACTTTCCAACTTCTCAGCTTGACGCGCTATTTTGGGTCTTCTTAATCACGATCTGACCCCACACACACCACTTGTAACCACAGTTCGGATCACCTGAATCTCGGATCTTCGCCAGGGCCCAACACCAGGAGACGAGTGGAATCTAGTCTAACTGTTGTTCGTCCCGAAACATAAACGACTCTGCGGAAGGGAGGGGTGGGAGGGGGTCGCTCGGTCTCTGAAATCGATTCCACGGGATTCAACGCGTGGAAAGAAGGACCTGCAACCAGTTGGTCTGTGGCTTTCTAGGTCCATTAGGGTCAGAAAGAATAAGTGCCCGCATCTTCGCTGCTCGGGACCGCAACCATCCGCAAAACGCGGGAAACGCGGTTGCCCAAAGTCTTAGGCTACTACGCGGGCAAAATATTTGCCACGTTTCAAACTAATAAGTTTAGCTGAAGATTCAGCCAACGCTTCCCACGGCCGTCGCAGGGTGCCGAACAAAGCCCATAGGAAGACACCCGTATCTTGCTCCTTCGAAAGATCACATAGCCGGATGTTGGAGGCAACCCTATCGAGCGACTGAATCCATGATGCCCTGAATTGTTCACCATGTTCGTGCATCCTTTAAGCCCGCCCAGAACTGTCAACCTATGGATAGCCAAATATTTATCTTTCTTACGCCTGTTTCAGCCAGCGATACTATCGGTCTGGTCTCCTGTTTTCATCTATCCCGGCCCATCCCTAAGCTGATGTCAAGGTTTTGGGATATGGCTAATGGGCCTTTGTCAGACCCCGACCTCGAAGGTGCAATCTTCCCATGCAAGAGGAAGAAACCGCGAATACGACAAAAGACGGAGAAGTAGGGGAAGGCCATTTACGGCTTCGTGAGGGAGGGGTAGTGTTTGGCTTGTGGTCGGATGTATACATGGCGTTTTTATCATCGTAACCGTATGGCTCTGGTGTGGACAGCGTATTCTTTTTCAAAATAGCGCGTCCGGTCTTACTGGTATTGTTGATGATGCTGGTTCCGGCCATAACGAACCTCGCGCACGTCCATGCTTCACCCTCGATGGAGCTAGACGGGGTGGGAACGAAGGGAAGCAATAGTGGGTGTAGCGCGTTTTGTATGCGTTCGCAGTTGCTAACAACCAGCATGGGGGACGATGTGATTATTGTAACTCTTGAATGCGGTGAAGGCCCCAGTTCTGGACATCCCTGCGACGGCATAGCCATCACTGACGATACTGGTTTGACATTCACCAAGCGCCTCTCCTTTCCAGCAAGTGGTGACAGTGGCACGCTGTGGGAATTTTATGCCGTAGCCGCGTCACCACTGAAATCCGACAATATCACAGTGGCTGCGGACTTTTGCTGCCGGGGAGGAGGAATGCTGGTTCTCGGGATCCATGGTGCAAATACGAGCATGGTGTTCGACCCTAACCGGTCGATACCCGCGTCCAACTCCTACACCCGTGGTGATTGCATCGTCGGGTCAGGCACATGTTCCGCCTCGATACAGACCGACACTGTAGATTTCGTAATTGGAACTACGGCAATAGATGACGCGCCCCCCTGCGGTGACGGTTATCCTAACGGCAACGTGCCAGGGTTTACCAACATAGGTAGCGGCCCCAACAGCAACTTCGAGGTCGACTACGCGATAACCACGACTTCGCAAACCAACGTAGAGTATGCCTGTAGCGATACAGATGTGAGCGGGATCGTCCTCGACGCAGTATCATCGGGGAATGGGCTTCAAACCCACGCGCCTATATTGATCAGTGGAAACGATGGCTTCACTACTGACAACGGCGTGACGGGTGGGACCGGGACGAGCGACAACCCCTATGTGATAAGCGGTTGGACGATTTCGGCGGAGAACTACGGCATTCAAATAAGCGGTACCACAGCCTATTTTACAATAACCAATGTTGCGATTTCCTGTGACCCAACGAATGCTGATTGTTGGGGAATCATGTTCTCTTCGGTAGAAAACGGCGTCGTCCAGAACTCGCATCTATCCGGTCCGAGGGGTATCGGGGTCCACAACTCCGATAATTTCCAGGTCACGGAGAACAACTTGTCCCCTGGTGAGACTGGCATAGGCCTCTGGGACTCAAGCAGCTTTGACGTGAGCAACAATGTTGTCTATGGTGGTGGTGATGACACAGTTTTTCTCTGGAACGTAACCAACTTCGATCTTAGCGGCAACTCTATCCATTCTGGCGAGGTCGTGATCTTTCTCGGTTTCGCCAGCAGTTTCGATATTAGCAATAACAGTTTGGAGGGCGGCACATTCGCGATCAACGGAGATCATGTAAGCGATGCAAGCATAGTGGGAAACACTGGTGGGGCGGAGGATGGGATAGTCCTGAGCAATTTCTCTGGTCTCCTGATAAGCCAGAACATTATTGTTGGTCACGTTTCTATTGGTGTTCAGGACTGTGGTGACTCAACTATTGACGGAAACACTGCGAACGCTCATGATTACGGAATCTTTGTCGGCGCGTGCGGCAACATCCTCGTATCGAACAATAATGCTTCAAACATCGCCAACGGACAAGGAATCTACCTTGACAACTCGGACAACGTAACGATAACATCAAACACTCTGTCGAACAATCTTGAGGGAATTCGGTTGGTGGATTATGCTACTGGAAACTCCATCACGAATAACGCGATCAGCAATAACCAGTGTGGAATACGAACCGATTCAACCTCTACGCCAGACCAGAATTACCTCGCGGACAACACGTTCACGGGAAACACTCAAGACTACTGCGGTTTCTGACTTCAAGAGTCGATAGGTCAATATTATCGGGTTAGTTAGAGAACGCTCGGTCTCAGAGTTTTGGAGCATTGATACCCTCGTCTCTCCCTCCGACGACTGGAACGTTGCCGTCGCAGGGTCCCAAACAAAGCCGATAGGAAGAGACCCGCTATCGCGATAGGCGGGGCAGAAGGCTTCACTCAGCTGGACTGACGGAGTCTCTCAAGCACCATGCGCAACGCATACGTTAGCGGCGAGCGGGCTGTCCTATTGGTCATAGGGACGCGTGAAGCGAGTCCTGGGATCACCGAGTTCTCCTTTCTTGGGTGCGTATCCAGTCGGGTATGATGACGGCGCGGATGAGCTCTTGGACTTTGATTCCCTTCTGGTGCGCGATACGGTCGAGTTCGGTATAGATATTCTGGCTGAGGGTTTGCATATGCTTGACAGTCGGCATTCAGTCTTTCAGTAGTCTTTCGCGATGACCTTGCTATATCCAAGATGGTCCTAGCGCGAGGTTACGACGGTCAGTTAAGCCTGATCTGCAGGAGAAACATGGGCTGAGGGTTGTCTCCGAAAAGGTCGATTGTCAGCGTAGCGCCCTTTCTGGTTCACACGAGGAACAGGGCTCAAGATGGAAGAAGTTATTGCATCTGCGAGACTTGCAAACATGGCCTGCGAGGTCAGTGTCTCAGCAAAGGCTGTAAGTGCTGTACTAGCCTCATCAAGTCAAGGCCATAGACGACTTTCTCAAGTCACCTCTGTTCCTAGAACTCTGACGTTTCGCGGTCCCATTCCGACCTTCTCATCATTGGACCCGGTTCAGGTATCAGAGCCTCTTCGATGACTTGTTTCTTCCAGATTTCCAGAGCTTCTTTGATTGCCTGCATCATGTGATCCCAAGTCTCCTGGTCAAAGACCGGCACGAGGTACTCTTTCTTTGGCCTAGGCATCGCATCGGAGAGCCACGTTTCATACCTGTCCTGAACTCCTTTCTGAAGAATGCGATGAGATCTATGTGATGGATCTTTTTGCGCGGTCGGTCCAGCACTCGAGGGTCAGATCTGTTGTAGCATCATCCACGGAAAAGCTGGAACACTGGGACTTCATTACTCTTCGCCGATTCCTCGAGAATGAAAGCTCGAAGAACCTCGATTTTGGTCGCCTCTCTTCCTTGGGGTCGGGCCGAGGTTTGCAATTCTCCGCGAGAAGAAGCCTTCTGAGATTGCATGAAACGGTCAGGTTTACAACCGACGAACCTAGTATTCACTTGTGTTCGGTTGAAATAAGCGTATGGGATGCCTTTCGAAATCGCGAAAGAATCTTCGTTGCTAGGATATTGTGGACATCCAGCCCAAATATTCGGGGCACCTTCGTCGTAGACGGAGAAAGATTTGATGAATACTATGACGCTAGCGAGGCTCATTCGCTGGTCACTGTCCATCTTCATCATTACAGTGGTATTCTCTGGGGCGCTGATGGTCATGAACGCCTCCGCGACAGCTTCATTTCCCACTGATAATTCGGGGTCGTGGAATCCTCGTGTGCCTTGCTCATCTCCATGGATTGTCCGTATCTCCGATATCACGGATAACATGACGGGGACTGCTTCTTACAACAACAGTCTCTTCTCCCCTGGCATTACTGAGAACCCGTATGTCACCGGGTCAGCAGGGGCCAAGAGATGGTTGACACCCGGAGCAACACCTTCAGGCTGGCACAGTCCTGGGCCCTCGTGTACTATCACTAACTCGAGGGGGCAGGTCGTAGCAGCATTCGTCGAGATTGACGGTGTGGGAAGAGCGTTCTGGTCCTACGAGGACTGTGGGACGAAATACGACTCAGTGAACGGAGGCTCGCTCTACCCGCCCGGCCATTGGTGTGACAGTACTGGCAACGTGTTCGACCCGACAATGGTGGCCAACTACTCCAGCTCCTGCAGGACTGCGACAGACCCGACTTGCGGGGGAAGGATCCATGTCGAGTTCGACACCGACTGGATGGCCGCAGGCTACTGTGGAAGAGGAACAGTGTGCGACAACAACACGATGGTCCAGCAGACCGTCCCGGGTTCATCGTCGACTCTGATAGACATTCAGGGCTTCGTCTATTGGGATCCGGATCATGTGTGCTGCGGCTATCACAGCTTCTCAGGCTGGGAGATCCATCCAATCACTGCCTGGCGCCCCCACCAGACGACTAAGCCAGACTTCACCATCTCAGCCAATCCGTCCAGTATGAGCATCGCGGCCGGCTCCTCCGGAACGGCCACAATCAATCTCGGCTCCATCGACAGCTTCGCAGGCGCCGTCACTCTCACGGCTAGCGTAGATGGCGGCATTTCCTCGATCACATCCCCGACAGCTAGTCTCGACTCTTCCGCGGTGACAATTCCTTCAGGGGGAGTGGCAGCATCGACACTGACAGTGTCAACGTCGCTGCTAACAGCTCCGGGAACCTATCATGTGACTGTCACGGGAACCGATGGAGCCTTGGTCCACTCCACCACGGTGACCGTGGTGGTCACCCTTTCTCTGTGATATGGCCAGGAAGAACACCAGCTCGCAAGCTACCGATTCGAGATCAACAGGTCCAAACTCGTCTCTCAGTAGTGATTCGACATCATCATACAATCTAACCTCTTCGTCTATACCCTGTGACTTGCTCAGACAATTCCTTTCTGAACTGAGCAACCATCTCCTTCATAGTGGGAATGGCAAAGGACCCCGAAGCACGCTGTTAAAAGTGCCCGGAAATGGTGCAGGGTTCTAGTTTCCTTCATTCTGAGCCTCCGGTACAGAATGTTCAATACAACCTCCGTAGAGGATTCTGATTCTTGCCCTTCGAGAGTCCACGTGGTAACATTTCAGTGATAGGCTTCATCGGAGCATAGAATGATGGGAGAGCCTGCAGCAATCTCCTTCATCAACATCCGGTTTCAGACCCTGACTCCCGATCATCCCGGAAAGGCTGGAGTGTCGAGGAGATTGAAGAAGCCTGTGCCCGCCTGGTCGCTCTTGCTAGCATTGCTCGCCGCCTTCGCCGGAGGACTATACGCCCACTATCTATTCGGCCTAGCGACGACACCTGGGCAGTCAAACGCTCCCGATTTCAACCTTGGAATGAGTCCAGCATCGATGATGGTAATCCAGGGCAATCTCACAAAATTCACTATTTCCCTCACAAGTCTCAACGGCTTCGAAGGCAGCGTAAACCTGAACGTCTCAATCTCTCCAAACATTCAGAACGCCACGACCGCCCTGAACCCTGAATCCGTATCATTGCTGTACGGCACGGGAAGCGCGACGCTCACCATCCAGATTCCACCCACCACTCGCACCGGAACTTACACAATAACAATCGCGGGAACCGCTCGAATGATAACCCATGACGTGGATTCATTTCTGCAAGTAATCACTCCTCCTCCCCCTGATTTCCAGATGCGAGCAGGCCCCTCTGCATTGAACGTGACCAGAGGATCAGCGGGAACCAGCACGGTTTACTTGACCAGCGCTGGTGGATTCTCAGGGACAATCATGCTGAGTGTATCAATATCACCCAGCAATGGCTCCAGCCCAACAATCGCTCTAAACCCAAACAAGGTTACGCTGTCCCCCGGAGGAACAGCCAGCACGGTGCTGACGGTTACAACAACCGGGACGACTTCGCCTGGAAGCTACACTGTAACAATTCAAGGAGCCAATGGGAATCTCTCCCATTCTGCCACACTTTCGCTGCTCGTACAGTAGAGAGACATCAGGTAAGCAGCACGATGGCACTGTTAACCAGACCCTGATCGCTTATCCTGTGTAGTCGACTGCGAAGACATCGTAAGGCCAGGGAATTCGAACTCATATCCCAAGGAATAGGGAACCAAGGGACACCAGAAAGACAAAACTGCTGAACACGTGTTGGGTCTCGTGGGGAGACGAGCGAATCACACCGGTCCTGCGTCAGCACGGAGACATCTGGGGAACCTATCTGAAGACCGCATGCACTATCACAATGCAACCCCATATCCGACTCCTGTTCCGACTGCTCCTACCCAGTCAAAGTAGTAGAGATTCAGCTCCGTATCAACACGGTCTTGCACTTGCAAGACGGCCAGGGTGAGTACCCCTGCCAGACGGTCACCTTATCTTTGATATCCATGACTGGATCCAGTATGAGTAGCGTATTAGCCAGTTACACTTGCTGCAACCGCAATCAGCACAGCGGCGAGTGCGAACCCCCAACACATTCTTCCTCAAGAGTCTTCTCGTGCACATTCTTTCTATCGCGAATAAGTCGAATAACGTTTTGGATCGGCTGGATGACACTATGGGACATGGATGACCTAGCTCTTTGATGGCTGAGAGGGCGGGAGCTGGTTAGAGATTGGTTATGCGACCCCGTTCGATATTCTAGATTAGGCTCGTGAACAAGCCTTGAACGTCATTCGGCTTTGGCTCGGAATTGTCGCTTTGATAATCGGAATCCTTTACAGTGTTCAGACGTGGAGGTTTCCAGACAAGAAGTACACGCATAAGCAGGTCCTTGGCGCTCGGGGTGATTCGACGTTCATGGTGGTTCTTGGAATCGTTTTCACTGCGTTCGGAGTGTTTGCGTAGCCCGACCCCCCCCTACGCAGCAGGGATGAGCCAACATTTGATCATTCCCCGTGGCAATCAAGCTGCTACCTTGTTCATCAGACCTCACCTTTCTAGGCCTGATCGATTGATCCCTCATGGAGATCGCTGCGGTCAACTTAGCCTGGCTCCGCATTTTGTGCAGAAGGCTGCCGACGAGGAATTCTGCGTGCCGCAGGTGGGGCAGAGCTTCATTCCAAGCTGGAATGGTGTAGTTGATCCCATCGGCATCTGGCCTGGAGGAGGCTGTGAGATTCTCGCAAGATTGGAGTAGTAGTAGACGGCCATTAGTATCGGGAATAGTGGTTGGTAGAGTGCCGAAAGAATCCCGTTGACCACTGGGCCTATGAAGCCTAGAGGCGCGGTTATCGCACTGAAAATGAGCGAGGCGATCAGGACGATTATTCCGAGGACAAGAAATGTTCCGAAGGTCTTAGCCCACCGGTGGCTGACGAGCTGACGACTCCTCCCCATACTCTCGGTTACTCCTTTGTTCTCGATCAAGAGGACGGGGAGTGCGAGGGAGAACATTATCGCCAGTAGGATTCCGGGGACGATTAGGGCAATGATGCCTAGCACGACGATGATCCCGACGATTATGCTGAGCGCCCAGATCGAAAGAAGTCTTGAGACAGCGAATCTGATGGATGCTCCGAGGCTAACTTGTCCCTTCGTGATCTGTTCAGAGGCCAGCCTGATTGCGCTGCTCTCGGCAATAGTTGAGAATACGATATTCACAACGAAGATCACAACGAGGAGCAGGAATAGTGCTCCAAACAACGCGGAAAAATAGGCGGAGAACTGTTGAGGCGTGGGATTGACAGGAAGAGTCGGGAGGACGAAGGCTTGCTGCGCCAGGGCAGTGACGACTTGGACGATCACTCCCACTACCGCAAAGAGAACGAAATACTTGGCGAAGTCTCGCCGGTACACCTCGAAGGTTTTCGAGATAACCTCGCCGAGGCCCAGCTCGTGGCTGATACCCTGCTCGGGTTGCATGGTCACTTCATCTCATCTAGATATGGCGCACAATCCCATCCAGTATAAAAGCGGAATAATTTAGAAGTCGAGAACCAAGTCTGCCACCAAGCGGAACTGGTGGGCCCGACTGGCTTCAATCGACTGGCGGTTGATCTGACGCGTTGGATGAGGAGAATATCAGTTCTAGTTTTGGCCGAATCCTACCACCGAGACCGGCATCTTCCGAATATCAATAAAACGAGGTTTACTCCGTCTTTGAAGCCACTTGCCCTATGAAAGAGAGATCGTCACCAGAAGAAATCGTATCGCGTGAAGTCGGCCGGGATCTGTCCACCAACTCCTAGTAGGTGTCTGGTAATCGATTGGTAACTAGCCTGGGGCCCCAGGCACGGGAACAACCCACAGCGAGGGGGCGGGGAGGCGGGGAAGCGACGTATATTACTGGAACAGCGAACATGATGACAACCGAAATCGCTGCGATCAGAAGTGAGAGAAACTGGTTCCGTCTGGTCACCGTGAACTCTCCTCTCTCGCCGAGAAGGCGTTCAACAGTATAAGTCTACAGGAATTCACCGGTCGATTCGGCGTCTGCAACGACCTCATGCTTGTCCCTCATCCTGCTTTGGAAAGCTTCAGTCGCTGCTGTCCCATGGCTCCGTCCGAGACCAAGAATTTCTAGGGTGTGACATCACCTCCTCCAATTTGTTGCTCTTTATGTGATATTCCTCTTGATAGAGAGGATTACCTGAGCCATCTAGGAACCGTTCATCCGGCTTATTTGGCTCGACAAAATCTGGATACCAGGCTAGAGAACGGGTCGCTTGGATGGACCCGGATATTGAGCCGTGAATGTTGTGTTGGTTTCTTGATGCACTTGTGTACATGCAAAGTATATGCTCATTCGAATAGGTAGCTGGTGGAACGATGAGCTCCTACTCGAAAGCTACCGCAGCCGGCGTCGCGTTACTAGTCACTATCATAGAGGATGCTGGACTGATCGCCTGGCTCATTCTCGCTCGGGCCTCAATGTTCTATCAAGGCATCCCAATCGCCCCGCTGGTCCTCCTGATCGTTCTCCTCATCGAGCACTCGATCATGCAACGAGCCGAGAATCCGAATTTCACCGGCAGAGTCTTCGCCGAAATATTCGGTTTCACGCTACTCGAAGTGGTCAACTGGAGCGTCTGGCTGATACTACTCTCGAATACATCGTCGTTGCTCTCGATGAGTTCGCTAATCGCCTCGCTCTACTTCTTCATCGGATTCTACATTGAGCATCAGATCACGGAGAATGTGATTACTCAACAGCCGTATCTTCGCTTCAGGAACCCAAGAGGTGTGATCACCGCAGGAGTCATTGCTGAGACTCTCAGCGAGGGCGTCGGAGCACGCCTCTGGTTGCTTTATGGACCGATCGGCCCCGCATTCCTAGTCGTTGGCTCCCTGATAGAACACTCGATCCAATACGTAGTTGGAAGATTGCCCACAACAGGTCTTATCACCGAGCCTGGATCGGCATGAACAAAAGCCCAGATTGAGCTGAGGCCCGGGCTCACCGGCTTTAGTGTTTGACTACCTTCCAGCTGAGCGCTTGGTTTCTTCCATTCGTCGATTGGTTGAGCTGATTTCTATCAGCTCCTTCACTAAAGTGCGAATGTCTAGAAGAATTTCCATCTGGATCATGTAAAAGTCCATCATCGTCCGGCTTCTTCCAGCCTGTCTGATGATTTCTTCGTTAGTCCTCATTTTACAGTCAGCACTGGCGCACGAATGAACACCTCTTAGCTTCTTCCACGCTAACCTATTTGCCGCCGCTGATAGTTTGCGATGCCCCGAGAACTTTCCCGAACTGGGCTCATTGGACCAGCCCGGTCCAGGGGCTGCCTACATATGTTGCCTGCTCTACTTGGTCGCATTCTGGGCATTTGAACTGGACGTTTTTTAGCCGAAAACGATGCTTTCGGCTATTCCTTCAATCCTGGATCTTCACTTCGATTCGTCCATTCGCCGCCACCCTCAGACTAAACTGAGAGCACGAACACGCGCTACACTTCGTCTCGCCAGAGTCTGTCCTAGGGCTGTGGTTCAGCCTGTAGTGTCCACATTCGCAGTCGTCAAGCGGGTATGGAAATCTCATCTAGTACTGTATCTCTACGCGAAACCGGAAATAGGTTATGTCCACGGGTGAACACAGATGCAAGCAAGACTCCGCATCTCCCGAAATTTTTCAAAAACGTCCACAATCAACGAAACTGAAATCGGCAGCGGCCCTATCGAGTTCGACGGTACCGGAGCTGTGTTTTCACCAGGATCATTTTTGCTTTCGACCATTACTCTCACCCGAGACACTCCGAAACCCTTCATCGGGACGTCTCCAGTCGATAAGTTCAAAACCTCTGAACGCATGCCAAAAGAATCCAGTGACAAGAAGCCATGCCTAGCTACTCTAATTGTAGGGAAGAGGAGTCTCATGACTAGCTTCGCCTGAGTTCTCTTCCGGTCCTTCCCTTTCATAGATCTTCAATGAGACGGCCTCTTCCATCAAGAGCATAAGCGCCCTCCGATTCGATCGCTGCGAGGAATGCTGTAAGGCCGAAGATCGGAGAGGGGACAAGAGTCGTGGTTCGCTCAGGTGATCCCCAGAGACTTGTAACGGTCTTTTGAGGGGAAGCTGACCCGGAGACGTGGGTAGTTTGCTTTGGGGATGTCGAAAATATATCGCGAGCAATCAAACTACATTCCTCAACGCCATGTTTGGCCGATGATATCATCTGATCTTTTCCTGGATCCACCACGTATGTTCGATTGTGGTTGAATCTCTACACTATTGTTTGATTTGACTCGGGCTCCAACGAATCGTCCATCGGGTCCGAAGCAAATTAGGCACTCCGAATCTCGGGAATCTTGGGTTTAGCTGTGCATACAAGTATATCCAAGGATAGAAATAGAATAGGTTAATCATTAACGCTTATTATCAGCCGATCAGTCATTGAAAGCTAGACGCTTCGTGACCAGCGTAGCTGATGTTAGCACTGAGACTGGACGCTTGGAGACGAGCTGGCTCTCCGATCGCTGGAATGGGATTCGCCGACCCTACTCGGCAAAGGATGTTGTCAGACTTCGTGGTACAATTCGTCCCGAGTATACGCTCGCAAGAATAGGTGCTGAGAAATTCGAGCGCCTCCTGACGGACGAGGCCTACATTCCAACGCTAGGTGCACTTACAGGCGCCCAGGCGCTACAAATGGTTCAAGCAGGCCTAAGAGCCATTTACATGAGCGGCTGGCAGGTAGCAGCGGATGCTAACCTTTCTGGGCAGACGTACCCGGACCAGAGTCTCTACCCTTCCAACAGCGTTCCGAATCTCGTAAAGAGAATCAATCAAGCTTTCCAGAGAGCCGATCAGATACAACACTTGAGCGGGAAGGGAAAGATTGACTGGTTCGCCCCGATAATCGCCGACGCCGAGGCCGGGTTTGGAGGTCCCCTCAACGCGTTCGAGCTGATGAAGGCAATGATAGAGGCCGGAGCGTCGGGGGTACACTTCGAAGATCAGCTTGCATCAGAGAAAAAGTGCGGCCATTTGGGTGGGAAGGTTCTGGTCCCGACTCACC
>Ga0209161_10002200_pt1 | contig 15999 bp, 12 predicted proteins | sample GraSoiAngelo_155_FD_186169 | JGI IMG/M metagenome (GOLD analysis project Ga0209161, IMG submission 186169) | Grasslands soil microbial communities from the Angelo Coastal Reserve, California, USA - 14_1009_13_30cm (SPAdes) (version 2) | ecosystem: Environmental > Terrestrial > Soil > Grasslands...
GTCGCGTGCTCCCCCGGCCCGACGGCGTGGAGACCGCGCGGGCGACCGAAGGGGCGCCATTCGTGCTCCAGGTGACGGCTCCCGCGGAGGCGGCCGCCCTGCTGGCGGCACGCCTGGAAGCCGCCGGCGCGGTGGTGACCGGGCCCGCAGCACTCGAACTGAGCCGCATCCTCGCGGGCTGGCCGCGTCTCGGCGCGGAAGTGGACGAGAAGACCATCCCCCAGGAAGTGCGCCTCGACGAGATCGGCGGCGTGTCGTACACGAAGGGCTGCTACACCGGCCAGGAGACGGTCGCGCGGCTGCACTTCCGCGGCCACGTGAACCGCCAGGTGCGCGGCCTGCTGTTCGATCCCGAGCCGCCCGCCGCCCCCGCCGAGGGCTGGAGCGCGGTCACCTACGTCGATCGCGACGTCGGCCGGGTGACGAGCTTAGCGTTCGTGCCCGAGACCGGCGTGGCCGGTGCGGGGCGCTGGATCGGCCTCGCGCTGATCCGGCGCGAGGTGGAGCCCGGCTCGGTGGTGCGCGCGGCCGGCCGTGACGCACGCGTCGTCGACCTCCCTTTCGCCTTCCCGATCGCCGCCCCGGCATGACCGTGCTCGTCACGGGCGCGAGCGGCCTCGTCGGCAGTCATGTGGTCGAGGCCCTCGTCGCGCGGGGTGAGACGGTGCGCGCACTGGTGCGGCCGGCGAGTCGCGCCGCCGCCCTGCGGCTCGGGGCGGAGGCAGTCGCCGGCGACGTGACCGACCCGGCGGTGTGGCAGCGAGCGGCGCACGGCGTCCGCGCCATCGTGCATGCCGCCGCCATCGTACAGCGGCGGGCCTCCTGGGAGCGCTATGTCGCGGTCAACGTCGAGGGCACCCGACTCGCCGCGGCCGCGGCCCGGGCGACGCGCGTGCGGTTGGTCCACATCTCGTCCGTGGCGGTGTACGGCGGCTCAGCGGCCTACCCGTCGACACCAGAGCGGCGGGACGAAGATTTCCCTTTCCAACCGATCGCCACGCCCGACTACTACGCCCGCAGCAAGCGCATGGCCGAGGACGTGGTGCGCGAGGCCACGACGCATCAGGACCTCGATGTCGCGGCCCTGCGCCCGAACGTCATCTACGGGGAGCGGGACCGCTTGTTCACACCACGCGTGATCGGCGCGGCGCGGCTCCCGTTCGTGCCCCAGATCGGTCCGGGCACGAACCGGTTGTCGTGCGTGTACGCGGGCAACGTGGCGGCCGCCGCCGTCGTCGCGCTCGACGCACCGCTCCGGGGGTTCCGCGCGTACAACGTGACCAGCGACGGACCGCCCGCCCTGTCGCAGCGCGAGTTCTTCGCCGCGTTTGCAGCCGCGCTCGGTCGGCGCTACCGGCCGGTTCCGATTCCCACCGCGTTTGCGGGCCTCGCGATCAGTCTGTTCACCGTCCGCCGGCTGGCACGCGCGGCGGTGTCATTCGTCTCGGGGGAGAATCCCTACAGCGACGATCGCATTCGCACCGAGCTCCAGTGGCGACCGTTGACCCCGGCCCCCGAGGCCATCCGGCGTACCGTCGCCTGGTTTCTCCAAAACGAAAAGCCCGGGCACTAGTCCCGGGCATCGTCTCTCTCCTGCCCTGCTCCCGCTTACGCCCGGCGCTTTTTCTTGGCGGTGGGCTTGGCCGCGGGCTTGGCGGCTGGAGCCATCTTCTTCGCCGTATCGGCCGCCATCTTGTGGGATGTATCAGCCATCATCCTATGCGACGTGTCGGCCATCATCATGTGGGACGTGTCTACCGGAGTCTGCGTCGTCTGCTGCTGCGCCGGCTTTTGACACGCGCCCATCGCCACGAGGGCGAGGACCATTGCGAGACGCTTCATGCGGGCTCCTCTGGAGAAAAGAGTAGCGGTGCGGGGCTCGGCCGGGGGAAAACCTAGCGGCGGGCCCCCGGGAGTCAAGGCCGCGGCGCGTCGCCGGGGGTATTAGCCCGACATGACCCATCGCCGCAGCTTCGTCGCGTGGCTCGGTAGCCTGCCGCTCCTCCCCCGGCACCGCTCCCTCCGCTCCACACCGCCCATTGTCATCGAGGCGACACCCACGGCGCTGTATCAGCAGCCCGATGGGCGCAACAACCTCGTGCGGGTCGCCGTGACGGGCCTCGACGCCCCGGCGGCGCGCGCCCGCCTGACCGACCGCCGCGGCACGCTCGTCGGGACGGCGGGATTGCTGCCGACCGGCGCGGGCCTGGCCGGCGAGCTGTGGGTACCCCTTTCGCGGGCGGCCGGGGCGGAATTCCAGGTCGACGTCGAGGTGGGCAAACAGCGCATCGGCGGCCGGCGCGTCCGACTGGCTCCGCCGCGGCGCTGGACGCTGTATTGGATCGCCTCGAGCCACACGGACGTCGGGCTCACCGAGCGCCAGGACGAATGTCTCGAAGTCCACCGCCAAAACCTGGATGCGGCGCTGGCCCGATTGGCGTCGCATCCCGACTTCCGGTGGACCGCAGAGTGCGCGCTCCAGCTGATCTCGTACGTCGAGAACCGGGCGCCCGCCGCGGGGGAAGTGCTCGCGCGGGCGCTCCGCGACGGCAAGGTCGGCTTCTCCGCCCTGTTCGCACAACCGCTGACGGGGATCCTCGAGCACGAGACCTTCGCGCGCCTGATCTGGCCCGCGGGCCTGTTCGCCCGCGAGCGCGGACTGGGCTATCGCGCAGCACAGCTCTCCGACGTGCCGGGGCAAACGCTCACTCTCCCCACGCTGCTCGCCGCGAGCGGTGTGCGCTATCTCGCGAGCGGCGTCAATCCGGAGCGGGCGGCGCCGCTCCTCTCTCCCGCCGAGGCCGCGCGCGCCCAGCTCGCGGGCGGCGGCAGGGGCGAGTGGACCACGTACCCTCAGCTGTATTGGTGGGAGGGGCCGGACGGGAGCCGCGTGCTGCACTGGCGCGCCGACCAGTACGCTGATGGCCTGCGCTTCGGATTCGACGCGGATCCGGCCGAGATGGGCCGACGCCTCTCCGACTGGCTGCTCACCCATCCTGTGTTCCTGTCCCCCGGCTATCCCTACGACGTCGCGCTGCTGAGCGGTGCCGCGGGCGACAACGGCATCCTGGACGAGCGGATCGTCGCCAACGTCGAGGAGTTTTCCCGGCGCTTCGCGTATCCCAGGCTCGTCGCCGCGCGCCCGGAGGACTTCTTCCGCGACGTAGAGCGGCGCTGGGGCACGAAGCTGCCCGTGCGGCGCGGCGACACCGGGTGCTATCGCGAGGACGGCGCCGCGTCTACCGCGGCGGAGCTCGGGCGCTATCGCGCGGCCCAGTTGGTCGCCCGGGCCGCGGAACTACTCGCCCTGTGGGACGAGAGGACCGAGCCGCCGGGCGGCGGCGCGGCCGACCGGATCGAGCAGCGGGCCGCGGCGCGCCGGAAAATGTGGCGCGATCTGCTGCTGTTCGGTGAGCATACCTGGGGGGGGTCGGCCGGCGGTTCGGACCCCGACGGGGCGGAGACCCTCGCTCGCTGGCAGTACAAGCGGCGCTTCCTCGACGGCGCCGCCGCCGCCGCCGACGCCCAGGTCGCGGCGGCGCTGATCCGAATCGGCCTCAGTACCGCCGGCGGGGGGACCGGGGGGGCCGGGGGGGCCGGCCGCGTCGTGTTCAACGCCTCGAGCTGGGCGCGCTGGGCGCGTAGCGACGTGGTGCGCATCCCCGAGGGCGCGGCGCGACGGCTCACACACGACGGCCGGGAGTGGCCGACGGTGGATCTGCCCGACGGGTCGGCCCTGGCCCTGGCGCGGGACGTCCCGTCGCTGGGCTACCTGGCGCTCGCGGAAAGTGAGCGCGCACCGAACCCGCCGCGGGACGACGGCGCGGTGCTCGAGGCGCAGGCGGGCGGGTTCCACGTGGTGCTCGATCCCGCGAGCGGCGCAATCCACTCGCTGACGACCGGTGACGGCGTGGAGCGCGTCCGGTCCGCCGACTGGCCGGGGCTGAACCAGCTCGTATACGTCCAGGGCGGCGCGCACAGCGCCCTCTGGACCGGCCGGGCGCGGGACGAGCTGCGCGCCGCTCCCGACCTCACGCTGAGCCAGGCCGAGCTCGGATCGGCGCGCCGCGAGCGGCTCCCGGGCATCGGCACCCGGCTCGTAGTGGAGCGCAAGCTCCAGGGTTGCACCAGCGTCACGACGGTCGTCACGCTGTACGACGAGTTGCCGTGGATGGACCTCGTGAACCGAATCACGAAGCCGGCCACGCTCGAGAAGGAAGCGCTGTACGTCGCGTTCCCCTTCGCGCTCACGAAGCCCACGGTCGAGGTCGAGGTGCCACTCGGGCGGATGACTGTGGAGCGCGACCAGCAACCCGGCAGCTGCCGGGACTGGTTTTGCCACGCCCACTGGGTGTGGCTGCATGACGCGGCGAGCGGCATGCTCTGGAGTGGACCCGACACGCCGCTCTTCACGCTGAACGACATCTTCCGCGGCCTGTGGCGCCGGAAGATCGAGCCCGACGGCACGCTGTTCGCGTATGTCCTGAACAACTACTGGCCCACGAACTTCGCGGCCCGCCAGGGGGGGGAGCTCTCGTTTCGGTACCGCCTCTCGTCGCTGCCGCGGGGCGCCGACCCCGCCGAGCCCGCCCGGCGCGGCTGGGCTGCGTGCGACCCGCTGTACGTGAGCCCCCCGTACTCGAGCACCGGCATGGGCCCGCTCTCCCGCAAGGACTCCGGGGTGTTCATCGCCGATCAGGGCGTGGCGGTCGTGGGCGCCAAGCCGGCGGACGATCGCAGCGGTGTGGTGCTGAAGCTCGTCGACCTAACGGGCGTCGGACGTGCGGTGGCCGTCTGGCCGGGGGCGTACCGATTCCAGGGCGCCCGTCGCACGAACTTCGTCGAGATGAACGGCGACCGGGTCCCCGTCGCACCGGACGGACACGCCACGATCGACCTTCCCGCGTGGGGCACCGCGGCGCTGCGACTCTTTACACCGCGGGAGGGAGCCGATTAACTATCGCCCTATGACCAAGCCGACCATGTTGGGCGAGCTGAAACAGACGGAGTGGGCGAGTCCCGCCCGCATCCACCGGACCGTGAAGGACGAGCTGCGCGAGAATCTGGTGTGTCTGCTCGAGAACGGCTCGCCGCTGTTCCCGGGAATCGTGGGCTACGAAGACTCCGTCATTCCACAGCTGGTGAACGCCGTCCTGTCGCGCCACAACTTCATCCTGCTGGGCCTGCGGGGGCAGGCGAAGAGCCGCATTCTGCGCCAGCTCGTCACGCTGCTCGACGAGGAGATTCCGATTCTCGCGGGGAGCGAAGTGAACGACAATCCGTTCGCGCCGATCTCGAAGTTCGGGCGTGAGCTCGTGGCCGAGCAGGACGCCCGGACGCCGATCGCCTGGTTACCGCGCGAGTCCCGCTTCGTGGAGAAGCTCGCCACGCCCGACGTCACCATCGCCGACATCATCGGCGACGTGGACCCTATCAAGGCGGCGCGGGGCGGCCACCTGCTGTCCGACGAGTTGACCATGCACTTCGGGCTCCTGCCCCGGGCGAACCGCGGCATTTTCGCCATCAACGAGCTCCCCGACCTCGCCGGCAAGATCCAGGTGGGACTGTTCAACATCATGCAGGAAGGGGACGTCCAGGTGAAGGGCTATCCGGTACGCCTGAACCTGGACGTGGCGCTCGTGTTCACCGCCAACCCCGAGGACTACACCGCCCGCGGCAAGATCATCACCCCGCTCAAGGACCGTATCGGATCGGAGATCGTCACCCACTACCCGTACACGGTCGAGCTGGGCGCGGCGATCACGCGCCAGGAAGCCTGGCTCGAGCGCACCGGGCGCCCGGTCAAGCTGCCCGATTTCGTGGCGGAGCTGATCGAGCGCGTGGCCTTCGAGGCGCGCGAGGACAAGCGGGTGGACCGCCGCTCGGGCGTCTCGCAGCGCCTCCCGATCAGCGTGCTGGAGAACGTGGTGTCGAACGCCGAGCGTCGCACGGTCGCCACCAAGGAGAAGACGGTGGTCCCCCGCATCTCGGACATCTACGCCGCGCTGCCCGCGATCACGGGCAAGCTCGAGCTCGAGTACGAAGGCGAGCTGCAGGGTCCCGAATCGATCGCCAAGGACCTGATCCGCCGCGCCGCCGGCAAGACGTTCGAGGCCCGGGTGGGCGGCGCCAACGTGGACGACATCGTCCACTGGTTCGATGAAGGCGGGGCGCTGAAGATCTCCATGGACGAGCGCTCGGAGAGCTGCCTCAAGGGCTTCAGCGTCGTGCCCGGCCTGCTCGATCTGGTGGACCAGGTGGGCCTCGCCGCGAAGAAGGATCCGGGCACCATGGTCGCGGCGTGCGAGCTGGTGCTCGAGGGACTGGTGGCCGAGAAGCGGATTTCGCGGAACGAGGAGCTCGGCTACGTCCGCGCGCGCGCGGAACCGAAGGGACCGGGGTACGGCAAGACCGGCGGCGGAGGGGGGGGGCCGAACCTCTTCCAGTAAGCGGTCGCTCGCCGGTGGACGTATCTTCTCGGCGTCTCCCCTCTCGGAGCGTCCATGGGCAAGCTCGTCGGCGGCGCCGTCCTGCTCGTCATCGCGTTTTCCCTCCTCCTGGCCGCGGCCACGATGCGCGCCCAGCGCCCCGGCCCCATCTCCAACCTGCTGCGCGTCGCCGGGTTCGCCGTCGGCGTCCTCGCCGCGTTGGTCGCGACCGGGTCCGCCATGGTCGTGATCGCCCCGGGCGAGGTCGGGGTGCGCCACGCGTTCGGCTATGTGGACCCGGGACCGCTCCTCGCCGGAATCCGCTTGGTGCCGCCGTGGTCCACGATCGAGCGCTACTCGACCCGGGAGGAGCAGTGGCCCACGCGCGGCGAGCAGACCGAGGCGATCGAAGCGCTGTCGAGCGAGCAGATGGGGATGCACGTCGAGGTGGCGATCCGCTGGCAGATCGATCCGATGCAGGCGCCCAAGATCTTCACCGAGATCGGCGATGAAAACCAGATCCGCGGCGCCGTGCTCAACGCCATCCGCAAGGGGGTGCGCGACGGGATCGTGCAGTTCTCCATCAACGACATCTCCAAGCGCACGCAGATCGCGACCACCATGGAGGCCCTGGTGGACTCGGCGCTGGTGACGACCCCGCGCGCGGGGGGCGGCAAGTTCCGGATCGCCACGGTCACGGCGTTCTTCCTGCGCGACCTGCAGCCGCCCGCCCAGGTCGTGCAGGCGATCAACAACAAAATCGCTCAGGAGCAGCAGATCGAGACGGAACGCCATCGCGTCGAGGTCGCCCGCCTCCAGACCGAGCAGCAGCGGCTCCTGAACCAGACGCTCTCCCCCGAAGCGCTCACCAAGCAGTGGATCGAAGTGCTGCACGACATGAAGAGCTCGAACAACCTGATCATCTTCGTGCCGACCGAGGGCGGGCTGCCCCTGCTCAACATCAGCGAGCTGCGCAAGAACCTGAAGCCCTGAGATGGCGCCGCCGGTCATCACGATCACTCGGCAGTATGCCTCCGGCGGCTCGGAGGTCGCGCGCCTCGTGGCGGCGGAGCTCCGGTGGGAGGTGATCGACAACGAGTTCGTGGACGAGGTCGCGCGCCGGGCCGGGCTCCCCCCCGACGCGGTCGCGCAGCGCGAGGAGCGGGCGGCCGGATTGCTGGAACGCCTGGCGCGCACGCTCGCGGCAGGGTCGCCTGAAATGTTCATCGCGGCCGCCGGCGTCCCGCGCGTCGAGCCCGACGAGGCAGCGATCGTCCACCTGACCGAGCGGGTGATCGCCGAGGCGGCGGCGCACGGCCGGATCGTCCTGGTGGGCCGCGGCGCCCAGGCGGTGCTCGCGCAGCGGCCCGACGCGCTGCACGTGTACGTCGTCGCGGCGAAGCCGTGGCGCGTGAAGCTCGCGGTGGAGCGGCTGGGGGTGAACCCGGCGGAAGTGGAGAAGGTCGTGGACGAAACGGACCGGCAGCGCGACCAGTACGTGAGGACCTACTACGGGCGGCATCGCCAAGACCTCGTGAACTACGACATGGTGTTGAACACGGGGAAGTTGGGAATGGACGGGGCGGCCGCGTTGATCGTGGCCGAAGCGCGCCGGAGGAGTTGGGGTTGACGACCGCAACCCGGTCGGCGGCGCTCGCGGCGTGCCTGTCGCTGGCGTGCTGGCTTGGTCCGGCACCCGCACCGCTCCTCCCGGTGGCGGTGGTCCCGTTCGACGCGTACGGGGGCGCGATCTACGTGCCCGCGCTGATCAACGGCGACTCCGTCTGGCTGATGCTCGACACCGGCCTTTCCCGCACCGGGCTCGACCAGGACTGGGCCCGGACCGTCGGGATCGAGCCCGTCCCGGCGTCCTCGACCGCCGTCGTGGACCTGATCCGACTCGGAGAGCTCACACTCCGAAACCACCGTGTGGCGCTGTACCCCCTCCACGGCCTGAGCGAAGCGAGCGGGCGGCTCCAGGTAGGCCTCGTGGGGCACGACGTGCTGCAGCACTACACCGTGGACATCGACTACCAGCAGCGCCGCGTGCGGTTGTTCGACCCCGCGCGGTACCGGTACAAGGGCGCGGGCGCCACGGTGCGATTCACGGCGGACGCGGATCTCCCGCTGCTGCGCGCACAGGTGAAGGTACGGGGCCGCCACGCCATCCCGGCCCGGCTGCTGCTCGATACGGGCGCGTCGGGGCTGTGTCTGATTCTCACGACCCCATTCGCAGAGGAGCACGGCCTGGGCCGCGTGGCGCCGGCCATCGAGGCGCCCATCGGGACGGGCCTCGCCGGCGAGCTGCACGGCACCATCGTCCGCCTGCAGGAGCTCCGGCTCAGCGGCGTGAAGATACCGTCGCCCACGACCGGATTAGGCGGCGAGTACAAGGGCTTCCTGGCGCGAACCGACATCGACGGCGTCGTCGGCAACTCGGTGTTCGAGGGATCGCGCTTGATCGTCGACTATGCGGGCCGCCGCGCCATCGTCGAGCCTCGACCCGACGGCTCGCTGTGCGATTTCGACATGAGCGGGTTGCGGCTCGCGGCCCGGGGACCGGGGCTGAGGCACATCATCGTCGATTACGTCGTCCCCCGGAGCCCGAGCGCGGCGGCGGGGATTGCCCCCGGCGACGAGCTCCTGCTCATCGACGGACGCGGCGTCGCCGAGGGGGACTTGAGCGATGCTCGCAAAGCGCTGCGCGTGGACGGAGTGGTGCGCCGGCTCGTGCTGCGACGCGACGGGGATACGATCCGGGTGGCGCTGAAATTGAGAAGGCTGCTATAGGGCAGGTTGGGGAAGGTTAGGGGAGGTTAGGGAAGGTTGTTCCATACGCGATCAACCTTCCACCAACCTCCCCAACCTCCGCTACGGCGTCCGCCGTAGCGCCGGCACCCGCCACGCCGCGATCGCCGCGGCGATGAGACAGCCGGCTCCCCCCAGGGCGATCGCGGAGGGCGCGCCCGTGTGCTCCGCGACGAGGCCCGCCTGGAACGCCCCGAGCGGCGCCATGCCCACGAACACGAAGGCGTAGAACGCCATCACCCGCCCCCGCAGTGCGTCGGGAACGAGGGTCTGCAGCATGGTGTTGGCGAGCGCGGTGCTCACGATCATCGCGCAGCCGGCCAGCGCCAGGAGCGCCAGGGCAACACCAACGGAGCGCACCGCCGCGAACAACACCAGCAGCACGCCGAACGCCGCCCCGCCAGCGAGGAGCGCCGGCCCTTTGGGGACGCGCGGCCCTCGCACGGCGAGCCCGAGGGCGCCGAGCATCGCCCCGATCCCCACCGCCGCCATCAACCCCCCGTAGCCGCGGGCGTCGGTGTGCAGCACGTCCCGCGCGACCACCGGCATCAGCACGATGAACGGGAAGCCGAACACGCTGAACACCGCCACCAGCAGCACGAGCGCCCACACGCGGGCGTCGCCCCGGATGAACGTGACGGCCTGACGTACACCCTCCCAGGCGGAGGTCGGCATGGCGTGCGGCACGAATGACGGGAGTCGCATCGCCAGGAGTCCGGCGATGACGGCGATGTAGCTCACTCCGTTCAAGAAGAAGCACATGCCGACCCCGGCGGTGCCGATCACCACGCCCGCCGCCGCAGGGCCGACGATCCGCGCCGCATTGAACATCGACGAGTTTAGTGCGATTGCGTTCATCAAGTCCCCTTTGCCGACGAGCTCGGCGATGAAGGCCTGGCGGCCCGGAATGTCGAACGCGTTGACGATGCCGAAGAACAGCGCCAGTACCATCACCTGCCACGTGGTCACCCTACCGGTCCACACGAGCGCCGCCAGTGCCAGCGCTTCGAGCATCTGCAAGGCTTGTGTCCACACGATGAGGCGCCGCTTGTCCACGCGGTCCACGACGACACCCGCGTACAGCGTGAACAGCAGCACGCCCAGCGAGCGGAGCGCTTGCGTCAGGCCCACGGCGAAGGGCGAGTTGGTGATCTCGAGCACGAGCCATCCCAGCGCGACCGATTGCATCCAGGTCCCGATGAGCGAGATGCCTTGACCGAAGAAGAAGAGCCTGAAGTTGCGGTGGGAAAGCGCTCCGTCCATTGCGGGAAAGCTCGCCGCCGCCCGATATTTGGGGTAGGGAGCCCGATGAAATACACGACGTACAGCCGCTACCTCCCCGAGCTGGCCGATACGGTGAACCTCCAGGCCCTGCTCGATCAGCTCGCCGACTTCCTCCTCCAGTCGGGCTTCGCCGGAGGCGCGTACTCGCATCCGTTCTGGGGCGAGTTCGGCGAGGAAGAATCCGACCGCTCGCTCGACGCCCTGCGGCAAGCGATCCTCCAGGCGCTCATGGACTCGGGCCAGCTGACGCCCGAGATGCTCAAGCTGTTGCGCGGCGAATCGACCGGCGACGCGGCCCGCGACGCCGACCTCGAGCGCCAGCTGGGGGAGCTGCTCGACAAGATCGTCCAGAAGCTCATGGACGAGGGCTACCTGAACGTGACCGAGGCGCCCAAGGTGCCCTCGGGCCAGCAGCCGTTATTCGGGCCGGGCGGGATGGCCAAGGAAGCGGCCCAGCAGGTGCAGTTCAACCTCACCGAGAAAGGCATCGATTTTCTCGGCTACCGCACCTTGAAGCACCTGCTGGGAAGCATCGGCAAGTCGAGCTTCGGGGCGCACGAGACCGAGCACCTCGCGACGGGCGTCGAGGCCGAGGCGGTGAGCAAGCCCTACCAGTACGGTGACACGCTCAACCTCGACGTGAACGCGACGCTCACGAACGCGCTGCAGCGTGAGGGGCTGGGTGTGCCGATCAACCTCGAGTACGACGACCTCATGGTCCACCAGGCCGAGTACCGCTCGTCGTCGGCCACGGTGCTGATGCTCGACTGCTCCCACTCCATGATCCTGTACGGCGAGGATCGCTTCACGCCGGCCAAGAAAGTGGCGCTTGCCCTCACGCACCTGATCCGCACGCAGTTCCCGGGCGACACGCTGCGCGTGGTCCTGTTTCACGACACCGCCGAGGAAATCCCGCTCGCCCAGCTGGCGCGCGCTCAGGTGGGGCCGTACCACACGAACACCGCCGAAGGGCTCAAGCTATCGCGCCGCATGCTGTTGTCGCAGCGCAAGGACATGCGCCAGATCATCATGATCACCGACGGCAAGCCGTCGGCGCTCACGCTGCCCGACGGCAGGATCTACGTGAACTCGATGGGCCTCGACCCCCAGATCCTCCAGGCCACCTACCGTGAGGTGGCGCTGTGCCGGCGCTCCGGGATCATGATCAACACCTTCATGCTGGCGCGGGACCGGAGTCTGGTGGAGTTCGTGAAGAAGGTGTCGGCGATCTGCCGCGGGAAGGCGTACTTCACGAACACGATGACCCTGGGGCAGTTCATCCTGATGGACTTCATGCGGCGCAAGACGCGGCGGGTGTCATAGCCCTCTTCGCTGGCGGCCCAGGTATACGAGCCGCGACAGGTCCGCTACCAGGTTGTGCGCCACACTGTCCTCCTTGATGCCTCCGGTCAGCACCACGAGCACGTAGCTCGCGCCATCCGCCGGATACACGACGCCCGCGTCGTGATAGACCACCTCGCCGATCCAGCCCGTCTTGTGCGCGACCCGCGTGCCCGGTGGCACACCGACCGGGATGCCCTCGTTGAACTCCTGGCGGCCCAGGATCGCGAGCATCGAGTCGCAGGCGGCGCGGCTGGCGGCAAGTCCCCCGGCGATCGCACCGAGCAACACCCCTAGGTCGCGGGCGGTGGTCGTATTGTTCAGCCCGGCCCTGTACGCTGCGCCGTCCTCCACGCCACGCAGCACCTGAGTCGACCACGCGCCAAGAGAGCGCGCCGACGCTTGGGCGCGTGATGCGCTCACCCGCTCGATCAGGATGTTGGTGGCCAGATTGCTCGAGCGGGTGATCATGAGCTCGAGCAATTCCCGCACCGACCGGTTCCGCCCCACCAACGCATACAGCGTCGAGTCGGAGTCGTCTTCCTTGCCGACCGTGAATGCCGCGCCTGGGACGAGCGAGGGGAACGCGGTGTGCACCGTGAGCGAGTCGTCGAGCCCGAGCAGCGCGGCGTCCGCGTCCCGGAAAATCTGGATCATCACCGGGACCTTCATCGTGCTGGCCGCGTGCAACCGCAGGTTCGCCCCGATGAGGACGGAGTCGGGACGCACGAGGCTCCGGTAGTACACGCCCACGGCCTGGGCCGGTGCTCGTGCGATCCGCGCCTCGAGCCGGTTGCGCAGCGTGTCTGCACGTTGACCCGCCGCCGGGGCCGTGACTCCCGGCAACATGCCGATCAAGAGCAGCCAGGGTCGGAACATGGACCGAAGATACGCGCTAAATTGCGCTTCGTGACGGCCCGCCAGCCCGCCATCTTCGGTACCCACGAGGAGAAAACGCTCGCCCAGCTGCGCGACGTGGCGACGCGGGCCGAGCGCGTGGCGCTCATGGCCGACGGCCACCTGGGCTACGTGATGCCCATCGGGGGCGTGGCGGCGTACCGCAACAAAGTGAGCGTCGTGGGCGTGGGCTTCGACATCGCCTGCGGCAACGCCGCGATCCGCACCGACCGCCGCGTCGACGACTTCCCCCGACCCGAGCTCGAGCGCCTGGCGGACGAGATCCAGCGTACTATCTCGTTCGGCATCGGCCGCACCAACCGCGCCGACGACGCGCCCACCGACCATCCGCTGTTCGAGCACCCGGCGTGGGACGCCGTTCCGGGCCGTCACGAGCGGGACAGCCTCCGCGCTAAGGCGCGAAATCAGCTCGGCACCGTCGGGGGCGGCAATCACTACGTGGACGTGTTCGCCGACGAGACCGGGGCGATCTGGGTGGGCGTGCACTTCGGCAGCCGCGGGCTCGGCCACACGGTCGCGTCGGGCTTCCTGTCGCTGTCGCAAGGGAAGCAGTGGGGCGAGCGCGTGCCGGAGGCCGAGGTGCTGCTCGCGCTCGACCAGCCGCTGGGACACGACTACTGGCACCTGATGACGCTCGCCGGCGAGTATGCCTACGCGGGGCGCGAGTGGGTGGCGCGCAAGGTCGTGTCGCTGCTCGGCGGCCGGGAGCTCGAGCTGGTCCACAATCACCACAACTTCGCGTGGCAGGAGAACCACCACGGCACGGAGTACGTCGTGGTGCGAAAGGGAGCGACGCCAGCGTTCCCAGGCCAAAGAGGCTTCGTGGGTGGCTCCATGGGGGACGACGCGGTCATTGTCGAAGGGGCGCGCCACGACTCGGCGTTGCAGCGCGAGTCGCTCTACTCCACGGTGCACGGCGCGGGCCGTGTGATGTCCCGTACCGATGCGCGCGGCAAGGTGAACCGGCGGACCGGCGAGCTGATCCGACCGGGCCGGGTCACGTGGGACATGCTGCGCTCATGGGTCGGTGGAAAGGGCGTGATCCTGCGCGGCGGAGGCTTGGACGAGTCACCACACGCATATCGCCGGCTGCCGGACGTGCTGGCGGCCCAGGGCGACACGGTGACGGTGCTCCACACGCTCACGCCGCTGATCGTCTTGATGGCGGGTGAGCGCGAATTCGATCCGTACAAAGACTAGACGCCGCCATGAACACCTACATCGCCCTCCTTCGGGGCATCAATGTCGGCGGCCACAACCAGGTCGCCATGGCCGACCTGCGCGATCTCCTCACCCAGCTCGGGTTCGCCGACGTCCGGTCGCTGCTCCAGAGCGGCAATCTCATTTTTGGCGCGACGCGGCGAACCGCCGCCCAGCTGGAACGCCTCCTGGAGACGGAGGCTGCGAAGCGCCTCGGTCTTCAAACAGATTTCTTCGTCCGCACTGCGAACGAATGGAAGGACGTCGTCGCGCACAATCCCTTCCCCAAGGAAGCCACGCGCGATCCCGGCCATCTGGTCGTGATGTTTCTCAAGGAGGCGCCCAGCGCCTCAGCCGTAAAGGCGCTGCAGCAAGCCATCACGGGCCGCGAAATCGTTCGCGCCGCAGGCAAACACCTCTACATCACTTATCCGGACGGTATCGGCCGCTCGCGCTTGACGAACGCCGTCATCGACAAGCAGCTTGAAACCCGCGGTACGGGGCGTAACTGGAACACGGTCCTGAAGCTCGCGGCCCTCGCGGCGGGCTGATACGCGAGCGCCTCGCTCGCCATTTTGATTAAATTGGACGCGTGAGCGAGTTCGTCTTCGGTACGCACAACGCCGCCTTCGTGCAGGTCATGTACGAGCAGTACCTGCGCGATCCTGCCTCGGTCGGTGAGGAATGGCGGAAGCTGTTCGATAACGGAGCCTTCGGGGACCTCCCGGTTATCCCGACGAGCCGCGCCGAAGTGCTCGGGAGCACGGAGCAGGGAGCGGTACCCTCCGCTGCACCGGCAGGAACCGCTCCCCGCTCCCCGCTCCCTGCGGGACTCACACCGATCACCGGCCCCGCCGCCCGCCTCGCGCAGAACATGGCGGACTCGCTGTCGGTGCCCACCGCCACCTCCTTCCGTGAGATCACCGTCGACGGCCTGGACGCACAGCGACGTGATTTGAACGCGCAGCTCGCGGCGGCGGGCAAGAAGATCTCCTATACGCACCTGATCGGATACGCGATCGTTCGGGCAGCGCGCGAGCTCGCGGTCATGACGCACGCTTTTCAGGACGTCGACGGCAAGCCACACCGCTTCGATCCACATGCGGTGAACCTGGGCTTGGCGGTGGACGTGGAGAAAAAGGATGGCAGCCACGCCCTGGTCGTCCCGGTCATCAAGCACGCCGAGGGCATGGACTTCGCGACCTTCCACGCGACGTACGAGACGCTGGTCGACAAGGCGCGCACCAACAAGCTCGTCCCCGACGACTTCGCGGGCGCCACCATCACGTTGACCAACCCGGGGACGATCGGGACGGTCGCCTCGGTGCCGCGCCTCATGAAGGGCCAGGGCTCGATCATCGCGACCGGCGCGATCCGCACGATCGGCGGCGCGAAGGTCATGACGATCACCTCGACGTACGACCACCGGATCATCCAGGGGGCGGAGTCGGGACTCTTCCTGCGACGGCTCGACGATTTGCTCCAGGGAGCAGACGGGTTCTACGGATCGGTGTTCGAGAGTCTGGGAATCTCGGGGCTCGGGGCTCGGGACTCAGGGATCGGAACGGCCACGGGACGGGCACTCCCGAGCCCCGAGCCGCTAACCCCGAGCCCCGATCTCAAACATGTCGCCGCGGCCATGGCATTGGTCAAGGCCATCCGCAACTTCGGCCACATGGCGGCGCGGCTCGACCCCCTCGGCGCCGACCCGCCAGGCGATCCCGCGCTCGATCCCGGCCCCCTCGGGCTCACGACAGAAATCATGGCCCGGATCCCGGCCGACCTGCTGCGGATCTACGTGCCCGGGCGGACCCTGGCCGAGGCGTACCCCAGCCTGCAGGAGACCTATTGCGGCACTATCGCCTACGAGGTCGAGCATATCGGCAGCCACCAGGAGCGCCTGTGGCTGCGCCAGGTCATCGAGTCGGGCGAGCACCGCAAGCCCCTGACGCCGGAAGTGAAGCGCAAGCTGCTCGCCCGCCTGACGGCGGTCGAGACGCTCGAGCGCTTCCTGCACAAG
>Ga0209161_10002203_pt1 | contig 15997 bp, 17 predicted proteins | sample GraSoiAngelo_155_FD_186169 | JGI IMG/M metagenome (GOLD analysis project Ga0209161, IMG submission 186169) | Grasslands soil microbial communities from the Angelo Coastal Reserve, California, USA - 14_1009_13_30cm (SPAdes) (version 2) | ecosystem: Environmental > Terrestrial > Soil > Grasslands...
TTCAGCGCCCCGCCCCTCAAGGTGGCGGGTGGTATCGGGTCCCCCCTGAACCCGCTGGCCGTGAAATAAGCTGGCGCTGCTCACCCCGTGGGAAGCGGGGCGCGAGCTCTACGCCGAGATGAACGTCGCCGTGTGGTGAGGCGGTCAGGCCGCGTGGCGGGCGCGGCGCGCGCGGCGGAAGCTCCGCTCGACCTGACTGCGTAGCCGCCGCACCAGCGCATCCCGCTCGGCCTTCATCCCGCTCGCGACCCAGTCGGCGAGCAGCACCTGGTCGAGGGCGGAGAAGAGGCGCGCCAGGTAGGCCGGGTCCTCGTCGATGAACACCCCGGCCGCGATCCCGCGCCGGAAGATGTCCGCCTGGAGCGCGTGGATGTCGCGCCAGTGCTGGACCTGCGCCTCGGTGCCGCTCGGCGCGATGGCCCACGACGTCCCGGCACGCAGGTGCATGCGCAGGAAGGCGGGGTGCGACACGAAGTAGTCGATGTAGAGCGTGCTCAGCGCGTCGAGCGCCTCGGCGGGCGGCGCCTTGCGGCCCGCCACCTGGCGGGCCAGCTGGAGCAGCTCCTGCCCGCGCTCCTCGAGGATGGCGCGGTAGAGCGCCGTCTTGCCCGGGAAGATGGCGTAGATGGTCCCCATCGAGAGGCCGGCCAGGCGCGAGATGTCCTGCAGCTTCGCCGCCGCGAAGCCGCGCTCGGCGAACACCTGCTCCGCGGCCTCCACGATGTGGTTCCGGTAGACGCCGGTGCGCGCCCGGCGCGCCTCGTCCCGGGGCCTGCGGCGGGCGGCCATGGCCCGCTCTCTACCACCGCCGGAGCCGATTGACAAGTCGGATTTCCGAATGGTAATTCGGAGTCACGAATATCTGATCCAGGGGAGGCGTCCATGGAGTTCGGGATCTTCTCGCAGATGCACGTCCCGCCGTGGGACGACGAGCACTCGCGCTACCTGCGCGAGCTCGAGGTCTCGCTCGCGGTCGAGGCGGCGGGCTTCAAGTACGACTGGTCGCCCGAGCACCACTTCCTGAAGAACTACTCCCACCAGCCCGCGCCCGAGGTGTACCTCTCCTGGGTCGCGGCGCGCACCAAGCGCATCCACGTCGGGACCGCGATCGTCAACATCACCGCGGCGGTGAACCACCCGGCGCGCGTCGCCGAGCGCATCGCGGTCATGGACCACCTCTCCGAGGGGCGGGTCGAGTTCGGCACCGGCCGCGGCTCGTCGTCGGCGGAGTGGGCGGGCTTTGCCATCCCGTCGGCGGCCGAGACCAAGCCCATGTGGCGCGAGTCGCTCGAGCAGATCCCGCGCATGTGGCGCGACGAGCCCTACGCGTTCGAGGGGAAGTACTTCCGCATGCCGGAGCGGAACGTGCTGCCCAAGCCCTACTCCAAGCCCCACCCGCCCATCTGGGTCGCCTGCTCGAGCCCGCCCACCTTCATCGAGGCGGGCGAGCTCGGTCTCGGCTCGCTCTGCTTCACCTTCGGCACGCCGGCCGAGATCGCCGAGCACGTCCGCAACTACAAGGCGGCGATCAAGCGCTGCAAGCAGCCGATCGGCGAGTACATCAACGACAACATCGCCGTCACCACCAACATGTTCTGCCTCGAGGACGGCGACCGGGCGCGCCACCTCTACTCCAAGGCGCGCGTGGAGGCGTTCACCGAGTTCTTCTTCGGCTGGCTCGACTCCATCCCGCGCCCGAAGGGCTTCCCCCGGGAGGGGCCGATCAAGGTGCCGCCCAGCACGCCCGAGGAGCTGAAGGCCGGACTCGCGGTGGGCGGCCGTCAGATCGGCGCGCCCGAGGAGATCGTGCGGGTGATCGAGATGTACGAGGCGCTCGGTGTGGACCAGCTCATCTACGCGCCCTTGACCCTCACCCTGGACCAGAAGTACGTGCTCGAGTCGATCGAGACCTTCGGCAAGCACGTGCTCCCGAAGTTCGACACGGATGCGGTGCACCGCACGACGCGCCAGCGCGAGGCGGCGCTCAAGGCGCAGGCGGCATGAGCGTCCCCGTCTGCGACCAGGTCCTGATCGGCGGCGAGTGGGTGCGCGCCGGGGGAGGGACGTACCCGGTGATCGACCCGGCGACCGAGGAGCCCGCCGGCCACGCACCGGAGTGCTCGGTCGAGCAGGTGCGCGCCGCGGCGCGGGCCGCGCGCGCCGCCTTCGAGCGCGGCCCGTGGCGCACCATGAGCGGTGCGGAGCGCGCCGCGCGCCTCGCCGAGGCGGCGGAGCGCTTCGAGCGCCAGGCGCCCGGCCTGGTCGATCTCACCATCGCCGAGACGGGCGCCGTCCGCGCGGTCGCCGAGACGCAGCAGGTGGGCGCGGTGGCGGTGCGCCTCGCGCGCGCCGCCGAGCTCGCCGCCGTCCCCGCGGACGAGCCCCTGCCGCCCCGCGGCAACGCGCACGGCCTGGTCGCCCGCGAGCCGATCGGCGTGGTCGCCTGCATCACGCCCTTCAACTTCCCGATGACGAACTGCGCCGGGAAGATGGGCGCCGCGCTCGCCTGCGGCAACACGGTGGTGGTGAAGCCCGCGCCCGCCGACCCGCTCGGCGTGGCGGCGCTCTGCCGGATCGTCGCCGCCGTCCTCCCGCCCGGCGTCCTCAACTTCGTCGGCGGCCAGGGGCCCGAGATCGGCGAGGCGCTCGTGCTGGCAGCCGAGGTCGACATGATCTCGTTCACCGGCAGCTCGGCCGTCGGCGCGCGCATCCAGGAGGCCGTCGCGCCACGCATGAAGCGCGTGCTCCTCGAGCTGGGCGGCAAGTCGCCCAACATCGTCTTCGCCGACGCCGACCCGGCGCGGGCGCTCGCCGGCGCGCTGCAGCCGTGGACCTTCCACACGGGGCAGGCGTGCATCGCGGGCACGCGCCTCCTGGTCGAGCACTCGATCTACGACGACTTCACCGCCCGCCTCGCCGAGGCCGGGCGCGCGCTCCGCGTCGGCGACCCGCGTGCGCCGGGCACGGCGGTGGGCCCGCTCGTCTCGGCGGCGCAGCGCGCGCGCGTCGAGCGCTACATCGCCCAGGGCGTCGCCGAGGGCGCGACGCTCGCCTGCGGAGGGAAGCGCCCGCCGCACCTCGCGCGCGGCTACTACGTCGAGCCGACGCTCTTCACCGGCGTGCGCAACGACATGGTGATCGCGCGGGAGGAGATCTTCGGCCCGCTGATCAGCGCCATCCCGTTTCGCGACGAGGCCGAGGCGATCGCGCTCGCCAACGACTCGGACTACGGCCTCTACGGTTACGTGTGGACGCGCGACCCCGAGCGTGCGCTCCGGGTGGCGCGCGCGCTGCGCACCGGGACGGTGCAGGTGAACGGCAGCCCGCTCAACCCCGACGCACCCTTCGGCGGCTACAAGCGCTCCGGCATCGGCCGCGACGGCGGGCGCTGGGCGCTCGCGGCCTACAGCGAGCTCAAGTACATCGGGTGGACGGGATAGGAGTCAGCCTCTCAGGGAGGAGCCATGTTCGACACCATCATCAAGGGCGGCAGGGTGGTGGACGGCTCGGGCCTGCCCAGCCGCACCGCCGACATCGGGATCGCGCTCGGCCTGATCGCCGACATCGGCCGCCTCTCCGGCGCGCGCGAGACGATCGACGCCGACGGCCTCGTCGTCATGCCGGGCATCATCGACGTGCACACCCACTACGATCCCCAGCTCACCTTCGACCCCTACGCCACCTCCTCCTGCTTCCACGGCGTCACCTCGGTCATCGCCGGCAACTGCGGCTACTCGATCGCGCCCTGCGCGCGCAAGGACCACAACTGGCTGGTCGAGCTCTTCGCCCGGGTCGAGGGGATGTCGCCGAACGTGCTGCGCGAAGGCCTCCCCTGGGACTGGGACACGTTCCCCTCCCTGCTGAACGTCCTGGAGAGCCGTCTCGGGATCAACGCCGCGTTCTACGTCGGGCACTCGGCGCTGCGCCGCTTCACCATGGGCGAGGGGGCATCGGAGCGTCAGGCGACCCCCGACGAGCTGCAGCACATGCGTTCGCTCGTGCGCGAGGCGATGGCGGACGGTGCGGCCGGCTTCTCCTCCTCGCAGGCGCCCACCCACGTCGACCAGGCCGGCCGGCCCGTGCCCTCGCGCTGCGCCGCGTTCGAGGAGGTCGTCACCCTCGCCGAGGCGGTGGGCGAGCACGGCCCCGCGACCATCGCCTTCCTCGCCGAGAGCGCGGTGCAGGGCTACGATGCCCAGGACCGCGAGCGGCTGATCGAGCTCGCCCGCCGCTCCGGATTTCCCGTCATCGTGCAGGGCATGGGCTTCCGTCCCGGCCAGCGGGCGCGGTGGGAGGACCAGGTCCGCTTCCTCGAGGAGGCGCGGCAGCGGGGAGCCGCCGTCTTCTCGATGCTGCGCACGCAGCCGTTCATGCGGCCCTTCAACTGGCGGCGCGGGACCTCGCTCTTCGACGGGGTCTTCCACTGGCGCGACCTGCCCGACCTGCCCCACGCCGAGCGCCTCGCGCGCCTGCGCGACGTGAAGTTCCGCGAGCAGCTCCGCTCGGGGCTCGACCACCCGAACACCGACCCGAAGCAGGGCTCGACGCTGCCGCCCCCGGCGCTCGACCGCGTCTTCGTCGACCGCTCCGCGACGTACCCGGACGCGGTGGGGAAGAGCCTCGCGGAGCTCGCCAGGGAGCGGCGGGCGCACCCCGCCGACGTCATGTGCGATCTCGCGGTGGCGGACGACCTGGAGACGCAGTTCCTGTGGAACAGCGAGAGCCCCGAGTGGATCGAGGCCAACGCGGAAGCGCAGCGGAACCCGCACATGATCGTCGGCACCGGCGACGGCGGGGCCCACGCCGACCGCGACGACGGCGCCGAGTGGTCCACCTACTACATCCGCTCATGGTTGCTGGACCGCCAGATCCTTCCGCTGGAGGAGGGTGTCCGCCGGATCACCCGCCTCCCGGCGCTGCTCACCGGCATTCGCACCCGCGGCATCCTGGTGCGCGGCTGCCCCGCCGACATCATGATGTTCGACCCCACGCGCATCGGTCTCGGCAAGAAGCAGCTCGTGCGCGACATGCCCGGCGGCGAGGAGCGCTGGCAGGTACGCCCCGAGGGCATCGCGCGCGTCATCGTTAACGGGAAGACGATCGTCGCGCAGGGCCAGCTGACCCGGGAGCGCCCCGGCCGCGTGCTCAAGATCGGCAGCCCGCCGTCATGAAGGCCGCCGTCCTCCGCGCCGCCGGCCAGCCGGTCACCATCGAGGAGGTGCGCCTCCGCGACCCGGGTCCCGGCGAGGTCCGGGTCGCGATCCGCGCCGCCGGCCTCTGTCACTCGGACCTGAGCGTGATCGACGGCGCGATCCCCTACCCCACGCCCGTCGTCCTCGGCCACGAGGGCGCGGGCGTGGTGGACGCCGTCGGCGCCGGCGTGACGGCCGTGAAGGAGGGCGACACGGTCGTCCTCTCGACGCTCGCCCACTGCGGTCGCTGCCCCGCGTGCGAGGTCGGCCGGCCCACCGAATGCCGCAACGCCCCCAGTCCCAAGGACGCCCGGCCGTTCACGCTGCACGGCGAGCCCGCGTATCAGTTTGCGAACGCGTCGGCGTTCGCAAACTGCACCGTGGTGCGCGAGCAGTCCGCGATCGCGATCGACGCCCGCGTGCCCTTCGACCGCGCGGCGCTGATCGGCTGCGGCATCATGACGGGGGTCGGCGCGGTGCTCAATCGGGCGCGCGTCGAGACCGGCGCCTCGATCGCCGTCTTCGGCCTCGGCGGCATCGGGCTCTCCTGCGTGCAGGGCGGCGTGCTGGCCGGGGCGGCCCGGATCATCGCGGTCGACGTCGTGCCCGCGAAGCTCGAGCTGGCGCGGCGTCTCGGCGCCACGCACGCGATCGACGCGGCCAAGGACGACCCGGTCGCCGCCATCCGCGATCTCACGCGCGGCGGCGCCGACTACACCTTCGAGGCGGTCGGCAACCTCGCCGTCATCCGCCAGGCGCTCGACGCGCTCGGCGCGGGCGGCGCGCTCACCATCGTCGGCGTGCCGAAGATCGGCTCGACGCTCGACTTCGTGGTCCACGCCCTCTACCAGAACAAGGCGATCCTCGGCTGCCGCTACGGGACGGCCCGCCCGCGCCGCGACTTCCCGATGCTCGCCGACCTCTACCTCGGCGGCCGGCTCAAGATCGACGAGCTCATCACGCGCCGCTACGCGCTCGACGAGTTCGCCGCTGCGCTCGATGATCTGCGTGGCGGGCGGCTCGCGCGCGGCGTCTTCACCCTCGGAGGGAGCGCCCATGGGTAGGTTCGGCCACTTCGTGATCGACGCCGACGGCCACGGCGGCGAGCCCGCCGACTGGCGGGAGCGCCTGCCGCGCGAGTTCCAGCCGCACATGGCGGCCCGGCGCGAGCGCGTGAAGCAGCAGTTCGCGAACCTGCCCGGGGTGGGCGTCAAGGAGACGCGCGGCACGGCGCGCGTCGACAGCCTCTCGCGGCCCGGCATGAGCGATCCGCGGAGCCGCCTCGAAGACATGGACCTCGAAGGCATCGACGTGACCGTCATGTTCCCCGGCGGCGCGGGCGAGGAGTGGGCGGGGCTCGACCGCGGCTTCGCGATCGCGCTCTGCCGGACGCTCAACGACGCGCGCGCCGAGTTCTGCGGCCACGCGCCCGTGCGCCTCAAGTCGGTCGCCAAGCTCCCCCTGATCGACCCCGAGGCGGCGGCCGCCGAGCTCCGCCGCGCCGTCACCGAGCTCGGCATGGTCGGCATGGTGACCCCCCAGCACATCCGCGAGAAGAACCTCGACGATAGGAGCTTCGATGTGGTCTGGGCCGAGGCTGAGAGCCTCGGCGTGCCGGTCTGCATCCACGGCGGCGGGCAGGCGATCGACCAGGTGCCGATCGGCGTCGACCGCTGGGCGACACGGCTGGAAGTGCACGCCTTCACGCACCCCGTCGGGCAGATGATCGCGGTCATGGCCTTCACGGTGGGCGGCATCCTGCACCGCTTCCCGAAGCTGCGCGTCGCCTTCCTCGAGGCGGGCGTCGGCTGGCTCCCCTTCTGGCTCGAGCGCCTCGACGAGCACTGGGAGCTGACGCCCGAGCAGGCGCCGCTGATCGACCGCAAGCCGAGCGAGTACTTCCTCTCCGGCCGCTGCTTCATCGGCTGCGATCCCGACGAGCGCGGCGTGCCGTGGGTGGTGCAGTCCCTCGGCGAGGACGTGGTCGTCTACGCCTCGGACTACCACCACTGGGACTGCAAGTTCCCGGACACGGTGAAGATCATCGCGGAGCGCACGGACCTGAGCGAGACGAGCAAGCGCCGGATCCTCGAGGACAATCCACGCCGCCTCTACGCCATCGCCTGACGGCGCGCCCCGCAGCGAACCGGGCGCGGCTACCCCACGAACGCGGGTCGACGCCCGGATCGAGGCCCCTCACACTGGACGCTTCCCGGAGACCGGGTCTATGGTGTCGGCGGGACGGGTCGAAACCGGGCCGCACGGCCATCGCAAAAGGGGTGCGAGATGCACATCGGAATGGGCGTCATTTTTCAGGGCGAGGGCGAAGGACGAACCGATCGCAACGTCTATCGGAACGAGCTTCGCCTCGGCGATCTCGCCGAGCCGCTCGGGTTCGATTCGCTGTGGGGCGTCGAACATCACTTCACCGACTACACGATGTGTCCCGACGTCCTTCTCTACCTCACGTATTTCGCCGGGCGCACGCAACGCATCCAGCTCGGCTCGATGGTGGTCGTGCTGCCCTGGCACGACCCCTTGCGCGTGGCCGAGCAAGTGGTGATGCTCGATCACATCTCGAACGGCCGCTTGATCCTCGGCCTCGGCCGCGGGCTCGGGCGCGTGGAGTTCGAGGGGTTCGGCGTGAACCAGGAGGACAGCCGCGAGATCTTCACCGAGGCGGCGCAGATGATCCTCGAGGGGCTCGAACGCGGCTGCTGCGAGTTCGACGGCAAGTTCGTGAAGCAGAAGCGGCGCGAGCTCCGTCCGCGGCCGTTCAAGTCGTTTCGCGGGCGGACCTACGCCGCCGCGGTCTCGCCCGAGTCTTCGGTCATCATGGCCAAGCTCGGCATCGGTCTCCTGATCATCCCGCAGAAGCCGTGGGAGATGGTGGCGAACGAGCTGAACGCCTATCGCAGGGTGTACAGCGAGGTGAACGGCACGGATGCGCCGCCGCCGATCGTCGGAGGTTGGACGTTCTGCGACGAGGACCCGGGCCGAGCGGAGGAGCTCGGCCGCCGGTACATCGGCGCCTACTGGCACTCCGTCGTCAAGCACTACGAGCTCGTCGGCGACCATCTGACGAAGATGCGCGGCTACGAGGCCTACAAGGACGTGCAGGAGAGGGTGTCCACGCCGGGCGGAGTCGACGCGATGACGGAGTTCTTCCTGAACCTCCAGGTCTACGGCACGCCCGAGCAATGCTACGAGAAGGTCCTCGACATCCAGAAGCGCACGGGCGCCGAGGCGTTCAACGGCGTCTTCAGCTACGGTGGCATGCCGTACGAGATCGCCGAGAGCAGCCTGCGGCTCTTCGCCACCGAGGTGATGCCCGAGCTCAAGCGCCACATCCCCGCCGAAGACCAGCTGATCGCGCGCGCCGGAGTCGGCCCCACCGCCCAGCCAGGGTCGTTCCGCCTGACGGTCGTAGCGACCTGAAGCGTGCGGCGTGAGAGGTGCGCAACGCGGGGCGCGTTCGCTGCTCTACTCCCCGCCCCGCAGCGCCTCGAGCACCTGCTCGGGATGCTTCGCCGCGTCGCCGACCCGCGCCCAGTGCTTGCGCACCTTGCCGTCCGGCCCGATCCACACCGTCGAGCGGATGACGCCGACGGTCTTCTTGCCGTACATCATCTTCTCGCCGTAGGCGCCGTAGGTCTTCATCACCTTGCGGTCGGGGTCCGAGAGGAGCGGGAAGGGGAGCTTGTACTTGGCGCTGAACTTCTCGTGCGAGGCCGCGCCGTCGGCGGAGACGCCCAGCACGACGGCGTCGAGCTTCCCGATCTCCTTCCACGCGTCGCGGAAGCCGCACGCCTCCTTGGTGCAGCCGGGCGTGTCGTCCTTGGGGTAGAAGTAGAGGATGACGTTCCGGCCGGCGAAGTCCGCGAGCGAGACCGTTTTCCCCCGTGCGTCCTCGAGCGTGAAGGCGGGGGCCGCCTTCCCTTCCTGGATGGTCGCCATGGCGCACTCAACTGACGGCTGAGAGGGAGCATGTCAACCGAACGCTTCACGGATCGGGTGCTGTTCATCACGGGCGCCGGCTCGGGCCTCGCCCGGGCGACGGCCAAGCTCTTCGCCGCCGAGGGGGCGAAGGTGTTCGCGGTCGACGTGGACCCCGACGGGCTGGCGGAGACGATCCTCGCCATCCGCCTGGCGGGCGGTACGGCCGAGGGCGGGAGCTGCGACGTCGCGCACATGGCATCGGTGCGCGAGTCGGTCGAGCGCGCGGCCTCGGTCTTCGGCGGCCTGAACGTCCTGGTGAACGCCGCTGGCGTGGGACGCAGCGCCCGCCTCGAGGAGATCGACGAGTCGGAATGGGCGCGCGTCCTGGCGGTGAACCTGACGGGCGCGTTCAACACCGTGAAGGCGGCCCTGCCGCATCTCCTCGCGGCGCGCGGGAACATCGTGAACGTCGCCTCCTCGGCCGCCATGCGCGGGCAGGCCTACGCCGCGCACTACGCCGCCTCGAAGGCGGGGCTCGTCAACTTCACGCGCTCGATCGCGCTCGAGTTCGCGAGCCGCGGGCTGCGCGCCAACTGCCTCGCGCCGGCGGGGATCATGTCCCCGTTCGTGAAGAACTTCATCCCGCGCCCCGACTTCGAGCCGTCGCTGGTCGCGTACTACTCGCCGCCCGTGCCGCACCAGATGTCGAAGCCCGAGGACATGGCCAGGACGATCGCGTTCCTCGCCTCGGACGAGGTGCCGATGATCACGGGGGCGACGCTGGTCGCGGACTGGGGGACGCTCGCCTAGTGGCGGGGCTCCTCGCAGCGCTGGAGCGCGCGGTCGCCGTGCGCGGCACGCACCCGTTCATCCTGCACGCGGGGCGGCGGGTGACCTATGCCGAGTTCGACCGGCTCGCGAATCGCGCGGCGCATGCGCTGCGGGGGCTCGGCGTCGGGAAGGGCGACCGGGTCACGCTCGCGATGGGGAACTCGGTCGAGTACCTGGTCGCCGCGTTCGGCATCCTGAAGGCCGGCGGTGTGCTGAACCCGGTGAACCCGGCGCTCGGCGCGCGCGAGCTGGGCTACATCCTCGGCCACGCGGAGCCGAAGGTGGTGATCACCGATGCGGCCCGGGTCGAGGCCGCGGGCACGGTGCTCGGGGCCGACGCGTTCGGGGCGCTGGTCGAGCGCAGCTCCGAGGCGCCGCCCGGCGTCGCCCTCGGTCCCGGCGACGCCTCGACGCTCCTCTACACCTCGGGCACGACTGGAACGCCGAAGGGCGTCCTCTTCAGCCACGGCTCGACCGGCATCGGCGGGCGGCACTTCATCGAGGCGCTCGGGCTCACGCCCGACGACGTGATCCTCGCCGTCACGCCGCTCTTCCACGGCAACGCGTGGGGCGCGGTGCAGACGGCGCTCCACGCGGGCGGCACGGTCGCCTTCCCGCAGGCGTTCCACGCCTCGGAGTTCTGGCCGCTCGTCCATCAGACGGGCGCGACGGTGCTCTACACGCTCGGAACGATCCTCGCCATGCTCTTGACGCGCGAGCCGTCGGCGCTGGAGCGCACGAGCCGGCTGCGGGTCATCCTGGGTCTCGGCGCCGCACCCATCCGCGACCAGGTGATGCGCCGCTTCGAGGTCGCGCACGTGGCCGAGTGCTTCGGCTCGACGGACGCCGGCGTGGTCACCATCACGCCCCTCGGCGCCGCCTGGCGCCCCGGGTCGTGCGGCCCGCCGGTGCCGGGCGTCGCGCTCCGCATCCTCGACGACGACGGGCGCCCGCTCCCCCCGCGGCGGGCGGGCGAGATCGCGGTCCGCTCGCCCGCGCGCCTGTCCGCGTACTTCCGGGACCCCGAGGCGACGGTGGCGGCGCTGCGCGACGGCTGGTTCCTGACCGGCGACCTCGGCTTCGTCGACGAGGACGGCTGGCTCTACTTCGTCGACCGCAAGCGCGACGTGATCCGCCGCGGGGGCGAGAACGTCTCCTCGGTGCTGATCGAGAAGACACTGCGCGAGCACCCGCGCGTCGTCGAGGCGGCGGTGATCGGCGTCGCGGACCCGGTGCTCGGACAGGAGATCAAGGCGTTCGTGGTGGCCAGGGAGCCGCTGGCGGAAGAGGAGCTGCGCGCCTTCGCGGCCGAGCGGCTGGCGAAGTTCCAGGTGCCGCGGCTGTGGGAGTTCCGCGACGCGCTCCCCAAGACCGCGACCGAGCGGGTCGAGAAGTACAAGCTCCGCGAGGAGCGTTCGCGGGGAAAGCCGCTTCTCGGCTGACCCACGGTAGGAGAGAACGGGGGCCTTTCCTTACCTTCCCGACGAAGGTAAGGAAGCATCCATGGTCAAGGCGACCATCACGAGCAAGGGGCAGGTCACCATCCCGAAGCGGGTCCGGGACGACCTCGGGCTGGTGACCGGTGACCACGTGGGGTTCGTGGCCGACGGGCGCGGCAGCTACAAGCTGAGGCCGATCCGGACCAGGTCGTCGGCGCAAGGCGTCTGCGACCGGCTCGTCAAGGCGGGCGTGCACGCGAGCCTCGAGGACATGGAGCGGGCCGTCGAGGATTCGGTCGCGCGAAGGTTCGCGCGCGCCGTGCGTCGCGGCCGGCGGCGGTGATCGCCCTCGACACCAACGTCCTCGTCCGCCATCTCTACCAGCGAGACGATCCGGGACAGTCGCGGGCGGCGAGCCGTGTCGTCGCCGGCGCGATCGCTGCCGGCGAGACCGTCTTCATCAGCGCCGTCGTCCTCGCCGAGACGGCGCTCGTCCTCCGCCGCATCTACCGCCTCCCCAGGGGCGGCCTCGCGCAGGCCGTCGAGACGCTGTGGAACGACCCGGCCTTCAGCCTCGAGCACCGGGGCCTGGTGCGCGCGGCCCTCGATCTCTTCAGGCGCGGTCGGGCCGACTTCAACGACTACCTGATCGGGCGGATCGCGAAGCAGGCCGGGAGGACCACCACCTACACGTTCGACCGAGGGCTTCGCCGCGCGCGTGGCTTCACCTGGCTCCGGGCCATGAGAAAGGACGAGTGATCGCATGAGGGTCTCCGCGTTTGCCGACATCGAGAAGGACTTCCTGGCGCGTGTCCGTCAGATCGTCTGGTGCAGCGTGGCCACCGTCGACCGCCGTGGGCGGCCGCGCTCGCGCATCCTCCATCCCCTCTGGGAAGGACGGACCGGCTGGATCCTGACCGGACGCCACACGCTCAAGACGGAGCACCTCGCCGCCAACCCGCACGTCTCGCTCTGCTACGCGAACAGCGACCTCCAGCAGGTCTACGTCGACTGTCGCGCCGAGTGGGCCGACGACCCCGCCGACAAGGCGCGCCTCTGGGACCTGTTCGCGGCCACGCCGCCTCCCATCGGCTACGACCCGATCGCGTTCTGGCCCCACGGCAAACAGGATCCGACCTTCGGCGTCCTCAAGCTCACGCCATGGCGGATCGAGGTCACCTCGCTCGCCGATCTCGTGAGCGGCTCGGGGAAGATCTGGCGCGCCTGAGGCTGGCAGGGCATCAGAGCCGCGACGGCACCGCCGCCTCGGGCGCGCCATGCTCCGCGAACCCGCCGGCGAGGGCCCCGGGATCGTGGCGTGGGAAGGCGCAGGACAGCACGCGGGTGCGGCGCGCGTCGGCGAAGACGGCCGTGACCTCGACGTGGCTCTTGCCCGGCTGATCGACCACCGCGAGCCGGATGCGGGGACCTGCCGCGTCCGCGATCGCCGCACGCAGGAGCGCCCGCACGGTGCGGTAGGTCGCAGCGCCGGCTGCCGGCAGGAGGACCGCCTCGGACGGGCCGAGACGCACCTCGAGTCCGCGCTCGCGGAGCGCGTCGGCCTCCGCACGCAGCACGCGAGCGAGCACGCAGTGCAGGCAGGTCCGGGTCATGCCGCCGCCCCGAAGACGAGCGCGGCGTTCGTGCCGCCGAAGCCGAAGGAGTTCGAGAGCGCGACGTCGAGGCGCGCCCGGCGGGCATGCCGCGGGACGTAGTCGAGGTCGCACTCCGGGTCGGGCTGGTCCAGGTTGATGGTCGGCGGGACGGTCTGCTCGCGGAGCGCCAGCACGGTGTAGATCGCTTCCACCGCCCCGGCGGCGCCGAGCAGGTGGCCCGTCATCGACTTGGTCGCGCTCACCGCGAGGCGGCGCGCATGCGCGCCGAAGACGGCGTGCAGCGCGCGCGTCTCGGCGATGTCGCCCTGTCGGGTCGAGGTCCCGTGCGCGTTCACGTGCTGCACGGCGTCCGGCTCGACCCCGGCCGCGGCCAGGGCGGCGCGGATCGCCCGCTGCGCCCCGCTCCCGTCCGGTGGGGGCTGCGTGATGTGATGGGCGTCGGCGCTGGCGCCGTAGCCGAGCACCTCCGCGCGCACCGGCGCGCCCCGGCGCCGCGCGACCTCCTCCGCCTCGAGCACGAGCACCCCCGCGCCTTCGCCGAGGACGAACCCCGAGCGACGCGCGTCGAAGGGCCGGGACGCTCCCTCGGGCGGCCCGTCCCAGCGGGCGAGGGCGCGCATCACGCCGAAACCCGCAACCGCCGTGGGCGTGATGGCCGCCTCGGCCCCGCCCGTCACGACCACGTCCTGCCGGCCGCTCCGGATCATCTCGAACGCCTCGCCGATCGCGTGCGCGCCCGAGGCGCAGGCCGTGGTGGTCGTCAGGTTGACGCCGCGCGCGCCGAGGCGAATGGCGATCTGGCCCGCGGCGAGGTTCCCGATCACCGCCGGGATGAAGTAGGGCGAGACCTTCCGCGGCCCGCCCGCGGCGAGGGCGCTGTGGTTCTGCTCGATGCCGGGGAGCCCGCCGATGCCGACGCCCAGCACGACCCCGACCCGATCGGCGATCTCCTCGCTCACCTCCAGCCGCGCGTCGCGCACCGCCTCGGCCGCCGCCGCGATGGCGTAGAGGATGAAGAGGTCCATGCGGTCCCGCTCGCGCCCGTCCACCCAGTCCTCGGCACGAAAGCCGCGCACCTCGCCCGCGATCCGGCACGGAAAGCCCTCGCTGGCGAAGCGGGTGATCGGGCCGATCCCCGAGCGCCCCGCCCGCACGGCCTCCCAGTTCGCGGGCACGCCGACGCCGAGCGGCGTCACCATGCCGAGGCCGGTGACGACGACGCGGCGGCTCATGCCGCGCCCCGGCTCCAGCGCAGGATCGCCGCGCCCCAGGTGAGGCCTGCGCCAGCGGCGGTCAAGCCGATCAGGTCGCCGGGCACGAGGTGGCCGGCCGTGTCCGCCTCGGCGAGCGCGATCGGGATCGAGGCGGCGCCGGTGTTGCCGTAGCGCTCGACGTTCATGCGGAAGGCGGCGAGCGTGACGCCGAGCCGCTCCGCCACGCTGCGCACGATGCGCGCGTTGGCCTGGTGCGCGAACACCCAGCGCAGGTCGGTCGGCCGGACGCCGGCGCGTTCAGACGCCGCGGCGAGCGCGTCGGCCATCGCCTCGACGGCGGCCCGGAACACCTCCGGGCCATTCATGGCGATCTTGTGGAGGCGGGCTGCGATCGCCGCCTCGTCGACCGGGCGGCGCGACCCGCCCGCCGCAATGCGAATATCGCCGGCCCGGCGCCCGTCGGCGCCGAGGTGCGTCCCGAGGAGGCCTCCGCCGGGCCCGAGGACCACGGCGCCGGCGCCGTCGCCGAAGAGGATGGCGGTCGCGCGATCCTCCCAGTCGACATGACGCGTGAGCGCGTCCGCGCCGATCAGGAGCACACGGCTCATCGCTCCCGTCGCGAGCGCCTGGTCGGCGAGCGTGAGCCCGTAGATGAAGCCCGAGCAGGCCGCGTTCAGGTCGAAGGCCGCCGCGCGCCGCGCCTCGAGCGCCGCCTGCACGAGGCAGGCGGTCGACGGGATCGGGTAGTCCCCGGAGCAGGTCGCGACGATGACGAGGTCGAGGCTCGCCGGGTCCACGCGGGCGCGCGCCAGGGCCATGCGCGCCGCGGCGACCGCCAGGTCCGAGGTCGCGAGGCCCGAGCCCTCGAGCGTGCGGCGGGCCCGGATGCCCGTCCGCGACACGATCCACTCATCCGAGGTGTCGAGCCGTGCCGCGAACTCGTGGTTCGAGACCTCGCGCTCGGGCACCGCGAAGCCGGCGCCGAGTACGGCCGCGCCGGGCATCGGCGCTAGGCCGCGAGCTTGGCGCGCACGAGGGAGAGCGCGTCGCCAAAGGTGCGGAGCCCTTCGGCCTCGTCGTCGTCGATGCGCACTCCCAGCCGCTCCTCGAGCGCCATCATCAGCTCGACCACGGCGAGCGAGTCGGCACCGAGATCCGTGACCAGGTCGGCCTCGGGCCGCAGCTGATCCGGCGAGACCTTCAGCGTACGCGCCACCAGATTGGTCAGCTCCTGCGTGATGTCTTCCATGGGGGCACTCATGTACCAAGTGGAGCGAGGGGCCGGAACGCGGCGCGGTGCCGGACGACACACGGAGAAGCGCGTCCCGTGTGCCCGAGGGCACACTCTCGGAGATTCAGTGGCGCGCGAAGCGGCGGGTGAGGATGACGCGGTGCCCCGACACCTTGAGCTTCCCGGCCCGGCGCAGATCCGCCACGCAGCGGCTCACCTTGGCGCGCGAGCCGACCACCAGCTCCGCGAGGTCCGCCTGCGTGAGCGGCAGATCGATGACCAGGCCCTCGGGATCCGACTGTCCGAAGTCGTGCGCGAGCACCTCGAGCTCGTGCACCAGCCGGTCCCTGAGCGGCATGGTGAGGAGCAGGCACTTCTCGTAGAGCAGCCGCGAGAGGGCCCGCCAGCTGTACGCCATGAGCTGCAGGGCGCGGCCGGCCGGCAGGCCGGCGACCACGCCGTTCATGACCTCCTGGCTCATCATCGCCACCACGGCGGGCGCGTGCGCGACCGCCGAGAACTGGCGCCGGCCGGG
>Ga0209161_10002204_pt1 | contig 15993 bp, 20 predicted proteins | sample GraSoiAngelo_155_FD_186169 | JGI IMG/M metagenome (GOLD analysis project Ga0209161, IMG submission 186169) | Grasslands soil microbial communities from the Angelo Coastal Reserve, California, USA - 14_1009_13_30cm (SPAdes) (version 2) | ecosystem: Environmental > Terrestrial > Soil > Grasslands...
TTTTGATTAGGATCTTCTCGACCGCCTTGGCGAGTGCAGAAAGGTGCTCTTCGCACGCTTCTGGACGGCAAGGATGAGGCGTTCGTGTTTGGAAAGCGAGTGCGTGCCTTTTCTCATCACCTTCAGAATCATTTATCCGGTATTGTCGTGTGCCGTGCCCATTCTCGGTCAGCCCCAGTACGGTACTTGTAATATACTCGTTTTGTAAATTTTCGCCCTCGAGGAGATAAAATAGAGCGCTCTGGAAGAAGGCCGTATGACACTCCTGTGGATCGCGCTCCTGCTTTCGCTGAACGCTTTACCACAAGCACCATCCACTCTTTCTGATTCTGCGAAGTGCTTCATTGCAGGAACAGTTCTAAAGGCAGCAACTGGTGAGCCGTTGAAAAAAGCGCGCGTCGTGCTGCAAAAACAGGAACCCAGCGCGCAGCCGATTGTCACAATCACCGACGCAACGGGCCACTTTAGTCTGAAGGATATCGAGCCGGGCCGCTATCGGTTTTGGGTGGAGCGCGATGGCTTCGTGCGCACACAGTACGGGCAGCGCAGCTCTCAGCACCCCGGCGTCCCGCTCAACCTCGCTCCGGGCCAGCGACTGCGGGACATCGTGTTTCGCATGGTGGCTGGAGCGGTGATTAGCGGCCGCATCCTCGATGACGATCTCGAGCCGTTGGCCAGGGCCAATGTTCAGGTGCTCCGCACAGTTTACGCAGGGGGCGAGCGTCGCCTGGCATCCGTAGCCAGAGCTACCACAAACGACCTGGGTGAATATCGTCTTTGGGGGCTTCCACCGGGAACGTATGTCTTGGGCGCGACCTATGCGCGAGGGATGGCCTTTGGTTCTAGCGGGGGCGCACGCGAGAGCCAGCTGACCGGCACGTCCGCGACTGAAGAATCCTTCGGCGCCACCTATTATTCAGCTACGACGGATCCGTCCCGTGCAGCTGTGATCGAGTTGCATGCAGGTGAGGAAGCGAGCCGCATGGACATCACCTTGATGCGAGTTCGTACCTTTCGCATTCGCGGCCGCGTCGTCAATACTGTCACAGGCGAATCCACGTACAACGTGTCTGTGTACTTACAAGCCCGCGGCGGCCCCGGGAGCGGGCGGTTGCTCCTGCCCACGGCTGGCAATGTGAAGGACGCTGAAGGAAGCTTCGAGATCCGTGGGGCACTGCCCGGCAGCTACACTTTAGTCGCCCAGTTGAGTGACGAGGGCCAAGAGTTCACCGCCCAGCAGGCAGTCGAAGTAGGGAACGCAGACCTCGAAGGTATTCAGCTTGTGATCACCAGAGGGATGGATCTCCCGGGACGCGTCCGTATCGAGGGCCCTTCGATCGCACTCAGCAAGTTAGAGGTTTGGTTGCAACCAAAAGAGAACATACCATTCCCTAGTCCTAATGTCTCTGTGAAGGAAGATGGCAGCTTTCTCCTTAAGAATGTGAAGGGCGACAGCGAGGTGAACGTCTTCCAACTACCGGAGGGCTCTTACTTCAAATCAGCACGCCTCGGCGAAGACGATGTGCTTGAGAGGGGGCTGAGCACGAGCCGCATCCCAAAGGGAGAGACGCTGGAACTCGTCATCAGTGGGGCCGGCGGGCGCGTGGACGGCGTTGCGCTCAACAAAGATGGCCAAGGCGTCGGCGGGGCCGCCGTCATCCTGATCCCGCGCTCGCGGGAGACCGCTCGCTTGTACAAGTCGACGACCACGGATCAAAATGGCCGTTACATTTTGCAGGGGATCGCGCCCGGTGAATACAAGCTGTTTGCCTGGGAAGATATTGAGACAGGCGCATATCGCGATCCGGACTTCTTGCGGCGTTACGAGGACCGCGGGGAATCCTTGCATGTCGAAGAAAACGGCCGTTATACTGTCGAACTAAAGGTCATTCCCTCTACCTAGCTCCGGTTAAGTCGCGCTCGACCATATGACCAGCCAGGATTCGCGGGCGAGTTCACTTCTCCGCGAACGGCGTCATCCGTCGACTGGGATTCGCAAGCGTGACTGACGCCGAGTATTTGCAGCCCTTGATTTCGGTCTTGAATCGGCCTACGTTGAATTACGTTGAGTAGTTTTCTGGGAGGAACTTCCATGCGGAAACGCGTCGCCCTGTTCAAGGTCTCGGTCATGGCTTTATCGCTCGTCATTTGTACAACTCTTGGTGGAGCGCAATCGCAGTCCACTCCATCCCCGCAAGCACTCGCGCCAGTCAATGCCGGTGAGGGGATGGCCTTTGCCAAAACGATGCAAAGTGACATGGAGCTGCTCATGGAACTGGAGATGGAACTCTCGGGGAGCGTGGTGAAGGACGTTCCTTTTTCGGCCCAAGTTTCCATCGAAACAGAGCAGGTGCTCGCCGACGGGACGCACATCAGGCGCAAGACAGGTGGTTCCCTTTACCGGGACAGCCTGGGCCGTCTCCGAGAGCAATTGGCGCTTCCGCTGCCTCCGCCGATGCCCGCATCTGCGGAAATCGGAAGCATCGTAATTCTATCGGACCCGTCTACGGGAGCTCACTGGACTCTCATGCCCGCAGCCAAGACGGCCATGAAGATGACCATGCCGACGGTTTCAAGGGGCAAAACCAATGTAGATTCAAACGCTCAGAAGAATTTCCGCGTATTTGGCGGATTCGGAGACGACGGCAGTGCCGAGAAATTAGGCTCGCAAAACATGGAAGGCGTGACCGCCACCGGCACCCGGTTTACACATAGTATTCCCGCGGGCCAGCTCGGCAATGATCAAGCGCTTCAGCTTGCCACGGAGCGCTGGTATTCCTCTGAAGTCCACCTGACTGTGTTTCTTAAGCGAAGTGACCCGATGACTGGCACGAAGACTCTCAAAGTGACGGAGATCCGCCGCGAGGAGCCTGACGCAGCGATGTTCAATATCCCTGCCGATTATGCAGTGCAGGAAATGTTTGTTCCCGCTGCGCCGCCCGAGAAACCAAGCCAACCGTAGGCGCCGCGAACAGCTTCGACGAAGCGGACATGATTGGCCTGTGGCGATATTTCTGCAGCCGCTGCGGTTTCGGCGTTTTACCAGGCGACGAAGGATTCTCGGGGGGCAGACCTGCGATGCACTTTGATTGTGCTGCTGAAAAGAGCGTTATGCTGCAAAGGCTTTCGACTTCCGATTCCATGGCTGTGAAGTTGTGGTTGTGCAATTGAAAGAGGCAACTGCAGAATGACAGGGTACTACGGCAAGCCCTTGCTCCTGAAGATCCTATTTGTAATGGGCCTTTTGAGCTCCCAAGCTGGCGGACCTAACCGCTGTCTGCCGGACAGGGACAGGAAAGCGCTCGACAAAAACAGTGGCCCAATCGAGCGGTTTTTGTTGTTGGCTAAAATCGGAGAACGGCAGACTTCGCGGCTAGGTGGTCCTTTTCCCGCCCAGCCTACATGGGGTGAACAACGTCCGTTGCGAGGGCAGCGAAGTCCAGCCGAAGTGCTAGACGTGCATGATTGTGCCTGGTCGGAACTCTTAGAGGAACTGTTCGACTGGAAGCCCCAGCACCCGCACGATCGAGATGCAATTCAAGAATTACTTTTACTTCGTCGAGCTAGACGCGTAGAGAAGAAATTGATTGACCTTCGGCAGACGGGCACAGCTTACCACCCTGCACCTACGGAAATTGATTCGAGGCTGCAGACAAGCTTGCAGAGGATTCGTGAAGTCGAGGAAAGATTGCTGACTTTGAGCAACTAGCTACCGAGCAATGCTCCTGTTCGATGATACGCGAGCCCAGGTCCATGGCTGCTCGCTTACCTCAACTCCTATGTAGCCGCAAACTGGACATGTGCCGGGCCAGCTTTTGCGACGGGTTCCACTTCTTCAGCGTTTACCAGTACCTACTGCGCTACAAAATCTCACGTGACCTTCAACGTAATCTTATCCAAAGAAGCCCCCAAGCCTATGCTTGTGCCCAGCCCAGTACAGATATAAGCAAGGCGGAGGAATATCGAAATGGAATTTGCGGTCGTACATGTCTCCGTAAACGGATCCGGCAACGACCGCCGAGGATGCCCCGGCTTAAATAAGACCCGTGAGCGCGTTGCTTGTTTCACTCCGATATGAGGTCATGCCGGTGCCATGCTCTCTATCGGGCACGAAGCACCGTTTCGCATATCGGCCTTAACTTGCCGGACCGGATCCTCGATCGATATGTATACAGTGCAGAGCCGAAGCACCAGTGACGCGTTGAAGACGCAGTTGAAGTGGATGCACCCTGGATGCAAGCGGCCAGATGTCCAGTTGTGCGAACTTATCGGGCAGTGCGCGAGGGTCCGATGACCCTATGCGTTCGAACCACGCAAATCTTCCTATACCTCCTAAGATTTCCTTCCGTAGCCCTTAACTCGTCTTCAAAAAGCCATGTCTTGAGTTCGGAGTTTCGTAGACGGCGAACTTCATTTTCGTTTGCCAAAAAAACTTTCCCTCTTCGGTCGAGAATCTGGGGGCTCGACAGGCCAAGAAGATCATCGGCCGTGTAGCCACATACGTGGAAGCACCGATCCCCGGAAACAACAAATAGGCTGGTCCAACACTGCCAGAGTGCCCTAACTCGAAAAACAACAAAGACCAGACAGGCCAAGCATACGAGAACCAGCATGATTCCAACAGGGTCCATATTAATACCCCTTCAGCGAATCCTACTGTCCGCCAAGGGGAAGTCAAAGCCTTGGCAGATGATGTCTGTAACCGGCATTGGACTGGCGGCATACTCGGCCAGCAAGCGGCTGCGTGAGTTGGGAATTCGTATGGCCCTCGGCGCGCAGCGTAAGGAAGTGTTACAGGCAGCGTTGGGACGAGCATTCAAATTGCTATCTTTTGGTTCAGCAGCAGGATGGCTCCTGGGAATTCTGGCGAGCAGGGTGCTAGCTTTCATCGTGTATCAGGCGACTCCGTGCGATCTGCCGGTCCTGGCTGGCGTCGTTCTAGCTATGTGATTGCAGGGGCTCCTGGCTACGTGGATTCCAGCGCAACGTGCGCTGTCGATCGATCCAGCGATACTGCTGCAGCGAGGAGTGGAAAGGCTTATCGTCGGACCTCGCGGCCAACTCCTGATTTAGCCTAGTCGGAGAAGTCAATCCATTTGTACGAGGTCGGCGTTTCACAGGCGGAATCCAGCTAGCAATGGATTGATCCGCTGTCGACGAACGGCTATCGTGAGGTCGCCGAAATGTGTTGAGTGCTTGGTGGGAACAGTTCGACGAGGGTCTTTGAAGTGCATGCACCGGCGACAGCACTGCCGATGACGAGCAAGATGACCGCGCTTGCCAATGAGCCGGGCCTGGGCACGAGTGCATCAGCCAGAAATGAGCTGCATGCGAGGCCAGCTCCGAGACCCCAGGCATTCACCCGGATCCAATGCTTGCAGTTGTGTGTGTGGCGGCGCAGAACGAGCCACTGCGCAAGTCCGAGCGATCCGCCAGCCATGGCTCCAATAGTTGCAAAACTAACGGCCCGTGCGGCAACTCCTAGCATCCGAAAATTGACCGGACCTCCAAGCAGGGCCCGGCCGACCTGCTCGACGAGGATCACTCCGGCAGTGAGTCCCACCGCCATGCCTAAAGCGCTAACAACCACCCACCACCAAGACGACGACAGATGCCGACGGATAATGGGCCACTGAGCCGTCCCAAGACTCAGTCCCACGATACTTAGAACAATCGGTGTACCCACCATCGCGCCGGCAATAGCAAAAATAGGCACGCCGAGCGGGAGGGCAATAGCCAACCCAGCCACTAGACCTAACACTGTAAGGGTGATCCACTGAAGCCGTTCTGCCTGGCTGGAATTCATCACTTCTCCTTGGCGCGATTGATCGGGCCGTGCCATATAGGCACGAACCGACATTGCGTGACCAACGAGTTGTAATCGATGGCCACCATCGCCGGACGCTTGTTCACTTTCGCCTGCGGCTTCCACGTTCACTGCCACCCGGTCCATTGTATCCCTCGAACCGTTGTTCGACGATTGTGCTCAGGGGGTCGGATTACCGGAGAAGTGCCCCTGCTTTCCTGGAGGCAATCCACGTGTATGGTTTGCGCGTCAGGCATTGACTCTATTCAGTTCATGGAAGTTCGCATCTACCGTCTGTTCAATGTGTGGCAGGGTTCTTCGTTACTTCAAGCAGTTTGAAGTTGCCGTCAAGCAAGACCGTCGCGCGGTTCGGCTCATCAGCGCCTTTGATTTCCAGTTTCCAATTTGAATCTACTTTCTTCGCGGTGATGAGTGAGTCATAGGTGTATGGTCGGGCGTCAAATTCCAGTCTTCTTGGCCGGAAGAAGTCATGGCCTAGTTGCGGATACAGCAGAATCTCAGCAACCCACTTTCCGGACTGCCCTTCGCGTCCATCCTGCCAATGTTTCGCCACGTAGGACCATGCTTTTTCTCGTGTTTCGAATTTTAGGTTGCAGTGAAAGATTCCGACCCTTCCGTCCGAAGCCCAAAAATCTGCCCACTCCCCATCTTTCAACAACAGAATGTGATGATAGGGCAATTCACACGAAGCCCCCGGCTTCGGGGGATTCTCCTTCCGATCGCTGGCATACCCATGCTCGGAGAGGCCACCGGTGTTCCAGGAAAGAAACTCTCCCGAACGAGGCCTGTAGTACGCCTGCACTTTCACGTAAACAGGCCGTCCCTCCCATTCAGTCACCAACACCCGCTCCCACACCTCATAGTCTGTCCCGTCTGCTAACGTGGCCCTGCACATGTGATCGGCATCGCGGAGATACCATGCCTTCGACGATTGCACGCTCAATGGCCAGGCCGTCAAAAGCAGAACCAGCGGCAGAGTGTGCCATCGACTCATCTCAACTCCTTGCAAAAAGCGTCGCGGATCTGCGTGGATGTTGCCCCGGCCAAAACACTGGTCGACGCTTCTAAAAAGCGCCACGGCGCTGACAATCTGAATGAAACACTGGTTGGTTTGGAATGGCATCAGGGTTGCTATTGGCCGGCGATGATCGAAAAAGTGTCTTCAATTTCCGGTAAGCGCGCCAGGCTCTAAGAGGTTCGGCTCCTAAGACCCTGCTTACAGGCAGTCCGTGTAAATGCCAATCACGGTCGGCTCTTCCGTCACGGCACCCGCTGGGTCGAGCTTCACGCTTACTCCGATTAGAGCCGAATCTGAGCCACAGCCAAACGGTGCGCATCCAGAAGTCCAAAGGGTTCCCCTCGCCTCAGACCCGGAGATGGTGAGCGAAATGCTGAGTTCTGCAAAGAACCGTGCAACGTCGGCCTTCTTTGTGCCGATTTTCAGTCGCTTGTGGGCATCTTCCTTAATGTTTTCGACTTGCCGTGCGAACGCTGCATCGAGTTTCTTGCAATCAATTTGACTCCGGAAATACCTTAGGCCAAGCCAGCTCACCCCCCCAATGACAACAATTGCGGCGGATATTGGGATACTCCGTCTCAATGTTTCCATCACGTCAGTATCTTGCTAACTCGACGCCTGCGCAAGGAACTGTCGATAACAGGCGTTTACACTTACGAACGGGAGAGCGTTTCTCCGTCAACTCCTTCTCATCCCATCTGTCCTTTAAGGGCCTCCGGCCCGCGAAACTTTATGAAAGTCCCTCAACGTCAGGCAACGTCGAGACTCTTGAAGCTAACTCCTTTGAATTCAGCACGACTTGGTTTGCGACCCAGGTTTTTCGAGCCTGCGATAAATACGGCATTGTTTTTGAAGCTAGCCGCATGGACTCCCATTACATCAACAAGCTGCGCAAGGGGCCCGAACGGGATCGTGAGATTGGGGCACTCGGCCCGCATAGCGATCACCGATGGTCGTCCCTACCGCGACAACTATGCCAGAGCTTGTGCTTCGCTTCCGCGCATTTCATCGGGAATGTGAGAGGAATTCCGCCGGCAAAGGATTCTCCGGCCTTTCTTCCTGCCAGTAAATTGTGAGGATCCACCAGCGCCTTCCGTCGGAAAACAGCTGAAAGCTGTTGATTCCCCGGGCGAAAGGCGTAGCGTCCTTCGCATCATGTCTCGATTCGTACGTGCTAAACGCCTACAGGATGTTGCCCCACTGTTCAGTACCCCGCGCAATTTCTTTTTCCGAGAAGCCATTCTTTTCAAGGTAAATGCTGGCGCGATCGATATAGTCCTGCGGGCTGAAGGAAGTCGCGCCTATGCCACCCTCCTTTTTAGGAGCGGTTCGGATTAGCCGCGCAACCAGGATAGAAAAGCGAACGCATGCGATTCCAATCCCGTTTTTGACCGGCAGGACCTGAAATAACGTCGTAAGCCGCCGCGATAATGGCATCAGGCGAAGCTACATCGCTACATCCACCGGGTTCGCCACAGGCGGTGTAGCCGTCGGTGGTGGCGCAACGACAGTCCGCGGCAGTGCCTGGTTTTGCCCAAAACTCGCGCTCACACTCAATACGAAGCACAGTCCAACTACAGCCATGCGCTGCATTCGCGACATCGTAGTCCTCTTGGACTTCGACGATACCGCGTTTATCATGGAAGGCACAATGGCAACATGTTCGCTTTCTCATCTAATTGTCTGCGTGTGATTGAGTAACGCGCTGTACGAAAGCCGAGGGGGGTATTCCAGTGAACGCCTCTTTGTTGAATCACTTAGGTTCGGCACACAAAGTCCGGCGTCTCTTCCGAAGGGCTTTCTTCCTCTCCTGTTCCTGTGTTGTCCTGATCCTTACAAATGTGTTGCCAGCTCAGCACAGTAAGTCCCGCGATGCGCGCTCATTCGGTCAGAATAGCAACGGGGAACTCTCAGACACACATTCAGCGTGGCGCGCCTATGGCGGTGCCGCGGATGGCGCGCAGTACTCTTCGCTACAACAGATTGACCGCAGCAACGTAGACAAGCTGAAGAAGGTCTGGAGCTATCAGACTGGAGACGACCTGCCGTACGCGTTCAATCCGCTGGTCGTCGACGACGTCATGTACGTGATGGCACGGACCAATAGCATCGTCGCCCTCGACGCCACTACAGGAAAGGAAATCTGGACTCATCCCACCGGAGCGAAGACGGCGCTGATGACCAACCGAGGCATCGACTACTGGGAAAGCGCGGATCGCTCGGAACGGCGCCTGCTCTTTGCCGCCGACAACCATCTGCAGGCAATTGACCCACGGACCGGACAAACCATCGTTGACTTCGGCAAGAGTGGCAGCACGGACCTCCGCGAGGGGCTTGGGCGCGATCCGAAGACGCTAACGCTGGTGCAGTCAACTAATCCCGGTCGCATCTTCGAAGACCTATTGATCCTAGGCTCCGCGACGAATGAGGAGTACGACTCTGGCCCTGGCGACATCCGAGCGTACAGCGTGCGCACAGGCAAGCTGGTCTGGAGCTTTCATACGATTCCGCACCCGGGCGAACGGGGCTATGAAACCTGGCCAAAGGACGCTTGGAAAACGGCTGGTGGCGCAAATGCGTGGAACAGTATGGCCGTCGATTCCAATCGTGGCGTAGTCTACGTGCCCACGGCAAGCCCCAAGTACAACTTCTATGGTGCCAACCGCAAAGGGTCAAACCTATACGGCAACTGCCTGCTGGCTATCAATGCACGCACAGGCAAATTGCTTTGGTATTACCAAATGATTCATCACGACATCTGGGACTACGACAATGCTGGCACGCCTATGCTGACTACGGTTCAGCATGACGGCGCGCTGATTGACGTCGTCGCCCAGGTCAGCAAAGTAGGCTTTGTGTGGGTTTTCAATCGCGACACAGGCAAGCCGCTCTGGCCTATTGAGGAACGGGCAGTTCCGAAATCCGATATGCCAGGAGAGGAGACGTGGCCAACCCAGCCCTTTCCGTCGAAGCCGGCACCCTTCGCGCGGCAGAGGTTCACGGTGGATGATCTGAGCCCGTATCTTGAGCCGGAAGAGCAAGACCGCCTGCGAACGCAGATTCTGAAGGCGCGTAACCGTGGGCTTTTCGAACCGCCGAGCACGGAGGATACCGTCGAGATGCCCGGGAACAACGGCGGCGCGAATTTCGGCGGTTCTGCCGTGGATCCCAAGCACGGTTATCTGTACGTCGTCTCGAAGGATCTGCCGGCAATGCTAAAACTTTCCCTGGCAGATCCTCCTTCGAAAACTGACTCGCCGCAGTTGCGTCCGCTCTCTCTCTACCAGGCGAACTGCGGGCGGTGCCATCTTGACAATCTACAGGGAGCACCTCCGGCTATCCCATCGTTGGTCGGACTGCGCAGACGGCTAAGCGACAATCAGATCAGAACGATTGTGGCGGATGGTAAGGGCTTGATGCCGCCATTCGCTAAGTTGACGAGTGAGGAAATCGATCTAATTCTAAGTTATTTGGCGAACCCTACGGGCGCGTCCCCAGACGCTTCTGCAAATCGGATTCCAGTCAATGCTGGAAGCGCCGATCTAACGGCGGCGCATTACAAAAGCGGCTTTGGATTTATGTTCGCAAACAGTGATTGCGCCGCCCTGGACTACTCTGACCGCGTATGACCTCAATTCCGGCGAAATTCGCTGGAAGATCCCCTTGGGTGAAGTCCCCGAGCTTGCGGCGCGGGGCATCAACGATACAGGTTCCCACTTCCCAAAAGTGAACCCGGTCGTCACCGCTGGCGGCCTCATTTTCACCGGCACGCGTGACCGCAAAGTGCGAGCACTGGATTCCGCGACCGGTACGGTGCTGTGGGAAGCCACAGTCGACGCCGCGCTAGAGGGCATGCCAGCAGTTTACGAGCAAGCCGGCCGGCAATATGTGGTCTTCTGCGCAGCCGCGCGGGCCTCCACGCAGGCAAAAGCAACACCGGGCCATCCTGCGTCTGCAGACAGGATCCCGGGCGCATACGTCGCATTCGCTCTTGAGTAAAACTGGTTTCCCTGGTTTGCCCGCAACATACACCTGAACTGGATTACTTCCAGTGGTCCAGAGCTCGGGCCTCGAAGCCAATTGCCTTATCGAGCTGCATTGAGCAGCGCAGTAAGGTCGAAAGTTGTTCACTAATCTCCCGTATATGTCCATACTCAGTTGGTCCCATGACGGGATATTTCGCTAATCTGGGTGACAAAATAACAGTGCACATGGTTTCCCTGCACCCGGCCGGGACAGATTCCACGCTCCAGAGGCACGCCTGCAGTACTTGATCCGAGTCAGTGGACAGTCGTTCCAGGAGGCATCTATTTCGTGCCCGTTGATGCGCCAAAGTCCATCCGGTATTTCGATTTCGCCAGCAAACAAGTCCGCCAAATCTTTGAAGTGGACAAAGACTTCCAAGACAGTTTGTCAGTGTCGCCCGATGGGCGTTGGATCCCCTATACACAAACGGTCGAGGCTAACTCGGACATCATGCGCGTCGAGAATTTCCGGTAGCACGCATTCGCCGTCGGCCGCTTCTAGTACTTGGCAAATCTATCGTAGATAACTGGTAAATCTCTCTTGCTCATCCGCAACCAGCCCTGGCAGCGGCCGGCTTAAGTCCCGATAACCGTACATCGCGGTTTTGTATCGTTTTCCGGTTACGGCGTTTTACCAGATGATTCCATCGTGGTTACCAATGCCCAACCGAATTATGGAATCTTCCGCCCCTTCAGAAACTTGCAACAGCCGCAGTTTCGGTCGGACACGTTTCGAATATTGGCAGCAGCCGAGCGATTTCCAACGCTTGCCTCAAGTTCGGGCCGAGATTACAAAGCTTGAGGCCTCCGCCTTTGGCTTTTGTCTTTCGATGCATTTCGATGAGTGCGCCGAGGCCAGCGCTGTCAACATAGTTGACGTGCTCCAGATTGATGACAATCCGTGTGACGCCGGACGCAAGGAGATTGTCGACCATTGCACGCAACCCGTCGCTCTCTTGTCCGAGAATAAGACGACCTTTGAGCGCCAGAAGGTAGATTCCATTCATCTCACGCTGTGTTATTTCCAGAGGCATCGTTTGCCTTTCCAAGGAGCATTACGCGGATTCGCGAATGCATCCATAATAGCCTCGGGACTCCCGATCCCAAAGGCTCGACACTGGCGGGCAGTTCAAGTTGACGAGACCGGGGTATCCCAGGCTTTTGTGCGCCGGTATTTCTCAAAGAAGGAAGACCCGATCGGCAAGAGATTCGACGGAGACATGGGGGCCAGAACCGACGGGCCGCAGACATCCACGATTGTCGGAGTGATTGGCGACACCAAAGAGCTTGGCCTGGCAAGCGACACGATCCCGGAAGTAACGGTGTCGGCATTGCAGTGGCCGCGATTCATGATGACGGTTGTGCTGCGCACATCGACGCACCCTCTGAGCCTGGTCTCCGCCGTGCGCACACAAGTGAGCGATCTCGATAAGGACCTGCCGATTTACGACGTGCAGATGATGGATGACGTGCTCTCCGCGGAGATCGTTTCGCAGCGATTCAATGCGGGCGCCGTGGCGGGATTCGCGGTGCTGTTGGCAGCGGTGGGAATCTATGGCGTGATGGCGTACGCCGTCAGTCAGCGAACCCATGAAATGGGCGTGCGCATCGCGTTGGGTGCGGAGCCGGGGAACGTCCTGCGCTTGGTGCTGAACCAAGGGCTGCGTCTGACGCTGATTGGAGTCGGTCTAGGGCTTGCTGCATCGATTGGTTTGACGCGGCTGATGCGCGGCCTCCTATTTGGAGTGAAACCCTCGGACCCGGGGACGTATGTTCTTGTGACCGCCACTCTTCTGGCCGTCGCAGTGGCGGCATGCTACATGCCCGCCCGGCGCGCAAGGCGCGTCGACCCGGTGGTCGCTCAGCGCTACCATCGCCACCCCCGCGTAGCTACGCCGGGCCCCCGCGCCTCCCCAATTAGTTCAACTAGAGACTCTTCGGCACGCTATAGTGCGATGCAATGAGCTGCCATTTTCCACCAATCTTCATCCACACGTCGGTTAGCCGATCGTGATAGTCGTAGGATTTTCCGCCAAACTCGCCGCGTTCGTGATAGCCCGCTGTCACCACCGCTATGTTTTCGTGCATGTGAATCTTGACGTCCGTCAAGTCGGCGATATCCACGCGCAACGGTCCGGCGTTATAGCTGATGAAGCCGACCTTGCCGTACGTGCTGCCGTCTTCCAAAGTGATGACGTAGTCCTCAGCCAGCAGCGCCGCAACGGCGGCGATTTGCCGCTGCTTATACGCATCCACCCACTTCAATTCCAGGGTACGAATGCTCGCCACGTCCGATTTTTCTTGCGCCAGGTTACGAACCGCGAAGCATCCAAGCAGGCAGAGAACTAGGGCCGAGAGTATTCGAGCGCGCATATGTTCTTGGCGGAATCCGCCTTTGACCTCGAGAATTTCATGAAGTATACGCCGATTCCCCTGCTAGGAATATGTGAAAACGCTTCACGTCCCGGAGTACCCACAAAATGTGAGCGAGCTCGCGCCGCCCTCATTGCCGCTGTCCCGACGCACTCGCGCCACGTCCGCGATCTCAAAGTGAGGCCACGTAGTCGAAATTGAGGTTTTGAACTCTTCAATTCGGAATCCGCGATCTGTCGCAGAGTCCTTCAGAGCCATCTGGTTAATGCGCAAACCGTGCTTCATGTGGATGTTCACTTTTCAAGTGCCGCCCCCTTCTCGAGAGCCCTTCTCCTGTTAGAAGATGCAAAAACACTACTGCGAAAGCGGAAGCTGTGCCCAAAGAATTTGTGCCATCAGGGGTCACCCCAGTCACCCGGGAACATCTTGGGACAATTACCGCCAACAAAACCAGCTATAACCAAGTACTGCGACACAAGAAGAGGCTAGACGAATCAACATCTTGCAATATTGTTACCAGATTCTGGATCTGGCTATCTAGGTTCGAATCCTAGTCTCCGGAGCCAACCTCCTGCTCCACGTCTCACTCGCAAACTGGGATGCTCGTCTCCGGGGGCTCCGGCATTTCTGCAAAGAAGAGAGCAACAATTCCCATCGCCGCCACGGCCGAATTCACTTCGAACGCTAGTTTGTAGGTGTGGTACAAGTCAAAGAGTTTCCCGCCCAGATAACCGGCCGGCGAGCAGAAAAGAGCCGCAAGCACGAGCATCATTCCGTTCACCTTTGGAAATGCCGCCGGCCCGTAGTAATGTCCCGTGACGGTATTCAGGCAAACGAACGTCCATCCGAACCCCGTTCCATAGAGAATGGCGGCGCTGAAGGCAATCCACAGCGCTTCCGGCGAAACTCGCATCGCTAGGAAGGATCCCAAAAAATAGCAGCAAAAACCCAGCATGAACGCGTAGCGCCCCTCCATTCCGTCCATCAGCCAGCCACCAATCAAGCGGCCGAACACGGCCCCCAGCGTGAACAGACCCATTGCGAATGCGGCGTCCGCTGGGCGCACGCCCACTCCCTTCAGGTGCAACAGCCAGTGGGCGGTAAAGAAAAAAAACGGAAACTGGCAAGCGATCGCACCGGCGAGAATCATCCAGTACGCTCGAGTGCGGTAAGCCTGTTGAGGTTCCCACGGAAATTTTGTCACCCGTGTAGTCGCCGTCGTCGCCTTCGCCGAGAGCGCCGCGCCCGGCCCGCCGTCCACTATTTGGCCCAGGTCTTCCGGACGCTCTCTCACAAACAGAAACGCGACAATCGCGGACAAAACAGAAATTCCGGCCACCATGACCCACGCTTGCCGCCAATTTCCTCCATTCGCCGTCAGGATTCGGTTGATCAGCGGGGCGACGAAGAAGCCCGCAAATCCCGACGCTGATAGTGTCACCGCCATGGTCCTTCCACGATACCGGCTGAACCACCGCGTGATGGCCGTGGCTGCCGGAACGATGGTCCCGAAACTGATTCCCGTCGCCGTGAGCACTCCGAATCCCATCCAATAATGCCAAGGCCGGGAAGCGATCAAGGAGAGCCACAGGGCGCCAACAAGAATCAACGCCGAACCGATGCCGAATGTTTTGCGAATGCCCAAGCGAACAATGGACGCCCCAACAAGGATGGAGGGGATACCCACAAAGAGGTTTAACAACGTAAATCCCAGCCCGAACTCGCTGCGGCTCATGGGAATTTCTTTCAGCATGTAGGTATTGATCACCGCGCCACCGTAGAGCGGAAATCCCATGTTGAGGAAATCCACAAGCCAAAGAATGAAAACCAGCTTCCAGCCATAAAAGCCTCGTTCCAAGGTCATATCCAGTGTTGTCCGTGGCGCAGTCCGCGCGCGACGCTCCAGCGTTAGTGCAAACCACAAAGAGCTTGGAGGATATCAGGTTCTTGAGGAATCAGAAGAAAACCGTCAATTGGTCCAGAAGAAAAAATCCCGCGTTTAGACTGTTGCACCGCAGAATAAAACTGTGAGCATCGCCGTGCCAGGAGCCGGAAGCATCATGTGCCTCAATCGAGTGGATTGCCTGGACTCCGTCATCACCGCGCGGATGCCTGGCGGCGGACGTTTCCACTCGCACTGCACTGTCGCAGGCAAAGCAATATTGGCCTTCCTGCCCGATGAAGAAATCCGCGCCATCATCAAGCACGGCATGCTCCGATTCACTTCTGCGACGCTCGGCAAATATGCGGACCTGATGAACGATCTCCATCTGACGCACCGGCGAGGTTTCGGGAACGGATAGCTAGGAGTTGGAAAGAGGACTCACCGGCGTAGCCGCGCCGGTTTTCATGCGCGGCATCTGGTTGCCGCCCTCGGAAGCACCGGCCCCAGCGGGAGATTTCGGCTCGACGGGCTTGCGCAAAAGATCGCTTTGGTGAAGGATTTCGACGCTCGGCCTTCCAAAAGCGTTGGGAAGGCGCGTGTCGGAGTTGCCGCGCACCACGCGTGGTACGATTTGGGATGCCACTTCATAGGGGGTTCACGGAATGGCAACACAGTATCGAGCCGACCACGTGGGAAGCTTTCTCCGTCCCCCAGAACTCTTAGAGGCGCGAAAAAATGCCGGGAAGGATCCACACCGCCTGCGCAGCCTCGAAGACCTTCATATCCAGCATGTCTTGGCCAAACAGAAAGAACTTGGCTTTGAATTTGTCACCGATGGCGAACTGCGCCGCAGGAATTTCATGAG
>Ga0209161_10002207_pt1 | contig 15981 bp, 14 predicted proteins | sample GraSoiAngelo_155_FD_186169 | JGI IMG/M metagenome (GOLD analysis project Ga0209161, IMG submission 186169) | Grasslands soil microbial communities from the Angelo Coastal Reserve, California, USA - 14_1009_13_30cm (SPAdes) (version 2) | ecosystem: Environmental > Terrestrial > Soil > Grasslands...
CGGGGGACGCCGCGTATCGCCAACCGGCTGCTACGGCGCGTGCGCGATTACGCGCAGGTCAAGGCCGACGGCGCCATCACCGAGGCGGTGGCGAGCGACGCGCTCGCCCGCGAGGGCGTGGACGCGCGCGGGCTCGACAAGCTCGATCGGCGCTTCCTCGAGGCGATCGTGGACGTGTACGGCGGCGGGCCGGTCGGCCTGGAGGCGGTGGCGGCCACCATCAACGACGAGGCGGAGACGCTCTCGGAGATCGTCGAGCCCTATCTCTTGAAGATCGGCTTCGTCGCGCGCGAGCCGCGCGGCCGCCGCGTGACCCGCGAGGCCTACGCGCATCTCGGCAAGCAGCCGCCGGCGGGGCAGGCGCCCGGGCAGAGCACGCTCTTTTGAGCGAGGCGGACGCCGTGAACGACATCGGCAAGACGCTCATCGTGCTCGGTCTCATGATCGCGCTGGCCGGCGTGCTCCTCGTCTTCGTCGGCCGCATGCCGTGGATCGGCCGACTGCCGGGTGACATCCACATCCAGCGCGGCAACTGGCACTTTTACTTCCCGCTCGCCACCTCCATCGGGCTGTCGCTGCTGCTCACCCTGCTGTTCTGGCTCTTCGGCCGCCGGTGAGGGCGACCGAGCGCGCGGCGCTCGTGACGGTGGTCGCGCTGGTGGCGCTCGTCGCGCCGGCCGCGGCCCAGGACACGATCCGCGTGGCCGTGGTGGACGGCGCGCGCGTGGCCGAGCTGCGCGGCGACGACATCGACGTGGTCGAGCTGGGCCCGGGCGCGTCCGGCGCCTGGCGCGCGAGCGTCGTCCGTCCCGTCGTCGTCAGCGGCACCGTCGAGATCGACGGCCGGCGCGCGCCCGCGTTCCGGCTGCGAAGCGACCGCCCGATCCGCCTGAACGGCCGCGAGTATCCGTCGCCGCTCGAGATCGTGCGCAGCGGCGACGGCTTCGCCGTGGTGAACGAGGTTCCGCTGGAAGAGTACGTGGTCGGTGTGCTGCGGGCCGAGGCCAGCGAGAAGTGGCCGCCGGCGATGCTGCGGGCGCAGGCCGTCGTCGCCCGCACCTACGCCGCCTATCACCGCAACGTCGCCGCCGGCAAGCCGTTCCACATCCTCGCCTCGACCGCGCACCAGCAGTACGCCGGTCGCGTGCCCGCGGCCTCGCCCGCCTGGGGCGCCGTCCGCGAGACCACGGGGCAGGTGCTCCTGTGGGAAGGCGAGGTGTTTCCGGCCTTCTACCACACGGAAAGCGGCGGCTACACCGAGGACCCGCGCATGGTCTTCGCGGCGCGCACCATGCCCGCGCTCAAGCCCGTGCGCTGCGAGTTCTCCGCCGGCTCGCCGCACTACTACTGGAACCTGGATCTGAGGCTCACGGACCTGGCGGAGCTTCTTCGGAGGAACGACGTCAATGTCGGCGCCATCAGCGCTATCGAGATCAGCGAACGCACGCCCTCGCTGCGCGCCTCGGCCGTCACCGTGCACGGCGCGCGGAGCAGCGCCCGGCTGCGCGGCAACGACTTCCGGCGCATGATCGGCTACGACACGCTCAAGTCCACGCTCTTCGCCGTGGCCATCGACGGCGACTGGGCGCGCTTCTCCGGCCGCGGCTATGGCCACGGCGTCGGGATGTGCCAGTGGGGCGCCAAGGGCATGGCCGAGCAGGGCTACGCCGCGCGCAAGATCCTCGAGTTCTTCTACCCGGGCACGACGCTCGGCTCGCTTCCGCTTGGCGCGCGCCTCGCGCCGTGACGATCTCCTGGCCTGATTTCGAGAAGGTCGACATGCGCGTCGGCGTCGTCACCGACGCTCGGGATTTCCCGGAGGCGCGCAAGCCCGCCTACCGCCTCTGGATCGACTTCGGCCCCGACCTGGGCGTCAAGCGCTCGAGCGCCCAGATCACCGCGCGCTACGCCGCCACCGACCTCGTCGGCCGCCGGGTGATCGCCGTCGTCAACTTCGCGCCCAAGCAGATCGGCCCCTTCGTCTCCGAAGTCCTGGTGATAGGCGCCTACGACGAACGCGGTGAGGTCGTGCTGCTCAACGTCGACCAGCCCGTCGCCCCCGGCAGCAAGATCGGCTAGACGGCGCCGGGCAATCGACGGGCGCCACGGGTTTCCCGGCGCGCCCCGAGTGTCGGGGGGTGTGGGGCCAGATCGGCTAGATCGCGGCCGGCAGTCGAGGGGGCGCCACGGGTTTCCCGGGGCGCCCCGAGTGTTGGGGGTGATCGAGGACCGCCCCGGGTTTCCGGGGCGGTTCCGAGCGCTGGGGGGTGTGGGGGGCCATATCGGGGCCCCCCGCGTTCAGCAGTACACTAACGGCCCGTGAACGTTGACGAGTTCGATTACGAGCTGCCGAGGGAGCTGATCGCCCAGGCGCCTGCCGAGACGCGCGATGCCTCGCGTCTCCTGGTGCTGCGTCGCGCTGCCGGCTTGGAGGACCGCGCGTTCGGCGATCTGCCGGGCCTGCTGCGGGCCGGTGACTGTCTCGTGGTGAACGACTCACGGGTGATTCCCGCGCGCGTGCTGGCCGAAGACGATGCCGGCCGCCCGGTGGAGCTGCTGTTCGTCGAGCCGTTGAACGAGAACACCTGGCGCGCCCTCGTCCGTCCCGGCCGGCGCTGTAAGCCCGGCGCACATCTCCGCGCCGGCGGGGTACGGCTGCGCGTGATGGGCGCCGATCCCGACGGCGCGCGCGTGATCGCGCGCGAGCAGGGGACGATCGCCGCGCTGCTCGAGTCGCACGGCCTGCCGCCGCTGCCGCCGTACATCGCGCGCCACGCCAAGCCGGCGCCGGAGGACTGGGAGCGCTACCAGACCGTGTACGCGACGGCGCCGGGCTCGGTGGCGGCGCCGACGGCCGGGCTGCACTTCACGCGAGAGGTTCTTGAACGGCTGAGCGCGGCCGGCGTCGAGGTCCACGCGGTCACCCTGCACGTCGGACCCGCGACCTTCCGGCCCGTCACCGCGGCGACCGTGGAGACGCACCGCATTCCGCCGGAGCGGGCGAGCATCGCGCCGGCGACGGCCGCGGCCATCGCCCGCGCGCGCGCGGACGGCCGCCGCGTGGTGGCCGTCGGCACGACGACGGTGCGCACGCTGGAGGGCGCGGCCGACGAGCACGGCCGGGTACGCCCGTTCGAGGGCGTCGCCGACCTCACCATCCGGCCCGGGCATCGCTTCGGCGTGGTGGACGCGCTGCTGACCAACTTCCACCTACCGCGCTCCTCGCTGTTGCTGCTCGTCGCCGCCTTCGCCGGCCGCGAGGCCGTGCTGCGCGCGTACCGCCACGCCGTCGACGCCCGCTACCGCTTCTACTCCTACGGCGACGCCATGCTGATCGCGTGAGCCGCTTCGAGCTCCTCGCGACCGACGGCGCCGCGCGCCGCGGCCGGCTCACCACCGCGCACGGCATGGTGGACACGCCCGTCTTCATGCCCGTGGGCACACAGGCCACCGTCAAGGCGCTCACGCCCGAGGATCTCCAGGGCGCCGGCGCCCAGGTCGTCCTCGGCAACACCTACCATCTGCTCCTGCGGCCCGGCCCCGACGTGGTGCGCGACCTCGGTGGCCTGCACCACTTCATGGGCTGGTCGGGCGCGATCCTCACCGACTCGGGTGGATTCCAGGTCTTCAGCCTGGCGAAGATCCGCAAGCTCAGCGACGACGGCGTGGAGTTTCGCGCGCCGCTGGACGGCGCCACGCGCTTTCTCTCGCCGGAATCCGTCGTGGAGATCCAGCGAGCGCTCGGCTCGGACATCACGATGCCGCTCGACGAGTGCCTGGCCTACCCGGCCACGCGCGAGGCCACCGAGCGCTCGCTCGCGCTGACGCTGCGCTGGGCCGCGCGCGCGCGCGCCGCCCACGCGACCGCCGCCGGCGGGCAGGCGCTCTTCGGCATCGTCCAGGGCGGGACCTACGACGATCTCCGCGCGGAGGCGGTCGAGCGCACGGTGGCGCTGGGCTTCGACGGCTACGCCATCGGCGGCATGGCCGTGGGCGAGCCCAAGCCGACCATGCTCGAGCTCACGGCGCGCGTGGCCGGAGCACTGCCCGCCGATCGCCCGCGCTATCTCATGGGCGTCGGCAAGCCGGAGGACCTGGTGGAGTCGGTCGCGCGCGGGGTCGACATGTTCGACTGCGTGCTGCCGACGCGCAACGCGCGTAACGGCCAGGCGTTCACCTCGACGGGGCCGGTGACGATCAAGCAGGCGCAATGGATTCGCGAGCGGGCGCCGCTCGACGCCGCGTGCGACTGCTACACGTGTCGCACCTTCTCCCGCGCGTATCTCCGCCACCTCTTCGTCGCCGAAGAACTGCTGGCGTACCGGCTGCTCACCCTGCACAACGTGCGCTTCTACGTCTCGCTGATGGCAGCGATGCGCGAGGCGATAGCGGCGGGTGCATTCGGCGCCTTCCGGGCTCGGTTTTTCTCGGAGTATCGGGTATCCTGACGTGCCTATGAACCTGTTCTTCCCGGACGCCGCGTGGGCGATGGCGCCGTCGCCCGGCGGCGGCGCCGGCGGCGCCTCGCAGCTGATGCCCACGCTGGTGATGTTCGGCGCGATGTTCGCCATCTTCTACTTCCTGATGATCCGGCCCCAGCAGAAGCAGAAGCAGGAGCGCGAGCGGATGCTGTCGGCGATCAAGCGGGGCGACAAGGTCGTCACCACGAGCGGGATGTTCGGCACCGTCACCAACCTGACCGACAAGACCGTGACCCTGCGCGTCGCCGACCAGGTGAAGCTCGAGTTCGAACGCAGCGCCGTCGCGCGCGTCGTGGAGGTGCAGGTCGACAAGGATGCCTAGGAATCTCCGGACTCGCGCCATCGTCGTCCTCGTCGTCCTCCTCGGCTCCCTCTGGTACCTGTATCCGCCGAAGAAGGCGATCAACCTCGGCCTCGACCTGCAGGGGGGCATCCACCTCGTGCTCGGCGTCGAGACGGACAAGCACGTGGCCAGCCAGACCGACCGCGCGGCCGAGGATTTCAAGGCGGCGCTGGAGCGGCGCGGCATCGGCGCCAAGCGCGTCGCCCGCGACGGGCTTGCGTCGTTCGTGGTCGAGCTGGCCTCCCCGCAGTCGTGGAACGACGCCCTCACGGTGGCCAACGAGTTCCAGTCCTTCGACCGTACCAACGACGACCCGGCGGCCGGCCGCTTCACCATGACCATGCAGTCGCGCGCCGTCGCGCGGCTGCGCGACGACGCCGTCCGCCAGGGGGTGGAGACGATCCGCAACCGGGTGGACCAGTTCGGCGTGGCCGAGCCGACCATCACGCGGCAGGGCGAGGACCGGATCCTGATCCAGCTGCCCGGCGTGCAGGACCCCGAGCGCGCCAAGGCGCTGATCGGCAAGACGGCCCTTCTCGAGTTCAAGCTGGTGGACGAGAAGGCCGACGTCGAGGCGGCGGTGCAGGGGCGCGTGCCCGAGGGCGACGAGGTCCTCTATCAGCGCCGCGTGGACAAGCAGACGAAGGCCGAGCGCAAGATCCCGTACGTCGTCGGCAAGCGCACGCTGCTGACCGGCGCCGAGCTGACGCGGGCCGAGGTGAACGCGGACCCGAACTCGCCCGGCAACTGGCAGGTGGCCATCGAGTTCACCGCCAACGGCGCGCGGATCTTCGGCGAGATCACCGAGCAGAACGTGGGCCGCCACCTCGCGATCGTGCTCGACGGCGTGCTGCAGTCGGCGCCGCGGATCAACGAGCGGATCCCCGGCGGCCGCGCCGTGATCACGGGCCAGTTCACCGTGGACGAGGCGCGCGACCTCGCCATCGTGCTGCGCGCGGGCGCGTTGCCGGCGCCGGTCACCGTGCTGGAGGAGCGAACGGTCGGGCCCTCGCTCGGCGCCGACTCGATCCGCCAGGGCATGATCGCCATCGCCGCCTCGGCCATCGCCGTCGTGCTGTTCATGGTCATCTACTACCGGCTGTCGGGGCTCATCGCCGACGTCGCCCTCGTCCTCAACCTCCTCATCCTGCTCGCGTGCATGGCCGCGTTCGGCGCCACCCTCACCCTGCCGGGCATCGCGGGCATCGCCCTGACCATCGGCATGGCCGTGGACACGAACATCCTGATCTTCGAGCGCATCCGCGAGGAGATGCGTGTGGGCAAGACGCCGCGCGCCTCCATCGACGCCGGCTTCTCGCGCGCGCTGCGGACGATCATCGACACGCACCTCACGGTCATGGTGACGGCGGCCATCCTCTACAACTTCGGCACGGGCCCGGTGAAGGGCTTCGCTGTCTCGCTCTTCGTCGGCCTCGCGGCCAGCCTGTTCACCGCCTATTTCTTCACGCGGCTCCTCTTCGACGTCGTCTACATGGGCCGGCGGAAGGTGGAGACGATCTCCATATGATCGAGATCTTCCGCAACCCGAACTACAATTTCATCGGCAACCGCCGGTGGGCGTACCTGCTGTCCGGGCTCATCACCCTCATCGCCATCGTCTCGCTGGCCACGCAGGGCCTGCGCTACGACATCGACTTCACCGGCGGCACGCTCGTGCAGGTGCGCTTCGAGAAGATTCCGACCGTCGCCGACATCCGTCACGCCCTCAGCCGCATCGGCATGGGTGAGTCGATCATCCAGGAGTTCGGCAGCACGAACGAGTTCATCATCCGCGCGCCGCTCACGTCCTCCTCGTCGGAGGAGCTGACGAAGAAGGTCGAGAAGGCGCTGGCGGAGGAACGGGTTCTCGGCAAGGCCGAGATCCGCCGCGTGGAGTTCGTCGGACCCCAGGTGGGCAAGGAGCTGCAGTGGCAGGCCATCTACGCCGTCTTCTTCGGCCTCATCGGCATCCTCCTCTATATCGCGCTGCGCTTCGACCTCAAGGGCGGAGTGGCGGCGGTGGTGGCGGTCTTCCACGACGTCCTCGTCTGCCTCGGCGCGCTGTCACTCATGCACCGCGAGTTTTCGCTGCCCGTGCTGGCGGCGCTGCTGACGATCATCGGCTATTCGGTCAACGACACCATCGTGGCCTACGACCGGCTGCGTGAGAACCGCGGCAAGACGATCGCGCGGGGCCGGCCGTTTCCCGACCAGATGAACGACGCCGTCAACCAGACGCTCTCGCGAACGATCCTCACCGCCCTCACGGTGTTCTTCTCGACGGCCATCCTGCTGTTCTTCGGCGGCAAGACGCTCGAGGACTTCGCCTTCGTGCTGTTCGTGGGGGTCATCACCGGCACGTACTCGACGACGTATGTGGCCGCCGCCCTCGTCGTGGACTGGACGCTCTACGTCGAGGGACGGCTCGTCGCCCGGAAAAAAAGGGTGACGAAAGCCGGAGAAGCGCGTAAAATCACATGATTACACAGGGGTGCCCGCGGGTTGACTCAGCTACAGACGCTGATCGAGGAGATCCCGAAGTACCAGCCGGGGGCGGACCTGGCCGTGCTGGAGCGCGCCTACCGGTTTTCTGAGCGCTCGCACCGCGGTCAGCAGCGCGCCTCCGGCGAGCCGTACCTCTCGCATCCCCTCGAAGTCGCCTCCCTCCTCGTCGCGTTCAAGATGGACGTCACGACGGTGACGGCCGGCCTCCTGCACGACGTCCTCGAGGACACCGGCGCCACCAAGACGGAGCTGGAGCGCGAGTTTGGCAAGGAGATCGCCGAGCTGGTGGACGGGGTGACCAAGCTCGGCAAGCTGGCGTTCTCCTCGCGCGAGGAGCGACAGGCCGAGAACTTCCGCAAGATGCTGGTCGCGATGGCGCGCGACCTGCGCGTGCTGATGATCAAGCTCGCCGACCGGCTGCACAACATGCGGACGCTCGACTACCTCGCCCAGGACAGGGGCCGCAAGATCGCGCAGGAGACGCTCGACATCTACGCGCCGCTCGCGCACCGCCTGGGCATGGCCAAGGTCAAGGCGGAGCTCGAGGACCTGGCGCTGCGCACGCTCTCGCCCGACGCCTACGTCGACCTCCAGAAGCGCGTGGCCAAGCGCCGCCTCGAGCGCGAGGCGGACATCAACTACGTGATCACGATCCTCGAGAAGAAACTGCAGGAGGTCGGGATCGAGTCCCAGATTCGCGGGCGGCCCAAGCACTTCTACTCGATCTTCAAGAAGATGCACGATCAGGGCCGCGAGTTCGACGAGATCTACGACCTCACGGCCGTGCGCGTGATCACCAACTCCGTGCGCGACTGTTACGGCGCGCTCGGCGTGATCCACTCGCTCTGGAAGCCCGTACCCGGCCGCTTCAAGGACTTCATCGCGATGCCCAAGGTCAACATGTACCAGTCGCTGCACACGACGGTCATCGGCCCCAAGGGCGATCCGGTCGAGATCCAGATCCGCACCTGGGAGATGCACCGGATCGCGGAAGAAGGCATCGCGGCACACTGGCTTTACAAGGAAAAGAAGACGGGCAAGGACAAGCTCGACGAGTCGCTGCTGTGGCTGCGCCAGCTCATCGAGACCCAGCAGGACACCAAGGACCCGCGCGAGTTCCTCGACAGCGTGCGCGTCGACCTCTTCCCCGACGAGGTCTACGTCTTCACGCCCAAGGGCGACGTCAAGGCGCTACCCGACGGCGCGACGCCGATCGACTTCGCCTTCGCCGTGCACACCAAGGTCGGCGAGCACTGCGTCGGCGCCAAGGTCAACGGCAAGCTGGTCCCGCTGCGCACGACGCTGCGACAGGGCGACATCGTGGAGATCGTGACCTCGCCCAACCAGCACCCGAGCCGCGACTGGCTCAAGTTCGTCAAGTCCACGCGCGCGCGCACCAAGATCAACCAGTGGCTCAAGATCGAGGAGCGCACGCGCTCGATCGAGCTCGGGCGCGAGCTGTTCGAGCGCGAGGCGAAGAAGTACCGCCTGAACCCGACGGCGCTGCTCACGGGCGACGAGATGCAGCGCGCGGCCGCCGACCTCGGCTACCCGACGCCGGACGACGTGCTGGCCGCCGTCGGCTACGGCAAGGCCTCCGTCCACCAGCTCCTGAACAAGCTGGCGCCCGGCGCGACCCTCGACACGGTCGAGCGCCCGCGGGCGGCGGTGGGCACCCGGCCGAAGACGGATCAGGGCGTCCGGATCCGTGGCGTGGACGACCTGCTCGTGCGCTTCGCCAAGTGCTGCAACCCGCTGCCCGGCGACCAGATCGTCGGTTTCATCACGCGCGGCCGGGGGCTCACCGTTCACGGGCGCGACTGCCTGACCGTGGCCAAGAGCGTGCTGGACCGCGAGCGGCTGATCAACGTCGAATGGGACGTGGAGACGCCGGCGCTGGAGCCCCCCAAGCGGCCGGTGCGCATCGCCGTCTACATCGGCAACGACCGTCCCGGCCTGCTCTCCGAGATCACCGGCGCCATCGGGAGCAAGAACGGCAACATCACCAAGGCCGAGGTGACGGTGACCGACGACCGCCGCGGCATCAACAACTTCGTGGTCGAGGTGTCGGATCTCAGCCAGCTGCAGGACATCATGACGGCCATCCGCGACGTCCCTGACGTGATCAACGTCGAGCGCGTCCGCGGCCTCTAAGCGCGGAGCGCCGATATGGGCCCATCTGCTTCGTTGGCTCAGTCGGGGCTCCCTGCGGCGTAGGCGGCCTACGCCTCAGTCGCCCCTTCCTTCGCCGCCTCGCATCTGGATCCATCTCGGCGCTCCGCTCTGCGCGCGGCCGAGCAAGGCCCATCTGCTTCTAGTTCGTTCGCGAGGCGCGGCAGCAGCCACGTTCGTCGATGCCCTGCCGTCGGCATGACGCGGCGACAGTTTGAGGCGCTGGTCGAGCGGGCGCTGCGGCGCCTGCCGAAGAAGTTCAAGGCCAGGATCGCCAACATCGCCGTCGTGGTCGAGGACTGGGCCGATGCCGCGACGCTGGCCGAGATGGGCATCGAGCCGCCGGACACGTTGTACGGCCTCTACCGCGGCATCGATCTCACGCGCCGCGACACCTCCTACGGCAACGTCCTGCCCGACGTCGTGACGATCTACCAGGGGCCGATCGAGGAGGACGCCGTCGACGAGGAGGAGATGGCGGACATCGTGCGCGAGACCGTGATCCACGAGCTCGGCCATTACTTCGGTCTCGACGACGAGACCATGCACCGCATCGAAGAGGGCGAAGACTAGCCGGGCGCGGTGAGCGCGCGGCGGGCCGCGCGCAGCACGTCGACCGCAGAGCCGGGCTCAGGCACGCAACCGCGGCACGGCACCAACCCGCGTGGTCTTCTACCCCTGCCGCGTAAGTTTTGTCTTGACATGGTCTTTCAACTGTTCGTATTGTTTCAGCAGATGCTGAAAGTGCAGGAACAAGAGGAACATGCTGAAAACCGGAGAGATTCGGCGACAAGCGGCCCAGCGCCTGCGGGAGCTCTTCCCGAGGGCGAAGGCCTGGGAGGAACTCGCCGACCTGCGGGCTGCCGGCAAACCCGTCGACGTAGCGGTGAAATTTCGCCTGGGCGACGCGGAGCAGCTCGTGGTCGTTGAAGTCAGCTCGCTCGGTCAGCCCCGGCAGATCCGGGCGGCCGTAACGCGGCTGGCCGAGATCCGCCGCGAGCTGCCCGCGGCCTATCCCGTCGCTGCCTCCGTCTACATCGGCCCGCAGAGCGCGCGCATCCTCAAGGACAACAGCCTCGGCTACGTCGATCTCTCCGGCAATTGCTACCTCGCATTCGACCAGGTCCTCATCGAGAAGGAGGGCAAGCGCAACTCGCGGCCCTCGACGCGGCCCCTGCGCTCGCTCTTCGCGCCGCGCGCCACCCGCGTGGTGCGTGTCCTGCTGGCCGAGCCGCAACGCGCGTGGCGCCTGGAGGAGCTGGCGAGGGCCGCGGAGGTCAGCCTCGGCCACTCGCACAACGTGATGAGCCGGCTCGAGGACCTTCGCTGGGTCGAGCGGGACCAGGCGCAGCGCATCCACCTGAGCAAGCCGGCTGATCTGCTCGAGGCGTGGTGCGAGTCCTACACGTACCGCGCGAACGAGATCACGTCGTACTTCGTGCCGGAGCGCGTGAACCGCAAGCTGATGGCCGACGTCGCCCGCGCGGCCACCGCGGAGGGACGCCGGTACGCGTTCACGCTGAGCGCGGGCCTGTCGCTGGTGGCGCCGCAGCCGCGGCTCAGCGGGCTCTTTTGCTACGTCGAGGGCAACCCGGCGCCGGTGGCGGCCGTGCTCGGGCTGCGGCCGGCCGCGGAGGCCGACGGCGCGCTGCACCTGCTGGCGCCCTACGACTCCGGCGTGTTCCACGGCGTGCTCGAGAAGGCGGGCCTGAAGGTGGTCAGCCTGCCGCAGCTCTACGCCGACCTCGTGCATTACGAGCCGCGCGGCGCCGCGCAGGCCGAGCACCTGCGCCGCGAAGCGATGGGCTACTGAGGCAACGGCGACCGAGCGGCGTTCTCGGCCCGAGATTGCGACAGGGAGGGGGGTGAAACCTCGATGGCGAAGAAGAAGAAGGCGACCAAGAAGAAGAAGAAGTAAGGACGCTATTCAGCACCGGTGGGGGGTGGCGGCCCTCCACCAGTCACCATTCGGGAGGGGGCAAAGCCCCCTCCCGTCTGTGTTTAAATGACCTTCGTGACTTTTCCCGCCTTGAGGCAGCGGGTGCACACGCGCATGCGCTTCGCACGACCACCCACCAGCGCCCGCATCGAGACGAGATTGGGCAGCCAGCGGCGCCGCGTCAGCTTGTGAGCGTGACTGATCGAATTCCCGACGGACGGGCCTTTCCCGCAGACATCACACCGCTGAGCCATGATCACTCCTCGAGTCGAATTGCGGACCGCCTGAGGCGGATCGCGAACGGCCGGGAACCAGCAGGTTTTATACCACGATGACCGAGAGCCGGCAAACGCGCGCGCCCGTCGGACTCACGACGCCCCTGCAATACGTGAAGGGGGTGGGGCCGCACCGCGCGAAGCAGCTCGAGCGGAAGGGCCTCGTCACCGTCGGCGACGCGCTCTTTCATTTGCCGCTGCGCCACGAAGATCGCACGCGCTTTACACCGCTGCGCGCGATCCGGCCGGGCGAGGTCGTGACCTGCGCAGGCGTCGTGGCCGGCATCAGCCCGGCGCCGCCCGGGCGCCGGCGCCAGCCGCTCGTCATCCTACTGCGCGACGAGAGCGGCTACGGCACGGCCACCGTCTGGGGCCGGCCGTGGGTCGCCCGCGCCGTCCAGCGCGGCCAGCGGATGATCGTGCACGGGCGCGGCGCGCGCTACAAGGACAAGGTCACGCTGCAAGTGCAGGAATGGGAAACCGTGGACGCGGCGGACGACGAGCCGATCCACGCTGGCGCGCTCGTGCCCGTGTACTCCAGCACCGAGGGGCTGCCGCAGCAGGCGCTGCGCTCGCTGATCTGGCGCCTCGTCGAGGCCCACGCCCACGACGTCGAGGAGACGCTGCCCGATCCGGTGCGCGCGCGGCGGCGCCTCGTGCCGCTGGCCGAGGCCGTGCGCGGCGCGCATTTCCCCGCCAGTGAGGGCGAGCGCGCGGACGCCGTGCGCCGCCTGGCCTTCGACGACTTCCTCCTCCTGCAGGTCGGCCTGGCCATTCTGCGCTCGCGCACGACGCGGCAGCGCGGCGTGTCCATGCGGCCGCGCGGCGAGCTGCTCGGCCGGCTGCGCGCGAGCCTGCCCTTCTCGCTGACGGCGGCGCAGGAGCGCGTGTGGGACGACATCCGCCGCGACATGGCCGCGCCGTACCCGATGCACCGGCTGCTGCAGGGCGACGTCGGCTCCGGCAAGACCGTAGTGGCGGCCCTCGCGGTGTGCGCGGCGGTGGAGGCCGGGTACCAGGCGGCGGTGATGGCGCCCACGGAGATTCTCGCCGAGCAGCACCTCGCGACGTTCCGCCGGCTGCTCGAGCCGCTCGGCATCGGCGTGACGCTGCTGACCTCCGGCCTGAAGGGGCGTGAGCGCTCGGCGCGGCGCGCGGCGATCGCCGCCGGGGAGATCGGCTGCGTCATCGGCACCCACGCCCTCGTGCAGGAGCCGGTCGAATTCAAGCGCCTCGGGCTTGCCGTCGTCGACGAGCAGCACCGCTTCGGCGTGCACCAGCGGGCCCGCCTGAAGGGCAAGGGCGAGCGCCCCGACGTGCTGGTGATGACGGCGACACCGATTCCGCGCACGCTGGCGCTCACGCTCTACGGCGACCTCGACGTCAGCGTGCTCGACGAGCTGCCGCCGGGCCGCAAGCCGGTGCGGACGGACGCGCGCACGGAGTCGCGGCGCCGGCAGATCTACGACTTCCTGAGGGCGCAGATCGCCGATGGGCGCCAGGTGTACGTCGTCTACCCGCTCGTCGAGGAGTCGGAGCTCGTCGATCTCAAGGCGGCCACCGACATGGCGCAACACCTGCAACGGGACGTGTTCCCCGACCTCACGGTGGGGTTGCTGCACGGGCGCCTCGCGAGCGAGGACAAGGACGCGATCATGCAGTCGTTCAAGGCGGGCGCCATCCAGGTGCTGGTGGCCACCACCGTCATCGAGGTCGGCATCGACGTGCCGAACGCCTCCGTGATGCTGATCGAGCACGCCGAGCGTTTCGGCCTCTCGCAGCTTCACCAGCTGCGCGGCCGCGTCGGCCGCGGCCCGTGGAAGTCGTACTGCATCTTGCTCACGAGCGGACGCCTCGGCGAGGACGCGCAGCGCCGCGTGGAGGCGATGGTGGAGACCAACGACGGCTTCAAGATCGCCGAGGTCGATCTGCAGCTGCGCGGTCCGGGCGAGTTCTTCGGCACGCGCCAGTCCGGACTGCCCGAGTTCCGCGTGGCGGACCTGCTGCGCGATACCGCCATCCTCGAGGAGGCGCGGCGCGAGGCGCAGGCGATCATCGCCGAGGACGCGGAGCTGCGGAGCCCGGCGCACCGCGGTCTGCGCGAGGCGCTGCTGACGCGCTGGCGCGGCAAGCTGGACCTGGCGAGCGTCGGTTGACATGCGCATCATTGCGGGCGCGTACAAGGGACGCCGGCTGGCCACGCCGCGCGGCGCCACCACGCGGCCGACGGCCGATCAGGTGCGCATCGCGCTGCTCGATACGCTCATGCCATGGCTGGCCGGCGCGCGCGTGCTCGACCTCTTCGCGGGCGCCGGCGGCGTGGGGCTGGAGGCGCTCTCGCGCGGGGCCGCGCACGCGACGCTCGTCGAGCGCGACGCGCGCGCGGTAGGCGCTCTTCGCGCCAACGTGGCGACGCTGGGGGTGGAGACGGCGGCCCGCGTCGTCCGCGACGACGTGGCGCGCGCGCTCTCGGCGCTGGCGCGCGCCGGGGAGCGGTTCGACGTGGTGTTCCTCGACCCGCCGTACGACACCGACGACGTCGCGACGACGCTGACCGCCCTGGGGCGCGCCGACGTCCTCGCCGACGACCCGGTGGTGGTGGCGCAGCATCTCACCAAGCGCGCGCCGTCGGCGTCGGCGGGCGCGCTCGCCGCCTTCCGGACGCGCCGGTTCGGCGAGACGACGCTGACGTTCTTTCGTCGGCGCGCCGCCGGGGCCGGGGCGGACGATGCCGCCGGCCCGCCGGGGCGCCCCTGAGCGAGCCGCGGGCGGCCGGCATGCGCCGAGGCGAGGCCTGGGCACTCGTCGACGCGCTGGCCGCGTGCGCGCCGCGCTTCGGCACCGAGGCGCGTCCCGAGAAGCTACGACTGCTCGCCCGGCTGGCCACCGTGCAGATCGCGAGCGCGCCGACGCTCGAGCGGCTGCACGAGAGCCTGTGCTTCGTGCGGGCCTACCCCGACGACGCTGCCGTGCAGGATGCCGCCGAGCGCGCGCTGCGGGAGTTCGCGATGCGCGTGCGCCGGCTGGCGGCGCCGGCACGGGCCCGCCTGCACGACTCGGGTATCGCCGAAACGGACCTGGACTATCCGTTCGGCCTGCCGATGGCGCGCTGGCTGGCGACGCGGTTTCCCGGCGACGTGAGGATCGCGTGGCGGACGTTCGATGGCGGCGAGCGGCTGGAGGAGGCGCTGTCCCTGCTCGTCACGCCGACGGAGGCCGAGGCCTTCACCGAGGGCGGGCTCGGCTGGCGGCGCTGGCTGCGTCTCGCGAGCGGCGGGCGGGCGAGCGACCTCGAGGTGCTCTTGCGGCTCTTTCGCACGGCCCCGATCTCCGAGGAGGCGCGCGAATGGCTCTTCGAGACACTCGAGCTTCCGATCGTTTGGCGCCTGCGCGGCGCCGCCCCCTCGCGCACGCTGCTGCGGCTGCCCGGCGCGCCGGTCTTCTATCAGCGCGAAGGCCTCCGCCGCAGCGGCGTCGACTTCGCGCACGAGATCACACGGCCGCTGCCGACGCTGCGCCAGGCCGATCGCGCAGTCGCCGACGCCGTCATGGAGGCCGCCCGCGCCGCGATGGCGACGCGCGCGCGCGAGCTGCACGCGTTCGCCCGGCCGAACGCCGGCGACATCCTCGTGGCCGACCCGGGCCGCGGGCTCCGGATCGCGCTCGTCGGGCTGCGGCCCGACGACCGCCTGCCGCTCGACGCGTACTATGCGTACCTCGCGTTCAAGAACGGCGTGCCCGTCAGCTACGGCGGAGGCTGGGGCTGCTTCGGCACCCTCGAGTTCGCGCTCAACATCTTCGAATCGTTCCGGCAGGGCGAGTCGGCGCTCCTCATCAGCCAGATCCTGCGCGTCTACTATCGGGTCTTCCGCATGCGGACGGTGGTCGTCGATCGCTCCCAGATCGACGACTCCAACCCCGAGGGCCTCCGGACGGGCGCGTTCTACTTCTACGCCAAGCTCGGCTTCCGTCCGACCGATGCCGAGGTCAGCCGACTCGCCGACGCCGAGCGCGCGCGGATCGCGCGCGAACGGGACTATCGCTCGCCGCTGGCGATGCTCCGACGCCTGGGACGCTCGAACCTGTTCCTGACGCTCGACGGCGGCCCGCCTGCGCCCGCCGTGACCGGCAGCCGGCTGGCCGCGCTGGTGACGGGCCATATCACGCGTGTCTTCGACGGCGACCGCCGCGCCGCCGTCGCCGACGCCGTGACGCGCGTCGCGCGCGCGCTCGGCGCGACGGGATGGCGCCGCGTCTCCCCGCCCG
>Ga0209161_10002210_pt1 | contig 15969 bp, 17 predicted proteins | sample GraSoiAngelo_155_FD_186169 | JGI IMG/M metagenome (GOLD analysis project Ga0209161, IMG submission 186169) | Grasslands soil microbial communities from the Angelo Coastal Reserve, California, USA - 14_1009_13_30cm (SPAdes) (version 2) | ecosystem: Environmental > Terrestrial > Soil > Grasslands...
GGGAAACGGTAGACGGCGGCGTTATACGACTGTCATTATTTGATTGGGAAGGGTCGATTCCTCGACAGCGCAGCTCTCCGGTGAGCGCGCCCAGCCTGCCCAGGGATGTTGATCACACGTGGCAACCGACTCAGACTCTCTACTTCGACCCGTGACGCCGAGCCCCAATAGTTACCACCGCGGCCTGGTGTTCGACTTCGACGGTACCCTCGTTGACAGCTATCCGCTGATCGAACAGGCCTTTGCCCACGTGATGCGGACGCATCGCCTCGACGATTCGGCGCGAGAACTTTTCCGGCGAAGCCGAGGGTTGCCGCTGCCCGAGCAGATGAAGCTTGTGGCTCCGGAGATGTGGGAAGAGCTGGTCGCCACCTATCGGTCGGTGGATGCCACGCTCGGCCATGCCCGCGTCTTTCGTGGGATCCCCACCCTGGTACGTAAGCTGGAGCGTGCCGGTGTGCCGCTGGGCGTGGTCTCGTGCAAGCGTCGGGCGCTGATCGAGGCCGAGCTGGAGGCGATCGGCTTGCGCTCGTACTTCAATGTGGTGATCGGGTACGAGGACGTGACCCCACCGAAGCCGGCGCCCGATCCGCTGCTGGCCGCGATCGCGAACCTGGGCCTGGCGCGCTCGAGCGCGATTTATGTCGGCGACAGCATGGTCGACCTCCAGACCGGAAGGGCCGCTCGGGTCCGAACGGTTCTGGCGGCCTGGGGACTCACGCCCGAGCTGCGAGCCGCGTTCGGTCGCCATCGCCTGTGGGCGACCCGCCCCTCCGAAATGCTGGCGCTGGTGCTGACCCCGCCGAACGGCAACGGCCACAAGCGCGCCGCGTAGCCACCGCCCCCGGCGGTTGCTGGTTGCGGCCGCCTTCCTCGCCCTGGGCCTCGTGTTCGGCTTCGTCTCGCTGGCGCTGGGACCGCTTGGCCTGCTCGAGGCGCTGATCGTGCTCGGGCTGGTTCTGGTGCAGGTGCGACGGTTCCCCGAGCGAGCCGGCGCGTACCTGATCGGGATGAGCATCGTGCCGCTGATCGTCCTGGTTTCGATCGTGACCCGGATGCCTCCGTGTCCGGCGGGCCAGGCCTCGAGCGCGGGCCCTCCGTGCTATGCGTCCATCACGCTGGCGGCCATCGCCGGCTACGTGCTGGCAGGACTCGCCGGGGCGGTGGTGACCGGGATCGGCCTCCGCCGGTTGGTAGCATGACGCGAACCGTCGATGGATGAGGCTGCCTATCTCCAGGCGATCCCCAAGGCCGAGTTGCATCTTCACCTCGACGGATCGGTCCGGCCGCGGACGGTTCTCGAGCTCGCGAAACAGAATGGCGTTCTGCTTCCGAGCGATGACCTCGCTAAGCTCCGTGACTTTCTCGAGGCCAACGACAATACCGCCTCGCTGGTCGAGTACATCACCTTTTTCGAGTTGCCGATTGCCGTGCTCCAAACCGTCCCCGCGCTCGAGCGCGCGACGTATGAGCTCTGTGAAGACCTGGCGAAAGACAACGTGCGCTATGCCGAGATTCGATACGGTCCGTGGCTGCACGTGCAGCACGGTCTCTCGCTGACGGACGTGATTCGCGGCGTGCTGAGCGGCTGGTCACAAGGGCGAAAGGCATTTGGCCTCGAAGGCGGCATCATCGTTACGGCTTTACGGGACATGCCGCCGGCACAGAATCTGGCCCTGGCTCAGGTCGCCGGCCGCTTCGTTAATGACGGAGTGCTCGGCTTCGATCTCGCCGGTGACGAGGCCGGCCACCCGCCGATCCTGCACGAAGACGCCTTCCGGGTGGCCCGCTCGCTCGGCATGAACATCACGATCCATGCGGGTGAGGCCGCCGGGCCGGAAAGCGTCAGGCAAGCGATCGCTATGGGAGCTGTCCGGCTCGGTCACGGGGTCCGCGCCCAGGAAGACGACGAAGTCGTCGCCATGATCAAGGAGGACGGCATCCAGCTCGACATGGCTCCGACCAGCAACGCGCAAACGAAGGCGGTACGGCGGTTGCAGGACCATCCGTTGAAGCGCTTCTATGAGCGGGGCATCAAGGTCACGATCAGCACCGACTCGCGGACGGTCTCTGACATCACGCTGACCCGCGAGCTCGAAAACGCCATCCGAGTGATCGGCTGCACGCCGGCGCAGGTTTGGGCGATGAACCTGCAGGCGCTCGACGGCGGCTTCGGCGACAAAGCAACCCGGGGACGGCTTCGGCGCGAGTTCGTCGAGACCGAGGCGCGGCTTCGACAGGCGACCGCGCGCGGCTAGGGCAGTTCGCATCGACGCTGGCGATGCCCAGCATGTCCGGGAAGCGCTCAAAGGCCAGCTGTCGCGTCCGGCTGCTGTGCGGACGCTCGAAGGCTGCCGCGTCGCCGGCGCGAGCCCGCGCTACGAGCTCTTCGTCCACGCCCGCCAACCTAATACAGTTCCGACCAGCCCGAAATAGTTTGGGCGGCCGGCAGGCGGCTCAGGTGCCGGGCGGCACCGCTTCCGGGGGCGTGATGGTACCGTTTCGGATCTTAGCCCGGATCTCCAGCACCTGGTCGATCAGGTCTTGGGGGACCACGCTGCTTGGCGTGCTGAAGCCGGTAGCGTCGTCCTGGAAGGAAAAAACCTGCTGGCCGGCTTTGAACTGGCCGGACTGGAGGCGCTGAACCGCGAGGGCGACCGCCCGGTCCACTCGCTTGATGGCGGAGCTGATCACGGCCGGGCTGACGTAGGCCTGATCGTTGTCCGAGCCGATCGCGTACGCCGACGCATCGTAGGCGGCATCGATGTACCCGGTGGCGCAGCGGCCGGTGACTTCGAACAGAATATCCGCGCCACCGGAGATTTGCGTGATGCCGAGCTGCTTGCAGAACGCCGTGTCCTGTGAATCGGAATACGTGATCTTGAAGATCGCACCAGGATCGACCGACCGGGCACCGGCGACGTATCCCGCGATGTAGGGATCGACCGCCGGGCCGTGATTCGAACCGAGGACGCCCAGCACGTTGTGCGTCGCGCTACCAACCTTGTTCTTTTCGAGCAGCCCGGCCAACGCCCCCACGAGGTAGGCGGGCTCCTGCGACTTGAAGAACAGGTCCGTCACGTTGTCCAGGTCGACCGCCTGACCATTGTCGTCGACCGGCGCCGCATCGACCAGGGCAAATTTCTGGCTGGTGTGAAGCTGGGCCGCCCGCCAGACCGCGGTGGCCATATCCGGCGATACGGCGATCACCAGCTTTGGATGGGTGGCGACGCAGCGTTGCAGGTTGCCGAGATAGTCCGAGGTCGCGTGCGATGCCATGACCTGAACGTGGGCCCCCACGCTACGGGCACCGTCGGCAGCGAGCTGGTTGAACGTATGCGGGGTCAGCCCGTCGGCGTCCGTCGCCAGGCAGACACGGAAGCCGCTGATATCCTGCGAGGCGCCCGGTTCACCGCAGGCGGTCACGACCATTGCCAGAAGGGCAACGAGCAGTCGCCGGCCTACGCGACGCTCCTCCGCGTCAACTCTTCCTGTACGGCTTGCCGACGGCGGCGGGAGCGATCGCCCTCCCCATCGCGCCAGCCAGGACGATGATCGTAACTAGATACGGAAGCATGCCAAGGAACTGAATAGGAAGTTTTACGCCCGCGATCTGCAGGCGGCTGCCAACGGCGTCCGAAAAGGCGAACAATTGCGAAGCGCCGAAGGCACCGAAGGGATTCCATTTTCCGAAGATCATCGCGGCGAGCGCGATGAAACCACGGCCGCCGGTCATGTTTGGCAAGAAATTGCCGATCTGCTGCAGGCTAAAATACGAGCCGCCCAGGCCGGCCAGGGCGCCGCTCGCGATCACGTTCACATAACGCATGCGATAGACGTTGATGCCCGCCGTCTCTGCGGCGGCCGGATGCTCGCCGCACGCGCGGGTACGAAGCCCCCACCTCGTCTTGAAGACCAGGAACCAGACGCCCACGACCGCAAGCAGCATGGCGTAGGTCACGAACTGGTTCTGAAAAAAGATCCGTCCAAGCGCCGGGATGGCCGAGAGGATGGGGATGTCCCAGTGGGGAAGGGTGCCCGGGCCGATGGTGGTCGAGTTCTCGATGTACGTGCGGTAAAAGACGCCGGTGATCCCGACCGCCAGGATATTGATAACCATGCCGGAGACGATCTGGTCGACCAGCAAACTGATTGAAAGCGCAGCGTGCAAGCTCGCAATCAACATGCCCGCGACGATGGCGGCGAGGACGCCGAGCCAGAGGCTGTGCGTAGCCAGCGCAACGGCAAAGCCGATGAAGGCACCGGTGAGCATAATGCCCTCGAGCGCGATGTTGACGACACCGGAGCGCTCGCAGAGGATCCCGCCCAGGGCGGCGAGGGTCAGCGGTGTCGCGGTGACCAGCGTCTGGGCCAGAAGACCGACCATGTCCTGGCGCTGCAGGAAATCCATCACACGATGGCCTCGTCGCGGTCGGCGATCTGCAACTCCTGGAGCGGTTCCTCGCGCAGGCGGAAGAGCCAGCGCACGATCACGGGCGCTGCCACAAAGATGATGACCATCGCCTGGACCACGGAAACCAGGTCAGCGGAGACCTGGGTTTCGAGCTGCATGAAGCTGGCCCCGTTGCGTAGCGCGCCAAACAGGAAGGCGGCGGGCAGCACGGCCAACGGATTGCTGCGGGCCAGCAGGGCGACGGCGATGGCGTCGAAGCCGTAGCCAGCCGCCACGGTATCGGTCATGTGATGCGCCAGCCCGAGAATCTGGACGATGCCAGCGAGTCCAGCGAGTGACCCCGAGATTCCCATGCTGAGCGCCAGCATTCGGCCCACGGACATGCCGTTGGCCCGGGCGGCCATGGCATTGAAGCCGACGGATCGAAGCTGGAAACCCAGGGTGGTCCGCTCGATCAGGAACCACACGACCGGAACGGCGATCAGCGCGAGAATCAGGCCGAAGTGCAACCTGGTGTTGGGAATCAGAATTGGCAAGCGCGCGTTCGGATCGATATCCGGAGTCCTCGGCGTCGACACATTCTTCGCGAGCATCAGGCCGCCATCGATCAGGTAATTCGCCAAGAGAAATGCAACGTAGTTCAGCATGATGGTCGTGATCACTTCGTGGGCGCCAAAACGAGCCTTGAGCGCGCCGGCGATACCGGACCAGATGAAGCCGCCCAGCATGCCGGCAACGAGCGCAAGCAGAATTTCGATCGGTCCGGGGAGGCCGCGAACGCTATAGGCGACGAAAACGCCGGTCAGGCCCCCGACATAAAACTGTCCCTCGGCGCCAATGTTGAACAGCCCGGCCTTGAAGCCGAGCGCGAGGGCAAGCCCAAGAAAGACATACGGTGTTGTCGCCACCAGCGTTTCGGCGAACGCATCATGGTTTGTGAACGCGCCCTGGAAGAGCGCCGTCAGCGCCTGGATCGGGTCAGAACCGGTGACGAAAACAGCGATGCCAGCCACGACGAAGCCGCAGATGACCGACGCCAGTGGGACAACCACGGCGCTGACGAACCATGAGGGCAGCCGGCGGGTGATCATCCGGCCCCAGCCATCAGCAAGCCAATCTTGTCGCGATCGATCCCCGCGCCTTCGAGCTCGGCCACGATCTTTCCCCGATACATGACGGCGACTCGATCTGCCAGGGACAGGACTTCGTCGAGTTCCGACGACACCAGCAGGATGGCGAGGCCCTTGTCGCGCTGACTGACCAGGCGACTGTGCACGAACTCGATCGAGCCAACGTCCAAACCACGCGTTGGCTGGCTGGCGATGAGGAGTTTGGGCTGGGCGCTCAGCTCGCGGGCCAGGACGACTTTTTGTTGATTTCCACCGGAGAGCGATCCGGCCGGCTGCTCCGGTGACTGGGCGCGGATGTCGAAGGCTTTCATCAACTCGAGCGCATGGTCCCGGATGACACGCAGCAGGCGAACCAGGCCGTTGGCGTAGGGCGGCCGATCGAACTCACTGAGGACGAGATTGTCCGCGATGGAGAACTCAAGGATCAGTCCCATCCGATGACGGTCAGCGGGCACGTTGCTCAGCCAGCGCAGACGCGATCGGGTCGAGCGCCGGGTGATGTCGCGGCGGCCGACGGCCACTCGTCCCGCCCGGACGGGGCGCGTACCGAGCAACGACTCGACCAGTTCGTTCTGGCCGTTGCCCTCAACGCCGGCAATACCGACGATTTCCCCAGATCGGACGGTAAGGTTGACGCCTTCGACGACTGCGTGGTGACGATCGTCCTGCACGACCAGGTCGTGGATTTGCAGCACCGCATCCGCCGGGTGGGCCGGGCCCTTGTCAACTCGAAGCAGCACCGACCGGCCGACCATCATCTGGGCCAGCTGCGCCTGCGTGGTGGCGTTGGGCGCGGTCGTCCCGACGACTTTCCCGCGACGCATGACCGTGATCCGGTCGGCGACGACCATGACTTCGGCCAGCTTGTGCGTGATGAAAATCACGGCGGCGCCTTCCTGCACGAGCGACCTGACGATCTGGAAGAGGCCTTCGGTTTCCTGCGGCGTGAGCGCGGCGGTGGGTTCGTCCAGGATCAGCAAGCGCGCACCGCGGTACAGCGCCTTGACGATCTCGACGCGTTGTTGAAGTCCCACGGTCAGGTCGCCAACCTGCGCCCGAGGATCGACTTCGAGACCGTAACGAGCAGAGAGCTCACTGACCGTCCGCGCGGCTCTGTCGATGTCGATGACGCCTGCGCCTCGCACGATCTCGCGGCCGAGCATGATGTTCTCAACGACAGAAAGCCGTGGGATCAGCATGAAGTGCTGGTGCACCATACCGATGCCCAGCTTGATGGCGTCCTGTGGCCCGTCGATCTGGGCGGGCCGGCCGTCGAAGCTAATCTCTCCGGCGTCGCGCGTGACCATGCCGTAGACCACGTTCATCAACGTGGACTTGCCGGCGCCGTTTTCGCCGAGCAGAGCGTGGACCCGGCCCCAATCAACGACCAGGTCCACGCTATCGACCGCCCTTAAGCGTCCGAAGGACTTACGGATCCCTCGGAGCTCGAGTGCGGGTGCTTCGCTAGGACGTGACGCCGGTTGTGATGCTGCCGTTCTTCAAGCCGCTCTCAGCCTGCGTGACTTTCGCCTTGACATCCGACGAAATCTGCGAATCAAATTGATGGTACGGCGCGAGGCCGATGCCATCGTTCTTGATGTCGAACGTCTTAACGCCCGGCGTGAATGAGCCGTGGACCACGTCGGCGATTGCCGCCTTGACCGCCACGTCGAGGTGCTTCTCAGCGCTCGTGATCAGGCAGCTGTCGACCTCGGGGTACGAGATGTACTGATCGACGTCGACACCGATGCACTTCTTACCCTGTTCCTTTGCGGCAACCAGGGCGCCGTTGCCGGTATTGCCGCCGACGCCGAAGACGATGTCAGCCCCCTGCCCGAAAAAGGTCAGCGCCTGCTGCTTGCCCCAGTCGGGATCGTTGAAGTCCTTGGCGCCACTTTCAGGCTGATAGATCGTCAGGACCTTGACGGCAGAGTTGACGCTCTTGGCCCCGTTCTTGAAGCCTTCGACGTAGTGCACGACCGGCGGCACGCTTTGCAGGCCGGCGACGACGCCGAGTGTGTTCGTTTTGGTCAGCTGGCCGGCGAGCACCCCCGCCAGGTAGCCCGGCTGGTCCTCTTTGAAGAGCAGGCCCAGCAGGTTGGAGGGCGGCGTCTTGTCCGTGAAGTCGGCGTTGTCGACCATGATGAACTTGATGCCGGGATTCGCCTTGGCGGCCGCGATCGTGGCATCACCAAGCTTGAAGCCGACGGTCACGATGACGTCGTACTTCTGATCGACGAAGAGGCCGATGTTCTTCGGGTAGTCGTCCTCACTACTGGACTCGATGGCCCTCCCCTGGACGCAAAGGCTGGAATCCTGCTGGGCCTTCACGACGCCCTGGTAGGAGTCGAAGTTGAAGGACTTGTCGCTCAACTTGCCGACGTCCGTGACGAGACCCACCTTCCAGGTTTTGGAACAACTCGACGCGGCCGGTCCCGAAGTCCCGCCGCAGGCCGCCACCACCGTGGCCAGAAACAGGATGGCACCGAGGCTAAGCAAACGAGCGGCTGGTTTCGTCATACGTCCTCCCCTAAACAGAGCAAATTGGCCCCTCGATTCCGGGCGATTGTAGCACTTAAATATTCGAAATCATTCGAGAATTCGCCCGCCTGTCCGAGATCGGTCAGAGGCCGGTCGTCAGGGGGCCGGTGACGAGCAGGTCCGAGATCGTCTGCAGACGCTGGCGAATTGCGGCCGTGAGCCGCGGGTCGGTGAGCCGGCGCAGGCCCACCGCATGCTCGGCCAGGCCGACGGCGTGCACGCCGCCGAACCAGCGGCCGGCCGCAGCGTCGCCGACGGCGAGCTGGACGCCCCGGTCGATGAATTTCACCGAGCTCGTCAAGAGGCAGGGCGGCGGGTTGAGACCGTCCGTGGTCCCGGCGCCGATGCAGAGCCGGCCGGCCTCGGCCGCCGCCTCGAGCGCTCCGATCCCCGTGCTGCCCCCGGCGCCGAAGATCAGGTCCGCGCCCTGACCGATGAAGGTCCGCGCCTGGGCCCCGCCCCAGCCCGGGTTGGCGTACGGCGCACCCTCCGACGCCGGCTGGTAGGCACCCAGCAACCGGATGTCGGGCCGTACGTAGCGGGCGCCGTGCTCGAAGGCCAGCCGATTTGAACGGTCCTCGGCACCCTCCGGGCCGTAGACGCCGGCGACGATGCCCGTCCTGGTCACCATGCCGGCCAGCGCCCCGGCCAGAAAGGCGGCCTGATCCTGGCGAAAGCTGAGCACCAGCAAGTTCGGCTGGTCGTCCGGGACCACGATCGGGTCCACCAGCAGGAAGTGCGTCGCCCGGTTGGCGCGGGCTGCATCGGCGACGGCGTCGGTCAGCAGGAAGCTGCCGGCGATCACGAGATCGTCGTGGTGGTCGGTGGCGGCTTGCAGGTTGTGCCGATAGTCAGACGGCCGCCTCGAGATAATCCGTTCGGCGTGGGCGCAGGGATGGTCGCGCAGCGCCGCGCTGACGCCACGCCAGCCGTCGACATCGACAACTGATTGCGACCCGCTGACGTCCGTGACGAAGCCGACCCGAAAACTCGTCGGGCAGGAGGCCGTCGCAGCCGGCGTCGGCGTGGCGGCCGGACGCATGCCGGTCGCTCCCGCCTGCACCAGCAGCAGCAGGCAGACGACGAAGACGAGAACGCCGGCGGTTAGGTACCGAAGAGGCGATCGCCGTAGTCGCCCAGGCCGGGCAGGATGTATTTCTGGGCGTTCAGCTGGCGATCCCTCGCCGCGGCGAAGATCTGGACGTCCGGGTGGGCCGCCTCCAGCGCCTCGATCCCCTCGGGAGCCGCCACGACGCACACTAGGCGAACGCTTGCCGGCTTGTATTCCTTCATGATCTCGACCGCCTTGCGGGCGGTCCCGCCGGTGGCGAGCATGGGATCGAGGATCATCACGACCTTGCCGTCGATATCGGGCGGGAGCTTGACGTAGTAGCGGGAGGCGACGGCCGTCCGCTCGTCACGCTCGAGGCCGATATAACCGACCGTCACGTGGGGCAGCAGCTCGAGAACCGGGCCGACCAGCCCCAGGCCGGCGCGCAGGATGGGGACTGCGACCACCCGGTCGGCGATGGCATGGCCGTCAGTCGTCTCCAGCGGCGTCTGCGTCTTGAGGACGCGGCTCCGGAGGTCGTGGGTCGCCTCGTAGAGCAGCAGCGTGATGATCTTGTCCGACGCTTCACGGAACTCGTCCGGTGTCGTCTCGCGGTCGCGTAGCCGGGTCAGGTAGTGCGCGACGAGCGGGTGGTCGACGACGTGGAGGCTCATGCCCCCTCCCTGACCCTCCCCCGCGAGCGGGGGAGGGAATTTGCCGCGCCTGCCCCCCGCGAGCGGGGGAGGGAATTCTTCAGCTCTGTCGGAATCAGGGCAAGGCCGGGCTCGGCCATGCGGCCCTCGGCGAGCAGTTTCTTCACGCGGGCGATGTTCGACTCGGACCAGTTGCTCTTCGGCTTGCGCGGCGTGAAGCGGCACGCGTAGCTCGCCTCGTCGATGCGCTTCGTCAGGCCGTCGATCCAACCGTAGGCGAGCGCTTCTTCCACCGACTCGTCGTACGAGATCCCCGACTTGCCGGACGCCTTCTTGTAATAGACAACCCAGATTTCTTTCTTGCCGTTATGGTGTTTCACCAGCCAGCGCCGCCACTCGGCCGGCGTCCGCACGGTCAGCGTCTCGCCAAGGTCCATCTAGGCCTTGACCGGCGTCAGTTGCTGGATCGCCGCCAGGGCAACCCGAAACATCGGGGTCAGGTCGAGGGCGGCGACCCGACTGGGCTCGATGTCCGCCTCTCCGGGTTCGTTGACGACGGTCAACACCGACCCGCCGCGCAGTTTGCGAAGGGCGCAGATGACAAAGATCGTCGACGATTCCATGTCGTTGCAGAGCACCTGCGCCCGATGCCAGACCTGGAGCGCCTGCTCGAGCTCTTCGCGGCGGGGCATCGTGCTGGCGTGCAGATCGGTGTAGAGCGAATCGTGGCTGCGGACGATACCGGCGTGCGTCCGATGGTTCAGGTTGCGGCCGGCGGCGAGCATCGACTGAGCGAGCTCGAAATCGGCGACCGCCGGATAGCCGAGGGGGACGTACCCCGGGGTGGTACCCTCGTCCCGGACCGCCGCGGTGGCGACCACCAGGTCGCCAAAGCCGACGCCTTTTTGGATCGAGCCGGTGGTCCCCACCCGGACGAAGGTCTTGGCGCCGATGGCCATCAACTCCTCGACGGCGATCGCGGTCGAAGGTGAGCCGATGCCGGTCGAGCAGATCGATACCTGCCTGCCATCGAGCTCGCCGGTGAAGGTGGTGAACTCGCGGTTGCGGGCAATCAGTCGCGGGCGATCGAGCAGCTTCGCAATCGATTCCACACGACCGGGGTCGCCGGGGAGGAGCACCGCGTCGCCGACGTCGCCAGGTTTACAACGGATGTGGTACTGGAGCTCCCCCATGCCGACACGGAGTTTAACGTGAACGCATCGACGGCGCATCGGCGCGAACCCCCCACCCTGCCCTCCCCCACAAGGGGGGAGGAGATTACTGCTACTGGCTCCAGGAGCTGGCTTCGCTACGCGCCGTGAAGGTGTCGCCCATGAAGATCCGAAGCAGGGGAGAGTCGATCGGCTGGCGGTAGGTGATCGTCACGTGAATCGCCGAGTTCTTGGTTCGCTCGAGAAGCGTCGGTGAGACCGAGACGCCTACGTGATCGGGATTCAGGTCGCCGAGGTTTTCCAGCACCGTCTGGCAGACGGCGGCATCAGCGTAGCCCTGCGGATGTGACAAACCACCGATCACCGCCCAGCAGGGCGTCCGGCTGTCGGCGGCCTCGAGGCTGCTGCCGGCGACGTAGGCGGCTTCCTGCGCCGCGTGGCTGACCTTGGCCGCCGTTAGCGCGACGCCCAGGAACTGCACGCCCATCACGCCCAGCGCGAAGAGGAAGGCGATCACCAGGGCGAACTCGGCCCCCGCCTGCCCGCGCGAGGCACGTTGCACGACTCCAGCATCCGCCAGCCGGGTTGCCGGTTGCGTTACGCGTCCAGGCGCTCGATTCCCGAGGCGGTCACCCGCCGCAGCAGCAGGACGCGGGGCGCCGCGCTGCCACCCACGCGGAAGGCGGCCGCAACTCGATCCGCAACGTTCGTGGCATCCGCGGCGGTCCGGGCGTGGATGGTCGCCAGCGGCTCGCCGGCCGCGACCCGGTCGCCGACTTTCTTTTCCAGCACGATGCCGACGGCAAGATCAATCGGCGCATCCTTTCGATCGCGTCCAGCGCCGAGCGCCTTGCTGGCCAGCGCGATCTCGAGCGCGTCGGCGCTCGCGATGGAACCCGCGGTCGAGGCGAGCACGGGCCGCTGCACCGGCGCTGTCGGGAGGAGGCCTGGGTTCTCGGTCACCCGTGGGTCGCCGCCCTGCGCCGCGATCAGCTCGGCAAGCTTGCCCAACGCGCGGCCGTCGGTCAGATAGCGCTTGAGCTCCACCCGGGGAACCCCGGCCAACCGGAGCATCTCGGCGCCCAGGCGAAGCGAAAGCGCCTCCAGCTCGGCGGGCCCACGACCGGCGAGCGTCTCGATGGCCTCTTTGACCTCCAGGGCGTTGCCGACGGCGCGGCCAAGCGGCTGCTCCATGTCAGTGATGTAGGCCACGGTCTCACGGTTGGCCTGCGTTCCCAGGGTGACGAGCGCGCGGGCCAACGCCTCGGCCTCCGGGATTGTCGCGATGAAGGCCCCCCGGCCGGCCTTGACGTCGAGCAGGATCGCGTCCGCCCCGGCGGCCAGCTTCTTGCTCATCACGCTGCTGGCAATCAGCGGCACCGAATCGACGGTGGCGCTGGCGTCGCGCAGCGCGTAGAGAACTCGGTCGGCCGGCACCATGTCCGCCGTCTGGCCGGCAATCGCGATCCCGATCCGGCGCACCTGCTCGATGAAGCGATCGACCGGCAGATCGACCTGGAATCCGGGGATCGCCTCCAGCTTGTCGAGGGTCCCGCCGCTGTGGCCGAGCGCCCGGCCCGAGATCTTGGCCACCGGAACCCCGGCGGCGGCGACCAGCGGTGCGACGACCAGAGTGGCTTTGTCGCCGACGCCGCCGGTCGAGTGCTTGTCGACCTTTCGGCCGGGGATCGACGACAGGTCCAGCTGGCGTCCGCTCGCGGCCATCGCCAGGGTCAACGTGGACGTTTCGGCGTCGGTCATGCCGCGCAGGCGCACCGCCATCAACCAGGCGGCCAGCTGGTAGTCGGGGATGGTGCCCCGGGCGGCGCCGCTGACCAGGAAGCGGATGCCCTCGTCCGTGTGGGCCTGACCATCGCGCTTCTCCCGGATCAGGTCGAGCGCCGTCACGCACGAAGTGTAATTTGGGGCGCGTGTGGCTGAAGCTGATCGGGTTGATCGTCCCGCTCGGGCTCGACACATTTGCGGTCGCCGCCGCACTCGGGATCGCCGCATTGAGTCGAAGGGATCGCGCCCGGGTCACCGTCCTCTTCACGGCCTTCGAGATGGGCATGCCACTGGTCGGCTTCGTTGGCGGGACGCTCGTCGGTGGCACGCTCGGCCATGCTGCCGACTACCTGGCCATCGCGATCCTGATCGCGCTCGGCGCCTACATGCTGTGGCCGCGCCCTGAGGAGCGCGAAGATCAGCGCCTTAGCCTGCTGGCTCGAACGCGCGGCCTGGCCGCGCTCGGACTGGGCGTCAGCATCAGCCTCGATGAGCTGGCGATCGGCTTCACGCTCGGCCTGCTGCGACTCAATGTCCTGCTCATCATCGTGCTCATCGGCGCTCAGACATTTCTCGTGACGCAGCTTGGCCTGCGCCTCGGCCGTCAGGTTGGTGAGCGCGTTCGCGAGGGTGCCGAGCGGGTCGCGGGTGTCGCGCTCGCCTTGCTCGGGCTCGTGCTGCTGGCCGAGCAGCTATTTCACTAGGTACGAGTTCACCCCCGGGGCGGGGGCAAACTTGGTGTTGAATTGCACGAGCAGCGAAGGATGGCCGGGGGTGTAAGTGCCGCACCCGGTCGTGCCGGGACTGTTGCCCAGCACGTTGCCACCATTCAAATTCAGGTAGGCGCCGATGAACTCGCCGTTGATGGCGTACTGCGCGCTGGAGTTGCTGTCAGACGGCGACGTATTCCGCGGGCCCAGCTCGACGCCGGTCACGGTCATCGAGCCCGAGGGGTCGGCGTCGAACACCGTTCCCCAGACCTGGAAGCGAGGCACGTTCGAGGCGGCAGCGTTGAACGTCTCGCTCCAGACGGTCCCGTTGTTGCCGTTCGTCGGCGCGATGAAGAAGGCGATATTCGTGCTGCCTGTGGGGACAAAATGCGGGGCCACGAAGAAGACGCTGCCGTCGTTGGGTAGCAGCGAGTTGTCCGCGGAAAATACGCCGCCCTGGTCGAAGATGAACTCGACGCCGTTGGTGCCGTCGGCGGCGGGGGGCAGATCGGTCGTCCCGATGGGCGGCGAACCCGCGTAATGTGCCAGGCCGGTAGACGTGTTGGAGACATATCCACCCTGGATCGTGAGGTTCGCTCCAGAGGTGAAGTAATAGATGCCATTCAAAAAGATATACACACTGTTATTTCCGTTATCGCCGCTGCCAGGGATGGTCTGCGACGTCGTGTACTGGCCTGGCGTGTAGACGTATACCCATTTCGAGCTGCTCGAGTTGGTGATCGTCACGCCATTGATGACTTTGGATGTTCCGGGGGTAATGTGTTGCTTGGTCGGGTTGGTCCCGCCGGATAACTGCGACATGTCGGGCATGTGGTAGTCCGGCTCCGCATCCAATCCGGTTCCAAAATTGACCGGATTACTCCAGAAGGTAAACAGGCTGTGGTTGTCGCTCGCCGAGTTGACCGTCAGGTCGCCATTGACGTTAAGGAATGCCTGGTTGGGATTGGGCACATGGAACTTGGCGTTGCTCACGGTCAGGCCCATGATGCTGGCGTTGCAGACGTCGGTGCCGTCCTGGCCGTCGTCGATCTGCGTGTAGCCACCCTGGTCGTTCCAGATGGTGTTGCCGCTGCCACCGCTGGTGTAGGCGAAAAGGGCATACGTCTTGGCGTTGGTGCCGGCCTCGGCCGTCGCGGTGGCCAGGATGGCGACCTGGCTAAAGCCCAGAATCTGGACGAACGTCGCCACGGCGTTATAGGTCACCGTGACCACAACCTGTTTGTTGTCATAGCCGGTAGGCGCGACGGCCGTAATGGTATAGCCGCCCTGGGTGTCAGTGACCGTGTGATTGATCGGCGCGGTGTAATAGGAGGAGTTCGGATCGTTGTTGGCGGGGTTCTGGTTGAAGACCGCAAACGTGTCGTCCAGCGCGTAATAGAGGGCATAGTTCGGCTGGCCGTTCGGGTTCGCGACCGTGCCAACCAGGCTTTGGGCGCCGGCGAGCGCCCCGGAGTCGACGGCATCCTGCATCAACCGGCGCTGGAAATAAAGACGGCCGGCGTCGATCGCCAGCGCCAGCATGCCGCAGATGGCGACCATCGCCAGGGCCATGATCACGATGGCCTGCCCGGAACGGCTTCGCCGTATTCTGATCAGCATCTCAGTACTCGGCCCTCATGGATGAGCCCGCCGACATCACGAACTGGGCGCCAGTCAGGTTTGAGATCATCCCGGTCATCGGCGCGAACAGGTAGGTGACGCGCACGGTCACCTCGTTGTTTCCGGTGGTTCGGTTCGGGCTCACCCAGATGAAGCCGGTGTTCGGCGTGTGGGGGAGGGAAGGCGAAGTGCATCCCCACTGCAAGCATGGGTCCTCCGTCAGCACCATTCCCCCGCCTCCGATCTTGGCCAGGGTGGCATTGATGATCACGGTGTCTGGATAGGTGCTGGCATAGTTGCTGCGCAACACCAGCTGGCGGGCGCCTTCGTGGGCAGCCTCGGCGATATTGATGTAAACAGCGATCGCACGCCCGAAGTCGAAAATACCCATCACCAGGAGAAAGAGCAGACCAGCGAGAAGCGAAAACTCCACCATCGCCTGACCGCGGGATTTGTGCCGCTTCATCAGTAGTTCGTCCGCATTTGCACAGAGACGCTCATGTGGATGGGGTTCCCCACCAGCTGCTGCATGAGTGGCGTGTAGAGCTGAAAGTCGTATTTCACGTTGACGGTCACGTAGTAGTTGGTTGTTGAGCCGCCGAGCCAATCGCTTACGCGGTTGCTTCCATCCGGGCATCCGAATGTGGACTGGGATGAATCGTGGGGTGGGCAGATGGTGACGGACTTCGGCGAGATGCCACTGTAGGTCAGCTCGGCAATCACCGCGTTGCTGATGTTCGTGTCGTTCTGCACCGGGCATGTTAGATAACTGGGTCCTGTGCAGGCGGGCGTGTCGGGACCCGTATAGATGTTGAGGATCGCGGCGCGAGCCCCTTCCCGGGCAGCGTTGGTCACCGCCACCTGGAAGTAGTAGGCGCGGCCGAAGTCGACCA
>Ga0209161_10002211_pt1 | contig 15968 bp, 9 predicted proteins | sample GraSoiAngelo_155_FD_186169 | JGI IMG/M metagenome (GOLD analysis project Ga0209161, IMG submission 186169) | Grasslands soil microbial communities from the Angelo Coastal Reserve, California, USA - 14_1009_13_30cm (SPAdes) (version 2) | ecosystem: Environmental > Terrestrial > Soil > Grasslands ...
GGCCTCGCGCCCTACCTCGAACTGGGGCTTCACCAGCGCGACGACCTCGCCGCGCGGCGCCAGCACGCCGAACACCGATGGCAGGATCTTCTCCAACGAGATGAACGAGACGTCAATGACGGCGAGCGTCGGCTGCTCGCCGAAGATCCGCGGGTCGAGCGCCCGCGCGTTGGTCTTCTCCATCACGACGACGCGGGGGTCCTTGCGCAGCCTGACGTCGAGCTGGCCCGTGCCGACGTCCACGGCGTACACGCGCGCGGCGCCGCGCTGCAGCAGGCAGTCGGTGAAACCGCCCGTGGAGGCGCCCACGTCGAGGCAGACGCGGCCGGCCACCTTCATCTGGAAGGCGTCGAGCGCGTGGACGAGCTTCTCGCCGCCCCGGCCCACGAACGGCGTACGCCCCTGGACCTCGACGCTCGCTTCCCTGGCGACGAGGGCGCCCGCCTTGTCGACGCGCTTGCCGTCCACGAGCACCTCGCCCGCCAGGATGAGGCGGACGGCCTGCTCCCGGCTCTCGACGAGCCCGCGCTCGACGAGCACACGGTCGATACGCACGCGCGCCACGGGCTTGGTCACGCCCTTCATTATAGGCGACCGCCCCGCCGCGACCGCATCAGAAACAGCAGAACGATCCCCGCGAGAAACCCGCCGATGTGAGCGAACCACGCTATCCCTCCTGCCTCGACGCGGCCATGCGCCGACGCGCTGACGGTGATCAGGCCGTTGAGAAACTGGACGACGATCCAGAAGCCGAGCACGATGATTGCCGGGACGTGCACGGGTCGGATGAAGAAGCCGAAGATCAGAAGCACGTGGACCCGCGCATACGGGAACAGGAACAGGTAGGCGCCGAGGACGCCGGACACGGCGCCGCTCGCGCCGATCATCGGCACCGCCGAGTCGGGGTGGACGAGCGTCTGGGCAAAAGCCGCCGCGACGCCTGACGCGAGATAGAAGAGGAGGAACCGCCCGTGCCCCAGGGTGTCCTCGACATTGTTCCCGAAGATCCAGAGGTAGAGCATGTTGCCGCCGACGTGAAACAGCCCGCCGTGGAGGAACATCGCCGTGAAGATCGTGATGGCTGGGTGCGGGAACTCATCGGCGACCGTGCAGCTACCGCTGAGCCGGCATGGGATCGCGCCGAACTCCGTCACGAACGCCTCGGCGACCCTCGCCGTGTGCGGATCGTCGCTCATGCCGAGCGAGGCCTGATAGAGAAACACGACGACGTTCGCCGCGATGAGGCCGATCGTGACGAACGGAACGCTGCGGCTGGGAACGTCGTCGCTGATGGGGATCATCGGGGTGGGGGCTGGAGGACGACGATCGACGGGCGGTTCAGGTAGCGCTGCGCGACGGCCTCGACATCGGCGGTCGTGACCGCTTCGAGCGCACGCGCGTAGCGCTCGGGGAAATCCCAGCCCACACCGATCACCTCGAAGAACGCGAGGTGCCACGCCTGTCGCGCGTTCGTCCGGCGGTCCAGCGCAAAGCTCCCGAGGAGGTATGCCTTCGCCCGAGCGAGCTCCTCGTCGCTGACCGGCGCCCGGCGGAGCTTCTCGAGCTCGGCGAGGAGGCCCGCCTCGGCCGCCGCGGAGTTCTCGGGCGCCGTGCCCAGGTAGGTGACGAGGAAGCTGGGTCCGGTGCGAAACGGCGTCAGGGCACCGAGCGAGTACGCAAGCCCGCGCCTCTCCCTGAGCTCGGCGAAGAGCCGGCCTGCCGTCCCGGCGCCGAGCACGGCGCCGAGCACGCGGAAGGCGGGATACGCGGGGTCGTTAAGCCCGGGACCAAGGTAGCCCGCGAGGATCTGCGCCTGCTGAGCGGGCCGCTCGAGGACGCGCCGCTCGCCGCTCGGCGCGGCGGGCGGGGCGGCGCCGACTTCGTGCGCGCCGGAGCGCGGAAGCTTCGTGAAGAGCCGCTCGGCGGCCCGGACGACGCGCTCGCGCGACACCTGGCCGCTCACCGCGAGAACCGCCCGGTCCGCCCGGAAGACCGCGCGGTAGTGCGCGGCGAGCTGCGCGCGCCCGAGCCGCTCGACGGCCGACTTGAGGCCGAGGCTATGCCATGCGTACGGATGGCTGCCGTAGAGCTCCCGCAGCAGGGTGTCGAGGCTCAGCGAGAACGGCGTCTCGGCACGCGTCTTGATCTGGCTCAGAACGAGCCGCCGCTCGCGCTCGATCTCCTCGCCGCGGAGCGAGGGCTCGAGCGCGACCTCGGCGATCAGCCCGAGCAGCTCCTCCCAGTGGCGTGCGAGCGCCTCGCCGCGGATCTCCGCGGACTCCACCTCACCCGAGGCATCCAGGGTTCCGCCGATGTCCTCCGCCGTCTCGGCGACCTGCGTGCCCGAGCGCCGCGCTGTGCCGCGGATCATCGTCCGCACCAGGAAGTTGGTGATGCCGGCGGTCTCGGCCGTCTCGAACCTCGAGCCGGCCCGCACCTGGAGCGACGCCGTGACCACCGGCGCCACCGGATTCTCGCGCACGACGACCGCCATCCCGTTGGGCAGGACGTGACGAGTGACGCTCGGCGGTTGCGCCACGGCGGTGCCGGCTGCCGCGACGAGCGCCGCGAGCGAGGCGAGCATGGCGGAGCTCCGCCCGGGCGTCATCGCGCGGGCGGCACGAACGCCAGCCGGGCGTAGCGTTCGGGATCGAGGTAGCGGCGGGCCGCCGAGCGGATCTGGGCGGGCGTGACCGAGCGGAGGCGATCGACGTAGGCGAGCTCCTCCTCGAGGCGCCACACCGTCTCCGCGCGGCCGAACGCGTAGGCGCGGCCCTCCGCGGTCTCGGTCGAGAAGGCGTAGCGCGCCTCGGCCGCCGTCACGGCGCGCCTGAGCTCGGCGTCCGTCACGCCACGCTCGCGCACGCGCTGGAGCTCCCTCAGGATCTGTGCCTCGGCGCGCGCCAGGTTCGCCGGCTCGAGTTGCGCCGTGACCGTCACCGCGCCGGCCGCCTCGAGTGCCGAGTAGGCCGTGCTCACGGAGCTGACGAGGCCGAGCCTTTCGCGCAGCATCTGCGGCAGCCGCGACGATCGCGACTGGCCGAGGATCGACACAAGCAAGTCCACAACGGGCGTGTCCGCATGGTCGAGCTTTGGGCCGAGCCACGCCATCCCGAGATAAGCCTGCGTCCCGGGCCGCTCGATCTCGAGCCTCGCCGAGCGCCCGGCGTCGGGCGCGGACAGGGGAAGCCGCTTGAGTCCGCTGCGCGGTAGCCGCCCGAGTGTGCGTTCCGCCGCCGCCAGCACCTCCGAGGCGATGATGGGTCCGACGACGACCAGCACGAAAGATTCCGGGACGTAGTGCCGGCGATAGAAGCCGACGAGCGTCTCGCGCGTGAGCACCTGGATGAGCTCCGAGGTGCCGATCACCGGTCGGCCGTAGGGGTGCCCGTCGAACAGGAGCTCGTAGAGCTGCCGCGAGAGACGGCGACGCGGGTTGTCCTCCCCGAGCCGCATCTCCTCGAGCACGACACGCTTCTCGAGGTCGAGCGTCTTCTCGCTGAGCGTCGAGTTCACGCTCATGTCGGCAAGCATCTCGACGGCCGGGATCGCGCGCGGCGCGGGAAGCACGGTGTGGTAATACGTGTAGTCGAGCGAAGTCCCGGCGTTGATGCGCCCGCCGACGCCTTCCACCTCGCGTTCCACGAAGCCCGGAGCGCGGGTGACCGTGCCCTTGAAGAGCATGTGCTCGAGGTAGTGGGCGAGCCCGAGCTCAGACGACGCCTCGTCACGGGCGCCCACCCCAACCCAGAGCTGGACCGCGACGACATCGCTGGCGTGGAATTCCTGGACCACGACCCGGACGCCGTTCACCAGAATCCGCCGGGTGGGCATCGAGCCCTCGGACGGGTTGGGGCTCGAGGGGGTCACCGCGCTGCACGCGCTCCCGAGCAGTGACGCCAGCAGCACGGGCGCGAGCCGCGCCGGACAGGACATACGTGTCAGCGAGGGTACCACACGGGTCGTTTACGAACGGGCAGAATGCCGGGTCGACCCTCGGGTCGCCGTCGGGCACAACGCCGGGACCTCACCATAATCCCGTGGGGTAACCTATTGATATTTCGACATTCTTTCGGCTATGGTCGCTTGGCAACTGCTTTGCTCATTACCGGGCCACGGAGATTCCGGTGTGCTGACTCGACTCGCAGGATGAAAGGGGGGTTGAAGCCGGCTGGCTCGGAAGGAATCACAGTGAAGAGCGCCGCACCACACCTCAACAACGTAAAAGGAACGGGAGAAAGATGAAAAGACTTTTCGCAGTCATCATGAGCGTGGCAGTGTTCGGCGCCCTGGCGCCTACGGTGGACGCTCAGTCGGCCTGCCCCGAGGTTGAGCAGGCGAAGGAGATGTTCAGCAAGGTCGCCAAGGCTCAGGATGTTCAGGCGCCGCGCACGCTCGCCGGCGCTCGTCAGGACCAGCAGGCTCCGCGAAGCCAAGACGTTCAGGCGCCGCGATCGCTGGCCGGCGCTCGCAGTCAGGATGTTCAGGCCCCGCGTGGTCAGGAGACGCAGGCCCCGCGCGGTCAGGATGTTCAGGCCCCGCGTGGTCAGGAGACGCAGGCTCCGCGCGGTCAGGACACCCAGGCTCCGCGCGGTCAGGACACCCAGGCTCCGCGCGGTCAGGACACCCAGGCTCCGCGTGGTCAGGATGTTCAGGCCCCGCGTGGTCAGGAGACGCAGGCTCCGCGCGGTCAGGATGTTCAGGCCCCGCGTGGTCAGGAGACGCAGGCTCCGCGCGGTCAGGACACCCAGGCTCCGCGTGGCAAGCAGGACGTGCAGGCTCCGCGTGGTCAGGATGTTCAGGCCCCGCGAGGTCAGGATACGCAGGCTCCGCGCGGCCAGGACACCCAGGCTCCGCGTGGCAAGCAGGACGTGCAGGCTCCGCGCGGTCAGGAGACCCAGGCTCCGCGTGGTCAGGATGTTCAGGCCCCGCGAGGTCAGGATACGCAGGCTCCGCGCGGCCAGGATGTTCAGGCCCCGCGTAGCGGTCAGGCTGCCGGTCAGGCTATTCAGGCGCCGCATAGCAGCGACGCCGCGAAGCTGATCCGTGAGGCCGAGGCCGCGTGCAAGGCCGGCAAGATGGCTGAGGCGAAGGCGAAGGCCGAAGCCGCGATGAAGATGCTGAAGTAAGAAGCAGGACGCGTCACCGAAGGCTCCAGGGGTGACCCCCCTGGAGCCTTCTTTTTCGTCCGAGCGGGGTATAAGATTCGTTCGATGCGTTCCTGGATCACGGGCGCGCTCCTCCTCTTCCTTCCGGTCACCTCGACGGCCGCCGAGATCTCCGTGCAGGAAGCCCTGCTCCTGCTCCGCGCGAAGCCTGCCGTCTCCCTCGTCGTCGCAGAGGTCGGCTCGGAAGTCATCGTGACCTGTGGCGGAGGCGGAGAGAAGCTCATCCGTCCGGCGCCGTTCCGCGAGACCGGGACCGGCTGGTTCATCAGCCCGAGCGGATGGATGATCACGAACGCGCACCTCGTGTCGCCTGCCAGCCAGACACCCGCGTGGGTTGCCGACCAGCAGGCGCGCAGGGCCGTGCGCGAGGCGTGCGGGGAGCTCTCGCCCCAGGCGCTCGCGGCTGCCGTCGCGAGGGCGAAAGTCAAGCTGGACCCGTCGATCTCCGTCATCCTCTCGAACGGAATCCGCCTCCCCGCCACCGTGAGCAAGTACAGTCCCCCCGTCGCGGGCGAGAGCATGTCGGGTCGTGATCTGGCGCTGCTCAAACTCGAGGCCGTTGACATGCCCACGCTCTCGCTCGCCGATTCCTCGAACGCGCAGATCGGCGACAAGATTCACATCCTGGGCTTCCCGGGCGTGGTGCTGAGCCACGAGCTCCTCAACGCGTCGGCCAAGGCCGAGGCGTCGGTGACGAGCGGCGCGATCTCCGGGTTCAAGCAGGACCTCAAGAACCAGCCGGTCATCCAGATCGACGCGCCGGCGGCGTGGGGCAACAGCGGCGGCCCCGCGGTGAGCTCGCAGGGCGAGGTCCTCGGCGTCCTCACGTTCGTCTCGGTCGCCGGCGGCACCGATGAAGGCGTCGTCCAGGGCTTCAACTTCGTCATCCCGTCAGCCGCGGTGCGCGAGTTCCTCAAGGGCACCGGTGTCCCCCTCGAGGAGCCGAGCCGGTTCAACGCCGCCTGGCACGCCGGCCTGCGCGCGTACTTCTCGGGCGACTACTCGCGCGCTGAGAAGTATTTCGCGGAGGCCAACCGGCTCGTCCCCGAGCTCCCCGACGTCCGTCGCATCACCGCTGAGGCGAAAAACCCGCCGCCGAAGCCGTTCCCGTGGGCGACCGTTGCAGCGGTCGTCACGGCCCTGAGCCTCAGCGCCTACGCCGGTATGTGGGGGCTCCGCTGGCGGCGCAACCGCTATCGTATCCGCCCGTCCGAGGTGGTGCGCCTGATCGAGGCATCGAAGGAGCGTCCGATCATCCTCGATGTGCGCGACGCCGCGACGTATCAGAAGAGCCCGGTCCGCATCCCCGACTCCAAGCACATCACGCCCCAGGAGCTCGAGTCCGGCGTCACCGCGCTCAAGATCGAGCCGACCCGCACCGTTGTCGCCTACTGCACCTGACCGGACGAGGCGACCAGCGCCCGGGTGGCGCACAGGCTAAAGCAGCTCGGCTACCAGGACGTCAGAATCCTCAAGGGCGGCCTTGGGAGCTGGGCCAACGCCGGCCTGCCTCTCGAGGCGAAGACCTCGCCCGCCGCGTCGTCCGCTTAGCTGTTCAGCCGGCGGGCGTCTCGCGCCGCGCCGTCCACGAAAGGCCCGGCGAGCAGCGTGTGCTCGTCGAAGACCGCCCGCATCTCGGGCGTCGAGAACTGGTCGCCGAAGAGCTGGTAGTCGATGACGTGGCTAGCCACCGCCGCCCCGGGCGCCGGCGAGGAAGTGCATGTGGACGTGGTAGACGACCTGCCCGCCCTCTGGCCCGCAGTGCACTCTGAGCCGGTAGCCGCGCTCGGCGAGGCCCTTCGCCTCGCCCAGCGCTCGGGCCGCAACGAAGCAGCGGCCCAGCACTTCGGCGTCGCCAGCCTCCATCGCCATGACCGACGGGATGTGGCGCCGCGGGACGATCAGGAGGTGGACGGGCGCCTTGGGGTAGATGTCTCGGAACGCGACGACCGCGTCGTCCTCGTACTCGATGTCGGCAGGAGTCTGGCGGTCGATGATGCGGCAGAACACGCAGTCCGTCACGGCGCCTCCTCGACGCCCTGCTATAATACCCGCCTGTCGAGCTGCAGCGACTCCCGAAGGAGCTCCCGATGGGAACGTGTCCGAAGTGCAAGCGCAGGATCCGGAAGAACGGCAACCACGTGAAGCTCGGGTCTACCTGGTACCACAAGGTGTGTCCCGGCCGTTCCGCCCGACTCGCCCCCTCGAGCCCAGCCCGGAACCCGGCTTCCCCTGCCTGAACTCTCCGCTCACATGAGAGTGAGCGCGATCATCCTTCCGAGCAATCAGAGCTGCAAGGCTGGGGGCTGTTCGGTGATTTTGTGATCGCCGCCGAGGCGGGACCGACGTCGAGAACTTCCCTGACGTGGCTACGACGGGGTTAAAAGCTCAGACTTTCCACCGACTCCGGATCATTTCAGCTCTCTTGAAGATTTTCTCGCGCAGATCCTCGCGCACGACTCCACTTGACGCCTCGGCCTGTTTCCCCGCCATCGGCTCTATTTTCAAGGAACCCAGCTTCCGCACGACCCTCCGCATCGCCCTAGACTCGTCCACCAGATATTCGCTCGCCCTTAGGCGAATGAAGTTCCACCCCAGCCTCTCCAGAGTAAGCTGCCTTTCCATTCGTGCGAGGACTGAAGGCTCAGAGACAATTCGATCTCCGTCGCACGACACGACAGCCTTCGTCCCTGCGTTTCCTTCTATCAAGAAATCGACTTCAAACTCACCGATAGCGTACTTGGGCACAGCACGATAGCCAAGCTCCACCAGCCGTTCGTTCAGGGACTTCGCAAATTCCGAGTCGAATTGTTCGCCCGGCCGTTGTGCCCGCTTTGATTCCACTCCGCCCTTCTGTGCGTGTGAAATGAGCCCGAGCCTCAGATCTCCTTTCTTGAGGTCACGATGCGGGTCCATCGAATAGACCACCCACAGCTGATCTCGCGCTCGGCTTGCTGCCACATTGTAGATTCTTCGCCATTCATCCGAGCTTCTCAGAGCCAACGCCCCTCCCTTCTGGGCGGTGTCGACGAGCGATAGAAAGACAACGTCCCTTTCATCACCCTGAAATTGTGAGGCATTACCGCAAAGAATTCGTCGGCGTCGATACTCCGTAGCGCTCAGACATCGCCGCAAAATCGAGTCGATCTTGATGGCCTGCTCGGTTCCGACCATACAGATCGCACCGACCGTGCACCGGTCGAATTCTTCGAGCCGACAAATCGCCGTGATCAGCGACGCCACTTCCAGGGCCTCAACTGCGTTCGTCTTATTCTCAGATGCCGCCCCCTGCACACGATGCGCAATCAGGTGAGGATAGACCTGGCTGGTCGATGCCTCCCGTAAAGGAAGAATCTCCCCTCCGTAACAGAGCTGGTTGCTGAATTGAATGATTTCTGGGACACATCTGAAGTGCTCGATGAGTCTGATAATGCCGCCGAAGGCCTGCCGAGCAAGGTCATAGACCGATGTTTTTCCGTCATAAAGCTGTTTGTTCGGGATCCCATCCAGGAATTCGTCGATCAGCCCTTGCACCCGATCGATCTCGAATCCAACCGCGTACGGGCTCACTTGTTCATGATCGCCGATGACGACGATTTTCTTGCCCAAACCAAAAGCGGCGAGCCCCAGGACATCACACTGGCTTGCCTCATCGACGATGATCACGTCAAAATCAGTGGTGCCCAACTCAAAACTTTCGAGGGCGCGTGAGACCGGCATGATCCATACGGGGACCGCCTGGTGGCACTCTGAGAGACTCTTCCTCGCTTCCTCTTTAAGCTTTCCGACGAGCTTCCCAGTGCCTTTACCAATTTTCCGATAAAGTCCTAGCCACCCGTTCAAAGCTTGCTGCTGCTTCAACCCCGTTCTTTCAACTTGGGCCTTCCAGGCCGACTTCTCGACATACATCGCATTGACCTTCTGGAGCTTTTCAGTGAGATGGGCAAGCCGCTCTTCAAGTTTTTCGACGTCTGGTCCAGCCAAGCCGCTCAGTTTCTGAGCCAACTGCCGATGAGTCCACGCCTTGTCGAGGCTGCCAGGAGGTCGGTCGGTATCATGGGGAGCGTCGCGGTGCGTGATCGCCTCTGCCCATTGGGGCGCCACTTTCGAGAGTTGGTCCAAGAGTTTCTTCCGCTCTTCGAATGCAGGCTTTCGCTCGAGCAATTGCGCGAGTCGTTTCCAAGCCTTGTCGTAAGCGTCATAGTCGATGTCTTTGAACGCCTGCTCAAAAGTCTTCAACAGTGGGCGCGAGACTTCCGTAGGCTCCAGCGACCGAATCGTCTTGAGCCATCGTTCCCGCACACCTTTGAGCCCCTTGATTTCGACAGTCTCGACTTGTTTGTCCGTAAGTGGAATCAACTGATCCCGAATGAGATGCACGATCCGGGCTGTTTCGGATTCCTTGTGGGGCTGAAGTGGTAGCCGATTGAATAACACCTCCCACTTGAGCCCGACTTCAGCCATTTCCGTCTTGAGCTTCCCCCAGTGCTCGTCCATCCAGTTGACGGCTGCTTCGAGCTTGACGGCATAGGCAAACATGGTTTCTTCGGGCTTCGGACCCATACCTTCGGAGCTTGGTACCGACCGACCGGCCATCTGTCGATCCCAGCGTTTGCACAGGTTCTCCCGCACCTGACGGATTTGGAGGAAATGAAGGACCGCTTCGAAGTGCTCGACCTCTTTGAGCTCACCTTGATCGGTCTTTGCTTCCTGGGTGAGCCGGCTCCACTCCGGATGGAAAAGCGACGTGAGCTTTTTGAATTTCTTAGGCGATTTCAGATGCTCGATAATTTCTTGCAAGATCCGGATCTGGTCAGGCGCCGGCAGAGTCGATTCAATAACAGGCCCAAGCCGAACGACGAGCTTTTCCTTCTTACCGATCTGATCTCTCGAAGTTCTGACCAACTCGATGAGTTCTCGCCAGGAATCGGCCTTGTCCCCATGCTCGCCACCCGCTTGTACGCACTCCATGAACCAAGGCGAATCGAGTTCCACGCCTTCGATGGCGTTAGCCAAATGATGCTTGAGCCTCTCGAGCGCCACCACACCTACGGAGGCTGGCTCCCAGAATTCCTTGATCTCTTCGGGGATCTTCTTGTCGAGACTCTTGAACTGGTCGAAGTAGCTGATGAACTCTTTTGCAGAAGGCAACTGGTCCAGACTCGGAAGCGGGCCCGCAAGGAGCGCATTGTCCTCATCCGTCAGCTGCGAATTCATCCGATAGAGTTTCTTTATGTCTTCTTCACTGAGCGGGCACTTATCGGCTTCGGACGTTGGCCCAGGGATCCAGCCATGCTGCTCGCGTTCGCTCGCGATCCTCCGGCCCAATGCGGCCGGCAGGTTCTTTTGACCCTGAAAATCCACACGCCTGTACTCCATGAGCGCCGCCTCACGGAGGTCCTGCCTGAGCTTGTCCGATTCCTTGACGAGCTCGGTGCGCTCTACGGTCAGTTGGCGAATCTCTTCCTCGAGCTTCGGAGCACTGGATTTCGCGAGGTAGTTGATGATTCCAGAGATGGATTCATCGAGTTCTTTCGAACTGTCGTCGTCTCCATGAAGCACACTCACGCACAGTGGCCTCAGGCTGGGTGCCAGAAGCTCCTTGACGACTCGCAAGGCTTTTGAGGCGTGACTCGTCACGAGGATTCTTTGATGCTTGGCCAAGAGATGTCCGATGAGATTGGCGATCGTGTGAGTCTTGCCAGTGCCAGGGGGCCCCTGGACCATGACGGTATCTTTGGTCTCTAATTCCTCGATGACGCGCTGTTGTTCCGGATTCGCGGGCTTCGTCAGCAAGAGATCGATCGACTGCCCCGAAGGCTCGACACGATTTTTTGCTGCTCCCGCACCCCTCCTGTCTTCTGTGCCGACAAGCCTCAATAAGGCCTCCGGTACCGCGTCTAAATCAGGAAGCTTCTGAATGTACGCTTCCAGTGCCTCCACATAACCCTGACCCCGATATCCCAGAAAGAAGGTCGGCTCACGATAGATGCATGGCACGCCATCGGATGGCATCTGTGCGACCGAGTCACAATAGGCTCCGTCCGGCCAGAACTTGTGGATGAAGCTCTTGAAAAATTCGCTCGTGGCTTCCGCATCGAGCGGGTGAAGCAACTCCTTCTCAATTTGTTCGCGCAACTGCTGAATGGCTTTCCCATCGATCCCCGCGTATCTCAGGAGAGGTGTGTAGAGCTCGGGGCTTTCTGGGGATTCCTTGATGAGGAACTCGGGCACGGACGGATTGAAAACCAGTTCGACACGCTGAAGCAAAATAGGGTGCTGGATAAGGACGTCGTCTGGCTTCTTGATTCTAAGAATTCCATCGGCGACAAACAGCTGCAATTTTTCTGATTCTCTTTCGAATTTGCCGTAAAGGTCGAAGAGGTCCAAAAACACATTGAGTGAATCGCGGAGTTGCTTCTCTGCCTTTTGCCATTCGCGTTTTTGCTCGTACCACTTCTCGAAGGCCTCGACGCGCTCTCGCGATTCTTCGAACAACTCATCGGTTTCCTCGCCCGCGACACTTGTCGTTTTGCGTCTGGCGTGAATCTCGGGCTCGACGCCGAATTGTTCCCAGTCTGGCTTCAGCCACTTTTCGATCGCGACGGAGGGCTTGGGACAGTGGGACTCACGCGGACGCGCCACTTTAATGATGAATCCGGAGTCTAGTTCTCCGCGTTGAACTGAAGGGTATTGCGGTACGGCACCATAGCTGAGCTTCCATTCATAGAGGCCCATGTCGATGATAGGCGGAGACTTGACTTGATGCAGTTCCTGTAAGAACCGGAATATTCGCTTTATTTTGTCGCGATCTGTTGCTGAGCTCATCAGCGGGGGCACTCCGGCGGACAAACAAACTGGCCAGGCGAAAGGCCTGAGAACTGGACTCGTCAGAGCATTCTATCGGGCAAGCCCCCGGGCAGGCAAGTTTGGTCGCAGCCGGCCGATTCGAGGCCTCTCGATCGCGCCGCTCGTGGTGTGCCCGAAAAAAAGAAAAACACGCTGGCCCGTTCGCCCTTGCCAGTGGGTCCGAGCGGACGTCCGCGGGCTGCAATCAGAATGCTTATCGGAATGCTTATATGGTAGGCAGTTATGAAATGGTGGAGGGTAAGAGATCCGATGAACCCGCCCCTCGCAACTTCGCGAATTTGCGGGACGCGATCCTGTCGAATGCTGCAGAGCGCGGTCGGCCTCGTCTTGTTACGCCCGACCTGCGACGCCACCTGCCCGGCACACCCGACGAGGCGAAGCTCCTCGACTGAGGCCGCGCCTTCCGGTCAGGGGGCCTGTTGGCGGGGGCGCCCGGTCTCCTTCGGCTCCGCGGCTTCGTCCTGTTTGGCTTTGAGCTTCGTGACCAATTCCTGGTAGGACGAGCGCACGATGATCGAGTTGAACTGTGCGCGGTAGTTGGCGACGAGGCTGATGCCCTCGATGTTGACATCGAAGACCCGCCAGCGGCCGTCCCGCTCGAACATGCGATAGTCCACGGGAACCTCGGTCCCCTGCTTCGTGACGATGCGCGTCCGGACCGTGGCCTGGTCGCCGTCCACCTTCTCACCGGCGTAGACAAGCCGCTCGCCCGAGTATCCCTCGATCCTCGAAATGTACGTGCGCTCGAGGAGGTCACCGAACAGCCCGACGAACTCCTCGCGCTCTGCCGGCGTGCGCGTCTGCCAGTGGCGGCCGAGGCTCCGCTGAGAGATCTCCCTGAAGTCGAAAATCTCGTCGGCGATCGCGCGGAGCGCCGCCCGGCGCGCCGCCGTCTTCGAATCCTTCTTGAACTCGGGGTCCTCGAGGACTTTCAGGACGCTGTCGACCCTGCCGTGGAGCTGATCACTCGGCGGGCCCGCCCAGGCGCCCGAGCCAGCGACGGCCAGGAGGGCGCCGGCGAGCACGGCCGGCGCGAGGCGAGGCCTCATGTCGGCACCAATCTTATCACGGCGCGAAATCACGCGACCCCTCCTCACGAAACGCCGAGGAACGGGCTTGTGACTGAGGCGGTGGTCGGGGTCGTCGGCATGAAGGTGCTGGTTGCGCGGAAGCCGTCGTAGGAGATGAAGCGAGCATCACCGCCTCTTCTTGCGGCGGACGGCGGGGCCAGCGCCGGCTTCCCAGGAGCTTTCGACACACAGGAATCTCCTGCTACGACTTCTCCTTGCGCCGCTTATGCGCGTACAGCGCCTCGTCGGCTCGCGCGAACAATTCCTCGATCGAACAGGGGCTCGTCGGGTCGAAACGGACCACGCCAACGCTGAAGGCCAAGGCATAGCCACGGTCCGCCTGCGCGTTGCAGTGGCTCAACGTTTCGGCTAAACGCTTCGTGATCGTCGATGCACTGTCATCGTCAGCGTGGACCGCCAGCACGGTGAACTCGTCCCCGCCCAGGCGCGCAATGATGTCAGACTCCCGAAAGCTTCGCGTGAGAATCTCCGCGGTCTTGATCAGCGCGCGATCACCCTCAGGGTGACCGAAGGTATCGTTGATCTGTTTGAAGTCGTCCATGTCGACGACGATGAGCCAACACCCTCGCTTGGTACGACGAGCGAACTTCAGGTGCTGTGTGGCGAGCGTGACAAAGCCGCGGCGGTTGTACAGACCCGTCAGCTCATCGCGAAGGGTCAGCCTCCGCACCTCCGCCAGGAGTTGTTCCTTCTCCTCGAGCGAGGCCTGGAGCTGTTGCGTTCTCTCCGCGACGCGAGATTCCAGGTCCTCGTTCGCCTTGTGCAGCGCCCTCTCTGCCAGCATGCGCTCCGTCAGGTCGCGCGTTATTTTCGCGAACCCGCGAACCTGCCCGCTTTCATCCGGCACCGCGGTCACCACGACGTCAGCCCAGAACCGTGTGCCATCCTTCCGCAGGCGCCAGCCTTCCTCCTCGACTCGGCCCTGCTCCCGAGCCAGTCTCAGAATCCTCTCGGGTGTGCCGGCTTGACGATCCTCCGCGGTGTAAAAGCACGAAAAATGCCGTCCCAGGATCTCGTCATCGGCATACCCCTTCAACAACTTGGCGCCGGTATTCCACGTGATCACGTGGCCGTCGCGGTCCATCATGAAGATGGCATAATCCCTGACCCAATTGGCAAGGAGGCGGACGTGTTCATCCTGCCGCCGCGCCTCCTCGGCTGCCTTGCGCTCCGTGATGTCACGCGTGAAGCAACGGGTGTGCACGAACTTCCCGTTCTCCCAGAACACGTTGGAGGTGATCAGCACGTATCTGATCGACCCGTCTTTGTGGCGCAGGCGCGCCTCGTAGTTATGCAGTGTCTCGCTACGAGAGAGGCGGCGTAGGATGTCAGGGATCACGTCAGCGTCCGCGTGGAATTCTGCAATATTGCGGCCGATGTACTCCTCGCTGGTGTATCCCAGGAGCTCCAGTTCCGCCGGATTGGCCCAGAGGATTCGGCCATCCTCTGCGGCCCAGTGCAACGCAACCGGGGCATTCTCAAAGAAGTCGAGCAACTCCCGCTGCAGCTGTCGACTCCACGCGTCGACATACGGGGCGGGGATTTGACCGACCAACGTGTCAGCACGCGATGAGAGAAGCCTCATATCTTGACCCCTCGGGACATCGGTCTCCCGCTTCCATGAGGGCAACACCAGGCGCGCTCCGCCTGCGGAAGGATGGTCGCGGACCCACTTCGTGATGCTCATCACCGTCCCCCGACCCGCGTCCGAGAGCACCTTGAACTCGTCCATGAGAGGTCCGACCTCGGGCAGGGCCGGCAGGAGGGCGGCGGGCGTGGCCACCGCCTGCTCCACGCGCACGGTCACGCACAGCCCGAGCCGGTGGTCGCGCTCGACGCGCCGCAAGATCAGCTCGCCGCGCCAGCCACGCTCCACAGCGTTCCGCGCCAGCTCGGAGATTACCGTCCACATGAGCGTGAGGTCGCCGGGAGCGAATCCCAGCGGTTCCGCAATGGCCCAGCCCCGCGAGCGCGCGGCTCTGACGTCAGTCCCGTCCGTCAGCGGTATTCGGACGACGTGGTGCAAGCCAAGCGCCTGACGCGCGACGCTCGGCGGGACATGCGGAGCGTTGTATTGACAGATGGCGGCGGCGGGGCGGCCGGGCACGAGAGACTCCACGAGCTCCTCGTACGCCGCCACCTCTTCGGATCCCGCCTCGGGCCCGAGCGCCCAGGTCACATCTCCCATGACCACGACGCCAGAAAAGCCGTCGGCCAGCCCGGCCGTGATGCTCCGCTCCAAGAAGGCCGCCATGTCTCCGGTTCTGAACTCCCCTGACGGGGAATATCCGTCGCGCTCAGTCACCAGGCACAAGGCGCGACGATCGCGAGCTTCGCACACGTCCACCGTGGCGGCGAGGGCACCGGCCACGTGCGCCGCGGTGGGCTCGTCGCCCAGATAGATGCACTGTTCCCCGCTGGCGAGGGCCTCGCGGACCGAGGGTACGACCGACTCGAGCAACTCGGCCGGCCTGTCGTAGAGGAGGCACGCGTGCTCTCTTTCGCGACGCTGGCGAATCTCCACACTCCGACCGTACCCCGCTCGCCTGTCCCTGCTCCAGGACTTTCTGTACCGGTAAATCCCTCGCCAGGAATTCAGTGAATTCACCGAGCCGCACCCCCGTGCCCTACTCCCCTCTACTGCCGATGGGCGACCTCCGGGGAGCAGGGATTTGCGCTGCGGTGGCGGGGGCAGCTTCCGCTCCAGCCTCGTTGGTCGCCCCCGCCGGGAGACACTCCCGCTGCCGGCCCACGGAAGGAGCCCGGTGGACTACCGCCCGGACGAAACGGCGGGGCACCCGCGCCGCCTGCGCCATCGCCGCCGCCGCCACCGATGTGA